>Ga0209749_1000026_pt1 | contig 305553 bp, 296 predicted proteins | sample EPASupsiteSAE347_FD_187267 | JGI IMG/M metagenome (GOLD analysis project Ga0209749, IMG submission 187267) | Bioremediated contaminated groundwater from EPA Superfund site, New Mexico - Sample SAE3-47 (SPAdes) (version 2) | ecosystem: Environmental > Aquatic > Deep subsurface > Groundwater >... | reverse complement strand
ATATATCGATTCGTCGATACTACTTTTGTCTCCTTACCAGTTGAGCACACAATATGGTAAGGAGCATGGTACCTTAGATCTTTCGGCTACAGTCGTCTCTTCTGAAAAATAGGAATTCTACAAAGCCCAGATCTCTTTCTTTCCATGTATCCCTCAAAATCAAACTATAGCTGACTAATCGACATTCATATTAAAACATTATAATACAGAATGTTTCCATTTACTCAATAAATTCTGTTAACGATTATTTGTAAGGGAAGCTGATAGATTAAGTAAAACGTTTTTCAGATGTTGCTATTGGAAATGTAGAAGAAATCTAATTATGAATTCAAAGAAAATATCCAAAATAACTGATGGCATAAAAAGAAACAGCCTCAGAAACGGGCCTGAAGGGATTTGAACCCTTGACCTGCGGATTAAGAGTCCGCCGCTATGCCGAACTAAGCTACAGACCCGCGATGTGCTCTACTATGTGGATGTCTGACGGCAATAAACATTTCGGATTTCTTTAATACCCTGCAGGAACGAACTCTCAGTACAATGCCGGAAGCCACGCAGCCCGAGCCACGGGACCGGGTGAAATACATCGTATTCGGTTGCGGAAGCATCGGGTACAAGATCGTCGAGGAACTCGCAAAAGAGGGCGACCGGATCTTCATCGTTGACGGCGACGAAAAGCGCGTCGCCCACCTCAGGGACCAGAAATACGAGGCGGTCGTCCGGACCATCGGCGACCCGGACATGACGAACGGGCTTCCGGTCGCGGAGATCGCCTTCGTCCTCACGAGCGACCGGGACGCAAACCTGGTCGCGGTCAAGACCATCCGGCGCCAGTTCCCTGCCATCCAGATCATGGCCCGTGCCGTCGACCCGGTCAGCGGGGGACTCCTCCAGGCCGCAGGCGCGGACTTCATCCTCAACCCCCAGGAAGTCGTCGCAAAAGCCGCGGTCCAGCACATCAAGAAACTGCACGCGACCCGGCTCTCGAAGAAACTCTTCACCCTCCTCTCCGGCTGGGAAGGGACGCTCGGGATCATCACCCACAAAAACCCGGACCCGGACGCGATCTCGAGCGCCATCGCCCTCTCTTCCATCGCAAGGCATGCGAACCCGAAAAAGCTCGCGACCCGGATCTTCTACGAGGGCAACATCGGCCACCAGGAGAACCGGACGTTCGTGAACCTGCTCGACATCCGGATGGAGCACGCGACCCCCGCGGCCCTCGCCGAATGCCGGTACCTCGCGATGGTGGACTGTGCAGGCCCGGGCATCAACAACGACATCCGGCCCGAGACCCGGGTCAACATCGTCCTCGACCACCACAAGATCCCGCCCGTCGGGACCGGGACCCCGGCCATCGAGTTCCAGGACATCCGGCCCGGGATGGGCGCGACCGCGAGCATCCTCACCCAGTACCTCGAAGAGCTCGACATCCCGGTCGACAGGAAAGTCGCAACCGCCCTCCTGTACGGGATCCGGTCCGACACCAAAGACTTCCGGAGGAACACGACCCCGCAGGACATGAACTACGCCGCGTACCTCCTGCCCCTCACGGACAGCGACCTGCTCGACAAGATCATGTCCCCCTCCATATCGCAGGAGACCCTCGACATCCTGGGAAGCGCGATAGAGAACCGGAAGATCCGGAGCGGGTACCTCTTTGCAAACGTCGGCTACATCCGGAACCGGGACGCCCTCCCGCAGGCGGCCGATCTCCTCATCAACCTCGAAGGCGTGAACACGGCGATGGTCTACGGCATCACGGACACCGCGATTGTGCTCTCGGCCCGGAACCGGGACGTCCGGCTCCATCTCGGAAACGTCCTCTCGGAAGCCTTCGGTGACATGGGGACCGCGGGCGGCCACCCGAACATGGCGGCGGCAACCCTTCCCCTTACCTACTTCTCCAAGGTGAAGGACAAGGACGAACTCCTGAAACTCGTCATCGATCCCATCCTCGAATCCTTTGCAAACATCGTCGGCCTCGATAACGAGAACGAGGGCGAGAACTGAGGCGATGTCCCGCTCCCTGCCTCTCCCGCCCGGCCCGTTTTCCGCAGGAGCTGCCTGACATGGACTTCGCCGAATGGGAACCGTACTACGAAGAGATCCTCGCGTACTTCGGCTTCGACCGGAAGCTCGACGAAGAGGCAGGAAGGCTCCTTGCCTCGCTTATTCCGCGGGACGATCTCCCTCTCCTTGAAAAAGCCATCCGGGAAAAGACGGTCACGGTCTGCGGGAACGCCCCCTGCCTGAAGGACGAACTCGGCAAAATAAGGGGGACCGTCCTTGCGGCCGATGCAGCAATCGAGGTCCTTGCGGCCCGGGGCATCCGGGCGGACGCGGTCTTCACGGATCTCGACGGTGCGACCGACACCCTCCTCGCCGCAAACCGCAACGGCACGATTGCGGTCGTCCACGCCCACGGCGACAACATGCCGCTCCTCCGGGCCTGGGTCCCGAAGTTCACCGGTCCCCTGGTCGCAACCACCCAGGCGGCACCCCTGCCCCGGGTGTACAACTTCGGCGGGTTCACGGACGGGGACCGGGCGGTCTTTGCAGCGGTCAGCCTCGGCGCCGCAGCGGTCAGGATCATCGGGTTCGACCTGGACGATCCAGACGTCGAACCCTTCAAGCGGGGCAAGCTTGCCTGGGCCCGGAAACTCCTGGGGCTGATCGGCTATGCCTGCTGAAGCGGTCATCCTCGACGGATACGTGGACGAACCCGCCTGCCTCGGGGTCCCGCCCTACATCTCCCCGTACATCCGGGCCATCGCCGGGCTCCTCAAAGAGGAACGCTACCAACCCCGGTACCTGACTATCGACCAGCTCCGGCAGGACCCGGGCAGGTTTGCGGAGCTCCGGTCCGCGGGACTCGTGGTCATGATTGCGGGCGTCACGGTCCCCGGCAAGTACCTGGGCGGGACGCCGGCAACCCTCACCGAGATCCGGCAGATCGGGAGCCTCGTGAAGAACACGAAGGCCGTAATCGGGGGTCCCATCGGGTTCGGGTACGCAGCGGGGGGCGGCTCAAAAGCCGTCCGGCAGGCCATCGGGGGATTCTCGGCGCTCCTCCGGGGCTCGCCTGCCGAGGCCCTTTCTTCTTATCTTGCATGCGGGGAACCGGAAGGGACACTGGACTATGCGAGAAACGATGTCTGGTGCCAGGAAGGGGCGGACATCATCGTACAGCACCCCTCGTTCCCGCACGTGATGTGCGAGATCGAGACCGCCCGGGGCTGCTCCCGGCAGGTCGCCGGGGGATGCTCGTTCTGCACCGAACCCTTCTACGGTCCCCCGGTATACCGGCCGCTTGCCGGTATAACGGAGGAAACCCGTGCCCTTCACGCAGCCGGGGCACGGCACTTCCGGCTCGGGCGGCAGCCGGACATCCTCACATACCAGGCGGGTGGCGGGGAATTCCCGGTCCCCGTGCCTGATATGGTGGACGCCCTCTTCACCGGTGTCCGGGCCGCCGCCCCGGATCTCCGGACCCTCCATATCGACAACGTCAACCCCGGGACCATCGCCCGGCATGAGGAAGCCGCCCGGGAAGCCCTTGCCGCCATCGTCCGGAACCATACCCCGGGCGATGTCGCCGCGTTCGGCATGGAGACCGCCGATCCCGCGGTGATCGCGGCAAACAACCTCAAGGCGGGTCCCGATGAGGTCTTCCGGGCGATTGAGGTCGTGAACGAAGAGGGGGGCGCCCGCAGGGACGGGATCCCCGGACTCCTGCCCGGCCTCAACTTCATCCTCGGCCTTGCAGGGGAGACCCCCCGAACGTACGAACTGAACGGGGCGTTCCTTGCCCGGGTCCTGGCAGCCGGGCTCTCAGTACGGCGGGTCAACATCCGGCAGCTGATGCCCTTCGAGGGGACCCAGGCCTACACCGAGAACACGCTCGGGAAGTACGACCAGCGGTTCCGGAAGTTCAAGGAGGCCGCGAGGAACAATTTCGACCTCCCGATGCTCCGGCGGGTCTTTCCGGTCGGGACCGTGCTCCGGGAGGTCGTCATCGAGACCGGCGGGGACACCTCGTTCGGCAGGCAGATGGGATCGTACCCGATCCTTGCCGGGTTCCCGCTCCCTCTCCCTGTACGGACCGTGACCGATGCGGTCGTCGTGGACTGGGGGATGCGGTCCGTGACCGCCCTTCCGGTCCCGGTGAACGTCAATACCCTCCCCGCATCCGCCCTCCGGTGGCTCCCGGGCGTCGGGAAGAAGAACGTTGCCGCCATCCTTGCAAAGCGGCCGTTCAAGGACGGGGAAGCGTACCGGAAGATCGCGGGAACCTCGCCGCTCGATTCCTTCCTGGCATTCGGATAAGAACAGAAAAAGAGCGGAAAAACCGGGGCGGGCCAGGGTTCTCCCGGAACTGCCGGTCCCGACCGTCAGGCCGGCACGGTCCGGTCCGGCCCCTCAGGTCAGTTCCACATCGCCGATCAGCCGCAGCGGGCCGGAGAGATTGCTCATGACAATCCTGTCTGCCGACATCGTGTACAGGGTGTTCCCGATGTACAGCGATCGTTTCACGTCGGGATACCCGCCGGTCCCGTCCCGGTAATGGACAACCGTACCTTTCTCAGTGAACCCCCGGGACGGATCCACGCCGAACACATATGCCCCGCCCCATTCCGATTCGATCCGCCCGGAGGGTCCCGCGATATGCACGGGCAGGACAAGGAGATCTTTCCCTTTGTCGAAGAGGAACGCCTTCGGGTCCCGGAGCGCCTCCGAATCGCTTCCCGATGCACCCAGGGTCACCTGGTCGATGACATGCGGATGCGCGATATCGGCGACATCGAAGAACGCGAGCTTCAGGGCGCCCCGGGTTGAATCCTTCCCGACCCCGATGATGTACGTTTCATTGTACGGGTGCAGGTAGCTGGAGAACCCGGGAAGGAGGAGTTCCCCTGCTACCTCCGGGTTCCGGGGATCGGTCAGGTTCACGACAAAGAACGGATCGGTCTCCCGGAACGTCACGAGGTACAGCCGGTCCCCCAGGAAGCGTGCCGCATAGATCCGTTCCGACGGGGCGATGTTCCCGATACTGCCGACCTGCTCCATCCGGTCGTTGAGAACGGTGACCGAGTTCGAGCTGGTCGTCCACCGCCTGCCCCAGTCCGTGATCGTTGTCGCAACCCGGAGGTTTCCCGCATACTCGTCCAGGGAATACTGGCTGAGCAGGGTGCCCTTCACGGTTCCCCGGGCCGAATACGTTAGCCGGCCGTCCGCTATCGCAAAGGCATAGATATCGGTGGCCTGGGCCGTGCCGGACCAGGAGTCCGCATCGCCAGGTACCGCAATATAAAGACGGTTCGGGGAGACGTACACGGTCCCGGCCGAACCGATCAGGAACGCCCGGGCGTTCACCCGCCCGGACCCGGAAACATCGAACGACCCGACAGTTGTCAGGGAAAATGCCCGGTCCTTCCGGTCGAAGTAATACACCGGGAGGACGGACGTACCGGAAACGCTGTCCCGGACCTGGGGGAAGGTCACCTCCCCATCCGGAGAATCGATCTGCGACGCTGCGACAAAGTAGAGGTAATCGCCGATCATCCGGGAATCCGTGTACTGCCCGTCAATCGTTATCTCCCGTACAAGGGCCGGATGGGCAGGGTCCGTTATCGAATAGACGAAGAGCCGGGTCTTCGGCCGGGAAAGGGGGTAATTCCTGCAATGGTTGTCCGGGCAGTCCCAGTACTCCTCCTGCTCCACCGTATCGCAGATCAGGACAAGCCGGTCGTCGTTCAGGTACAGCGACCGGGGCGTTCCGGAGAACTTCTGGGAAGAGAGGATCGTTGCATTTTCCGCCGGGTAGGCACGCAGGATCGCAAGGGAATTTCCGGTGACAAGATAGATATTGGTCCCGTCGGTCTTGATGATGTCAGCCTCGTCAACGCCCCGTACCTGCACGTTGGTGGTCGAGTACTCCCTTTCTGCCGGAACCGCTGCCGGTGCGGAGGAGACCCGGACCGTCCCGGACGCACCGCTGAATTCCCCGCTCTGGGTCTTTTCCGTTGGTTTGAACGAGGACGAGGTTATCTCGACCAGGATATCGTCTCCCGCCGCAAGATTGGTCGTACCGGTAATCGTAAACCGGTCGCCCACGTACAGATCGGGGACCGGGTCCAGGCTGATAAAGGGCATACTGCGGTTCGCGGGAGCGGAACTGCCCGGGTGGGCCGCAGATGAGCCGCTCTGCATGCCGGAAGGCCGTTCGAGCACATTGAAGAGTGCCGCTGCAGTTACATCCTCTCCGATGGCACTCACCTTCACCAGGTACTCATCGGGCCGGTACCCCGAGGTATCGACATCGAAGTGCCAGGCGCGGGTGCCGTTCTGCACCTGTACCGGCTGGGTGTTGAGCTGGCCCTGCACGGGCGTCAGTTCGGCAGGTGTGCTGCTATCAGGTTCGATATGGGACCGGATGAACACCCGGGCCTCTTCCACTGAGGAGAACTGCGGGAGATCGGACGGAACGGAAATTCCGGCCGCCGCTCCGGGCGTACCCTGCGGATATATGCCGGTATCCGGTATTCCGGTATCTGCTTTCAGGAGATCGGAGGCCGCAGGGATCCCTGCTATCGCAATGGCAACGCCGGCGAGGATTCCGCAGCATACGAGGAGAACACTTTGTATCTGCAACATTTCGGTTCACCGTTCAGAGTGTGCCCACCGGTGGCAGGCACCGTTTTGCTGCCCGGATCTTCGGTTCGGGTAGTTAAACGAATTATGAGCAGTTCCTCTACACATCGGGACGGTCCCGGACAGAAAAAGAAACACAGATATCGTCACCGGCGAATCTGAAGGTATGCAGAGCGGCCGGATGTTCGGGTATGCCTGCCTTGCCGTGACCGGGACCCTTCTCGTTGTCCTGGCCGTCCCGGCCGTTTTCCCCGGGCTCTTTCCGAAGGATACCCCGCAGAAGGACCCGGATACCCTCGTCACGGACGCCGATTTTTCCCCGGCCCTGCCTTCCGCAGATCAGAATACCAGGATATTCTCGAAGTATGTCTCCTCCGATCTGCCCTATATCCTCGTGGATCTGAACAGCGGGGATCCGGACGATCCGCTCTCCCTTTCGATCATCACGCCGGACCGCGTGCTGGGGCCGTATTCCGATGGGTCCGACGGGATCAAAGACGGGCGGATCTTCCTCAGGATCTCAAAGGACGATGGCATGGCCCCGGGACGCTGGAAGTTTGTCGTACACAGCAACAAGACGATTGCACTGGGAGGGACCCGGGATTACGCGGCAGGGAATGCAACCGGATCCGCCGACCGACCACAAACCTGATTATTGAATAAAAAAGAATGCCGGACAGAATGAAACGGAATCATCCTGCTGCCGCAATAGCTGTCTTCGTGCTCCTCACGTTCGCAGCCCCGGCCGCAGCTTCGTTTCCCGGGTACTCCGTGGTGCCTGCCTATGGCTCGGGAGGGACCCCGGCCCCGGACCTGGCACCGGTCGGCTTCTGGGATCTCTCCCTCCGGGAGATGGCACTTGTCGCAGCACTCACGTTCTGCCCCGCCGTTGTCGTTCCGGTCGAGATCTTCTTTATCCTCAAGATCTACGCGTATTTCGGATTCCGGCGCATTTCCCGGGGCAACATCCTGGAGAACGGGACCCGGAACGCTATCTACCGGATCATCCGGGAGACGCCGGGCATCCGGTTCCCTGCCCTCCGGGATCAGACGGGCATATCCCGGGGTGCACTCACGTATCACCTGGCCATACTCACTGCGGGGAGGAAGATCGTGGCCTTCAGGATAAACGGAAGCACGGGTTACCTTGAGAATAACGGGAAATTCAGCTGCATCGAACAAAAAGTCCTCAGCTGCCTGGGCCACAGGACCGAACGGAGGATCCTGCACCTGCTCTTTGCGTCGCCGGGCTGCACCCGCACCGATATCGAGAAGGAACTCGCCGTATCCGGGCCCACGGTCAGCTGGTACATGAAACGGCTGGACAGCGATGGGATCCTCAGGCGGGAGAAAGACGGCCGGTATTCCCGGTACTCTCTTACCGGGGAGGCATCGGTCTGTCTCGGCCGGTTTTCGGGAATTCCGCCGGGTTGCGACGTAATGGCCCGGCCCGCAGAAGTCCCCTCGGCAACTTTCTGATAGTCCATCACGGAATCCGCCGGAAGCAAAACCCGGAGGAGATCCCTTTTCCGGGTTTCAGCGCCTGGGGGTGCAGCGGGCGGGATCAGATCTCTTTTAACTGGATCACTTTCAGGATATCGGTACGGGTCACAATTCCCATGATCTGGCCGTCTTTGACCACCGGGATCCGCCCGATGTCGTGGGCAGACATGAACCGGAGTGCATCGATGACCGGGGCCTCAGGGGGCATCGTCACCGTGTCCCGGGACATCACGTCCCTGACCTGCATCGCGTCCCGGTCGATGGACGAGATCCGCTGTACATCGGCTACGGTGACCATCCCGATCAGCACCCCCTTGTCCACGACCGGGAACCCGAGATGTTTTGTCGCGTACATCTGGTCGATCACATGCAGGATCGGCATGTTCGGGGGGACCGTGTGCACCACCGGGGTCATGATATCCCCCAGGGTCACATTTTCCAGGTTATGGCTGTACTGCATCGCGGTCGCCTCCGAATCGGCACCGATCCAGATGAAGAACGCGATGATCAGGAGGAACGGGTTCAGGAACAGGACGCCGACAATGCCGAAAATGATGGCAAAGGCTTTCCCGACATTCGCCGCGATCCTCGTAGCCTGGTGGAGCGGCATCCGGGTCGCGAGAAACGCCCGCAGGACCCGTCCCCCGTCCATGGGGAAGGCGGGGAGGAGGTTGAAGAGGAAGAGGATGATATTGAGGAGGCCGAGATAGGCAAAGAGGAAGACGAGGGCACCCGCGAACGGGGCACTCGCGACCGCGAGAGGGACCGCGTACACCAGGGCACAGCAGAGAAGACCGAAGAGCAGGCTCGTGATCGGGCCGACAAGGGCGACCGGAAGTTCGACCTTCGGGTCGGGAAGGCTGTCCTCATCCATCTGGGTGACGCCCCCGAAGAGGAGGAGGGTGATGCTCCGGATCCGGATCCCGTTCCTGCGGGCGACCAGCGAGTGGGCAAGCTCATGGATGAAGACGCCGAAAAAGAGGCCCAGGGACACGATAACCCCGAAAATGTAGGGCATAAACCCGGTTTCGATGAGGGACGTATCGATGGTGACCGGGTTCAGGCCCGCCGCTGTCCCGACAGTATTGAAGATATCCGTGAGCATCGTGACGGTATACTGTATCTGGGTCCCGATGATCCAGGCAAAGATCACGATGACCAAAAGGAACGTAAAGTGAATGTGGAGGGGAATACCGAAAAGACGCCCGATCCGGAACGATCCGTCCATGGAAATGAGTTATCTTTTTAACTATTATAGACTATACCTTCAGTGATAACGATGAGGAACCAGATTACGGAGTTATTTGGGCTTCAGGTATATACGGACCGGGGAGTGTTTGTCGGCGAGATTGAGGATATCGTCCTTGATATTAACGAGAAGAAGATGGATGCTCTCGTAATAGCGAAGGTGAATCCCGAGCTCGTCGATCTCAAGAGCTTCAAGGGTCTGAAGATCCCGTACCGGCTCATCAAGAGCATCGGGGATGTCATGGTGATCCGTCACGTCCCGGCAGCCTTCCGCGGCGGCGCCGGCGGAGATTCCGATATCCCTCCCGAAGAGTAATACGCTCCGGATTCTCCCTGGAAGTATCTGCCCGGACTCCTGGACCCGCGTATGGATAACCGCGAAGTATACAGCGCCCTCCAGGCAGTTCCCCCTGTTTTTATCCGGCTGGACGGCCGTGCTTTTCATGCGCTGACCAGGAAACTCGGTCTTGAGAAACCATTCGACCAGCGTTTCTGCACCGCCATGTGCCGTACCGCACGCCGGCTCGTCTCCTCAAGCGGGCTTTCCCCGCTCTTTGCCTATACCTTCTCGGACGAGATCAGCCTGTATCTCCCGGTCCTGCCGTTCAACGGGAGGGTGGAGAAGATGGATTCGGTGGCGGCTTCCTTTGCGGCAAGCAGCCTGACCCTTGAACTCGGCCTTGACGAGCCGGTCGCATTCGATGCCCGGGTGGTCCAGGCATCCCCGGAATTCGCCCTTGAATACCTGGCGGACCGGCAGGCCGAGGCCTGGCGGAACCACCTGAACGCGTACTGCCAGCAGGCGCTCATCAGCGACGGGATGAGTGCGGCGGAAGCGGCGGAACGGCTCAGGAACCTCCCTTCCTCAGTCCTTCACGAGATGATGCATGGGCGTGGCGTGAACCTGGCAAAGACCCCTCCCTGGCAGCGCCGGGGCGTTCTGGTGCGCAAGGAGCGGGTGCTGGTCGAGGGGTTCAATCCGAAAGAGAACAGGACAACCATCGCGGAACGGAGCCGGGTCGTTGCCGACCGGGACCTTCCCCTCTTTTCGGCGCCGGAAGGGAAGGAGTATCTCGTCCACATGATGCAGGTCTGACGGGAGTACCGGGAACTATTCCCGCTCCTGCTGTCTTAGGCTCTGCCAGGTCAGGATCCGGGGGTCTGTTTGGCGGACCGTATCCGGCTGTTTTTTCCCGTGATCTGTACCTGATGCCTCGTTCCTCACCGTGCCCCATCACACCTGTGTTTATATAAATTTTTTTAATTAAATTAAAGTTATTATATACTGATCTACTACTTGAAACCGGGGGTGATGGGGAACCGATCAACCGCGAAGCCTTTCATCTGCATGAAAAGAGGTTGAACATTATGCTTATCGGAGGATAACATGGCAATTACAAAGGGGAAAAAGGCCCTTACGGCCGTTCAGATCAAAGAACACACTCAGGCTATCCAGAAGATTGTGGAGAAGCAGAAACGTGAAAATAAAGAAAAGCACTTCACTGCCGTTGAACCCGAGGAGATCAAGCGGAAGCTCAAGAGAGTGAACTCGCCGATGATCGTATCCCAGGGTTGGGGGGATACGACCCCGGGAGGGACGATCAATTATGCCCTTGGGATCTATAACCCGGATCGGATGCAGGCCACATATCTGTTCGCACATGTCTGGGTCGGATCCGGAAATATCGATCCCGTTGTCGGAACATTCCTGCTGAACGTCGATCCGCGTTTTCCCCGGTTAACACAACCGGCCTCAGGATTGACGCTGGGGCCGGGAGCTTCGACAACATTGAAATTCTCTCTTAAAGTCCCCTCTGCTGTTGAAAAAACAAATTACCTGGGAAACAGCTGCCTCTTCAAGGTGGACTGGCACGATACCGGAACCTATCTTGACCGCAGCATTTTCGTATTCAGCGTCAGCTGAAAACGGAATTCCCTTTTTGCCATCGATACGGCGACCGCCGGAGATCAGTACAGCCCTCCATACGAGGAGTAGGCGTCATAGACCTTGTAGGTCTTACCGGAAAGCATGGTGACCCATACAATGACCCGGTCGGAGGCGGGGGTGCCCATCAGGGTCACGGACGATCCCATGACCGGGGTATAGACGGCCTTGTTCTCCACGACTCCGTCCGACCGGACGACCGTCACATCCATCTCATTGACCGACCCGAGGCTCATGCCGCCATCGTAGACCACCGTTATTGCCGGATCCTCCGCGATCGGGTCCCGGTTGACCTGGATCGCCACGGAGTCATCCTGCGGAACGGCATCCGTGGGGCTGGGCGTGGGGGAATAGGGATAGGGCGATACCGGAGCGGGTGTCCCGGTCACGGGCGTAGTCACCACGGGAGAAGCCGCGACCGTGGCTGTCGCGGTTGCAGGAACGGAAGCCGGGGCGGGAGTACCCGGGGACATTACGGTCGTCGGGACGGAGCCCGGTGCCTGCTGCATACATCCGGAAAGGGCGAGGCTGGAAAGGAGAACGAGGAGCAGAATGGCAAGGGGAGCGGGACGCATACCAGGGATTCGTTCCGGTCAGGTATGCTTTTTTCCATAGGGGTATGCGGCAGGCCGGAGACCGTCGTATCCTGCTGCACGGCCCAGGATCTCGGCGGGCGTTATGCGGATCGCTCTAAAGGGACTCTCCCCTATGTTTTCCCAGATGGAAAAACGGGGTGGGCAGGACCAGGTATCCTGCCTTTATCCTGCCTTTGCTATCGCGATCGTCATCGCGATTCCCTCGACATCCCAGTCCTGGCTCATCTGCCAGGAGCGGGCAGGAGCGGCTTCCGCTGCGGACCGTATGCTGAGATCCTTTGCCCGGACCTCGTCCGCGATCCCGTCCTTCCACGTTATCCGGATAAGATCGCAGACCCGGGCATCCCCGACCGCGACATCGGCGGCAATGAAGTCCTCGACCTTGAGGTCGAGCTGCCTGCGCATCTCCTGGATCCTGCGGATGACCTCCCGGGCATAGCCTTCCGCTTCGAGGTCCGGAGAGAGGGTGACATCCACGTACACGGTCCCGTCTTTCATCGGTGCGGAGAAGATCCCTTCCGGGGCCTGTTCCGTGAAGGTCACGTGGGCTGACGTTATCCCGAACTGCTGCCCGCCGGATTCGAGGGTTCCCTTCCCTTTCGTCTCGATTGCGAACTTCAGGGCATTCCCGTCCGCTGCCTCGATGGCCGCCTTCGCCTTTGGGGAATCCTTCCCGAACCCGGGGCCGAGGGCCTTCATGACCGGTTCCGCCTTCCAGCCGATCCGGTCCCATTGCCCGTCGACGACCTTCACTTCCCGGCTGTTGGCACGGTCCCGGCAGACCGCATTGAGCCGGAGGAGGGCGTTCTTGATGGCAGGGGAACTGGTCGCAACGACGCAACCGGCGACCGGCCACCGGAGCTTCCGTTTCCCTGCCTGCCGGGCGTTTGCGGAGGCTTCATCGAACGACTGGACCGCCGCCATCTCTTCTTCAAGATGTTTGTCCGTGAGAGCCGGAGCGGGTACCTGCCAGGCGAGCATATGGACGCTCTCCGGATCCCGTGAGAGCCGGAGGTTCCCGTACATCTTCTCGGTGATGTGCGGGGCGAACGGCGCGAGGATGGATGTTACCCTCCGGAGGACATAGTACATCGTCTCGTACGCCTGGAGCTTCTCGGGCGAATCGCCTTCGAGCCACATACGGGGCCGGACGAGCTGGATGTACCACCGGGAGAGGTCTTCGAGGATGAACGAGAGGATTGCCCGGGTCGCCCGGTGCAGGTTGCAGCCTTTCAGTTCCGCTGCCACCGTCTCTGCGAGGGTGTTTGCCCGGGAGACGATCCAGCGGTCTTCCTCCAAAAGATCGCGGTAATTCTTTGTGATGAACTCCGCGTTCCAGGCCCCTCCCGCCGATTCCGGTTCGAACCCGTCCAGGATCATGTACGGGAGCGGGAACCGGTACACGTTCCAGAGGATGTTCACGGTCCGGCTCACGGTCTTTACGCCTTCCCAGTTGAACTTCAGGTCGTCCCAGGGGGCGCTTGAGGAGAGGACGTACAACCGGAGGACGTCGACCCCTGCCTTCTGCACGACTTCCTCGGGAGCAACCACGTTCCCGAGACTCTTGCTCATCTTCCTGCCCTCGGCATCGAGTGCAAAGCCGTGCATGAGGACGCTCTTGTAGGGAGCCTTCCCGAACGCTATCGTGCTGGCCCCGAGCTGGGAATAGAACCAGCCCCGGGTCTGGTCCTGGCCTTCGGTGATGAAATCGGCGGGCCAGATCCGGTCGAACATCTCGGTCTTCGAAGGGAACCCGATTGTCGCCCAGGAGGCGACACCGGAATCGAACCAGACATCGAAGATGTCCGGGACCCGCCTCATGGTCCCGCCGCAGCTGCAGGTGAGTTCTACCTCGTCCACGTACGGCCGGTGGGGATCGGGGACTTTCGTCCCACTGGCCTCTTCGAGCTCCCGTATGGTCCCGACCACCCGGTACGTGTTGCATTTCGTGCAGACCCAGATCGGGATCGGGATGCCCCAGTACCTCTGCCGGGAGATGCACCAGTCCCGGGCTTCCTTGATCCAGTCGTAGAACCGGGCGCTGCCCGCCCAGTCGGGGTACCAGGTGACCTTCGCAACCTCCGCAAGCATCCGGTCCCGGATCTCCTTTACCTTCAGGAACCACTGGGACGTCGCCCGGAAGATGATCGGGGTCTTGCAGCGCCAGCAGTGCCCGTACCGGTGGGTGACGGTCGCTTTCGCAAGGAGATGGTGGCCGAGGGCGACGAGGACGTCCCCGTTCGCCTCCTTCACGTTCTTTCCGGCAAATTTCCCGGCTTCCTCCGTGAAGTTCCCGGCGCCATCCACCGGGCAGACGATAGGAAGTTTCTCTTTCACGCCAAGCAGGTAATCGTCCCAGCCGTGCCCTGGCGCGATATGGACCATCCCGGTGTTCTCCATCGCGACAAAGTCGGCGGTAACGACCCGGTGGGCGATCTCCTTCTGCATCGGGACATAGTCGGTCAGGGGGGATTCGTACTTCGTCCCGACCAGATCTTTTCCCTGTTTTTTCTGCAGGATCGAGAAGTCCTGGTACCTGCCTTTCTTCAGGACCGGTTCGACGAGCTCTTCCGCTATCCAGAGAAGCTCTTCCTTCCCGTCCTTGACGGCCTTCACCTGGGCGTAGGTGAACTCCGCCCCCACTGCGACCGCAACGTTCGCAGGGAGGGTCCAGGGGGTGGTTGTCCAGATGACCAGGTACTCCCCTTCCGTTCCGGAGACCGGGAACTTGACGAAGATCGAAGGGTCTTTCTCGTCCCAGTATTCGACCTCGGCATCCGCAATCGCGGTCCCGCACCGGGGGCACCAGTTCACGACCCGGTGGCCGCGTTCCAGTTTCCCGTTCTTCTCGGCCTGGGCGAGGGTCCACCAGGCAGCTTCGATATATTCGGGGGTCACGGTCCGGTATGCACCCGGGAAGTCGAGCCATACGCCAAGCCGCCCGAACTGGTTGTCCATCAGGAGCTTGTTCTCTTCCGCGAACTTCCGGCACTCCGCGATGAATTTCCCGATCCCGTAGTTCTCGATGTCTTTTTTGTGGGCGAAGCCCATCTTCTGCTCGACCTTGACCTCGATCGGGAGGCCGTGCATGTCGTAGCCGGCACGCTCGATGACGTTCTTCCCGGTCATCCGGTGGTAGCGGAGGATGCTGTCCTTGATGATCTTGTTCCAGGCAGTCCCGAGGTGAATGTTCCCGGTGGTGTAGGGCGGTCCGTCTACAAAGAAAAATTCCGGGTCATGGGCATGGAGCTCCTTCACCTTTGCGTAGGTATTTCCGGTGCGCCAGGAGGTCTGGACTTCCTCCTCAAGCTGCTGCGCATTGTAACTGCTGGTGACTTCCTTCAAAACGAATCCCTCGTCTTCTTCCCGGAACGGCAGGATCGGACGATCCCGGACCGGGAAGGATTCTCCGGAATAGTTGCATCCGGTAGACAAAGTAATTTTTCACAGCAGGACGTACCGCATGGTACTTCCGGAAGATCCGGTGCAGGTGAAAGAATGGAGGGACAGTACAGGTTCCTGGTCGGCGGGGAATGGCGCGGGAGCGATGAGATGCTTGATGTGCGGTTCCCGTACACAGGCGAAGTGGTAACGAAGGTCTTTGTTGCAGGTGAGCGGGATCTTGACGATGCTGCGGTGGCGGCAGTTGCGGCATTTTCGATTACCCGTACGCTCCCGGCCCATGCGAGGCGCAGGATCCTGGAGAAAATGGCGGACGGGATACGGGAACGGGCCGGCGAACTCACCGATGTTCTCATCCTGGAAGGGGGGAAGACCCTGAAGTTCGCGATGGCAGAGGTCGCCCGGGCCGAAGAAACCCTCCGGATCTCGGCCGAGGAAGCTACCCGTCTTGGTGGCGGGATCCTCGCGCTCGACCGGACCCCGGATACCGCGGGAAGGACCGGGTTCCTCCGGCGCTTCCCGGTCGGACCGGTACTCGGAATCGTCCCGTTCAATTTCCCGCTCAATCTTGCCTGCCACAAGCTCGGTCCTGCGATTGCCGCCGGAAACCCGGTCATCCTCAAGCCTGCATCCGCGACACCGGTCTCGGCGCTTATCCTGGGGGAGATTGCCCGGGAAGCAGGCGTTCCCGAAGGAGCGGTGAGCGTCCTTCCCTGCCCGGGCGGACGTGCCGAACGGCTCGTCAGGGACGACCGGATCGCATTCGTCTCCTTCACCGGGAGCGGTCCGGTCGGGTGGCACCTGAAAGAGATTGCGGGAAAGAAACGGGTCGGTCTTGAACTCGGCGGGAATGCGGCGGTTGTCGTACATGAAGATGCGGACCTCGCGTACGCCGCAGGCAGGATCGTGACCGGCGGATTCGTGAACGCAGGGCAGGTCTGCATCTCGGTGCAGCGGGTCCTCGTCCACCGGCCGGTCTACAGCCGGATGCGGGACCTGATCCTCGAACTGACCCGTGCCCTTCGTGTCGGCGATCCCCGGGATCCGGCCTGCGATGTCGGGCCGATGATCGATGAGGGAACAGCCATGGAGGCCGGGGAGAAGGTCCGGGAAGCGGAATCGCAGGGCGCCCGTATCCTTGCAGGCGGGACCCGGGAAGGATCGCTCTTCGCCCCGACCATCCTGGAGGGGACGGGGCCGGATATGCGAATATGCAGGGAGGAAGCCTTCGCGCCCGTCATCTCCCTGGTGCCGTACGATGACTTCGGGGAAGCGCTTCGGATAGTCAACGATGGCAGGTTCGGGCTCCAGGCAGGCATCTTCACGCAGGATGTGAACCGGGCGTTCCGGGCCTGGGAGGAACTTGATGTCGGGGGAGTGATCGTGAACGACATCCCCACTTTCCGGGCGGACGTAATGCCGTACGGCGGGACGAAGGATTCCGGCACCGGGCGGGAAGGTCCCCGGTACGCCATCGGGGAGATGACCGAACCTCGGCTGATGGTGATCAACCGGCCGCCGGGAGCAGGGTGATCGGATGGTGCAGGTAGCGGTCATCGGTGCAGCCTGGAACGATCCGGAGTTCGACCGGCTTGCAGAATCGGTCGGGAGACTGCTTGCCGGAGCCGGGGCCGTCCTGGTCTGCGGGGGCATGGGCGGCGTGATGGAATCGGCATGCCGGGGGGCGAAAGGAGCAGGAGGAACGACGGTCGGGATCCTTCCGGATACCGGGAACGGGAACCCGTACCTCGATATTGTCATCCGGACCGGTCTCGGCCATGCCCGGAACATCCTTGTCGCCCAGTCTGGGGATGCGGTCATCGCGATCGGGGGCAACCACGGGACCCTTTCCGAGATCGCGATCGCCCTTAAGACCGGCCGCCGGGTATTCGGGCTCCGTACCTGGGATATCGACGGGGTTGTCGCATGCGGGAGTCCGGAAGAAGCGGTACAGGGTGCTGTCGCAGCGTGCCACGTACAACTGGGGCAAAACTCCGGATCTTCCGGGCCCCGTAACCGCGATTAGCGGCTTTGGTACGTATACTGTCCCGACAAAAAATTCTGAGACCCTCCATTAGGGAATAAAAGGGCACATTTATTTCAGATGTACGGCCTGATTTTTCAATTCTGACATAGTTTCAGGAAGACTGGAACATAATGGGTGCGTTATTCCGTGAATTCGGCACGCGATTCCGGAAAAAATACCGGAACGCTCTGAAAATACGCCCGTATTGAGGCGGTTTCCACCCGGCCGGAACCTGATCCCGGTAACGCATCCGGCTGTTCCTCAGCACTCATGCTCATTGTGTGTCCGGAAAGATCGTCATTCCCGTTCACTCCCACTCATACCTCATTGTTGCATCCCGGATAATGATAAATCGTGATAGATTATTACAATTTTTTTCAAATCCTGATCCATGAACAATAAATTATTTATACGGTGTTGATCATGATTAATAGTGTTAAATTGAGGGAAGCATGGCTGAAGATTTTGATGTCAAGCTGGACGAGAATGCCCGGTACTATACTCCCAGTCCCGAGTACCGGAAGAACGCCTGGCTGAAAGACTATGAGAAGACCTACCGGGAATTTCTCGAAAACCCGGAAGGATTCTGGGAAAAGGTCGCCCACCACCTGGACTGGATGGCCCCCTGGGATAAAACCCTGGAATGGAACTATCCCTATGCAAAATGGTTCGTGAACGGGAAACTGAACGTCACCCAGAACTGTCTCGACCGACATGTAAATACCGCCCGGAAGAACAAGGTTGCGATTATCTGGCGGGGAGAGAACGGGGAAGAGCGGATCCTCACCTACTACCAGTTCTTAAAAGAGGTGATGCGGTTCGCGAACGGCCTCAAAAAACTGGGTGTCAAAAAGGGAGACCGTGTCTGTATCTATATGCCCATGATCCCCGAGCACCTCATCTGCATCCTCGCATGCGCACGGATCGGTGCGATCCACAGCGTCGTCTTCGGGGGATTCGGGGTTACGGCCCTCAACAGCCGGATCAACGATGCCAAAGCGACAGTCGTCATCACCGCGGATGTATCGATGCGGAGGGGGAAGGCAATCCATCTCAAATCCATCGTGGATGAAGCGGTCATCAACGCACCGACTGTCGAACACGTGATTGTCCTCAGGCGCAAGGACCCGGAAGTCGACCTGGTCCTGGACCGGGAGATCGATTTCTACTCCCTCATGGAGGACGTCCCGGCAGACTGCCCTCCGGAAGTGATGGATGCCGAGGACCCCCTCTTTATCCTGTACACGAGCGGATCGACCGGAACGCCCAAGGGGGTCGTACACACCTGCGGGGGGTACCTGGTCGGGACCTACTACACGGCCAGACATGTCTTCGATATCAAGGATTCGGATATTTACTGGTGTACTGCAGATCCCGGCTGGATCACCGGCCACAGCTACATCCTGTACGGCATGCTCGCGACCGGCGCAACCATCTTCATCACCGAGATTACGGCGGACTACCCGGATCCCGGGAGCTGGTGGAGTCTCGTGGAAGAATACGGGGTCACCGTCATGTATACCGCTCCCACCGCGATCCGGATGTTCATGAAATTCGGCGACGAATGGCCGGACCGGTATGATCTCTCCACCCTCCGCGTGCTCGGATCGGTCGGGGAACCACTCAATCCGGAAGCCTTCGAGTGGTTCTACCATACGATCGGGAAAGGCAGGTGCCCGCTCGTCGATACCTGGTGGCAGACCGAGACCGGGATGCACATGATAACCACCATGATCGGGGAACCCATGCGCCCGGGGTTCGCAGGAAAAGCTGTCCCCGGTGTCATCGTGGACGTGACCGACAAAGACGGGAAACCCGTCCCCCCGGGAACCGGCGGGTTCCTGGTCGTCAGGAAACCCTGGCCCGCGATGTTCCGGACCATCTACGGGAACGATGAACGGTACCGCAAGTACTGGGAGACTATTCCGGACTGCTATGCCGCCGGGGATCTTGCCGTAAAGGACAAGGACGGGTACATCATGATCCTCGGGAGGACCGATGACATCATCATCGTTGCCGGACACAACATCGGTACTGCAGAGGTCGAGAGCGCCCTTGTCTCCCACCATGCAGTCGCGGAAGCAGCGGTTATCGGGAAACCCGATCTCGTGAAGGGCAACCTCATCAAGGCGTTCATCATCCTGCGGGTCGGGAACACCCCGAACGAGAAGCTCACCTCCGATCTTCTCTACCATGTCAGGATGACCCTCGGACCCGTTGCGATGCCCGCCGAGATCGAGTATGTGGAGAAACTTCCCAAGACCCGGAGCGGGAAGATCATGCGCCGGGTCCTGAAAGCAAAAGAGATGGGGATGGATCCCGGGGATATCTCGACCCTGGAAGAGTAAGGATCGCCTGCCGAACACCAGATTGTACAATGATGAAACGGATGGAACAACCATGACAGACACACAGGAAAGTGCCATAACCCGGGTGAAGAACCTGGACCTGACCGCAAACCCCGCTCCCCTCGGACTCCTGGGGTTCGGTATGACGACCGTACTCCTGAACCTGCACAATGCCGGCTTCTTTGCCCTCGGCTCGATGATCCTTGCAATGGGGATCTTCTACGGGGGCCTCGCCCAGATCGTTGCCGGGATTATGGAGTGGAAAAAGAACAACACGTTCGGGGCAACCGCATTCGCCTCATACGGGTTTTTCTGGCTGACGCTGGTTGCTCTGATCGTTCTTCCGGCGATGGGCCTCGCGACAGCCGCCGACAAGGTATCCATGGCAGCTTATCTTTCCATGTGGGGAATCTTCACGCTCGTAATGTTCATCGGGACCCTGAAACTGAACCGGGCGCTCCAGGTCGTCTTCGGTACCCTGACGATCCTGTTCTTCCTCCTCGCAATCGGGGATGCGACCGGAAACAGCATGGTGACGACGGTTGCCGGATACGAAGGAATCCTCTGCGGTCTCTCGGCGATGTACGCGGGTCTTGCCCAGGTGCTGAACGAAGTATACAAAAAGACCGTCGCCCCGCTGGGCTGAGACCTCCTTCTCTCTTTTCTTCATTCCGGTATCCCTTGCAGGGCCCGCACGGGCAGATCCTCTTATCGGGAAAGGAGCTTGCGCTGGGCGATCCTGTACCCGCAGACAACCGAAATATATTCCCCGAACTCCGTATCAAGACCGGAATCCCCGGTATCCACATGGAGATGCGGGGTATCGGCAAGTTTCTGCGGTGTTCCCACCACGATCAGGCTGCCGGCCCCGCATCTCCGCAGGACTTCCGCACTGATCTGCTGGCTGCCCCTTCCGAGAACAAAACCCTGCGCTCCGAGCGGACTTACGATGATCCGTGCTTCCCCGCCGTCGCCAAGAATCCGGAGCAGGGTTTGTTCATCGGCATCCCGGGCGATACATTCCCCGTCCCTGATAACGTCAACCCCGAGAAGGGTCTTTTCCAGCCCGAGATCCCGGGCGATGCGTTCGGTCGTGGTCCCGGCCCCGAGGATATAGAGCGTACCCGGAACCATGATTTCAGCGATGAACCGGGCAATCCCGTCCTTTGCCAGGTCATCGTCCTGTTCCGCATGGATCGCTTTCGGGAGCTGTACCAGGTTCCGGAGAACCGGTACTCTCGCTATCCCGTACAGCTTTGTCTCGAACTTCCCTGCCCGGTAGGCTTCCTCATCGATATCCAGTATCTCGGTATCCTGCAGGGGCAGGGTTCCTGCCCTATGTGCCACCTCGGCCGCCCGGCCGGGATCGACCGCAAACACCCCGGAATACATCTTCACTCCCGCAGGTATCCCGAGGATCGGGACCGTGATTCCTACGGCATCGAAAATATCCCGGGCGGTCCCGTCGCCCCCGCAGAAGAGGATGAGATCGACAGCCAGTTCCCGGAATTTCCGGGCAGCCGCCTGTGTGTCCCTGCCGCTGCTTTCATCCGCATAGCGGTATTCCACGGAAAAATCACGGACTCCCGAGTTCCGGAGCGTCTCTTCCCCCATCGCTCCGGAACAAGTGAGAAAACAAATTCCGGGATCCCTCGCGAGAGGAGAGATCGCCTCCCGCGCCCGGTTCCCTGCGTTCGGGACCGCGCCCCGCTGTAACGCTTCCTGCACCTTCCCGTCGGTTCCTTTCAGACCCACCGGACCCCCCATCCCGGCTACGGGGTTGACGATGAGCCCAATCCTTGTCATAACAATGGTCAGGCTATCTTCGGGAGCTTTGCGAGAGAAGCCCGGATCAGATCTGCCGGGTACTCGTAATCGGCAAGTTTTCCCTGGTTGAATGCATCGTAGGCGCTCATGTCGAAGTTGCCGTGGCCCGTGTTGTTGAAGAGGATCGTCTTTTCCTCACCGGTTGTACGGCATTTCAGCGCTTCGTCGATAGCGGTTTTCACGGCATGGGCGGCCTCAGGGGCGACGATGATCCCTTCGGTCCGGGCAAACGTCCGCGCCGCCTCGAATACATCGTTCTGGTAACAGGCGACCGCTTCCAGGGTTTTCTCGTGCACGAGTTTCGAAACGATGGGTGAATCCCCATGGTACCGGAGTCCGCCCGCATGGATTGCCGGGGGTACGAAATCGTGGCCGAGCGTGTACATCCGCATGAGCGGCGTAAGTCCCGCGAGATCCCCGAAGTCGTACTCGTACAGTCCCTTCGTGAGGCTCGGGCAGGCGGCGGGTTCCACACCGATAATCCTGACATCCGGGTGTTTTCCCGTCAGCTTGTCCCCCGCAAACGGGAACGCGATCCCTGCAAAGTTCGAGCCCCCGCCCACGCAGCCGATCACGATATCCGGGTACTCGTCCACCATCACGAGCTGTTCCCGGGCCTCAAGGCCGATGATCGTCTGGTGGAGGCAGACATGGTTCAGGACCGAGCCGAGAGCATAGTTCGTGTTGGCATGGGTCGCTGCATCCTCGACCGCTTCCGATATGGCAATACCGAGACTTCCCGGAGTATCCGGGTCCCTTGCCAGTACCGCCCTGCCCGCGTTCGTCCGGTCCGTGGGGCTCGGGAGGCACTCGGCACCCCAGACCTGCATCATGATCTTCCGGTACGGCTTCTGGTCATAGCTGGCCCTGACCATGTACACCGTGCAGTCAAGATCGTAGATGCTGGTAGCAAAGGAGAGCGCCGATCCCCACTGCCCCGCCCCGGTCTCGGTCGCGATCCGCTCTATCCCGGCTTTTTTGTTGTAATATGCCTGGGGCACCGAGGTGTTGGTCTTGTGGCTTCCCGAGGGGCTCTGGCCTTCCCACTTGTAATAGATCTTTGCCGGGGTCTTGAGGAACGCTTCAAGCCGCTTCGCCCGGTACAGCGGGCTGGGCCGGAAGAGGGAGAGTACCTCCCGGACCTCCTCCGGAATCGGGATATTCCGCTGGGTGCTCATTTCCTGCCGGATGAGCTCCATCGGAAAGATCGGGGCAAGGTCTTCCGGGACAACCGGTTTATGGGTTGCCGGGTGGAGCGGCGGTTCGAGCGGCGTCCTGAGGTCGGCCTGGATATTATACCATTCGCGGGGGATCTGGTCCTCCCCGAGAAGGATCTTCGTCTGCATGGTACCCGGTTGTCATGGATATACAAATACGTTTTGGTATCACTATGGTTATTGATGTACAAAAAAGTACAATTTGAACGGTGAGCCCCGACAGGGTATCAGGAAGAGCCCGGCTTCGCGTGCCACACAAGCTTTGCAAGGACCGAATCACCGGAAAGGATGACGCCGTTCGCATCGGTCCTGGCAGACCGGGAAATATAGTCCCTGAGGATCGCTTCCTGCTCCGGGGTCGTTACCCCGAATTTCGGCCGGAAGTACGCAAGCGCCTCGGAAAGATCCCCGAACCGGTAGGTTTTATCCAGGGGGAGCATCGTGACATCCGGGAAGAGGCCCATCTGGCAGAGCACCCCAAAGACGCAGTCCGCTTTCGGAGAGGGATAATACGGGCTCCCGTGCAGGAGCTCCCAGAGGCCTGCATTGTTCCGCTCCCAGAACGGCATATCCGCAAACCAGTAGATGGCAACGTATCCGGAGCAGACATCGTTCATCTTCCGGAGGGCACGTTTGAGATCGAACATGGTGAGTGCCAGGGACGATACGATGATATCGTACGGTCCTGCAAGGTCCCGGGCAGGATCGATCTCCTCCCAGAGACCGCAGACCGTGCGGATATTCCGGATTCCTGCCCGGTCCGCATGGTCCCGGAGGATCGCAAGCATCCCTTCGGACGAATCGAGCGCGGTCACCTCTTTCACCCGGGACGAGAGCGGGATCGCAAGCGTTCCCGGGCCGGAGCCGATATCGAGGACCCGGGCATCGGGCGGAATCTCGAGCCCTGCTATCGTCTGGTTCACCCGGGCATCGAACTCCCCCTGCGAGCTCCGGTAGTACCGTTCCGCATTCTCCTTATTGTCCCAGTTATGCGAAGGGTCATGGAAATTTTTCGTTGCATCGTGCCGTCTCATCTGCGCTTTCCAGACCTCGTTCCAGTCTGTGTCAGCGGGATCGCATCCGCCCGGTCCGCACATGGGAAAAGATCGCAGGTACCGGGAATTATACGTTGTCCCCGCCTTTCCCCCCTCCCCGACCCATTATCCCGGCATGACACATCCGATAGGTATATGCCCGGGCTGTCGGGAACTACTGTGTGGGAATTGCCATGACGAAAGAGGAACTCCTGAAAACAACGATCGATGAACTGGACCGGCTGCTCTCGACCAAGAAGATCGTGGGGGAGCCGGTGATATTTGAGGACCGGATGGTTATTCCGGTCTCGGAATTCGGGTTCGGATTCGGTGCCGGAGGTGCCGGCGGGGAACGCTGCAGCGGGGAGGGCAGCGGCGCCGGTGGCGGCATCTCACCGGTAGCGCTCCTGATCATCACGAAAGGCGTGAAGGGCGCGGACGGCGTCCAGGTTCTCTCCCTCCGGAAGAAAAGTGCTGCCGCCGAAGTGGTCAGCACGGTATCCGAGCAGCTCGCTCCCCAGGTGATCTCGGCGGTAGCCTCGGCCGGGGCAAAGAAGAAGGAATAACAAAGCAGGGACATCCCTGTTTTCCGATGAGGCAGTACTTTCCATGGAATCCATCCTGCTTCCCGTTCTCGCGGCAGCAGCGCTCATCCTTCTCCTCGTACTTGCGGTCATCCTGTGCGCTGTATTCGTCCCGGTCGATATTTCGCTCGGCGCTGTCCTGAACCAGGAGACGCGGGAATTCTCCTGGCAGGTATCCTGGGGCATCCTGTTGGTCCGGACCGATCCGGATAACCCGGAAACGGTACAACTGCTGCTTCTGGAGCATCAGCTATACCGGTTCGTGAAAACCGGGCCGGGACCCGATACCGGGGAGAAAGCGCCAGGCGGCGAACCTGTTCCGGAGGAGGGGCTTTCCCATGGGATGAGCACAATCCTCCCGTTTCTTACGGACATCGTTCCGGTCATCCAAAAGCGTGTCCATTTCCAGAACTGTGCCTGCCACCTTGTGTTCGGGATGGACAGTCCCGCGGGGACCGGCGTCATGTACGGCTGGCTTTGTGCTGCCCGGGGACTTTTGTATGCACTACCCGGCCTCGACATCCGCATGGTTCCGGTCTTTGACCGGCCGGTTTTCGATCTGAGGCTGGATGCCGTCATACGGATCACCTTCCCGCTTCTGACCGGACTGCAGGTGTCCCGGATAGTACGGCGCCATTTCCCGGTCCCGGAAGGAGAACCGGGATCACGGCAACGTAGAGCGGGAGGGGTGGTGCCGTCATGACGGAAACACTGGGTCTTGGGGAGGCGGTCCAGGCAGGGGACTGGACGCTCGTTCCGGTCATCCGGAAAATCTCGTTCTCTGCCCCGGCCACCTCCATCTTCTCGGTAATTCCGGTCGGGATCATCGGAATCCAGGAAGAAACGGTATGCTTTTTCCCACTCCTGGAAGGGATTTCGTGGAACGGGGTGGAAAAAGAGCTGCCCGGAATAACCGGAGAGAACAGAAACTAGTACCCGGTTCCGGAAGACCGGGCCCTGTTCAGACGATCTCTTTTCTCCAGAAGATCAGGATACCCATCACGGACAGGAGCAGGGAAACCCCCATCACGAAGGGAAATGCGTACTCGGTATGCTGGAACGGGAGCTCCACGTTCATCCCGTACATGCTCGCGACCAGGGTCGGGATCATCAGGATGATGGTGATGGTCGCCAGGGATTTCATCACCATGTTCAGGTTGTTGGAGATGAGGGACGCAAATGCGGTCATGGTCCCGTTCAGGACCTTCGCATAGATGCTCGTCATCTCCATAGCCTGCCGGTTCTCGATGATCAGGTCGTCCAGGAGATCGGATTCGTCAGGGTCCATCCGGATCGACTTGACATTGTAGAGCTTCTCCAGCATCAGGGCGTTCGATCGGATAGATGTCTGGAAAAATACGAGGCTCTTTTCCAGGTTGAGGAGCTTGATAAGCTGCTCGTTCCTGCTGGCCCGGTGCAGGTCTTTCTCCACGATGTTCGTAAGCCGGTTTATCTCCCTGAGGTACTTGAGGTACAGGAGCGAAGTCCGCATGCAGAGCTGGAGGATGAACCGGGTCCGCTGCTCCGTTGAGAAATTCCGGACCTTTCCCTTCGAAAAATCGGACACCACATCGACATCGAGGGCACAGATCGTGATGATAATCTCATCGGCGAGGATAATACCCACCGGGAGCGTGGTAAAGGGAACGTCCGCCTCGTACGTATCGAGCCTTGGGATACGCAGGACAATCAGGGTCACCCCTTCCTCGCGCTCGATACGGGCCCGCTCATCGACATCAAGCGGGTCGGTAAGGAAATCCGGGTGGATATCGAAGCGTTTACTCAGCTGGTCCAGCTCTTCGTGCGTGGGGGCACAGACTTTTCCCCAGGAACCGGGTTCGAAATCCGGGATCTGCTGCAGTTCAGTTCCGACAGTCTTGTAGATCGTTATCATTCCCGTCACCCCCAATGAATCCCGATCCCTGACCGGAGTACCTGTACCAAGGTACGATGCTACACAATAGATCACCCTCCGATTATATAGGGACTGCGATGGATCGCAGGATTATGGGGACGGTTCCGGCAGGAGCCGGAAACAGAAGAGAACCGGAATGTGAATATCGGGAAAAGAGATGGGTCCGGGAGATTAAATCGGGCAGCGCGCCCGTATCCGCTCCACTGCTTCCCGGAGCCGGTCGTATGACGTCGCATAGGAGATCCGGAGCCAGCCGGGAGCATAGAACGCCGAACCCGGCGTCACGGCGACTTCCGCAGTCTCCAGCCACTTCTTCGCAACCGCAGTATCATCACCGCCGACTTTTACGAATGCGTAAAACGCCCCGTCTGCAGGCGCCGTCTCGTACCCCATGGCCTTCAGTTCGCCGAACAGGTATTTCCTGCGCCGGTCGAACTCCTTCCGCATCGTTTCGACGCAGGACTGGTCCCCTTTGAGTGCCGCAACGCCGCCCCACATCGCAAAACTCGTGGGATTACTGATGGAATGCTGCTGCACCTTGGACATCTCCCTGATGATGGAGACCGGGGCGACGGCGTACCCGAGCCGCCAGCCGGTCATCGCATACGCCTTCGAGAAGCCGTTGACCGTGATGGTCCGCTGCGCCATGTCCCCGATGGAGGCCAGCGATATGTGCTCTTTCCCGTAGACCAGCTTCTCGTAAATCTCGTCCGAGAGGGCATAGAGATCGTTATCCCCGCACAGATCGGCGACCATTTGGAGCGAACTTTTGTCAAGGATCGACCCCGCCGGGTTGGACGGGGAGTTCACCACGATCATCTTGGTCTTGTTCGTGATCTTCTCCTTCAGGGACTCCTCAACCTGGAACGTCTTTCCGTTCAGGGAGGAGTGAACGACTTTCCCTCCGGCCATCTGTGCGCAGGGCTCATAGGATACCCATGCCGGGTCGAGAATGACAACTTCGTCCCCCGGGTTCAGGACTGCCGCCATTGCATTGTAAATGGCATCCTTTGCCCCGCAGGATACGATGACCTCCTCGGGTTTGCAGGAAAAACCGTTCTCCCGGTTGATCTTTTCCGAGATGGCAGAAAGAAGTTCGGGGATCCCGTTACTCGGGGTGTAATGGGTCTCCCCACGCTGTATTGCATCGATGCAGGCATCCTTGATGTGCTGGGGGGTGTCAAAGTCGGGCTCCCCGATCGAGAGGCTGATCACGTCCCGCCCCTCCCGCTGCATCTTCTTCGCTAGGTTTGAAACCGCGATAGTCGCCGACTCCTCGATCGCGGATATCCGCTCCGAGAGTGGCTTCATTTCAATCGCTGGACAAGTTTGATAGCGGATTCAACGGCACGTTTTGCGTAGTCGATACGTTCGGTTGCCTCAAGGCGGGTCATGCCCGGCCCGGAGATGCCGAGTGCAACCGGTTTCCCGAATTCCAGGGAGAGGTCAATGATCTTCCGGGCTGCATGCTGCACGACGATTTCGTCATGCTGGGTTGCACCTTCTATGACACAGCCGATGGTGACGACTGCGTCGACCTTTCCGTTCTGGAGCATCTTCTTGATGGCAAGGGGCATGTCGTATGCTCCCGGAACGTACAGGCATTCCGTAACCTGTGCCCCGAGGAACGCTGCATGTTCCCGTGCCTCGATCTCCATCATGTACGTAATATCACGGTTGAATTCCGCGACCACAAATCCCAGTTTTATCGCCATAATCCCACTCCTAGTTAGCTCTCTTCCAGAAATAATCCTTATCCGAATGTTCAGCGCCTGGCCGGTCCTGCATCCGGAAATCCCTGGCGCTGGCCGGTGCCTGCTTCCCGGGTCAGCACTTCCGGGTGCAGGATCAGTTTCACGGCGTTGGCCGCATGCTCCCTGGCCCGCTGTTCCGCAAGCCAGGCAAGCTCCCGGTCATCCTTTGCCTCATCCTCGTGGACAAAGACCTCGATGATGTGCCTGTTCGTCATGAGCTGGGTCATGATGAGACCCTGCGAAGCTTCATGGGCACACATCCGGTCTTTCTCCTTTCCCCCGGGCATACCAAGGGCGATGACGATATCGCACCTGCGTTCTTCGATGAGCTTCTTGCAGGCGACCGGAAGGTCCTTGATTCCGGGGACGGTCACCCGTTCCACTGCGACGCTTGCGTGTTTCTTGAGTTCATCGGTCGCGATACCGCCCATATTGACACGGGCAAAGGTGGTATCTGCGACGCCGACCCTCATCCCAGTACCTCGCAGGCCGCTGAGACCCCGTCACCCTTTACTTTGAAACCGGATTTCTTCAGGGCATGCTGGGTCGCGGCAAGCGTTGCAAGGATCTCCGGAGCGCCGACCGCACCCATGGTACCGATCCGGAAGATCTTGCCTTTCAGGTGATCCTGGCCGCCTGCGACAACGACGCCCATCTTCTTGATGGTGCCCCGGAAGTCTGCATCGGAGACTCCCTCCGGGATGCGGATACCGGTTGCGGTATTGGAATATGCATGCAGCTTGTCAACTTTCGGCAGGAGCTCAAGGCCCCATTCGAGCGCTGCCGTGCGGACCGCCTTTGACATCCGGTGGTGCCGGGCAATCCGGTTTGCAAGGCCTTCCTCTTCGATGATGAGGCATGCCTCGCGGAGGGCAAGGAAGAGCGGAACGGCCGGGGTGTATGGTGTCTCCATCGGCGTGTTCTTCGCATTCTTCCGGTACGCGGCAAGGTCGAGGTAGAAGGGCGGGTTCTTCACAAGCCGGTCCCATGCCCTGCTGCTGACCGAGATTGCCGAGAGCCCTGCAGGTGCTGCAAGGCACTTCTGGGAGCCGGTGATTGCGACATCGACACCCCACTTGTCGGATTCGACAACGTCACCTGCAATTGAGGTGATGCCATCCATCACGAAGAGGGCATCGTGTTTCCGGCAGAGCCTCCCGACTTCCTGGGCCGGGTTCAGGATGGTTGCCGAAGTCTCGTTATGGACAAGGGTTACCATCTCGGCGCCCTGCTCAAGTTCCTGCTCAAGCTTTGCAAGGTCAAGGGGAGTTCCCCATTCCGATGCGATCTCGGTTGCTTTCCCGTACCGCTGGGAGATCTTGAAGAGACGCTCCCCGAACTTCCCGTTGTTCAGGCAGGCGATCTTTTTGTCTCTCCCGAAATTTGCGACCGCCGCTTCCATCGCGGCAGTTCCGGAACCACTGATGACAAAGAGCTCGTTCTCTGTTCCGAAGGTTGTCTTGAGGATGCGGACACAATCCGCGTATACGGCGCCGAACTCGGCGCTCCGGTGGTTGATGGCCTGGCGCATCATCGCGGCCCGGACCCGTTCCGGCATTGGCACCGGGCCCGGCAGCATGAGGAGTGGTTCCTTTTCCATCTGAATCAGTCCATATTTATGCTAATCTGACCAAATATAGTTAGAGTTCCTGTATGGTAGACGTTTCGATTGTATGCGGGTCGGCATCGGACGCAGCGATTGCCGAAAAGGCAAAAAAGGTCCTGGACGAGCAGAAAATCCCGTACGATTACCAGGTCATCTCCGCCCACCGGGACCCGGACAAGCTGGACGAATACGTCAAAAAGAGTGATGCAAAAGTGTTCATTGCCATCGCAGGCCTTTCTGCAGCTCTTCCCGGGGTCATTGCATCAAAGACAAAGAAGCCGGTCATCGGGGTTCCGGTAAGCGGGACGTTAAACGGACTTGATGCCCTCCTCTCTATCGTCCAGATGCCCAAAGGCGTTCCGGTTGCCTGTGTCGGCGTTGACAACGGGGAGAACGCCGCTTACCTTGCAATCCGAATCCTGAACCTGCACTGATTTTTTTCCTGCGGGAGATAGTTCCCTTCCTGTTCCTGGCGTTTTTTCCCTGGTTTTCCGGACCCCGCCGGTTCCCGCAGCGAACGGTTCCCATGACGGGTTGGGGGGGTATGATGCAAAATCAGGAACCGGTTTTCCCGCAGATCCGGATATCCGGATTTCCCCAAGGTCTTTCTTATTTATGACGGAGAGAATGAAGCGTAGTACCGGTTTTCCCGGGATTCCTGATGCCGGACATGATGATCGGAACCCTGTTATTTTTTCATCCGACCCCCCCTGCAGAATTCCATAGTTACCATCGTATTGCCCCTCATTTTTATGCAGGGGGTCGGATGCATAATCAGCATAATACAGGGATCCTGATCCTGTGCATTCTTCCTGTCCGGTACCGGGCCCACACTGAGAAAAGCATAGAATCCGGAATGATGGTCCAGTACTTCGGATGCCGGAATCGTCACGCAAAACGGGAGGATCTGCCTGTGATGGAACAGCGGTTATCGGGAAAAAAGGGACGGGGAGAAGGAGAGTTACGTTTCCCGGATGATTCTCCGGATGAAATCCACGTACCGCCGGAATTCCTCGGGCTCGGCTTCATCCTTCGCAAACTCGACCAGGCTGCACCGGTCGAGGATTCCCGATGCCCCGGGAATATCGTTCCCGGTCGATTTCATCAGAAGCTCGACTTCGAGGTTCGTGAGTTCCTTCCCGGACCCGAACCGGTGGGAGAGGAACATCCGCAGGGCCTGCCCGGCTCCCCCGTACGCTTCCTGGGAAAACCCGGCTGAAAAGGCCCGCTCTGCGTTTTCAAGAATTGCCAGAGCCTCCTTCCGGTAATCCAAAACCGGGGCAGGCTGCCGGATTTCCGGTGCCCGGGGCACAGCTTTCACCGGCCGGTTCCGGTATTTCCGGTACACAAGGTATCCTGCAACCGCAAGGACGACAAGCAGGATGCCGCCCAGGATTACGGGCAGGAGAGGGAATTCCACGTTCTCCTTTGCAAGGGTCACGGATGTCAGGTTCCCGCCAAGGATCGTCGCGTTCACCCATGCGCTCTTTCCTTCCGGATTCCGGTACGTGAGGTTGATGGTGGCGCCTGAAGGGGTCGTCGTAATCAGCGTTTCAGCACGCTGGTAATTTCCGCTCCCGAGATCCTGTTGGTATCCCTGGTACGACCGGTTTTCGGTCAGGAGAGACGGGAGATCGACAGGGGCCGTGGTATTCTCAACAACCGACTGCACGACCCCCTTTTCCATCGATCCCGTGAGAGCCACGCTTCCGTTGGCTCCGGTATATTCTGCGGTGAATGTCCCGGTATCGTTCGTTACCGGGTCCGGTTCGAGCTGCACAAGAGGGTAACTCCCGTTTATGAGGGTCCCGTTCACTTCCCGGTAGGTCGGGTCTGCATTCAGGAGCTCAAGAAACTCCGAGCGTTTCTCTTCGGACCTGGCCTGCTCTTCCTGGAGCTGCTGCTTGAGGGCGGACGTGTCCTGCGCCATCTGGTTGTTCTGCAGGTCCTGATCCGTACCGCTACTTGTCTGTTGCTGGATCTGCTGGACGTACTGGAACGAGCTGGAAACAGAGGACGAGGAGTACGGGGAGGAGCCGGATTGCCCGGCCATGGTCGTGCTCGTCACCTGCTGCTTCGTATTCTGCACCTGCGACTGGTCTTTCACGAAATGAATCGTGATCTCCCCCAGGTTTGCCGAGAGCGCAGTCGTCTCGGTATAATCGAACGAGAGCTGGATCTGAAGGGTCTTTTCGGTATCCGACGTCCCGGCACTTACCGTGAGAACCGAGTCTCCTTCCTGGACGGTGTAATCCTGGGACCGGGAATTCGTGCTTGACATCAGGATACCTGCCTGCAGGGAAGATTCTGTTGTCGAAGACCGCAGCATGCCGGCGATTGCATGGCCGTAGGTGTTCGATATGGAGACCGGGACCTCGGCGGTTTCCCCGAGAACATAATAGTAATCCTTCTGGTCGGTCGAAAGCGTGATATCCGCGGCCGCCGAAGCCCCGGCAACAAGGACGAGCAGCAGGAGAAGGATCGCTGCGCACTTTCCTCTCATGGGATGATCCGCCCCCTGCCGTACCTGAGATAGAGTTCCGCGATGAGGAGGATGAGTGCGCCGAAGAAGAAGATATCCTTGATACTGGTATCTTCTTTCTCGCGGGTGATCTGTTCTTTCAGCCCCGCGTAAATCTCGGAAAGTGTCCGGGAATCGACCGATTTGTAGTATTTCCCGCCGGTCTTCTCAGCGATCGATTTCAGCGTCGCTTCATCCATCTGGGCATACTGCGGGTTTCCCATCCAGTCGTACCCGAGAAGGGCTGGCTGGGTCGAGCCCATCCCGACCGTGAAGACCTGGATCCCTGCTGCCTGGGCAAACGCGGTTGCTTCATCCGGTGAGATCACGCCTGCGTTGTTCACCCCGTCCGAGAGCAGGATGACCACTTTCTTCGTGCTTGGCTGGGACTGGGCCATGTCAACCGCAAGTGCAAGGCCGTCGCCGATTGCTGTCTGGCCGGTCTTCGGCGCGATGCTCTCCAGCTTTGCCATCACCCGGTCCTTATCGGGGCTGAGGTAGGCAGCAGTCGTAGCTCCTGATTCAAAGACCACTACTCCTGCGTTATCTTTCGGGTCCAGCTGAGAAAGAAGGAGGCCGGCCGCGCTCTTGGCAGCTTCGATCCTGGTCGGGGAGTAGTCCGTCGCCTGCATGCTTCCCGAATCATCGATCACGAAAATGACGTTCGCACCCTGCCGGGTCTGTTCCAGCGGGATATGCGGATCGGCAAGACCGATGAAGATGAGGCCGATTGCCGCGAGTGCAAGAAGGAGAAGCACCTGGGGCCTCCGGGATTTTTTCCCGTCGCCGAGTGCTGCCTGCAGGACCGCCACTTTCGAAAAGCCCATTGCCTCCATCCTGCGTTTTTTCGTTGCGAGATGGTGGAGGTACCAGATCACGGGAAGGGTGATGAGCCCGAGAAGCCAGATCGGGTTATAAAATCCTGCCATAGGCGCGCCTCCTTCCCGGAATGCCTTTGAAGAACTGCTTCAGCGGGACATCGTACGGTTCGCTTGTCACGAGGGAGAGGGATGCCGTACCGCTCTTTGCCAGTTCGTGATCCAGTTTTTCTTCCGATTCTGCGACCAGCGCACGGTATCTCTCCCGGAACCCGGCATCCGAAGTATTGATGAGAATCTGCTCCCCGGTCTCGACATCTTCAAGGGTGATGTACCCGACATCGGGAAGGTCCCGTTCCACCGGATCCATGATCCGGAGTGCAATCACTTCATGGTGCGCCCGGAGGATCGCAAGATCCCGGGCAAACGGCGGCGAATCGAAATCCGAGATCAGGATCACCGAGGACTGCCGTTTGAGGGCATGTGCGAGGAGACGGACCGCGGCTGCGAGATCGGTCTTCCGGGAGACCGGTTGATGATCGATGATCGTATTGAGAAGCCGCACCACATGCCGCCTGCCTTTCTTTGCACGGACAAAGGTCTCCATCCGGTCCGAGACCAGCGCCAGGCCGATCCGGTCATTGCTCCGCACCGCCGCGAACATGAGGCTTGCCACGATCTCGATTGCCTTTCTTCTCTTGGTGACCGAGGATCCGAAACTTCCGGACCCTGAGACATCGAGCACAAAGCAGAAGGTCTGATCCCGTTCCTCGGTAAACTGCTTCACGAACGGGCGGGAGAGCCGGGCCGACACCTTCCAGTCAATCGACCGGATATCGTCGCCCGGGACATACTCCCGGAGTTCAGCGAATTCGACACCCTGACCCCGGAAAACTGAGGTATGACGTCCGATCTCGAGGCCCTGGACACGCCGCGATGTCGTAATATCGATCTTCCGGATCTGCCGGATTATTTCCTTCCGGTCTTCCATGATCGGCCTCCCGGGAAGTTACGGCACCTTTACCGTTTTGAGGAGGGTATCGATGATCGTGTCGGGTGTTACGGAGTCCGCTTCCGCTTCGTACGTGAGAAGGATACGATGCCGCAGGACATCCGGGGCAATTGCTTTCACATCTTCCGGAATAACATATCCCCTTCCCTGGAGGAGGGCATGGGCTTTTGCCCCTAATATGAGATTGATGGATGCCCTCGGGGAACTCCCGTACGAGATATAATCCCCGAGATCCAGACCATAGGCAGAGGGGTGCCTGGTCGCATCCACAAGTTCCGTCACATAGTGTTTGATGGCGGCATCAGCGTACACCTTCCGGGTGAAATCCTGGATGGCAAGAAGCCGTTCTGCCGAAAGGACTTTCCCGGGATCGATCTGCACGCCCTCTGTGAACCGATCGAGAATCGTAACTTCGTCATTCTTATCGGGATAGGTCATCATGACCTTGAACATGAACCTGTCTACCTGGGCTTCGGGGAGAGGATAGGTCCCTTCCGATTCAAGAGGGTTCTCCGTAGCAAGGACGAAAAACGGCCTCGGCAGGGGATGGGTCTCCCCCTGGATGGTCACCTGCCGCTCCTGCATCGCTTCCAGGAGCGCAGACTGGACTTTGGGGGGCGCCCGGTTGATCTCATCGGCAAGGACAAAGTTCGCAAAGATTGGTCCCCGGACCGTGGAAAAAACCGATTCCTTCTGATTGAATATTTTGGTTCCCATGATATCGGCAGGAAGGATATCCGGTGTAAACTGGAGCCTCGTAAAACTGCAATCGATGCATTGCGAGATGGTCCGTATCGTAAGCGTCTTTGCAATTCCCGGTACTCCTTCCAAGAGGACATGGCCGTCGGCACAGAGTGCTACAAGGAGCCGGTGTAAAACCTCCTTCTGGCCGACAATCACTTTCCTGATCTCATATTCAAGAGCGTCCAGATCGTGGGCAAACTGCTTCGCCTGACTGGTTAGTGCTACAATTTTCTCATCCATCGTATCACCACAGCGGGGGATCTGTATTCCCGGCTGTTACACTAAGGGTGGCTTGGGAGGCCGGACGAACAGGCATTCCTGCTGCCACCTGAGAAGATTCTGACCAATCTTCTTCCAATATTGAGCTGGTTATAAATAATGCAATAAATGCTTTCCTGTCGAAATAACCAATATTCAAATACTTTTTGGAGATCTGGCTGCGCAGAAGGCTTTTTCCAGGAATCCTCCCTGCCCGGGAGGGGACAGGGCAGACCCCGGAATTCCTCCTTCACACGTTCATTCACACCGGAGGATTATGCACTGATAGTAAATCTTAAATCACATAATGTAAAATATACTTTACATACATTCCCTTGAATCTGATACTAATCCAGATTCGTGGTGTGGAAGAGTGATTATGGATAAAACAGATGAGTGCCGTGGTCTCTATCTGTGCAATGGAATTATCGAACAGATAGACCGAGATACGGCAGAATTGCTCGGTTTCACCCGGGAACAGATGACGGGTCAGCCGTTTTTCCGGTATATTTCACCGGATTCCCACAGAAACGTGGAATCATTCCTCACGGAGAAAAGAACCGGAAACGGGATCGTATCCTGTGATGCAGCGATCCTGGGAAGTCCTGACAATACGAAGACCCTGCGTATGACAATCGCGTCCTGCTCTTCTCAGAATGACCGGAGATTTCTTCTGATACTGACTGACATTACCGATCTGGTACAGGAAAAGGATAAACTCCGGAACACCATCTGTGAACTGAACCTTCTCATCGATACGACACGCCATGATGTGATGAATAAGCTCTCAGTGGCGTACTCGTATAATTCCCTGTTACTTGCCTCTGTAGGGGACCCTCAGGTTATTACCTATCTGGATCACCAGTCTGCTGCTCTCCATGGTATCGAGCGGCATCTCCGTTGCATGCATCGTTACCGGGATACCAGAAAATCCCGGATATCCTGGCTGCCGCTCTTTGATACGATATGTTCCGCGATGACCCCGTTTGAGCCCTCCCTCTTCCGGATATCTCCCGAGAATTTCGGGTACGAGGTGTTTGCAGAATGTCTCTTTGAAAACGTATTCGGCAATCTCTTTGAGAATGCAGTCCGATATGCAAGGGGACTCACACGGATTACCCTTACCACATGCGAAACAGATCAGGGCCTGACTATTGTTGTAAGCGATGACGGTGAAGGGGTCCCGGAGCCGGAAAAAGAGCGGATTTTTATAACCGGTGTCGGCCGGGGTACGGGGCTTGGTCTTGCCCTCTCACGCGACATTCTCAAGGCAACCGGCATCCAAATCCGGGAATGCGGGATTTTCGGTACCGGAGCGAAATTTGAGATTCGGATCCCGCATGGGTCGTACCATGGCTTTGGCAAATTCCTGCAGGATCGCGAATCAGCCGTAACAATTCTATCAACAGAATAAAAACTCTGGGATACACTGCAATTTTCAAAAAATCACCAGACTGGACCCGGAAAGGTTTTATTCATATACCCCTTCATTTCCACTGGAGCCGCGATAACAACCAGTCTATTTTTTGTTTATTTCCTGATCCGACCCGATATACGGCAAATCCCGAATTGGATCCGCTGAATCCGGGTACATACCGGAAGACCGATACCAGGAGAACCAAACAAAAGGGAATGTGGAGGAAACCGTTCCTCCCGAATTCATACTGCCGGCAGGTTGCTTGCAATGGCCTGAAGAACTGCAATAAGGATCTTAAGGAACAGAGCCCAATCAAACATCCCTTCACCTCCTTTCCCGCTCTGATCCAGACTGGATCGTATTAGTATAAATAAATTTGCTTTTTGGGAAAAGTACTCAAAACAAAAATTTTAAATTTTTAAGTGATTATCTATCTTTATTTACCAAGATCCGGGAAAATTAATTCTCAGGATATCGTAGTACCTCTTGGTAAGCTTCCGCAGTCGGTTGCGTGATTCCGCTGAGGTTCACCTGACCAATCTGTTTCCCCAGAATCTCTTCCGCGTGGAATCCCCAGCTTTCGCGATACATCTTCCGCTGAATTCGTAAAACCTGCTGTTTCAACGATTGCTGTCCTATACCTGCCACCACTCTGATTATCTCTGACGCCAAACAAATCTCCTCATGCTTACTATGGGGCGAAAGCGAATCTTTCTTCTTGTTGCCTCTCTCGCCTCATTTCTTGTCCCTTACACGGTGTCATCCCTCACTGTCGCACTCCCCGCAATCAGCGAGAGTTTCGGGATCGATGCGGTGACGCTGGGTTGGGTCACATCGGCATACCTTCTTACGGCAGCGATCTGCATCGTTCCTTTCGGGAGACTCGCAGACCTCTATGGAAGGAAACGTTTTTTTGTCGTGGGAAACGTTCTCTTCGCAATCGGATCGTTTCTCGCCGCGTTTTCCTGGTCGGGCTGGGTTATCATCATGGCCCGGGTAATCCAGGCTCTCGGGGGTGCAATGGTCTTTGCAACTTCGATTGCCATCGTAACCGAGGTCTTCCCGCCCGGGGAGCGCGGAAAAGCAATCGGGATAATCACGGCAACGGTATATGCCGGTCTCTCCCTTGGTCCTTTTATCGGCGGGGTGTTGACCCATAATATCGGCTGGCCCAGTATCTTCCTGATCAACATTCCCCTCGCAATCATCGTAATTCTCCTTACCGCACTCTATATTCCGGACGAGTGGATGGCCGAAGGTGAGAAAAAATTCGACCTGGTCGGATCTATCCTGTATGCCGTCATGCTCTTCGGGTGCATTTACGGCCTTACCCTCATCCCTACTCTCCAAGGCATCCTCTGGATGGCACTCGGTCTTACCGTCTTTGCAGCGTTCATCTTTTGGGAAACACGGGTTCCGGTTCCCATCATCGATCTCCCGCTCTTCCGGAACCGGCCTGCATTTCTCTATTCCAACCTGGCTGCCCTGATCAATTATGCAATCGTTTTTGCGGTGAGTTTTCTGCTCAGCCTGTATCTCCAGTACAACCGGGGCATGGATGCACAGACGGCTGGACTCATCCTCATAGCCCAGCCGGTCGTGCAGACCCTTGTCTCACCGGTTGCGGGTCACCTCTCTGACTCCATCGAGCCCCGTATTCTCGCAACTGCCGGAATGGCCTGTACTACTCTCGGCCTCGGTGTCCTGGTATTCCTGTCAGCAACAACCCCGGTAATTATCATCCTCGCCGGCCTTGTCATCCTCGGTTTCGGGTACGGCCTTTTCTCCTCCCCGAATACCAACGCGATCATGAGTTCCGTCGGGCCGGAGCACCTCGGTATTGCTTCCGGGATGGTCTCAACCATGCGATCGATCGGACAGATGCTGAGTCTCGCGATAGCGATGCTGGTCTTTTCCGCAGTAATGGGATCCGTGCAGATCACGCCGGCTGTATACCCCCAGCTCCAGACCAGTGTCACGATTGCATTTACCGTTTTTACTTTGATAGGTATTGCCGGAATCTGGACTTCATATGCACGCGGTACCGTGCGAACGGGATGCAAATAACAGATATCGTTTTTAATCCCTGACCCGTCTCTCCTTCCCCCGGATCCCCGGCTCCGGTGATTGCCTTCGCCGGAATCAGCACCGGCACCCTGAGCAGCCGGGCCTCTCCAGACGACATCGGCTTACGTGATACATATACTTATATATTGTCATGGAAGAGTTCTCCCTAAAGCGGTCTGGTTTCCTGCGGTTTCCGGTTCATCGCTGCCGAATACGAGGTCCCTCCGCTTTTCCATCATCGATTGCCGCGGAGACGTCTGCAATGCCCTTTGGGAAACAGCCGGCTCCCAACGGAAAGGGTGATTCCCCATGACTGTCCGTACCGAAGACAAACTCATCTTCTGCCGAATGATTGAAGACCCCCCTCGTTTCCGGAGAGTTGGAACCCCATGAACCCGGAAGAGATTCTTACCGTTGCATGCGTCGACGATTCCCATAAGACCGAGACCCCGGAGGGCCATGCCCTGCGCCGGGTCCTCGAAGGGCTCCGTCAATTCGGAATCCAGGTCGGAGTAGCGGTATCCCCCGGCGATGCCCGTGCCGCATTTTCCTCCCTCTCCGAAGTCGACTGCGTCCTCGTTAACTGGAACCTTGGCGCGAAAAGCCGGGAAAGAATGAAAGACGTCGCCGATCTCATCCGGCAGATACGGGAGCGGAACGAGGAAATTCCCCTCTTCCTCATGGGGGAACCCCCCAGGGAGGCCCCGGCATCCCTGACACTGGACATTGCCCGGGAAGTGAACGAATATATCTGGGTCATGGAGGATACGCCGGAATTTATTGCCGGTAGGATCCATGCGGCCGCAAAACGGTACCGGGACAGACTCCTTCCACCTTTCTTCGGAGAACTGGTCCGGTTCTCCCGGGACTTTGAATATTCGTGGCATACGCCGGGCCATGCCGGAGGCACGGCGTTCCGGAAATCCCCGGCAGGAAAGGCATTCCATGAATTCTTCGGGGAACAGCTCTTCCGGTCCGATCTTTCCATCTCGGTCGGGGAACTGGGTTCGCTCCTCGATCACTCCGGGCCTGTAGGAGAAGCCGAAAAGTATGCCGCAAAAGTGTTCGGGGCCGATATGACGTACTTTGTCACGAATGGAACCTCCACGGCAAACAAGATCGTATTCTTCGGCAGGGTCACGAAAGACGATATTGTCCTTGTCGACCGGAACTGCCACAAATCGGCAGAACATGCGCTCACGATGACCCATTCGGTCGCCGTCTATATGATACCCACACGGAACCGGTATGGGATCATCGGTCCGATACCGCCGGATGAGATGACCCAGAAAGCGATTGCGGCTAAAATTGCTGCCTGCCCGCTCTCAAAAACCGCAAACGACACGATTCCGGTCCATGCCATCATCACCAATTCAACCTATGACGGCCTCTGTTACCATGCCGCAGAAGTGGAGAAGCTCCTTGGAAAAAGCGTGGACAGCATTCATTTCGATGAGGCCTGGTACGGCTATGCGAGATTCAATCCCCTGTACCGGGACAGGTTTGCCATGCGGGACGGGGCAAAGAACCCGAAAGGCCCGACCGTCTTTGCCACCCAGTCCACTCACAAGCTCCTCGCCGCACTCTCGCAGGCCTCGATGGTCCATATCAGGAACGGACGCGTCCCGATCGAGCACGGCCGGTTCAACGAAGGGTTCATGATGCACAGCTCCACGTCTCCCCTCTATACCATCATCGCCTCCCTGGATGTCTCTTCCAAGATGATGGACGGAGCGTCGGGAAGGGTTCTCACCACGGAGTCTATTGAGGAGGCTATCAGGTTCCGGCGCATGATGGCCAGGATCCGGCAGGAGCTGGGCAAAGGAAAGAAAGGCGGGGACTGGTGGTTCGGAATATGGCAGCCGGATATGGTCACGGATCCGAAAACCAGAAAGAAGATCCCCTTCTCGGAGGCACACCTCGATCTTCTCCGGGATACCCCCTCCTGCTGGATCCTGCACCCCGGGGAAAAATGGCATGGTTTCTCCGGGCTTCCCGACAACTACTGCATGCTCGATCCCATCAAGGTCACCGTGCTCATGCCCGGCGTGAACGAAGACGGTTCCCTGGCACCCTGGGGTATTCCCGCAGCGATTGTCGTGAAATTCCTGGATACGCGGGGGATCATCAACGAAAAGTCCGGGGATTACAGCATCCTCTTCCTCTTCTCGATGGGTATCACCAAGGGGAAATGGGGAACCCTCATCACCGAGCTCTTCGAGTTCAAGCGGCTTTACGATGAAAACGCTCCTCTCGAAGAGGTATTTTCCGACCTCACGACCAGTCATCCGGAAAAGTACGCAGGAAAGAGACTGCAGGATCTCGTACGGGAGATGCACGGGTTCAAGAAAGATCACCGTATGTGCGAACTTCTCCAGCAGGCCTTCTCTATTCTTCCGGAACCCGCAATTACCTATGCCGACTCCTATTCCCGCCTGGTCAGGGGAAATGTCGAGCAGGTGTCTATTGAAAAAGCCGCGAACCGGATCGTTGCCACCGGAATTGTTCCCTATCCGCCCGGTATCCCGCTCCTCGCTCCCGGCGAACGGACCGGGAAGCTTTCAGGACCCGTCCTCCAGTATCTCAAGTCGCTGCAGGATTTCGATACCGCATTTCCCGGTTTTGAACACGATACCCACGGAATCGAGAATGTCAATGGGAAGTACATGATGTATTGCATCAGGGAGGAAAAACCATGAGCGATACAACCGGAGCGGCTCCGGCACAGGCAGGGACCCGGGATTCACGGAAGATTCTCGGCGTTTTTGCGCTTGCCATGATCAACGTGGCAGCAGTGCTCAGCATCAGGAATTTCCCTTCCATGGCCGAATACGGCTGGTCCAGCATCGGCTGGTATATTATCGGGACGATCCTCTTCCTGATACCAATCTCCCTTGCCGGCGCGGAGCTTGCAACGGGTTGGCCGGAGGGAGGGGGTATTTACGCCTGGGTGAAAGCCGCATTCGGGGAGAAAGGCGGGTTTACCGCCCTTTTCTGCGAGTGGTCGAACAACCTCGTCTGGTTTCCCACCGTGCTCGCGTTCATTGCGTCAACCCTGGCATTCGCCCTGACTCCCGATCTCGCAAACAGTCACTGGTACATGTTTTCCGTTATGATGATCTCATTCTGGGGAACGACATGCATCGCGTACTTCGGTTCCGACATCTCCACCAAATTCCAGAACGTCGGGGTTATCCTGGGAAGCATCATCCCCTCGATCCTGATCATCGTCCTGGGTGTCTGGTGGGTCCTCTCAGGAGCGAAAACGGTTCTTCCTGATTTCACCCCCGCAGCCATCCTCCCCACCATCAGCCTGGCAACCCTCCCCTTCTTCTCGACCATCATCCTGCTTTTCGCAGGGATGGAAATGGCCGGGTTCCATGCACTCGAAACCCGGAATCCCCAGACGGATTACCCGAAAGCCATGTTTTTCTCTGCCATTATCATCTTTGCCTGCACGGTTCTCGCAACCCTCGCAATTGCATTTGTGATACCAACCAGCCAGCTCAATCTCGCATCCGGTGTCATGCAGGCGATCCAGTACTTCTTCAATGCTGCCGGTCTGTCCGGGCTTGTCGGCCCGATGGCGGTACTGATAACGATTGGCGGGGTTGTTTCACTGGCTGCATGGCTGATAGGTCCTGCGAAGGGTCTGGGCGTTGTTGCAGAGGAGGGCAATATGCCCCCGATGTTTGATAAGGTCAACAAATATGATGCCCCGGTCCCGATTCTCGTCACCCAGGCACTGATAGGTTCATTCATCTCGCTTCTCTATGTGTTCCTGCCTTCCGTGAACGAGGCATACTGGATCCTCTCGGCGATGACCACGGAGCTTCTCTGTATCGTTTATTTCCTGGTCTTTGCCTCCCTGATCAAGCTCCGGTACTCCCAGCCTGAGAAACCGCGTCCGTTTAAAATTCCGGGCGGGAACCCGGGTATCTGGGTAGTGGGAGGGCTCGGAGGTTTCGGCGTCATCTTTGCGTTCCTGGTCGGGCTTATGCCACCGAGCTTCTTCCCGAATGCGGTGACCTATATCGGGGCCGTCCTCCTGGGAACGTTCATCCTTGCCATCCCGCCGCTCATTTTCCTGAAGCTCAAAAAGCCGGAGTGGGGGATGCGGGCAAGAAAATAAAGGAAAACGGATCCCTGCAAGCTCCCTTTTTTCGTGTTTTCAAAGGGAACTATCAAGGCAGATGACTCCTTCAGATCTGGTATGGATCTCTACATCCTCCGCCACGGAACAGCAGAGGCAGGACTGCCGGGAGGAGATGCAGGCAGGACCCTGACCCGGGACGGAAAGAGCGACATCCGGCTGGTTGCCCGCTGGCTGAAGTCCATTGCCGTGACCCCGGATCTCATTGCTACAAGCCCGTTTGCCCGGGCGAAGGAGACCGCTGCGATTGCTGCAACGGTCCTAGGTTATACCGCACGGATAGAAATATGGGACGAACTGGCCCCCGGAAATCCGGTAAGCCGGATCATCCACCGGCTTTCAGAATCCGGAAAAAATACGGTAATTGTCATCGGCCATGAACCCACGCTCAGTACCCTGATAAGCAGTCTTGTCTCCCCGGATGCATCCGCACGGATAACGATGGCAAAAGGGGGCGTGGCACGAATCCGCAGGCTTGAATTCTCTCCCCGGATCGCAGGAGAGCTCAACGTTCTTGTAACCCCGCACCTCCTGAGAAAGCGGTAACGGCCCGATCTGCAGGGTTATCTTCCGGCCGCTGTAACTTCCGGTATACCGATCCTCCGCGAACCCACACTGACCTTGGAGGACATTGCATTCCAGGGAATTTTTTTCAGTCGCCTGGATCATGAAATCCGGCTCCGGCTGACGAACCCGAACTTTTTCGGGGTTGTCGTCCGGCAGGTTCCCTTCCGGCTGGAACTTATCAGGGAGAACGGAAAGACATCGGAGATCGCGCGGGGAACGGTGGGAGAGGTAAAGATTCCCAGGAAAGGATCGGTTGTCGTCACGATTCCGATCTCGGCCGATCATTCCGGGCTGCTCCTGACGGCCTCAGACCTCCCCGCCCATGGCGGGTCGGCCCTCTCCGTCACCGGTGTTGCCACCATTGACTGCCTGGTAACCGGGTGGTCGTTCCCGTTCACCCGGACCGTTATGGTAAATCCGGCAATGATAACAGGCCTCGTAAAAAAACCAGGATGTTGGGAACATAACGTGATGGGGGGACCTCGCGGAATCCGCTCTTTCTGCAGGATTTTTCCAAGCTGTTTATCCGCCTGCCGGAGACCCCGTCTCCCTTCGGAAATACACTTTCATTCCACCCGCCTCATCCTTTTATCTTCGGATTCTGACTCAGGACCGATGGCCTTCACCAAGGGATCGTATCTGAAACAACTGACCGCCATGATGCCGATGCGATCGGCAGAGCTAGGACGGGAGCTTGCCGGCAGTACCCCGCCATCTCTTTTTATCGGGAGCTGGAACTACCCGAATGTCCTTGCCGGGCCCATGATTGCTCCCCTGCACGGAGATACGGCAATCATGGATACTCCCGAGTCCTGGATACCCGGAGCAAAAACCCAGGAAGATATCTTGGGATACCGGCTCAGCCTGGTGCGGGGAAAACGGCAGGTAGATACCGCCGATCTGAACAATCCCTTTGTAGACTCGCTGCAGGAGATCGCTCTCGCGGCCGGATCCATAGAGAGCGAGGCGGCATTTGCTTCGGAGCCCCGGGGAACCTCGTTTTCCGAAGAACATACGCCGTTCGGTCCGAGCGCACCCATCGATCGGTTCGAGATCCAGCCTGGCAGGTGGGACCGGGAACTGGAGAAAGTGTTCTATGACACCGATCTCCCTGCCGGCGATGCCATTCTCAATCTCCACAGAAAAGCCCTGCCCTTCTCCGCTATCCAGAAAGCGCTTTCGGCGGGAACCATGGGCCGGGGAAACGCCCGGCACCTGGTTCCGACCCGGTGGTCGATCACTGCCTGTGATAGTACCATCGGGGATCGCCTCCTTGCAAGAGTCCGGAATTATCCGCTGATCGATACCGTCCGGGTACACGAGTTCGCGAGCCTGAATAACCGGTATGCGGTTATTCTCCTTCCCACCGGATGGCAGTACGAATGGACGGAGGCGTTCCTGCATGTAATGGGAAACGAGGAGCTGGTATTCTCAGACCACGAAGGCCACCGGAAGAAGACCGGATACTCCCGTGTCGGGGGATGTTACTATTCCTGCAAAATGGCTGTCCTGGAAGGCCTGGAACGGCAACAGCGCCAGGCCGGTGCGGTTGTTCTCCGGGAGGCCGTTCAGGGATATATTCCCCTTGGTGTTTTTAACGTCCGGGAAAATGTCCGGCAGGCAATGCTCCAAAAGCCGGTCGAATTTGAGAGCGTCCCGGCCGCCCTCGCCTACCTGGGTGGGAAATTTACCCTTCCGGTATCCCGGTTCATGGAAGCAGGCACACTCCTGCGCGATGTTTCCCGGATACGCCAGATGACAATCCGGGATTTCATGCGGGCTGAGGCATGATCCGTTTTCCTTCAGGGAATGATGCTGCGACTTCACAATCTCTTTCCTTTTTCCCGATCCATACAGAGGTGTGACCCGCATGGTATGCCCGGTTGTTCTGGTGCACGGCTGGAACAGCCATCCCGGCATCTGGAACCGGCTGGTACCGGTGCTGATGGATCAGGGAATCCCGGTCTGGAATTTCGATCATTCCGGGCAAAAGGACGCGCTTCCTGAAGAAAGTGCTGTATCCCTCCAGGAGTTCATCCATCGGAAACGCAGGGAAGAGCAGTACACCGGTCCCCTTGACCTTGTCTGCCACTCAATGGGGACCGGTATCGGGAGGTACCTTGCCGAGATCCTGGACCGGAAGGAGCGATCAGAAGGGATCCGGCAGCTGATCGGTATCGGCCCGCCCAACAATGGATCCGCTCTTGCTGAGCTCTTCAGCGATCCTGAATATGGTTCTCAAATCATCCGTACTCTGGAAGGAATTTTTGTCCCTGAGGGATTTTCCCCTGAGGATGATGTGATTGTGCAGGAATTCCGGCCCAACAGCAGGACCATGCGGGCCCTGTCCCGTGCCGGAATACGGGAAGATATTACCTACCGGGTTCTTGTGGCTGCGAACCCTGCCCGGGATCCGGCCTTTTTTCCCTGGTTTGAGGGAATGACCTGGGAGGCGCAACTTGGAGGCGGCTGGCATCAGACCTTTGCAGGGGATGGCGTTGTTGCGAACAGCGAATCTGCACTTCCGGGAGTTCCATCCGAAATCCTGACACATTCACCGAGAGGCCCGGGTATCGGACCGGATCAGTATTGTCATATTCTCCTGCCACGATCCCCGGAGGTAATCCAACGGATACAAACCTTTCTGGGGAATCACGGTACCTGAGGAGGAATCTTATTTTCAAGAGAGCATGTCCTGCACCGGTCCTCCCGGTATTTTTTGAAGGGAACACCAGATTCGCTCTCCTCATAACCTGATGTCTTATCTCTGAAGAAAAGCTCCTGTAAGGAGAATGATCTCAGTTCCAGTGGCACCATACACAGATACCAGCTTTTTGATCAGTATAGATCATTTTCATCAGACAGGTACCATTTCTGTAAGTAAGGGACCTGCTCTTAGCAATATTCTCCGGCCAGAGACCCCTTTGTTTCGTGTGGAAACCTGAAACCAGTTGTATCTTCAGGTCTTTCAGGTACTAGCACGAGGGCCCGGCGTCCCATGTGGTATGGTTTCAGGAGTGCCACTCAGCAAAGAATTCTTTTATTGGGAAAAATTTTCATTTGATTCTTCTGCCATCGGATTTCAGTTCATTTGGTATCCATCCTTGTATTTCCTATGCTTTGGGGGTAATTCACGTATTTCGGGATTCTCCATGATTGCAACTTCTCTTGTTGTTTGTTTATCTGCTGTGAAAAAGTGCCGGATTAGTTTCGATTGATTTTAATAGATAGCGCGAGAGAGTTACCAAATGCCTGCTCTGTTGTATACAGTAGTAAACAATGTGTTGCTACTGTACACTTTTCCATGCGAAACAAAGGGGTCCCTCGGTTCCAATCTGTTCGTGATATACCTTTTTCAATGGCGATATTATGTCGAATGAATAATCCTTGGTATCCATTCCTCAGATACCTGAACATTCTCAGGAAACTCAGGTTTTTTAAACAGGCACCAGTAACAATCCCCAATCATTCCGAAATATACCGTTTTCAGGATGTCAGGAATCCCCGGAATCCGGGCTATTTCTCCGGATAGAGAACCTCAGTCGGTTTTTTGTTTTGCTATTCAACACCAGTAACTCTGTGGGACCCACCAGTTGGGATCCATCAAATCGGGAATCAGAATCTATGCTGAGTATAGGTATACGGATCCCGCTCAGAACCTATACTCCCCTATAGGTCCGAACAGATCTCCACACGAAGCAAAGGGGTTAAGATTGCAGGCAACAATATGGATAGGTATCGCATCCTGAGACGGGAGGGTCGTCTCTCTGATGCACGGGGACTCTGTCTATGCCTGATGAAGAAAATGCTCCGACAGGACTTTTTAAAAAATACCTCTCCAATACCCAGATCTTCAAGAACCGGGAGGTCCTGCGGCATTCGTACCGGCCCAACATTCTCCCCCACCGGCAGCCTCAGATCGATGGTATCGCGGCAATTCTCGCACCGACCCTCCGGAACGAGACGCCTTCCAATATCCTGATCTACGGGAAGACCGGTACCGGCAAAACAGCAAGTGTCCGGTATGTAGGAACCGAGCTCGAGAATGTGAGTGGCGGGATGGGCACCCCCTGCCGGGTCATCCATCTCAACTGCGAAGTGATCGACACCCAGTACCGGGTGCTTGCCCAGATCGCCAAATGTGTGGAAGGCATCGAGGGTCAACCGAGCGACAAGACCCGGATCCATATCCCGATGACCGGGTGGCCGACGGACCAGGTATATCAGGAGCTGGTCAACAAACTGGACAGTGCCGGGGGTGTTCTGGTTATCGTTCTTGACGAGATCGATAAACTGGTGAAAAAGAGCGGGGACGAGACCCTGTACAACCTTACCCGGATCAATGCAGACCTGAGATCCTCCAAGGTCAGCATGATCGGGATCTCCAACGATCTCTCGTTCAAGGACTTTCTCGATCCCCGGGTCCTCTCCTCTCTCTCAGAGGAGGAGATTGTGTTTCCCCCGTACAATGCGCCGCAGCTCTGCGACATCCTCCAGCAGCGTGCCGAGGGAGCATTTGTTGAATCTGCCCTGGACCCGGGAGTCATCCCCCTTTGCGCGGCCCTTGCGGCCCAGGAGCACGGTGACGCCCGGCGGGCGCTGGATCTCCTCCGTATTTCAGGTGAGCTTGCGGACCGGGAGAGCTCCCAGAAAGTCACCGAGCAGCATGTCCGGATGGCCCAGGCAAAGATCGAGAATGACAGCATGATCGAGTGCATCTCGACCCTGCCTACCCAGAGCAAGGCGATCCTGTACTCGATGCTCCTGCTCGAACAAATGGGCCAGAACATATTCACGAGCGGGGAGGTCTTCCGTATCTATCAGGATATCGCCCCTCACATCGAACTCGATATCCTGACGCACCGGCGGGTCACGGACCTGATATCGGAACTCAATATGCTGGGCGTCATCAATACCCGGGTCGTGAGCAGGGGAAGGTACGGCCGGACCAAGGAGATGTGGTTCGACTCCAATACCGGAAAAATATGGGAGGTTGTCTTAAAGGACCCCCGTCTCCGGGAACAGGATCTCACCCAGGTCGAGGCCCGCAAGGCCGAGGCCAGAACCGAAGCAAAAGCCGAAATGAAGGCAGAACTGAAAGCCGACATGAAAGCGGAAGCAAAGGTACAGGTGATGAAAGATGGATGAAACAGACAGCGAGATTCTCCGGCTGCTTGAAGAGGACTGCCGGACTCCCCGGAGCGAGCTTGCAGTGATGCTCGGGATCGGGGAGGATGAGGTACGGCGCAGGGTAGCGGTCCTGGAAGATGAGAAAATAATCCGGAAATATGCCGCAGTCGTCGACCGCGAAAAAGCAGGAACCAGCATCGTCTCCGCCATCATCGAGCTCAAGGTCAGTCCCGAACGCGATTACGGGTACGACCGGATTGCTGAGCGGATCTCCCGGTTCCCGCAGGTCCGTTCGCTCCGTCTGATGACCGGAACGTACGATCTCCAGCTTCTCGTGACCGGGAAGAATATGCAGGAAGTGTCCCGGTTTGTCTCCGAACATATCGCGCCCATGGACCGGATCCGCGAAACGGCGACTATCATCATCATGAAGACCTACAAGGAGAACGGGAACCTGTATTTCGAGCGGCCGGAAGGGGAACGTCTCCCTTTCTCCTTCTGAGGGATATTCATGCGGGAATTTGTCTCAGAGAAGGCCCGGGTCATTCCCCCCTCCGGGATCCGGAAATTCTTCGATATCGTCCTCACCATGAAGGATGTTATCTCTCTCGGTGTAGGGGAACCGGATTTCAATACGCCCTGGAATGTCTGCGAAGCAGGGATCTATTCCATAGAGCAGGGAAACACGGCATATACATCCAACCGGGGGCTCCAGCCACTCCGGGAAGCGGTCGCCCGGAACCTGGACCAGGCCTATGGCATCCGGTACGATCCTGAGACCGAGATGATCATTACGACCGGGGTGTCGGAGGCGCTCGATATCGCCATCCGGACTATTGTCGATCCTGGTGACGAGATCCTTGTTGCCCAGCCCTGCTATGTCTCGTACCCGCCCTGCGTGACCCTCACCGGAGGGAAACCTGTTGCAGTGCCCTGTACGGAAGAAGACAGGTTCAGACTGAACCCGGAGACCCTCGCGGAGCGGATCACGAAGAAGACCAAAGGAGTCATCATCAACTTCCCGAACAACCCGACAGGGGGGGTAATGGCAGAAGGGGATCTCCGGGCCATATCCGATCTGGTCGTGGATAACGATCTTGTGGTCATCAGCGATGAAGTGTACTCGGAACTTACCTATGACAGCCGGCATACCGCTGCGGCCTCCCTTCCCGAGCTCCGGGACCGGACCATTACCCTCAACGGGTTTTCGAAGGCATACTCGATGACCGGCTGGAGGATCGGGTACCTCTGCGCCCCCCAGGCTCTCTGCGACGCTGCGCTCAAGATCCACCAGTACGTCATGCTCTGCGCCCCGACCATCGGCCAGGCAGCAGCACTCGAGGCGATGCGGTCCGGAGAAGAAGAGAAGAACGCGATGGTTGCCGAGTACCGGGTCAGGCGCAACCTCTTCGTCCACGGCCTCAACGAGATCGGGCTGAAATGCCATACTCCTGAGGGTGCATTCTATGCGTTCCCCTCGGTGAAAGAGACCGGGCTCTCGGATGTGGAATTTGCAGAACGTCTCCTCCGGGAGCAGCATGTGGCAGTCGTGCCCGGGAGCGTCTTCGGGGAAGGCGGGGAAGGCCATGTCCGGTGCGCGTACGCGGTCTCCCGGCAGAATCTCTCGGAGGCCCTGAAACGGATGGGAGCTTTCATCGAGAGCATTTGAAAGGCCCCCCTTGTTTTCCTTGCGGATGTGAAGGGCATCCTGCCGTCTATACTTTTATTGCCTTCATCATCCTAACCTTACTGAAAAGAAATGAGTTGTACTATTATCGTCGGGGGGTTTTTCGGTGATGAGGGCAAAGGGAAGGTTGTTGCCCACATCGCCGAAAAGGACCAGCCCACTATTATTTCCCGTGGAGGCGTCGGACCGAACGCCGGCCACACGGTAAAGATCGGTGAGAAAGAGTACGGTATGCGGATGATCCCATCCGGTTTTGTATACCCGAACGCCAGGCTGATGATCGGCACGGGAGTCCTTGTTGACCCGCGGGTTTTCCTGCACGAGATTGACATGCTCAATGTCAGGAACAGGACCTTTATCGACAGCAGGTGCGGGATCATTGAAGAAGATCACATCGCCCGGGACAAAGGCAGCGCCCACCTTGCAAAGAAGATCGGGAGCACGGGATCCGGCTGCGGGCCTGCAAACTCGGACCGGGTCATGCGGACATCCCGGCAGGCAAAGGATGTTCCCGAGCTCTCGCAGTTCATCATCGATGTACCGGAAGCCATCAACGGGGCAATCGGGAAGAACGAAACGGTTCTTCTCGAAGGAACCCAGGGATTCGGGATCTCGCTCTATTTCGGCACCTACCCGTTCGTGACCAGCAAGGATACCTCGGCCTCCCAGATTGCGGCAGACAATGGGGTCGGGCCGACAAAAATTGATGACGTCATCGTCGTCTTCAAAGCGTTCCCGACCCGGGTCGGGGAAGGGCCGTTCTCGACCGAAATGGCACGGGACAAATCCGATGCGATGGGCATCCAGGAGTTCGGGACCGTCACGCACCGGCAGCGCAGGATCGGCCAGTGGGATGGGGAGATGGCCCGGTACTCTGCCATGATCAACGGCTGCACCCAGGTTGCAATCACCGGTATCGACCGGGTTGACAAAGACTGCTTCGGGATCACCGAGTACGGGAAACTCACGAAAAAGGCAAAGGACTTCCTGAAGCAGGCTGAGGACGATATCGGCTGTCCGGTCACCCTCATCTCGACCGGCCCTGACATCCATCAGATCATCGATATCAGAAAGGAACCGGCATGAAGCGATCCCTGCTCGATATTCTCTGCTGCCCGGTCTGCAAGGGTGATCTCACGCTTACCGTCCTGGAAGAGAACGAAAAAGAGATCGTGACCGGTACGCTCAGGTGCGGGGCATGCGCCGTGGATTATCCGATCACGGAAGGTATCCCGAACCTCCTTCCCCAGACCGCATCCGAATCGAAATAACATTCTGGCATCCCTATGGAACCATCCGCGATCCCGGTATCGCAGGCACGATCCGGTGCAGGACCGGTCGCACCCGTTTTTTCCTACGATATTTCCCTGAACCGGGCCGGCCCGAATACCGTTGAGCTCCCCTGTGTTCCGGTCATTGCTGTTGCCGGTTTTCCGCTCATCCTGGAATTTACGAATTACGGCAAACCCCTGCATCTTACGGTCTCGTCAGGGACGATTGCTCCCTATGCGGCGAAGTTCTCCCTGGAAAACCTCTATATCGAATACCGTGAGAAGCTGACGATCCCTATCAGCCCCGAAGCACAGAGCGGGGAGTTCACCCTGGATATCATCACCGGCTACGGGGCCCGGAGAGAATCGCTCCGGGTCACGGTGCAGGACGCGTCCTCGCTTCCCTTTCAGGAACCCGAATACGGGTATTCCCGGTTCCGGGCATTCCGGATAACCCCGGGCCCGGTCCTCATCGCCATAGGGATTATCCTCTACGCAGCCTGGTTCTTCTTCCTGCGCAGCGATCTTCTCAGCGCGGTTGCGTTTCTCGTCCTCCTTCTCGGGGCACTGTACCCATGGTACCTGCGTTTGTAGTCCTCCCCTTCGCGCTCCTGGTTGACCGGGCTCTTGGCGACCCGCAGAGCAGGTTCCATCCCGTCGCGCTTCTCGGCAGGTTCATCGGCTGGTGGGGGCGGCCGGAGCGGTATCCCGAACGGCTCCAGCGCTCTGTCGGCATCCTTATGTGGGCCGTTACCGCGGGCCTCTTTGCGCTCCCGTTCTTCCTGTTCGGCAGGTTCGCGCCCGTGCTTCTTCTCCTGATCGCGGCCCCCTTCCTGCTCAAGGTCTGCCTTGCGTGGCGGGCCCTGGAGGAGCATACCCTTGCCGTCGTTTCCGCCCTCTCGGAAGGTGTCGGAGCAGGGCGGGAGAAAGTGGCGATGCTGGTCTCCCGGAAGACTGCCAGCCTTACGAAAGAGGAGATCCTCTCTGCCGGCTACGAGTCCATGACCGAGAACCTCGTGGACAGCATCATCTCGCCGATGGCGTTTTTTACGGTCTTCTGCAGTATCGGAGGAATACTCTCAGGCACCGGAAACACGGGCGCCGTTGCAATTACCTGGGGCCTCTGTGGGGCGGCGGTCTTCCGGGCCGCGAACACCATGGACGCGATGCTCGGGTACCGGGACGAGCGGGAACGGATCGGGTGGTTTCCTGCACGGATGGACGATATCCTGAATTACCTCCCGGCCCGGGTCACGGCAGCCCTCCTTCTCGCGTACTTCGCAGCCAGGGGTCGGGGCCGGGAAGCCTGGCGCACCATGCGCCGGGACGGGAGGAACCGGCCCGGGTTCAACGGTGGGATCGTGATGGCGTCGATGGCAGGGGGTGTGGGGATACGGTTCCGGAAACCGGGAGTATACGAGATAGGAGACGGATTACGGACCCTGGAAGAGGCAGGGCTGGACATCGTCCGGGCGGTCCGGGTGATAACGGTTGTTTTTACCGCTCTTGCCGCTTCTGCACTATTTTTATTGGCAGGTTTTTCCATACTCTAAGAGTATTATGAAACTCGAGGAACTGAAGTTCGGCACCGAACTCCTGAAGCGCGGCTTCGCATCCATGCAGAAGGGTGGCGTTATCATGGATGTCGTGAATGCCGAGCAGGCCAGGATCGCTGAGGAAGCGGGAGCCGTTGCCGTCATGGCGCTCGAACGGGTTCCCGCAGATATCAGAAAGGCCGGGGGGGTCGCACGGATGGCGGACCCGGAGAAAGTGGCGGAGATCATCGATGCCGTCTCCATTCCGGTGATGGGAAAAGTCCGGATCGGGCATTTTGTCGAAGCCCAGGTACTGGAGACGCTCGGTGTCGACATGATCGATGAGAGCGAGGTCCTGACCCCTGCTGACGAGGACTACCATATCGATAAGACAAACTTCAGGGTCCCGTTCGTCTGCGGCGCCCGGAACCTCGGGGAAGCCCTCCGGCGGATCAATGAGGGAGCGGCTATGATCCGGACCAAGGGAGAGGCCGGAACCGGGAACGTGGTCGAGGCGGTCCGGCATATGCGTGCCATCATGGGCGAGATCCGGATGCTGAAGGGCATGGACCGGCAGGAAATGGCGGATTATGCCCGGGAGATCGAGGCACCTGCCGCCCTTGTCATCGAATGCTCGGAACGCGGCCGGCTCCCGGTCGTGAACTTTTCGGCAGGCGGGATTGCAACGCCTTCGGATGCGGCGCTCATGATGCAGCTCGGGGCGGACGGGGTCTTTGTCGGTTCCGGGATCTTCAAGTCTTCCAGCCCGGAGCGGATGGCAAAAGCTATTGTCGAGGCGGTTAACCACTTCGAGGATGCTGCCGTGATCGCAAAGGTCAGCAGGGGACTCGGGGACGCAATGCCCGGCCTTGACATCCACAAGCTCCGCGAGGACGAGGTGCTCCAGTTCCGTGGGAATTAGGATAGGGGTTCTTGCGCTCCAGGGAAATGTCTCCGAGCATATCGAAGCATTTCAGGAAGCGGCGAGTGAAATCGGGTACCCTGCGGGTTCGGCCTGTGTCTTTCCGCTGAGGAAAACGGAGGATATCCCCGGCTGCGATGCGATAGCAATCCCGGGTGGGGAGTCGACCACCATCTCCCGGCTCATCGATAAGAACGGGATGCGGGAACCGCTCCGGAATTTTACGGGCGGGATCTTCGCGACCTGCGCAGGGATGATCCTGGTCTCATCGGAAACCGGCGATCCCCGGGTAACCCCGCTTTGCCTTTTCGATATGACCGTGGACCGGAACGCGTTCGGCAGGCAGCGGGAGTCGTTCGAATGCGATCTTCCCATCAGGGGGATTGAGGGAGGTCCGTTCCATGCGGTATTCATCCGTGCCCCTGCCGTCACGCAGGCTGGACCGGAAGTCGAGGTGCTCGCCGGTATCGAAAAGGAGATCGTTGCCGTCAGGAAGGGGAAACATGTCGCATTCGCCTTCCACCCTGAGCTGGGCAGCGACCGCAGGCTCCATACCGCGTTTCTCCGGAACCTCGGATTCTGATCCCGTGCAGGGGCGGAACGTCTCCCGCTTGGGCAGGCGCGCTCCCTGTTAAACAAACAGCACCGGTTACCGTTGTTCGGTATCTTCTCGGGACTATTTCCGGTACAGGGCAGCACTCTGTTCGATCTTTTTCCTGACAGTGACCCAGTCCTTTGTTATCAGGAAACTCTCCTCCATGTACCCGATGACCTTTTCGAACCGCTTCATCGGGAATGTCATCGTCAGGACATCGAGCGGCACGCACTTGCGTGCCGAGGGATCGAACATGCCCAGTACGACCTTGGGGTCGTCCTTCTGCTGTTCGAGCCAGGGGTACAGGAGGATGGTGCTGCATCCCGCTCCCATGGGGCAGATGACGCTGCCCGGATCGCTCTGGTCGAAGTTCGCAAGGGTGAAGAGACCGCTCAGGACTTCGGGACGGGCAAAGAAGATGACGAGATCGGGGTTGTCTGCCTCTCCCAGCTGGTCCCACCGGGTGACATGCAGGTTCTTTCCATGCGGCGGGAATTCCGGGATAACCTTTTCCCAGGCATCGACAATTTCCGGTGAAAGTTTATGCCGCTCCCCCTCAACAACCCCCGGTTTCCCGCTCGAGAGGAAATACCGGAAATGCGGCGGAAGCTCGCGGGAATATCCTGAATACCGGAGCCCGCCCGAGCAGGTGATCGATCCGGCATCGAAAACGAGCGGGGTTCCCCCCCGTACACGGCTTATCTGGCAGACGAGGCATCGCCAGCCTCCCGGCGGCGGGACTTTCTGGAGGTCACCGGAATCGTCCCGGTATTCGGCGGTTACGGGAAGTTCTGCACCCGGGAAATAGTTCTGCCAGAGTGCAGTAAACCGGTCGCGGAGTAGAGTGTCCATAGCTATCCTGTTCCTGCGTATTCATAAATAGTTGACGATTCAACTAATTTTCGGATGAAACTATGGACGCGGATAACGATCTCTCAGTGACCCGGTGGATCCGGGAGATCCCGGTCCCGGCGGCATTGATCTCCTACATCTACCGGGCGACCCAGAGAAAGTTCGCAAACGGGCTGGCCCGCTATCATATCGGGTGGGGGCACTTTGCGATTCTCATGATCCTGAAGGAAGAGGAGGGACGGAGCCAAGACAGTATTGCTCTTTCTCGGGGATTCGACAAGACGATGATCGCAAAATCCGTCGTCAGGCTGGAAGGAGAGGGGCTGATATACCGGGTTACCGATCCGGACGACAAACGGGTAAAACGGCTGTACCTCACGGACGCTGGTCGGGCGATCTCTCCGGAGATATCCTGCATCGGGCTGGGTATAAACGCCAGTCTCTTCCGGGGTTTTACGGAAGAGGAAGTACACACGTTCCTTACCTCGCTCCGGAAAATCGCGATGAACGCATCGGAACAGGAATAGCTCCCTCTTTTTTCATCGGGGGCGCCCGGAATCCCGTCCCGTATCGTTCCCCCAAACGGAATGGGGAATCCGGCCGGATGCCGGCCCAGCTCTTCTCCTGCCCGGGACTGATTTTCCATCTTACCCCGCGCAACGAAAAAGGGATTATCAGATGAGAATGGTGAGAATCATGTGGGGGGGTCGGATGCAAAATTAGGGTGGAATCGGTGCTCCGGATTTCGCCCCTTCCGGCTCCCTCCGGTCGGGCCTTAACCCAAATTCACGAAGAGAAGATCCTGCCCCGTGATAGATTCGCGTCGCAGGGAATCGGGAAAAATCCGGATGGCTGATTATTCATCCGACCCCCAACATACCCCGTGCCGGTCATGAGAACGAGAGGCAGGTATCTGAGGCATTGCGGCAGCGGGTGAGAAACTCCCGGATCCTGCAGAACAGGGACATCCACCCGGCTGATGCACTTCCGGCCAAGGTTTTATGAGGTGGAATCCCGCCGAAGCGACCCGTGCAATTTTAAATACGTACAGGTAGATAAGTTAACCGCAAAATATACCTCTGGAGGTCTGTTCCGTGATTTTAGAACTGGTACTAGGAATTTCACTCCTTGCGCTCATCATTGCCGGGGGTCTTGCCATGCACGTGCTGAAGCAGGACACCGGAAACTCCGAGATGCAGCGCATTGCAAATGCAATCCGTGAGGGTGCCGAGGCATTCCTCAAACGGCAGTACTCGACCATCGCCATCCTTGCGGTTGTCGTCGCTGTCGTTCTCGCTGTCGTATACGTGGCCCTGGGCCAGGGCGACGTTGCAATTAAGACCGCTCTTGCCTTCCTCTTTGGTGCATTTTGTTCTGCCCTCTCAGGTGTTTTCGGCATGTATGTCGCAGTCCGGGCGAACGTCAGGACTGCAGCTGCCGGGGAAAAGAGTGCGGCAAAAGCACTTCTCGTCGCACTTCGCGGCGGAGCAGTATCCGGTCTTACCATCGTTGCCCTTGCACTCCTGGGTATCGGGCTCACCTACTTCCTGCTCGGTGCAAACCCTGAGCAGACACCGTTCCTGATCGTCGGGTTCGGGTTTGGTGCGAGTTTTGTCGCCCTCTTCGCCCAGCTGGGTGGCGGTATCTACACGAAGGCAGCCGATGTCGGTGCCGACCTTGTCGGTAAGGTTGAGAAGTCGATTCCCGAGGATGACCCCCGCAACCCCGCGGTCATTGCCGACCTTGTCGGTGACAATGTAGGCGACTGTGCAGGCCGTGGTGCCGACCTCTTTGAATCGACCGCTGCCGAGAACATCGGTGCGATGATCCTGGGAGTTGCCCTGTATCCGTACTTCGGTGCCAACGGGGTTCTCTTCGCCCTCGCAGCCTGTGCATTCGGCCTTCTCGCCTCGACCATCGGTATCTTCTCGGTCACGGTCAGGGATGATGAAGATCCCATCAAGCCGCTTATCCGGGGATTCTTCGTCACCGCGATTGTTGCTGCGATCCTCTTCTATGTCGCAGTCCAGCTCTTCCTTGGCGCGAACATCTGGTTCTTCTACGCAGGCCTTATCGGTATCATCCTCTCAATCGTCTTCCTGTATGTGACGATGTACTATACCGAGCACAAGTACCGGCCTGTCAAGGAGATCGCGGACTCTGCTGAAACCGGGGAAGCTACCGTTATCCTTACCGGGTTCTCGGTCGGGCTTGAGTGCGTTGCAATACCCGTCATCGCTATCTCGGTAGCACTCGTCCTTGCATTCAAATGCGGTGAGATGTCCGGTATCCCGAACGGCGGTCTCTTCGGAACTGCCGTTGCAACCGTTGGTATGCTCTCGACTGCAGCCTACGTCCTTGCAATGGACTGCTTCGGCCCGATTGCAGACAACGCAGGCGGTATCGCCGAGATGTCCAATGCACCCAAGGGAACCAGGGAAAAAATCGACCGGCTTGACGCTGTCGGAAACACCACGAAAGCCCTCACGAAGGGGTATGCCATCGGCAGTGCAGCTCTTGCAGCATTCCTGCTCTTCTCTGCCTACATGTCCGATGTTGCAAAGCTGACCGGGAAAGCATTCGATATTGTCAACCTTGCAACCGTACCGGTCTTTGTCGGGGCACTCCTCGGCGCAATGCTCATCTTCCTCTTTGCCTCGTTTGCAATCCGTGCAGTATCCAAGACTGCCGGCTATATCATCGAAGAGGTTCGGAGACAGTTCAAGGACTCCGGCATCATGGACGGCACCAAGAAGCCGGACTATGCAGCCTGTGTCGATATCACGACCTCCGGGGCGCTCAAGAACATGGTTCTGCCCGGGGTTCTCGCAATCGCATTCCCGATCTTTGTCGGGTTTGTTCTGAAATACGAAGCAATGGCAGCGTTCCTGATGGTTGGGACGATCGCCGGTATCCTGATGGCACTTCTCCTGAACAACAGCGGGGGTGCCTGGGACAATGCAAAGAAATTCATCGAGACCGGTGCCCACGGCGGGAAGGGTTCCCTTGCCCACAAGGCGGCAGTTGTCGGTGACACGGTCGGTGACCCCTTCAAGGACACTGCCGGGCCGTCACTCCACGTGCTGATCAAGCTCCTTGCTACAATCACGCTCGTCCTTGCACCGCTCTTTATCTAATCTCTTTTTTTCATCCGGGAATGTTATGCAGGCAGAGCGCAGAGCGTCTGCACTCCCGGTTCCGGGCAGGGCATCACGTTTCATCGCAGCGGAATTTGGTTCTCTCTTTGGTAAAGTCTCCCGGCGCGTAACCTGACGGGAAGGATCACCTGCATTGCCCTCTGTAAAGTACCTGTCTGCTTGACCGGAAAACCAAGGTACGAACGGGGGGTCCGGAATCCGGAAAACTCTCCTCAAAACTCCTCTGAGTACGAAATTCCGGCAATTCCGAAACAAAAAGAGATCCGATAGGGCCGGACTGTTTTTTGATAGCGAGCGACCGGACTGATTGTCACGGCGGCGATATTTCCGGAAAGCGTTTTTCCCCGCGAACCCTGAAAATTCAGGATGCTGCCCCTGATTATCTGTTCCCCTGCTCCTCCGCAGGTTTCTCCTTCCCCTCACCGAACATGCTGTCCTTGAAGATGAAGATCCCGGCAAAGATCCCGATGAAGATATTGAAATAATAGAGGAGCAGGCGCCAGAGGACGACAAATATCCCGAGCAGCGACGAGGGCACGATCAAAGCATACAGGGATGCGGCCGATATTTCGGCGATCCCTGCCGAACCCGGGGTCAGGGGCGCCATGTTCACGACCGCGATGATCAGCTGGAAGAAGAACGACTGGATCACGTACGGCTGCAGGCCGAGCCCCATCAGGAGCAGGGAAGCCACCATGAACTCCGAGATCCAGAAGAGGGCGGTCATAAGGGCACCTCCGTAGATTCCCGAACGCCCGGCTTTCATGAAGGTCATGATACTCTCATGGAAATTGTCGATCTCCTTATCTATCTTCGCAAACCGGCTCTTCGTTCTCTCAGTTTCCTCCGGTTTCCGGGAACGCCGCGTCCACCAGTTCCCGATCCGTGCCACGATCCGCTTCAGGCTGTCAGGGTGGAGGACAAGGTACACGAGGCCGAAGATCAGTCCGACCATCATCACCCATCCGAGAATGAACAGGACAAGGAACTCGATGGCAAGGGAGCTCCAGTAGTATTCGAGGAAGACGATGGCGAAGATGCTGATCAGGGTAAGGATGACCCCGTCCAAAACCCGCTCCATCAGGACAACCGCGGTCGCGTCTCCGACCTTCACCCCTTCCTGGGAAAGGCCGTGGATCCGGACCGGTTCCCCGCCTACCTGCCCTGGCGTTACGGCTCCTGCAAGCAGGTTTACGAGGACAATGTTGAACGCCCGGGAGAATTTCACCGTGTACCCGAGACCCTTGCTCATCAGCTGGAGCCGGAACGCCCAGAAGAACAGGGACCCGACCCGCAGGCAGACGGCAAGAAGGAGATAGATGGGGTTCATCTGGCGCAGGTACTCGAACGTATTCTCGTTGATGGTGAGCGCCAGCATCACCGCGAGGATGATCGCGCTCAGTACTACCGAGAACGCAATCCATTTTTTCTGTGAAGGGTCCATATCCTCTCTGTCCTGCCTGTCCGGAAGCAGACCGCTCCGGGCGATTGTACTGCCCGGAGCCGGTTACAGCTCGACTCTGGTTACCACGCCGTGAATCCTTTCGGGCGGGAGTTTGTAGAACAATACGAACGAAGGGCTCAGCCGCTTGATGGCATAGAAGATCTTCCAGATGATATTATCGGTCACGATCTCCTCCATCCCGTAGAATATCGCTTTCTCCTCGATTCCCGCATCCCGCAGGATCTTCTTGAGATCGATCATCTGCATATACCCGTAATCGATATGGAATACCCGGAGCCCGGGCGCCATCTCATCCCCGAACTTCCACTCGAGGCCGAACGGGCGCTCCAGGATATTGATCGAGACGACCACGTTGTCTTCGTACAGGATATCGTTGTGGAAGATGGTGTGGGTGATGTAGGTTGGGATCTTATTGAGATCCCGGGCAAAAAAGATAGCAGTTCCCGGGATCTTCCGGAGCTGGACATACGCGGTCGCGTACTTCCGGAAAAACTCGTCATGATCCATCGGGTTGATGGCCTGGTACAGTTTCCTCTGCCCTTTCGTGTAGATCATGATGACCCCGAAGGGAACGGCCGCAAGGATCAGCGACCAGTACCCGCCGTACGGGAGTTTCGTGGTGGTCGAGAGGAAGAAAACCACGTCTACGAGGGTCACAGCGGTTGCAATCAGGAACCGGAACCACTGTTTCCTGAGGAAGAAGATCAGGATCATCATGATCCCGGTGATCATCATCGTTCCGGTCACCGCAAGGCCGTACGCCCCTGCGAGCCGTTCCGAGAACCCGAACGTGAAGAGGATATAGAGAACGGCGATGCAGAGGAACCAGTTCACGGAATCGATATAGATCTGGGTCCGAAGTTCACTGGAGGTATATTCGATCTTGAGAAGCGGGAGGATATGGGTGGTGATCCCCTGGTATACGATGGAGAAGATCCCGCTGATGACGGCCTGCGATGCAATAACGGTAGCAACAATCGTGAGGAAAAGGAACGGGAGATAGAGGATACTCACCTGGCTGTAGGCCATCTCGAAGAGGATGTTCTGTGCCTGCGGATGGGTGATAAGATAGGCACCCTGACCCAGATAATTCAGGGAGAGTGCAATAAAAACAAAGATCCAGGCCCTGCGGATCGGCTCCTTTCCCAGGTGTCCCATATCTGCAAAGAGGGCTTCCCCGCCGGTTGCGCACAGGATGACCTGGGAGAGGATGAAGAACGCGGCTATCCCGTGGGTAAAGAAGAAACTGACCGCGTACACCGGGTTGAAAGCGACAAGGACCTCCGGGGCCTGGACAAGGGAAAAGAGACCGGTAGCTGCCAGGACCACAAACCAGATCATCATGACCGGGCCGAACGCCCGGGCGACCTTCTCGGATCCCCGTTTCTGGAAATAAAAGAGGCCTATCGTGATGAGTGCCGCAATAAAGACCAGGACGATCTGGTCGACCTTTCCTATCCCGGGGACGAGCCGGAACCCTTCGACCGCACTCAGGATGCTGATGGCGGGGGTGAGGACGCAGTCGCCGATCATCAGGGAGAGTCCGATGATGGAGAGGACGGTCACAAAGGTCACGGATCGGCCGGTCTTTAAAAGCGGGACCAGGATCTCTTTCAGCACGATGGTCCCGCCTTCGCCTTTGTACCCGAGATGCATGGCAAGGAAGGCATACTGGACGCCGACCAGGATGATAAGGGTCCAGATGATGAGCGAGAGGATGCCGAGGATGTTGGTAAGGGTCGGGGTTACGAGAAGAGCGAGTACGGTAAGCGTATAGATGGGGCTGGTGCCGATATCCCCGAATACGAGACCCAGCGACTTTCCCACACCGTGAAAGACGGGAGCCTTACCTTCCGGCATGATGCCAAAGAGGTTTATGGCCGGAGCATATTATACATTCTAAGAACGGCAGCCGGTGCACGGGGCATCCCTGTCGCAAAGGAGGGGAATTTCGGAGCAGCAATCCCGAATCCTCTCCGCCGGGCAGTATCCTTATGTAACGGAGAGGGATAAGTACAAGCTGAAATGGTGGAGAAGGTACGAGCGGAGAATACGGAGGAGAAGTTCACCGGCTGCCTCCTCGGTGCGGCAATCGGCGACGCGCTGGGAATGGCTTCCGAAGGGAACATTCCCTCCCTGAACCGGATGCGGTGCGGGTATGCGAAACCTCTCCGGCGGCATCCGAACGATGGACTGGAGCCGGGACAATACACGGACGACACCCAGCTGATGATCCTGGCCGGAACCCTCCTTGCCGACGGAAGGTTCTCTGTTGAAAAATACGCGGCCGCACTCCGGGACAGCTTCGAACGGGGCATCCTGCGGTACCCGGACGGGTCGGTCGCAAGCGCCTGCGAGCGGCTGGCGAACGGCACGGAGAAAACGGCAGTCAACTCGACCACGGCAGGATGCATCAGCCTGGCCGTCCCGTTTGCCCTTGCATTCCACGATCCCCGGGAGCTCACGGAACGGGCGTCCCTTGCCTGCGCCGTGACCCATTCCCATCCAGCGGTCCATGCGGGACTTGCAACCACGGCAATCCTGATCCATTCGGCGGTCGAAGGGGAGTGTGACCCCCTCGGAAAAGCCGCCCGCCGGGCGGCGGCCGAAGACCCGACCCTCGGCACCCGCGTCGAATCGGCGCTTGCCATGGAGAGGAGCCATGAACCGGTCGAATCGGCAGTCCTCCGCATCGGGAACGACCTTTCGGTATACCAGACCGTACCCCTGGCACTCTTCCTGATTGGACGGTACCCGGATCCCGAAGAGCTTCTCACGGTTGCCGCGAATGTCGGGGGAAATACCGACACCATCGGTCTGATCTGCGGAGCATATGCCGGGGCAGTCCTCGGGAAATCCGGTCTTCCGGAAGACCTTCTCAAAGGCCTGGAAGAGAACCGGAGGATTGAGGTTCTCGGCCAGCGCCTGTACCAGAGATACCTGAGGAGTTCCCTGGTCCGGGACCGCTGAAGAGGAGGGCAGGTATCCTGCCATCTCCTGCGTTCCGATTGTTTTCCGTGTCCGGCCCGGAAGCCTGGAAATTACGGACCCGTTCCGTTTCCCTAGTCCAAAATATTATTCCCAGAAAACCGGAATAGCTTATCATGAAGATCGCGATCATCGGGGCTTCCGGGTATGCAGGTGGCGAACTCTTCCGGCTCCTGCAGTACCATTCCTCGGCGGAAGTTGTCTGTGCCACCTCGCGGAAACTTGCCGGGACACCGGTTGCGGATGTCCATCCCCAGATCCGGGGGTTCACGGACCTGAAGTTCACGAACCCGGAAGCGGGTGCCATTGATGCCGATGTTGCATTCCTTGCGGTTCCCCACACGGCGGCGATGGCATATGCCCGGCCGCTCCTGGATCGCGGTATCCGGGTCGTGGATCTGAGCGCCGATTACCGGCTCCCGAAAGATGTCTACGAGAAGGTGTACGGCGTCACCCATACCGATTACTTTGAGGCGCCGTACGGGATTCCCGAGCTGCACCGGAAGGATGTCCGTGGTGCAAAGTTCGTCGCAAACCCGGGCTGTTTCCCGACCGGGGCAACGCTCGCGGCGGCGCCCCTTGCGCACTACGCCCACACCGTGATCTACGATTCCAAGACCGGGGTATCGGGAGCGGGAGACAACCCGTCGGCAACCACCCATTACCCGAACGTTGCGGACAATATTGGCGCCTACAAGTGGACAAGCCACCGGCACCTTGCCGAGATGAAGCAGGAGCTCGGGTTTCTTGGTTCGAAAGCGAGGTGTTACTTTACCCCCCACCTGGTCCCGGTCAACCGGGGTATCCTGACGACCGCCCATATCCTGCTCAATGAACCGATGGAGACCAAAGAAGTGGAAGCGCTGTACCGGGATTTCTACAAGGGGGAGTTCTTTGTCAGGATGCAGAAACCGCTCCTCTCGGCGGTCCGTGGCAGCAACTTCTGCGACATCGCGATCGAGAGCGAGGGGCTTCGGGTGGTCGTGGTCTCCGCAATAGACAACCTGGTCAAAGGTGCGAGCGGCCAGGCGATACAGAACATGAACCTTATGTGCGGCCTTGATGAGAAGGACGGACTTGCGGTTGCAGGAGTCCTGCCGTAATCCGGCAGAAGAAAGGATGGCGGGTCGGAACGGCCGGAGAAGAAAGGTAGGAGAAGCAGGGCATTCGCGGGCTTACAAAATACCAGTCCACCATACCGGAACGAACGAGAGATAATCAGAAACTACACGTGAAACGGGGAGAAACAATGAAGAGCATCTGTGCGGTTGAGGGCGTCACGGCATACGGCGTCAAGGAAGGAAAGTTCGGTCTCGCCCTGATACGGGCGGAAGGATCGGCGGCAGGGGTCTTTACCGAAAACCTGGTGAAAGCGGCCCCGGTAACGCTGATGCAGGAGCGGATCAGAAAGGGGAGGCTGGAGGCAGTCATCGTAAACAGCGGCTGTGCGAACGCATATACCGGGAAACGCGGGTATGCGGATGCGGTCGCCATGGGGGATATCGCTGCCGGGGCCCTCGGGATCGATGCGGCCGGAGTCGGTGTCGGAAGTACCGGGGTCATCGGCAGGTACCTCGATCTGCCGCTCATCGGGAAACAGTGCGGGGCAATCGCCCCGAAGCTCACGCGGAGTGCCGAAGCAGAGGAACTCGCAGCACGCGGCATCATGACCACCGACACCTTCCAGAAACACGCCCTCGTCAGGAAAGACGGGTTCTCGGTCGGCGGGATCACGAAAGGCAGCGGGATGATTGCACCCAACATGGGGACGATGCTCGCTTTTATCTACACGGATGCCGAAGTTGCCCCTGCAAAACTTCAGGACGCCCTCCGGCTCGCAACCCGCCGGTCCTTCAACCGGGTCGTGGTGGACGGGGATACCAGCACGAACGATATTGCGATCCTGACCGCGACCGGAAAAGCGGGGAACGTGAACGAGGCGGAGTTCCAGGCAGCGCTGGAAGAGTGCTGCAGGAGCCTTGCCCGGCAGATTGCCCGGGACGGGGAAGGAGCGACGAAACTGATCGAGACCATCGTCCGGGGAGCTCCCGATGAGGAAGGCGCGGCGGCGGTGGCAAAGACGGTGATAGGATCCCCCCTTGTGAAGACCGCCGTGTACGGCATGGATCCCAACTGGGGAAGGGTCGTTGCCGCGGCAGGGAGGGCAGGCGTGAACTTCGATCCGAACGCGCTCTCCCTCTGGATCAGCGACGGGAAAGAGAAGTTCCCGCTCGTGAAAAGCGGGGAGATTATCGCTGACCTGACCCGGGCCAAGGAAGCGATGCGCGGGGACCGGGTCATATTCGAGCTGGACCTTGCCGCAGGTTCCGGGACCGCAACCGCCTGGGGCTGCGATCTCACCGAGAAATACGTGGACATCAACGGCAGGTACACCACATGAAGCGCGAAGAAGTCCTGATGGAGGCACTCCCCTTTATCCAGCAGTTTCACGGGAAAACCATGGTGGTCAAGCTTGGCGGCCATGCGATGGTGGATCCTGGTATCCTGGAAGACGCGATCCGGGATGCGGTCCTCCTCCAGTTCGTAGGTATCAGGGTGGTCCTGGTCCATGGCGGCGGCCCTGAGATCACCGAGAAGATGAAAGCCCTCGGGAAGGAACCGAAGTTCGTGGGAGGGCTCCGGGTCACGGACACGGATACCCTCGAGGTCGCCCAGATGGTCCTGGTCGGGAAGATCCAGAGCAATATCGTCTCCCTCATCTCGAAATGCGGCGGGAAGGGGGTCGGCCTCTCGGGAACCGATGGCAACATGATCCTTGCCCGGAAGATGGAGCGCCAGAAGGTGAAGATCGGCGAAAAAGAGGAAGAGGTGGACCTCGGCCACGTCGGGGAGATCGAGATGATCAAGCCGGATCTTCTCACGGCCCTTCTCGATTCGGATTACATCCCGGTCGTCTCGCCAATCGCCATCGATCGGTTCGGGAACAACCTCAACATCAATGCGGACACGGCGGCAGGGGACATAGCAGTTGCCCTCCGGGCCTGCAAGCTCATCAGCATGACCGATGTGGACGGGGTCATGGACACCAGGCGTACGAAACTGTACCGGCAGCTCACCTTCACCGAAGCGGAGAGGATGTTTCAGGACGGAACCCTCAGCGGCGGGATGATCCCGAAAGTGAAATCCCTGATGGAGGCCGTCAAGAACGGGGTTCCGAACGCCCATATCATCAACGGGAATACGCCGCATAACCTTCTCCTGGAGCTCTTCACGCTGGACGGCGTCGGCACGATGTTTACCCTGTAGGATGGATCGGTAATTTTTCATGAACGCATCCGGCCAGAAATCCCGGTTCCCTCTTTTTCCGGTAGTCCTGCTGATCCTCTCCATTATCGCGGTACTGGGAGCCGGGGTTCAGGCAGATTCCGGTGGCACGGCCAGCGGGACAATCAGTACTGCAGCAGATGCCGTTCCGGTCCACCCTGCTCCCGGGCAGACCATAACCCTGTACCTCTTTGAATCGTCAACCTGCCTTCACTGCGCGAAAGCCGAGGAGACCATCCGCGAGCTGATGGCGAAGTATCCCTCCGTACAGCTGGTGGACTTTGAGGTTTCGGGAAACGCGACGGCCCGCAGGGTCTTCGAAGCGGTCATCCAAGAATACAATGTCACGACTCCCGGGGTTCCCCTGCTTCTCATAAGCGGACGCATCCTTCAGGGAGATGTCGAGATCCGGGAGAACCTGGAATCCATCATTCTTGCTGAGATGCAGAGCGGGAACCTTTCGCCAACGGAAACGGTTCCCGCTCTTCCGTCTGGCAGCGAACCGCAGGTCCGGACATCGGAAATCACGGTCCCCCTTGTTCTTGCAGCGGCATTCGCGGACGGCCTGAATCCCTGCGCCTTGGCAGTCCTCGTCTTTCTGATCGTAACCATCCTCGCAGTGGGGGACCGGAGAAAAGCCCTCTTCTGTGGCTTTGCCTATACCCTTGCGATCTTCATTCTCTATTTCCTGGCAGGGCTCGGCATATCTTCAGGAATCCGGGCGTCGGGCGTTGCAAAGGAGATTTATCTGGTCGCGGCAGCGATTGCGATTGTTGCGGGGCTCCTCTCCCTGCGGGACGCATTCTCTCCGGGAAAGCCCCCCCTCCTCAAGATTCCGGTTGCGGCAGGGGGGCTGATCAGGAAGTACACGGAGACGGCATCCGTGCCTGCCTCCCTCCTGCTCGGGTTCCTGGTCGGGCTCTTCGAAATGCCCTGTACGGGAGCCATCTACTTCTCGGTCCTCAACCTTATCAGCAGCAACATGACCTCTGCCCAGGGACTTGCGTACCTTGCGCTCTACAACCTGATCTTCATCCTCCCGCTCATCATCGTGATCGTGGCGGTATATTACGGGCTTCCGGTCAGGGATGCGGAAGGCTGGCGGGCGAGGAATATGCGCAGGCTCCGGTTGATGTCGGGCATCGTCCTCCTGGTGACCGGCATCGTCATGTTCGTGTTTTTACGAGGCTGAAAACAGAGATCCGGGGAACTGGCGGCAGGGGTTCAGGGAAGGTTCCCGTTCCCCAGGCATTCCCGCTGCCGCTCTTCGCTCATCGTAACGAGGATAGAGAAAATATTCCGGACTGATACCGGATCGATTTTCTCTTCTGCAGCCTGGTCGAATGCCCGCCTCAGGACCTCCTCTGCCTGGACCGCATCGTGGATCGGGATCCCTGCCTCCCGCTTCAGCCGCGCAATCTTTCCGGCAATCTGCTGGCGGCGGCTGATCAGCCGTATGATCTCCCTGTCTATCGCGCCCATCTCGTCCCTCATAGTTGCCAGAGTCATGCGTACCGTCTCGTACATCGCAGTACCGGCTCAATAAGGTGTCTGCCGGGAGCGGGCCGGAGGGTCCGGTACCCGAAGGGTTCTTACGGTTCCGGTAAAAACCATCTTGGTATGCGGTCCGGCGATAAGAAAGGGATAATCTGTCTTGTTGCCGCGCTCGTAACCGGCTGGCTCGCATACGACCTGAGCCGTCCGTTCTTCCACCAGCAGATAGGCACCCTTATGGGAATGCGGTTTTCCGATATGATCAGTCTCTTTTATGCGGTGACCGCGGCGGGAATCGTGTTCGTCATCCTGATGTTTTTCCTGGGAGGGAAAGAGGAGACGGGCAGGAAACCCCGTATCGTCCGGGTCAAGCGATTTAAGCTTTGAAGCCCTTGTATAACCGGAGTACTTCCATGCTTGAACGTATCAGCCGCCCCGAACTTCACGATCTTCTCATAGCCTGGTTTGCGCTCTCGATAGCGTTCGCCTTCATCTTCCCCCAGATATTTGATATGAGCTGGATAGCGAACATCTTCAAGGACAGTTCCCTGTTCAGCTCCTTGCTTGTTCTTCTGGTTTCGTTCATCCTTGCCCTGATGACCGCGGGAATCGGGTTTGCATTCCACGAGATGGCCCACAAATTCACTGCCATCAGGTACGGGTTCTGGGCAGAGTTCCGGAAGGACAATGTCATGCTCGTGATAGCGGTCGCCCTTGCGGCCCTGGTCCATGTGGTCTTTGCGGCTCCCGGAGCAACCCTCATTGCGGGATACAATATCACGAAAGAGCAGAACGGGAAGATATCGGCGGCCGGTCCCCTGACGAACCTCCTCCTCTGCATACCCTTTGCAGCATGTCTCCTCGCGGCGGGAGCGCTTGGCGGAATTTCCGGTGAAGTGATCGGGCTTCTCGGCAGGGCGGGCCTTCTCGTGAATGCCACGCTCGCAGCCTTCAATATGCTGCCGGTGAGCGTTCTCGACGGGAAAAAGGTCCTTGCCTGGAACCCGGCAGCCTTTGCCGTCCTTTTCATCGCTGCATTCGGCGTCCTTATCGGATCCTACTATTACGTGTTCCACCTGAGCCTGTTCTGATCCGGTCCATCATTTTCAGAAATTTTTTAAACCATATGGGAGAATCCTATTGCCATCGCGCTGTGACGTTCCCATGATTACCCTTCTCTATGTCGATGATGAGCCTGCGCTCCGTGATATCGGCAGACTTTTTCTGGAACGCAGCGGTGAGATGCTGGTGGATACCGCTTCCTGCGCCGACGAAGCGATAACCCGGCTCGGCTCCCGCCGCTATGATGCGATCGTCTCGGATTACCAGATGCCCGGTCTCGACGGCCTCGAGCTTCTCACCAGGCTCCGGTCGGGGGGCAACACGACGCCGTTCCTGCTTTTTACCGGGAAAGGGCGGGAAGATGTCGTGATAGAAGCCCTGAACAACGGTGCCGATTTTTATATCCAGAAAGGAGGGGATCCGAAGGCCCAGTTTGCCGAGCTCTCTGATAAGATCGAAAAAGCGGTAGAGCGGAAGAGAGACCGGGAGCGGATCCGGAGATACAACCGGGCGCTCCGGATGATCGTGGAATGCAGCCAGATCATGGTACGGGAGCATGACGAACAACAACTCCTGCAGCAGATCTGCGAACGGATCATCTCTCCCGGGGGATACCGGTTTACCTGGGTCGGCAGGGTCTGCCAGGACGAGGCAAAGACCATCGTGCCTCTGGCCTATGCGGGGTTTGAAGAAGGATATCTCTCATCGGTGACGGTAACCTGGGCGGATTCCGAGGCAGGGAGAGGCCATACGCGGAATGCGATTCTCTCCAAAAAGCCGGCAATCGCCCGGAACCTGAACACCGATTTCAATGCGGCATGGCGGGACGAAGCGGGCCGCCGGGGATACGAATCCTCGATTGCAATACCCCTCTTTTCCGAAGGGCCGGTATGGGGGATCCTGAAAATCTATGCCATCGAACCCGACGCGTTCGACGAGGAAGAGGTTGAGCTTCTCACCCAGCTTGCGGTCGACATGGCATTCGGGATGGATTCCCTCATGGGCAGGAAGGAGAAAACCGATGCCCTCCGTGCATATGAGATATCCGATACCCTGTACCGGTCCATTGCCGAGGAGCGGTGCGATCCCATCATCCGTTTCCGGCCGGACGGCGGGATAACCTTTGTGAACCAGGCGTTTGTCCGGTATTTCGGGATTCCTCCGGACGATGCCCAGGGTACCGATCTGTTCCGTTTTATCCCGGCAGAGGACCGGACCGGAGTCCTCCTTCTCTTAAAAACCCTCACCCCCATGCGGCCGACGGTTACCAGCGGACACAACGTGGTCCGGAACAACCGGGAGATGGTGTTCTCCCGGAGCAGTTTCCGGGGGGTATTTGATAAGGAGGGAAAACCGGTCGAATACCAGGTACTCTCCCGGCTCGGGAAGTCCGTGTCCCGCTCTCCGGAATCTGCCCCCGGCCCGGATCAGGCCTGAATCCGCTTTTTTGCTTCAGCAATAACCGCGATCCCCAGCGCTTCGGCATCGGATTTTGCGGTCGGGTGGCGGAGGATTGCCCCCTTTTCATCGACGCCGTTCACCATCAGGTACCGGATATCGGAATTTGTTATCTCGATTACATGGAAGAAGCATTTCATCGAGGGAATGGCGGCATCGAAAACATAATCCCAGGTCTGGCCTGCCGTGGCGAGGAAGACACCCAGACGCTTTCCTATCCGCTCTTCGGGAACAACCGGGAGTTTGAGGACATATTTCCGGGACCGGAAGACCTGGGCCCGATCCACGAGCGCCTTTGCCTGGGAACAGATGCCCATGCAGTAGATGGGAGAGGCAAGGAGGATCACGTCGGCCTCGATGATCTTGTCGTGCAGGATGTCCATGCCGTCGTGCAGAACGCATTTGTTCAGCCGCTCGCAGGAGTTGCAGCCCCGGCAGGGGTTCACGTTCGCATCGCTGAGTGCCACTTTCTCAACGGAAACGTCCGGCTCCTGCCGCATCGCATCGATCGTCCAGTCAAGGAGCGTTTCTGAGTTACCGTGGCGGCGGGGGCTTGTGGCAAACGCGAGGACGCGGATCATAGTACCATCCTCTCCATGTTCTGCTAAAAAGGATTGGATCCCGACCCGGACCGGGAGAAATTTCCATGAAGCATTTATACGATTTTCTCCCCTATGTGTATGCATGAAACGATACGGATTGTCTCTTGCGGTTCTCATCATCGTCCTCCTCTCTGTGCTGGTCCTTCCTGCACTCGGCGCAGATTCGGCCAATAGTCCTGCATCAACTGTTGTTGAATCCCCCGCTCCCGCAGCAACGCTGAACGCCACGGAAAAGATAACCCTTGCAGAACAACTCAAAAACCAGGCGCTTGACCTTATCCTCTCCGGGAATTACACCGAAGCGCTTCTCCTGGAGGAACAGGCTCTTGCCATCGATCCCACGTACGCGAATGCCTGGAACGACGAAGTCGGCATTTATATCAGCCTGAACCAGTACGATAAGGCGCTCCTTGCCGCCGAAAATGCCACGAAGTACGATTCCACGATGGACATCGCCTGGTACAACAAGGCACTCGTCTACCGGTACCTGGGGAACTCAACCGGCGTTCTGGAAGCAAGCACCCGGGCAGTCGCCATAGATGCGAACTACACAAAAGCGCTCAATCTCCAGGGCTGGGCATTCAACAGCCTCGGCAGGTACAGCGAGGCACTCTCACCCCTGGATGCTGCAACGACCCTGCACGGGGATTACACGGACGCATGGATAAACAAGGCGGTTGCGTACGATGGTCTCGGGCAGTACGATTCCGCCCTGGCCGCTGCTGAAAAGGCAGTCTCCCTGGAACCGCAGAATGCAGACGCATGGTACATCAGCGGAACTGCCCTGAAGCATCTTGGCAGGACTACGGAAGCGGACGAAGCCTTTGCCCGGGCGACATCTATCAATCCGGAAGTCACGCCAAGAACCCAGGCTGCCGCAAAGTCACCCGTTTCTCTGGCAGGAACGGTATGTGCCCTTGCTCTCGGCGCGGTGTTTGCAGTGGGGGCAGCAGGCCGGAAGAAAAAAGATAACTAAATTCTCCCTTTTTTATTTCATCACTTCGTCGAGCTGTGCCCGGCCGTAGACATAGGCAGGCATCCCGGCAAGGAGGAACGCCACCCGGAGGGCCTCCTCGACTTCGGCTTTCGTGAGACCGAGCTGGGCTGCCCCGGCAAGCTGTGCCCGTACGGCATGCTGGTCCCGGAGGGCCGCAGCAATTGCGATTGCAATCAGCTTCTTGGTCTGCTTCGTGATCGCCCCGTCGTCCCAGATGTGCCGCTCGAACTTCATCACGAGATCGAACATCTCCGGTTCCTTTGTGGTCAGTTCCCGGAAGAACTTGGGGACTTTTCCGATCTTCTTCTCAAGGCTCTTCAGATCTTTCTCCTTCGAGGCTTTCACCGCGGTCTTTTTCGGTGCCGCCCGTGCTGGTTTTACCGGTTTTGCTGCCATACCTTTCTCACGCTTCCTCTAACTGCATCGGTTCGCCGCAGCAGACAAGCTCCCCGCCGCCTGCTTCCCGAACCACGACCACGTTTCCGCAGATATCGCACCGGAAAACCTGGCCTTCCTTGGACACGTTCACCATAGAATCAGTACCCTGTTTTTCTGTTCAGGGGCAGGACCGCCGCCTCCCCCCGGAATCAGTTCCGGAAAGAGGCGTTTTGATCGTGCCCCGCAACGTTCCTGTTACGATACCGGGGAAAATGCGTTCCTTACTGGAAGCTCTTTCCCCGCCGTGGCGGATTTTTGGCGTCATCGGGTGTCTTGATATCGGGACGGATGTGGGTCATCGGGAAACACTGGTACTCTTCGCAGGAGCAGGCCGGGCATTTTCTGAGGTCCTGTTCGCTTTTGTCCAGATTGTACTCTTTCCCGCAGTCCAGACAGACATATTTCCCTGGTCCGACTTTCGTTCCTGCTGATACAACGTTCTTTTCTGCCAAACAATTCACCTGAAATGTCCATTAATTCAGATATTATTTATCAGTTGTGATAGCACCACAAACCGGGGGTATGCAGGGTATTCTGACGCGTAACATCAGGAAACCTTATCCTTCCGGGTCCGATATATTCCCGTATGCCAGGAACCATCATTGCCCTCCTGGGGAGTCCCCTTCCCCACGGGAACACCGCTAAACTTCTTGAACAGGCAGTCCGGGGAGCCCGGGACGCGGGATGCGAGGTCGAGGTGGTCGATGTCCCGTCGCTCGAATTCGGTCCCTGCATGGAACTCTTTTACTGTAATACGCACGAGACCTGCGAGCAGATCGATGAAGTGACCCCGTACTACGAGAAGATGAAGACCGCAGGAGGCCTGATCGTTGCATCCCCGATCATGACGTTCGGCATCCCGGGGAAGCTGAAATCCTTTATGGACCGGTTCCAGGTCTTCTATATGGCAAAATACGGGAGGAAGCAGTCGCTCGTCCCGAAAGAGATACGGAAAGGGAGAAAGGGGCTCTTCATCAGTATCGCCGGAATGAACATCCCGAATGTGTTTGACGGCGCGAAACTGACGGTCCTTGCATTTTTCGATATTCTTGATATCACGTACTGGGGGGAACTGCTCCGGAACGATATGGACAGGATCCAGGATGTCGCGACGGAACCCGGGCTCTTTGATGCCGCGTACAAAAAGGGGTTCGAGCTGGGGAAGGCAGTCATCGAGTCCGGTGCATGAGGTATCCCGTCAGGGGAAATGCGGCGGGACCGGATCCCTTCAGGGAAGTAAACCCCGCTCTTTCATGCTCAGGTACCCGTCTTTGGTCACGATGATGTGATCGAGAACCCGGATGCCAAGGATCTCCCCGGCCCGCAGGATCTGTTCTGTTACGGCCCGGTCCTCCGGGCTCGGCTCCAGCGATCCCGAGGGATGATTATGGATGAGGATGACCGATGCGGCCCGGTCCGTGATGGCGTCAGCGAATACCTCCCGGGGATGAACCAGGCTGTGGTTCAGGAGGCCGACCGTTATCGTGCGGGTCTCGATCACCTCTCCCGCACCGTTCAGGGTCGTGCAGACAAAATGTTCCTGCCGCCTGCCCCGGATCTCCGCGACAAGAGGGAGGACGTCCCGGGGATGGGTCACTTTTACCTGCTCCGGATCCTGTTTCCGGTAATATCTCCTCCCCAGTTCCAGGCAGGAGAGTACCTGGGATGCCTTTGCCGTCCCCATTCCCTCGATCCTGCAGAGGTCCCGGTAGGTGAGGCGATCCGGGGAATCCCCGATACATTCCTCGATTTCGGCTGCGAGCGTGGATATGTCCTTTCCCGGGATTCCCCTGCCCAGGACTGCTGCGATGAGCTCCCGGGTGCTGAGGGACGCCGCCCCGTTCCGTGCAATCTTCTCCCGGGGGCGGTCATATTCCGGAAGATCTCGTAGGGTACGTCTGGCCATCGGTATTCCTGCCAAGGTCGGTACTGGTGGTACGGGTGTTCATTTCTTGTTCGGGCCGGCTTCTTAAAAAAGAGTGGTACCTGATTGCGCAAAAGGTACCACTCACGAATCTTTATGAGCGGGCATGTGCCATCATCCTGCATGGCAACCAGGGAAAATGCGATGGAAGCGTTTGCCGGGGAATCGCAGGCAAACCGGAAGTACCAGGCTTTTTCTGAAAAAGCTGGGAAGGAAGGATTTAAAAACGTTGCAAAACTGTTTAAGGCGGCATCGGAAGCAGAGGCGATCCATGCAAAGAAACTGCTCGTGGTTCTCGGCACAGTCGGGAAGACCGAAGAGAACCTGACCGGAAGTGTCGCCGGGGAAACCCACGAGTATACGGAAATGTACCCTGCTTTCGTGAAGGAAGCGGAGGCAGAGAAGAAGCCGGATGCCGTGATTGCGTTCACCCATGCGATGAAAGCGGAGCAGGTCCATGCCGGGCTGTATGCAAAGGCGCTCGAAGCGGTGAAGGCAGGGAAGGATCTCGCCGCAGCGGAGAAGGTATTCCTCTGTCCGGTCTGCGGGAATATCGAGTTCGGCCAGCCGCCCGAAAAATGCCCGATCTGCGGGGCGCTGGGGAAGCAGTTCCGGGAAATCCAGCTCTGACCCGGGCCTGCGAAAAATCTTTTTTACCGGGGAAACCGGTGCCGGTTATCTCCGGAATATTCTGAGTTTCTGTTCTTTCCGCTTCAGCCAGATCCCGGCAAGGGCGAGGAAGAGCGCGACCACTCCGGCCCCGGCAAGGGCCCACGTGATAAGTCCGGTATCCCAGGAGGGTTCCCCCGGAGCTGCGGTCGTGGGGAGAACGGCCGGTGCCGGCAGACTCTCGAACCGAACCGCGCCATGTGCCGGGAACCGGTCTTCCCCGCTCTGGTACCGGACTGTCACCCGGGCGCTTCCATTCGCGATTACTGCGCCTGCCGGTGTGCGGGATCCGGCGGAGACCCGGGTGCTCCTTCCCACCGTGCCGTTGGTGTCTGCAATTGTGATCTCCCAGTTGTCCGGGTACGTTGCCGGGAGATCGACCATCGAGACGGTGAGAAGCGTTCCGGCCGGAACTGTGACATTCCAGGAGGCAACCGAGGAAGTGGAATCGATCCGGAACGCTTCGGTCAGGTTCCCGCCCAAAGCAAGCGGGACCGGTTCCGGGGATTCTCCCAGCGCTGCATCCGGTTTTGCAGTCGGCGTGAGATTCAGGTGTACGGGTCCTGCTGCAGGCGTACAGGTATTCAGGAGGTCGTCAATCACCATGCCGTTCGTCAGTGCGAACGGGTAGATGCGGAGTTCGTCAAGGGCGCCTGCGAAAGAGGGAGATCCCACAGCCAGACTGTCCGGACTTTCTGTTCCCGCTTCGGCTCCGATAATCACAGGGTTATTATATGTGTACCGGATGGCACCTGCCGCGTTCTTCGCGGCCAGCATTTTCCCGTCCAGGAAGATTTTCAGCTGCTGGCCGTCATAGGTACCGGCAACGAGGTGCCATTCGTCCCGGGAGATTTCCTCGTGCCGGAGGGGAACCGATACCTCGGTTCCGTCCACGTTCACGGTCCACCAGAGATCGTTCCCGTCACCGAACCCGAGACGATACCCGCCGTCACGGAGGGTCGAGACCATCGGGGCATCCGTGAGATTGTTGAGCAGGAACCGGATCTCAACGGTTATCTGGTTTTTCGGATGGTTGTCGGAAGTTGCGGGAAGGACCGCGTAACTGTTCCTGCCGGTGAATACCAGGGCGTTCCCGCAGGTGCCGTCCGGGATCCGGGAAAAATTGGTATACACCAGCCCGAAATGGCCGTCTCCGGAGGAATCGAAGATTCTTTCTCCGGTCATCTCGTTGAAGCTGTAATACCCGGATGGCACGATGGTGGAGGTCATCCCGGAGATATCTGCCGAGACCGGTACAGTGATGAGTGCCGAGAGAAGAACGGCAATACTCCAGAAAAGGATTCCTGTCTGCTGCATGAATATCCTGGATACCTGATGGGCGGGACGTCACGGGTCCGCCCGGCCCTGATTTGCGCTGTATCTTTCGGTTCAACGGCACTTAAGGGTTTGGAAAAACGCAATATCCGAGAGGAAACCCGGTCATCAACCGGTATGATCCGTTTTTTCAAGGAGCCGGTTTTTCGCTATCCCGCAGTACGCGGGATCGATCTCAAACCCGCTCCCTCTCCGCCCGGTATCCCGGCAGGCGACAAGCGTGGTCCCGCTCCCGAGGAATGGGTCGAGCACCGTATCCCCGGTATAACTGAAGAGCAGGATACACCGCCGGGGCAGTTCGACCGGGAACGGGGCCGGGTGTCCCATCCGGGTCTTCTTCTCGCCGTTGAAGGTCCAGAGCCCGTTCGTCCATTCGATAAACTCATCCCTGGAGATATCGGATGTGCCCCGGCGATCTTTTTTCCAGTGATCCTTGTACAGGATGACAATGGTTTCCACCGGGGCGATCACGTACGGTGCGCTTGCACTCGCAAAGGAACCCCATGCCGTCCTTCGGGAGATCGTCCCCTCGTTCCAGATGATCGTTGCGTGATAGTGCCAGCCGATCTCTTTTGCGATCCGGGTCAGATCGGCACAGACGCTCTGCTGGCCCCCCTTGTTTTTGTCCAGGGGGATATTGAGACATAACCGTCCGTCCGGTTTTGCCAGGTCGTACGCCCGTTTCAGCCATTTCCTGCTGAAACCGAGGTAATCCTCGTAGGTGATCCCGTCTTTCACCGAGGAATAGGGGATATCGACGTTGTAGGGGGGCGAGGTTACCATGAGATCGACCGATTCTTCCGGAAGGGAGGCCGTCTCCGTGAAGTCCTCCTGATAAATGGTGAGCAGGGTATCCGGTGAAGTAAAAAATACCGCGGGATCCGGTCCGGGACGGGATACCCGCCGGGAAGTGGGTTGCGCTACGTTCCTGCCTGCCATTGGTCACGAGCCCGCATTACCCCCGAGGGCAGCTGCATGTACTCTGAACGCTTCCGACCTATCAGCTTATCGAACCGGTGTTTCCGTATCTTCCTGCCCCTCCGCACCGGCCGGATTGGCCCTGTGCTTCCTGCATCACCTTTTAATAGGCCGTGGAATAACACCGGTGGTATGCGGAAGGTAACCGTCTACTCGACCGAGCACTGCCCGTACTGCCGGATGGCGAAAGCGTTCCTGGAAAAGCATGGCGTTCCCTACGAAGCGATCGATGTCGGAAGGGACGAGGTCCAGGCACGGAAGATGATCGAACTCTCCGGGCAGCGCGGGGTGCCCGTGATCACGGTCGATGACGAGGTTATCGTCGGGTTTGATGTCCAGCGGCTGAACGAGATCTTCGGGACCGAAACGGAAGGGGACCGGTACGATGTCGTGATTGTGGGGGCGGGTCCGGCAGGGCTGACCGCGGCCGTGTACTGCGCACGAAAACTACTCAAAACGCTGATCATCTCGGAAAATATCGGAGGGCAGGCGCTCGCAAGCTGGGCGATTGACAACTACATGGGATACCGGATGGTCACCGGCGAGGATCTCATGAAGAAGTTCGAGGAGCAGGTGCGGGAGCTGCATGTGACCCTCGAGCTGGACCGGATAGAGTCCGTCACCCGGGAAGACGGGGACTTTGCCTTCAGTACCGCAACCGGGAGGAAGTTTACCGCGAAGTCTGTTATCTTTGCCCAGGGCAACAAGCCGAGGATGCTCGGGATTCCGGAAGAAGGGCGTTATATCGGGAAAGGGCTCTCCCTCTGCTCGACCTGCGACGGGCCGCTCTACAAGGGGAAGCAGGTTGCGGTGGTCGGGGGCGGAAATTCTGCGGTACAGGCAGCAATCGAGATGGGAAAGATTGCGAAGTCCGTTTCCCTCATTGCCCGGAGCACCATCAAGGCGGACGGGATTTATGCCGGCATCCTGAAGCGCAAGGACAATGTCGTCGTCCATGAAGGCACCCAGGTCAAAGCCCTGCACGGGGAACAGAACCTTGAAGGTGCGACCATCGTGAAGACCGCGACCGGCGAGGAACAGCGGCTAGCCCTTGACGGCCTCTTTGTCGAGATCGGCTGGCTCCCGAATACCGAGTTCCTCCAGGGATTCCTGGCGCTCAACGAGAAGAACGAGATCGCGATCGATCTCAACTGCCATACCAGTATTCCGGGTGCGTTCGCGGCGGGAGATGTCTCATCGGTCCGGGGCAAGCAGATCATCATCGCTGCCGGCGAAGGGGCGAAAGCTGCCCTTGAAGCCCACGAGTACGTGATGAAACTCGCCGAGTAAGCAGAAACCCATCATCAGATTTTTGATCGTCCTGACCGCAATCAGGCTTTGTTCCCGGAGTGCCCACCCGGGCAGGATGCTCCCGGGAAAGGGGAATTGGGGTCGCGTGAAACCGGTGATACTGCTGTTTTGCGCAGCACGGAACAGGAAGAACCTGTCCAGCTGGGTACTGCAAATTTAAAACGCAACTCTTAATTCGTCTGAAGATAGTCTCCTGCTAGAGCCGGTATCTCAACACTCCGGAAACCCCTGCCTGGAACCGTTCGTACCTGCGGGGTACCGGGACCGGAAATTGTCCGGTTCATCCGGGATATGCTGTCCGATCCCGAGACGTTTTCCCGGAGCCGGTGAATCCGGAAATTCCGTACATCCATACAGCATGCCGGTCCGGCAGGTGGTGAAAGAGTATGACAACAGGATTTCTCCTGCGGAGCTGGCGGAAACCGGATATGGCTGGTGCACGCGGGTCCCTGCATGCGGGGGAGATCCTTCCGGTACTCCCGGCGGGACGCCGGGTCCGGGTTTTCCGGTTTTTTACCGACCTTGGCCGGAGACCGGGTTTGCCCGTTCCCATTCCCGGTACCGCCCTCTTCTGCCCCCGACGATATATCGGAGCCGGGATACCATGACCGGAATAACGGTCCTTGTCGTGGAAGATGAGGACATTGTCAGAATGGACATCCTGATGGCTCTTGAAACCATGCAGTATTCACCGGTAGGTGCGGCAAAAACCGGGGATGAGGCACTGGAGACGGTACGCCGCCATACACCGGACCTTGTTCTCATGGATATCAATATCCCCGGTACCATGGACGGGATCGAGACTGCGAGGGTGATCCGCAGGGAACTGGACATACCGGTGATCTTCGTCACCGCATTTGCCGACGATGGCATTATAGAGAAGGTCAAAGGTGCCGATCCCTATGGCTATATCATAAAACCCTTCACCGAACGGGACCTGAAGGTTGCGATAGAGGTAGCCCTCTCCAGAAAAAAAGCCGAACGGGAAAAAAGTGCAGACAGACTGCCGGTGCGAACTCCGGCCGATCCAGGTGCAGAGGTGCACCCATCGGATGCCGCGGACGAGTTCATCCGGCTTCCCGGGATCAGGACCCTGCTCTTAACCGACATCTTCCGGGAGATCTCGCTCATCTTTTATTCAGACCCCGCGGTTAAGGAGGCCTTGTTTACCGTCGTTCTTGAAAAATATCTCAGGACCGGAGGAAACCTTCTCTTCGCCTATTCCCGGTCCCGGTCCCACAAGAGGTTCCTGAAAGAGATCCAGCAGGGGATCCTTGTCCGCATCCCCATGAAATCCGGGGAGACATCGTCAGTCCGGGAAAACCTTTCCCGGTTCTGCCAGACCCGGGACCCGAATCCGAGTCCTGTCCGGCTGGTCCTGGATTTTTCCGAGCATTACGGGGTGGAGGAAGCGAAATCGGTCCTGGATATGATCCCGGAAATCCGGAAAACCGGAACCACGGTATCCGGAATCGTTGCATTCTCTATCGACGCTGTCGATTCCGGCCTGATGGGTTACCTTTCTGCCACCATCCCCCGGATTATTGTGCTGACGGGAAGCGGGATGCTCGTATCCTTCCCGAATACTTCGTTCACCCTCGATTCGTTTGCGGTCGTCCCCCAGGCAACCCTCGATGGGACGGTAAAAAAGATCCTCGAACCGGTGGTTCTTGCGCTTGTCGAACGGCCGATATCTGGGTATGATATCATGCACGAGATCCGGAAAAGGTACCATGTGCGGGTCCCCCAGGCACGGGTATATACCCTTCTCTACGATCTCCAGAAAAAGGGATATCTGGAAACAAAAATCTCCGGGAAATCCAAGTTGTATTACCCGACCGAAACGGGACGAACCTATATCCGGCAGACGCTGAGAAATTTCAAATCCATCCTGCGGCATATCGTTCTGGGACGGGACGAAGGTGGTTCCGGAACTGCACTGCAGGATAAAAATGAGTGAATTCCTTTTCCGGCTCACCGTTTCTTCTGATGGTTCCGGTTCTTCTTCCGGGGAGACCGGAGCGTATACACTGCAATACCCAGGCCGGCAGCAAGAATAATGATCACGATCGAGGCCACAAGAAGGACGGTAGTTCCTGTCAGTTCTCCATTATGCGTCAATGCGTTCCAGAGGATAGCCCCGAACGGCAATTCCGATGACGGGGCGGAGATGTTGGATCCGGCAGACGGCCGGAGCCCCGCGGAGGCGGGTTGGACGGCCAGGAATCCGAAAACGGATAAACCGTCCGGAGAGATGGCACGGAAGCTCATGGTTCCGTACGCATCGGTACCCAGATAATCCGTCCGGAGGAGTGACACACTCCCCTGATCGGAGATGCGGGCTACAACGATTGCCCGGGTTCCGCCGTGATCGGATACCCAGTCGGAAGGGAGGGTGAAGGTCAGACCGGCAGGGCCGGTTGCAGCCAGGTTGGTTTTTCCGATGCCGGCGATATATGCCGTTGCCTCAAGTTCCTGGTTATTGTTCTGTACAAGGGTCCGGAACAGGTCCTGGATTTCCGGAGCTACCGTATCCGAAATGGCAGTCGTGATTGCAGCATTGTCTGCGAGGGTGTCAAGCGAGGCATCCAGTGCCACCGATACCCTGCCGAACCCAAGATCGGCATAAGCCGGTTCGGTTTGAATCTCCGCACGCTTCACGGTACCGGAGAGGATGCCGTTTTCCCGGGTCGGAGGCTCCGTTGCGACAATCGTAAGGGTAAAACCCGGCTCGCTGATGAGGATCTCACTTCCGGTGACCGTTATTGTCGCGCCGGATTGTTCTGCCATGGCCGTATCGAGCCGGAATGTCTGGACTCCCGGACCTTCCTGATCCAGGGTTAATCCCGGGACCGTGAGGGATCGCGTTGTGGTCGCTGCGCCCTCAACGGGACCCGGCTGCTGCACCGGCTGTTCGGCGGGGCGGGCCGGTACCTGTTCCGGCTGCAGGCCGGTAAACGGAGAGATGGATACGCCGCCTCCCCCGCCGCTGTCCGTGCTCCCGCTGGTATCGCCGCTCCCGCCGCCACCGGTATTTCCTTCGCCGGTTCCTCCCCCGTTTCCGCTGCCGGGAGCGACTGCGGCAACGCCAAATACCGAGAGGCCGTTGATGGATGTCGCTTCAAAGAAGTCCGTGGAACCCTGGCTGCCGAGATACCGGGTGGTCAGGACTTCTTTTTTCCCGTCGTCGCCGAACCGGAGGATCCGGATGTTGTTCACGTTGCCGTCCGGTGCGTTTGCGATGACCCAGGCGTGATCGACGCTCAGGTTCAGGGTGACTCCGGCTGCGTTCAGGTTGGCATTCAGGGCAGCGGTATTGGTGAACTGCACGGTATAGGCTACGGCTTCCACGGAGAGGTTGCTGCCGGCTGCCGCCAGCTGGAATGCATTCTCGACGTTCGCTGTCGCACCCTGGATGATATTCTGCTGGATGGAGATATCGGAGACGAGCTCCTTCAGGCCGAGCTCTATCTGGGTGCTGACCGTGCCGATGTTCCCGCCCAGCTCCGCAAGGACCGGATCGCTCTCCAGGGTCACGCTCTGGATTCCTTCAATACTGACGTTTCCCCCGTCGCTGGTAACGTTCGATCCGGTATACTGCAGTCTGGACCATCCGTTCCCCGGGTTCTGGACCGTGACCGTATTTCCGGAGACCTCAGTTGTTCCCGCCGTTGAGGAGACATTGAGCTGGACGCTCTGGACCCCGCCGGTGGTCTGGACCGTTGTACCAGTGAAGCTTGTCGATTGCGTTGCGGTGGCAATGGTCGTACCGTTCGGGGACAGCGTTTTGAAGGTTGCATCCGTACTGGTCGCCGATGCTCCATCGGGAGTGATTGAGAGAACCCGGTAGTGGTAGGTTGTTCCGGAGGAGAGCCCGTAAAGGCGGATGGCATGAGACCGTGTCATCGTGGTATCCGTACTGAGGGAACCATACCCGGTTGTTGTACCGTATTCGACGGTACTGTTGGCATTCCCGTTCGTGTTCCAGGTGATGGTGGCGTTCCCGGTATCGATCCCGGATACGGAGACGTTATACGAGGCAAACGGAAGGCTCCCCGATATCTGTATTGCAGCGGTAATTCCTGCATCGGCAGGGATTACAGGAAAACCTGCAGTTATCAGGAGAACCGCGTAGAACAGAGCAAAAAAAAAATACGTGATCCTGGAGATCATTTCCGTTTCCTGGTACGTGCGGTTATTGCAACGACAGATATACCGAGAGCCAGGAGAATAACGGAAACCGGCAATGGGGTTGAGGAAGTCGCTCCACCCGGTACCCCTGCCGATGACGCCCCACCGGTTATTGAAGAGGAGACCATCACCGCCCAGACACTCAGATGGTTGGTGGATACGGTTAACGTCATACTCTGGGTGTCTACCTGCGTGGGCAAAATGACCCATGCGCCCTGTGCAGCGTCAAAATAGGCGAGTTTCAGCTGGGATGCATCCCCCCCGGCAGCTGCCAGATCGTCGGCGGAATAGGTAACCTTAACGGTGGCATCCTTGCTGAGCAGGCCGGAGAGCCCGGTAATCTCGAAACTTGTGGCACCGAGCTTCGCACCGCTGGGTGCTGCAGAGAGTTTCTCTTTGGAATACGGTTTCAGGGTCACTATGGCATCGCCCAGCACGGCTCCCTGAGGGAATACAACCGAAATCCTGCTATCCGGCGACATCAGGGTTCCGGGACTCCCCGGGGCAAGCGACATACTGGACTCCGTAACCGGGGGAATATAGGGCTTCTGTATCCCGAAAGTCGTGCTCTTTTCATCGAGAACCTTCCCATTCTCTAAGAGAACCTTTGAATTCAGGGTATAGGTTCCTACCGGTAAATCCGCCACTGCGGGTCTGACAGTGTAATTTACGGTACTATCCGGAATCACTGCATAAACTGACGGAGTGGTGCTGTCAGTGGAGAGGATCTTCCCATTTGAATCAGAGAGTGTGACCGTGTTGACCGTATGATAATAGTGGTAATTTCCGGTATTCTTGAACGTGGTAGTGACCACTATCGGCTGGCCAATAGTGACTTCCCCAGTATTAATATTCAGGATACTACCCGATTCGGTCGCAGTCGTTCCTGCGACCGTGATAATCACCGGTACATTAATGGCAGTGGTAATTGACTGACCCGGTCCGGGAAGAGCGTGTACATAAATAATTGCGTACTTTCCTCCGGCACCCGCATTCTGCGGCAGTTGTATGGTGGCAATTATATCCCCGCTCTGGCCAGGTTCGAGGTGAAGAGCGGTCTTGTCAAGAGTAATGAAGGTTCTTGCGGAATAAGGCCCCGGATCATTTGCCGGATCAAGAGTGAAATATCCTATATTCGGCGCCTGACCAAAACCCATCACTTCCACCGCGATATCGGCAGGCTGTTCGTCCGCTCCGAGGCTCACGGTTATTTTATGGGTATCCATTCCCCCGGCAGGAATGCTTCCCATGTATTTGGCACCGGATACGCCAATAGCCGCCGAAGGTGCGATACCCATCGCAAGAATCAGCAGGAATGCGATACCCATCCCCATCCATCGTTCAGGTTGCTGAAAATATCCCGTCATACTCCACCATCCGAATGTTGAATTTGCAGTAGAATTATATACTTTTTTTTATCCCGTTCCCCTAATCGGGAGAGTGTTCTCTTAAGTTTCCCCCCCGATGAAGGTAATGACAACCCGGTATACATTTCCATTAACCAGACGCGGATCGGTAACGAGCACCGGTTGTCGGACGGTTATATTCATCTGTTTCTCACTCGCAGGGAGTGAACCCGTTTCAATAGGAAAAGCAATCGGACCCAGGAGCGCTTCACTTCCGCTGATCCCCTCTGCGGATTCTCCAATGACCGTCAGGTTATTTGCCAGGATTTTCCCTGAACTGACCCAGCCGGTAGTGGAGTTATATTCCAGCATCCTACCCGCACTGGCGCTGTTTTTGCCAGTGTCGAGGTTGTCCATCACACTGACTGACCAGCTGGAATTGGTACTGGAGACAACGAGTTTGATCATAGTTGCATTCTCGTTATTGCTGCCCGGTGTGAGGCTCCAGTCCTGAATATCTCCTGTTGCAGTGAGATCGATTGCTCCACCCAGTGGTATAAGCATGAGTACTGCCATTATCAGAACCATTCCCGGTCTCATTTTCCGGGCTTTCGGGGAATTCGTGGCCATAGCTGATCACCGGGAGACTGCATTGCCAGAAATAAAAAGGTTATTATAAACCTGCTACAGACCTGCCGTCACGGAACCGTAAGGGCGAATGTTATATCGATACTGTACTCATTGGGACTGACAAGGCGTTCATCGGTTGCTGCCACCGTCTGCGAGAAGTCAAGGGCAAGGGCGGTTCCATCGACTGCCTGGGTCCCGGTGTACAGGGCTGCCGGGGAAGGATCTGTTAAATCTCCCGTACCGGTCTCAACACCGGAAGTAGCATTGGCAGTCCCGGTGAGTATCATTGCCGATCCCAGTGCCTTGTCCAGACCCGATGCAGATGTCAGATATATCGTTCCGGTGGAATTTGCCATATAGCCCATGTTGGAATCTTTGGAATGGCTCATTGCATCCGTTGCAACTATCGTAAATGGTGCATTTGCGGTAACTGTTAAGATAGGGGTCGTATTATGAACCGGACCTGAAGCAGGGAGTTCCATATTCATTGCGCTCAGGTTAATTGTGATGGCTCCGTACGATGCCGGGTTTCCGGTGATGTTGGTATTTGCCGTCAGAGCGGCATTTACCGGCGCAATCATCGCTGCACACGCGAGGAGCAGAAGCCCCGCGATAACCAGAAGTTTTGTTTTCATGTATCAACCCTCCTTGTGATCGAAATGATCGAAAAATACAAACGTAAGAATTCAGTTAAACGTGCGTCTATGTTTCAAAAATGGAAACATGGCTATCTCCTCAAATAGCGGCCGGATTCTGCAATGTCCGATTATGCATGAAGAAAAATCAAAATATAAAATTAACCGGCCAGAATGTATCAAATCGGATATTTTCACAAAAAAATAACGACATTTTGCCGGGTTATGGAGAATAATATATATAGTGTCTTGAAAAAATAAAATTCCCGGGACCCGCCGGGTGTTTCCTGTCGGTAACCTGAGGTATGCGCGTACTTTTTGGATCCGGATACCCTTCGTGGACCGAAGCATTTTTCCTGAAAGGCCGTCGGGTTCGTAAACCCGGCCGGACGGATGGAAAAGGCGATGCTCAGCTTTTTATTTTAGGAACTGCATACGGGAATCCTGATGGGGCATTGGGCTTTTCCGGTTTCGGGGTGTGCGGGGACACGGGATGAAGGTGTCTATGGATAGCAGGCAGCGTCTCCGTATCCTGTTTCTCGCACTGTTCGGTTCCGGGATGGTGCTGGCAGTATCAGGAATTTTCCTGATGTACCCGGCCGGTCTGTCCGGATATACTCCCGGGTCCGGACCGGCTCCCGGTTCAGACATACGCCAGGCGGCCCCGCTGGAACAGGAAAGGACGCTCCGGATACAGGTCTCTGACTGTGAGGACCTGACGCCCCTCGGGGATGTCACCCTGTTCATTAACGGAAAGGCGATGGGGACGACCTCCCCGGAAGACGGGGTCCTCACCCTCCCCTCGGATCGTCTCCCGGAACAGATTGTCACGATTCGTGCAGTAAAATCCGGTTACCAGGAGAGAATTCTCCGGGATAACCTCACGCGTGAGGGGGAAATTGAACTGTACGCAGAACCGTCCGGGATTGTCCCGGTAACCGTGAACGGTCCTCCCGAATCCAGGATCGATGTGTTTTTCATTCCTTCCAACACCTCGTTCAACAGTTCTCTCGGGAAAAAAGTAACCCTCAGCGGATATCCCGGGGGAGAAGAGCAGTTTGCGGCAGATGTCTCCCGGTTCATCAATAACTCCTTTGAGAAAATTCCCGGGATCACGTCCCCTGCCTATCCCCTGCCTGCAGACTACCTGGACAAATTCAATTTTTACTATTACTGGGATCATGAGACTTTTGCGGACGCATTTGACGGCTGCGCAGGAAAAATTCCGGACACCTACTGGGCCGAAGCCACGTCTGCCGACGTTACCATCATACTGTACCCGACCTATTACGGACAGTATACCGGAGCGCCGGACGAGCCTCGGGGCTGCACGAACCCGAACGGGCTCGGGCACGTGTACCTAAAAATTGCCGCGGACGACCGGTACCTGGCCATCCACGAACTCGGTCATGCCGTGTACGGTCTCATGGACACCTATTACGGGAACACCTTTTACGCAGAGAACTCCCCGGACCCCAATGTCTGGAGTTCCGAAGAAAGCTGCAGGGCCACCGCACGGACAAACGGGTGGAATCCCGACGGGTGCCGGCAGATCGCCCAAGAGAACCCGCTGGCCTACAAAAGTTTCTGGCGATGGGACATGGATCCCGACATCATGCATGACGGGTATTACGGGAGATTCGGGAACGCATCAACAAAACGAATAGTAAATATATTGGGCAGAATATGACACTACCTAGTATCCGGGGGACTTGGGAATGCGGCTGATCATCGTAGCTGGTATCTTTCTCGCGCTTGCCGTACTCCTCTCTCCGGTGACTGCCGTTCCGGAAAACCCGTACCAGAAGATCGTCACGATCACCCTTGCCTACGATCATGGCGTTACGCGGGAAGTCTCCTCAGAGATCCGGTACGGGTCTGCCCCCAGTCTCAATTTCCAGTCAGGTACGATTCTCGGGACATTGCGGGACAATCAGAATAATCCGATAAGCGGGTTCTCTCTCCGGGACCCCAGGATCCAGACCGGGGATGCTCCCCTCAACAGCGGATCCGGTGCCGGGCAGTCACTGGCAGGATACACGGAATATTCCGAAGAGGGGGTATTTACGCTTACCCTCCCGTATACCCCGGATCTGCGGTATGTCGACCTCACGGATTCCTCGTCGGGAACCCCGCTTGTGTCCATCGACCTTTCTCCGGCGATCCGGGAATTCCGGAACCAGTACCCCGAGGATCCGGATATCCTGGCGCTCCCGGTTCAGGAATCTCCGGTTCCGGTCCCGATACCGGGGCAACTCCTCCTGCTTGCGGGGATCGGGATAATTTCCTGTGCAGGGATCGGGTATTATGCGGTCTTCCTGCGCAGGAGGCAGGTGCAGATCCTGATAGTCGACGATGAGAAAGACATCCGCGAGCTCTTCTCCCTTCTCCTCACCCAGAAAGGATACCTTGCCACGTCCGCCGGGAGCGGGGAAGCGTGCCTTGCCCTCCTGAAAAACCGGAAAAGGCAGCCGGATCTCATCCTCCTGGACATCATGATGGATCCGATGGATGGCTGGACCACCCTGGAAGAGATCAAAAAGGATCCGGCCCTCAGGAAAATACCGGTCCTGATGCTCACCGCCATGCAGCCCACGCCGGCGGATGCACAAAGGTACGGCGTCTGTATCGAGGATTACATCCTCAAACCGGTCAAGCCCCGGGAGCTGTACAGTGCCATCGAATACGTCCTGATGCGGCGGGAATTGATCGAACGGGACATCCGGAGGGCGAGCAGGGCCGGCTACGAACGGGACCTGGTATGCGAATACGCCCGCCTGACCCGGCGCGTAGAGGTGGAAAAGAAACTGATGGGAATCCTCCAGTCTTCGTACGGGACCCGGAACGGGGCCCGGAATGACGTATCGGTCACGCTCGATGAAATCGCACAGGAGATCCGGTCGCGGGAAGAGACGCTGAAAAAGCTTCAGTCCCAGTTATCCCCGGTCCTTACCCCCGCACCGGTCATTCGCACCTGAAGGTGGCGGGGAGGGTTCCGGAACCTGCATTCCCGGGCAGAAGATTTCCCTGCTTCATGAGACCGGTTTTTCCCCGAGAGCCTTCTTCCGGTCTTTCTCCCGGTATCCCTCGGCAAGGATGGTCGTGATATTCTTGACTGGCTTATCCGTGTGCTCGCTGATGTGGAACTCGCAGAACGGGCAGGAAGAGATGACGACCTCCGCCCCGGTCTTTTGGATCTCCTCGCGCCGTTTTTCCCCGAGAGCCGCCGCCTCTTCCGGGATTCCGCTGCGGACGCCGCCTCCCGACCCGCAGCACCAGGCGGGCATCTCGGTGAGATCGACCACCTGCCGGATAAGGGTACGGGGCTGCTCGCTGATGCCCTGCCCCCGGAGCAGGTGGCAGGGGTCATGGTACGTCGCCGTGACCGGGAGCCGGGCAGGCTGCTCGATCCCGTATTTCAGGAGGAGCTCGGAGATATCCATCACTGTGAACGGGGTCTTGTAATCGTTCTTCAGGGTCGAACCGCAGCCTGCACACATCGTAACAACGGTATCGATCCCCCGGAACTTGAACGCCTCGATGTTCCGGCGTTTCAGGAGCTCGATGAACTCGATCTGCCCGGTCCTGATGAGAGGAGAACCGCAGCAGACCTGCTCCCGGGGGATGATGACCCGGAACCCATTCCTCCGGAGCACCTCGATTGCATCGAGCGCCGTCTTCGGAAGGCGCATGTTGTACATGCAGCCCACGAAGAACCCGACCTCCGCCCGGAGTTCCCCGACCGGTTCGATCTCGGTCTTGTCCATGAGCTCCATGAACGTCGGTTCGGTGCGGGTAACGCTCCGGCCGGTCGAGCGGATGAGTGCTGCCACTTCCGTGTGGCGGGGAAGCGTCAGGCCCTCCCGGTTTGCGAGCGCCCGGAGCTTCTCGATTGCCTTCCCCGGGATCTCGATATTCTTCGGGCAGGCTTTCCAGCAGGCCTGGCAGGACGTGCAGGTGAAGAGGCCGGTACCGACCGATTCCCGGATCCGGTCGTTCCCGTCCCGGGGATCGAGCGCAAGGCGCATCTCCTGGCGCATGGCGGTCGGCCCTGCGAACTCCGTGACGTCCATCGCCGGGCAGACCGAGATGCAGGCCATGCATTCGATGCAGCTGCGCAGGGGCTTGATGCTCTCGATCTCCGCCTTCTTCGGAATGACCGCGCCCTCCTTCGGCACCAGGGAGGCAAGGTCTTTGAAGAACGGGCCGAGGTCCACGACCAGGTCCCGGACGACCGGCAGCCGGAGCGGCTCGACAAGGATACCGGTTCTCGCCTCTTCCATGCAGGCAAGGCCGGGTACCCCGTTGATCCGGATCGCACAGCTCCCGCACTGTCCCGAGCCGCAGCAGTACCGGTACGCGAGGGTGGGATCTATCGTGTCGTGGATGGCATGCAGGGCATGGAGGATCCGGGCGCCGTTATGCAGCCGGACCGTGTAGGACTCGATATGCGGCTCCGTGTCCTTCTCAGGATCGAACCGGGCGACCCGCAGCGTGATGTCCTTCATTGCGGCATCACCTTCTCGATCCCTTCCCGGGTACGGGAGAGATACGTATGACGGTACGGCGTGGTCAGGGAATTCCAGGTCTGCTGGACATCGATCCTGACATGGGCCCCCCGCGACTCCCTGCGCAGGATGGCGCCCCGGCAGACGAGGAGGGCGGTCGTGCACATGTTCTGGACCGTGCAGCATTCGGAGACCATCCGCTGGGAGTCGGCGTGGAGTTTCTCGAACAGGAGCTTGTTCGCCGTGTTCAGGGTCTTCTCCAGATCGGCGGCATTCCGGAAGATCCCTGCCCCGTCCCACATCGCTTTTTTGAGCTGGCGGGAGACATCGGCAGGGTTGACCGTCCCCTTCAGGAACCCGCCCAGGCGGCGGCGCTGGGATTCGATCAGTTTCTCATCGATATGGATCGTCCGTTTCGGCTCGTTCCCTGCCGCTGCCCCGGCGATCTTTCCGAAGACCTGGGTATCGGCGAGGGCGTTCCCGCCGAGCCGGTTCCCGCCGTGGACGCCTCCCGTGGCTTCCCCACAGGCAAAGAGGCCGGGAAGCGTGGTCCGGCAGTCGGGGGTTATCCGGAGCCCTCCCATGATATGGTGGGCGGTCGGGGCGACCTCCATCGGCTGCTTCCGGATATCGATGCCGTACTTGAGGAACTGTTCCAGCATCAGGGGGAGACGGTTCTCTATCTGCTCTTTCGGGAGATGGGAAACGTCAAGGTACACGCCGTTGTGGTCGGTGCCCCGGCCTTCGAGGACCTCGGTTGCGATTGCCCTTGCGATAACGTCCCGGGTCGAGAGCTCCATCCGTTCGGGGTCGTAGCTCTTCATGAACCGTTCCCCGAGGGTGTTGGTCAGGATGCCGCCTTCCCCCCGGACCGCTTCCGTGACCAGCCGGCCCCGGGCATCGTACGGAAAGACCGCTCCCGTCGGGTGGAACTGGACCATCTCCATGTCGATGAGGTCAGCTCCCGCCCGGTACCCGAGGGCGTACCCGTCCCCGGTCCCGCTCGACGAGTTCGTGGTGATATCGAAGATCTGGGACCCGCCGCCGGTCGCGATGATGGTACTGTCTGCCTTTATGACCGACATCTCCCCGTCCCGGTCAAGGACAATGGCACCCCCGATTGCGTTCCCGTCTTTGAGAAGCTCGATTGCGGTCGTCTCCTGCAGGATTGAGACGGAAGAGGCCCGGAGCTGCTCCATCAGGGTCATCATGATCTCGTGGCCGGTCCGGTCCCCGGCATAGCAGGTCCGGGGGAACCGCTGGCCTCCGAAGGGTCGCTGGGCAACCTCGTCCTTCTCGGTGAAGTCGAAAACCGCCCCCCACCGGATCAGGTCATCCATCCGTTTCGGGGCGTCGCGGACAAGTATCCGGACGAGTTCCGGATCGTTGAGATGGGCGCCCCCTTTCATGGTATCCTCGAAATGGATCTCGCAGGAATCCTCTTCCCGCAGGACTGCGTTGAGACCCCCTTCGGCCATGGGCGTGCAGCCGCCTTTTCCGGCGATGGTTTTTGAGATAAGGATGGTATCTCCGTATCCCGATGCTTCAATCGCGGCCCGTACCCCGGCACCGCCGCTCCCGATCACCAGAACGTGGCAATCCACGACTTCCACTGCACGCATTGTATTATTATTTGTGCGTTCTAACGTTACATAAATAACTGATACCGCAGAGTGAGCCTGAAATGAGGTTTTTGATGAAATTTGGCGGCACTTCCGTTGCCGATGCCCAGAGCATCGGCCGGGTGGCCGACATCCTGGAGCATTACCGGAAGGGAGGGAACGAGCTTGCAGTCGTTGTCTCCGCCCAGCGTGGCGTTACCGACCAGTTGATCGGGGTCTCCGAGTCCCTTGTCCGGACCCGGGACCTCACCACTATCGACCCGCTCCTGACCTCATTCCGGGAGCGGCACATGAGAACCTTGGAAGGGGCGGCTCCCGATTACGTGGCCGAGGTGGCGCCCGTCATCGAGGCCCGGCTTACCGAGCTCCGGAACATCCTGCTTGCCATCCACAGCCTGCGGGAGCTGACCCCCCGGTCCCGGGACTTTATCATCTCGTACGGGGAACGGCTGCTCGCCCCTATCGTCGGGGCTGCTCTCAGGCAGCGGGGGATTCCCTCCGTTGTCCTGGACGGGTGCGAGGCAGGGATCTTAACAACCGGCCAGCACGGGGAGGCGAATGCCCTTCCGGCAAGCGATGCCAGGATCAAGGCACGGGTCGTACCGCTCCTTGCAGACAAAATTCCGGTCATCATGGGATTCATGGGCTGCACGGCGGAAGGGATCGTGACGACGCTCGGGCGGAGCGGTTCTGACTACTCTGCCGCAATCATGGGGGCAGGTATGGATGCGGACGAGATCTGGATCTGGACCGATGTGGACGGGATCATGACGACCGATCCCCGGCTCATCAGGAATGCCCGGGTCCTCTCCTCGGTCTCGTACCAGGAGGTGATGGAGCTCTCGTATTTCGGTGCGAAAGTGATGCATCCCCGTTCGATCGAGCCGGCGATGAGAAAGGATATCCTTGTCCGGGTGAAGAACACGTTCAACCCCTCCCATCCCGGTACCTGCATTGTCCGGGGTGCCCACCGGGACGACCGGATCGTGAAAGCCCTCACGTATATCGACAAGGTCGCGGCAATCAGCATCTGCGGGGCCCAGATGATCGGGAGGCCGGGCGTTGCAAAGGCGATCTTCTCGGTCCTTGCCGACCATGACGTGAACGTGATGATGATCTCGCAGGGATCGAGCGAGGCGAACATCTCGCTCATCATTGACGAGGGCCACCTGGATGTCGCGGTGAACGCCCTCTCGGACCTCGTGAAGCAGGGGATGGTCCGGGACATCTCGCACAACCGGGACGTCGCGGCGGTCGCGGTCATCGGCGCCGGTATGGCAGGAGCGCCCGGAACGGGCGGACGGATCTTCACGGCGCTCGGGAAAGCCGGCGTGAACGTGATGATGATCTCGCAGGGCTCTTCGGAAGTGAACATATCGTTCGTGGTCAGGCAGGAAGACGGTCCCCGGGCCATAACGATTCTCCACGACGAGTTCCGGCTCTCGGAGGAATCGCATGGGCAGTAACTCGTACCAGGCAGCAGGGGTCGATATCGACCTGGAAGCAACAGCAATCAGGGGACTTATCAGAAACCTGACCTACCGCCGGCAGGGGAACTACCGGATGCTCGGGCAGGTCGGGCACTTTGCAGGCCTGATCGATTTCGGGCCGCTCGCGGTTGCGATGACGGTCGATGGCGTCGGGACGAAGATGCTGGTCGCCGATCATCTCCGGGACTGGAGCACGGTCGGGATCGACTGCATTGCGATGAACGTGAACGATCTCTACGTGATGAACATCGAGCCGGTTGCGTTCGTGGACTACATCGCGACGGACAGTATCTCGAAGGAGAAGATGGCCCAGATCGGGATCGGCCTCAACGAGGGGGCACGGCAGGCAAACATCGAGATCGTGGGCGGGGAGACCGCGACCCTGAAAGGGCTCGTGAACGGCCTTGATCTTGCCGGGACCTGCATGGGCGTCCAGCAGAAGGAGAAGGTCATTTCCGGCGAGTCCATCCGGCCCGGCGATCTGATCGTGGGCGTTCCCTCGACCGGGGTCCACTCGAACGGCCTCTCCCTTGCCCGGAAGGTCGCCGAAGAGCACGGGGGATACGACCTGAAGCTTCCGGGCGGGAAGACCCTGGGGCGCGAACTCCTCACCCCGACCCGGATCTACCACGAGAGCCTGGAGGTCGCGGCATCCTGCGAGGTGCACGGGATGTGCCATATCACGGGCGGAGGCCTCCTGAACTTCACCCGACTCACGAAGTACGGGTTCCGGTTCACGGATCCCGTCACGCCTCCGGCAATCTTCCGGTGGATGCAGGATGCGGCGGGCATTCAGGACAACGAGATGTACCGGACCTTCAACATGGGGATGGGATTTGCGTACGTGGTTCCGGAGACGAGCCTCGCGAGCCTGAAGAAGATCGTCCCGGACGCGAAGGTCGTCGGGGAGATTGTCCCGGAGGCCGGGGTCTGGCTCCGGGAACAGGCGATACACTGAAAAAACCGGTTTTACCTGGTGTGATATCTTCCCATTATTTGCCCTTTTCTACCGTTTTTCGTAGTTCTCTGCCGGATTCTGCTGTCTGAGCGCGTTCTCGGGTTGTGGATTCTCTCTCTTGCCATACAGGATCATATTCCGGTATCTTTCTGTGCTATTAATCTTATTTGCAATATATAATATTGAACATCACCTGGAATGAATGACGCGAATTTTGTTCATACCCCTGTGAGAGATACCTCATCTGTTTCCCGGCATAGTACCTGCCCGTATTCTGACACAGGCAGGGGGGTCGGATGGGTACCTTTCGTTTTCCCAGACCACTCAGTATCCTGCAGTCCAATCCGGCAAACTTCTGCCGGTTGTCGTCAGGAACCTGGTTCTTTTCGGGTCTTCCGACCTGGTATGATTGAGAGGATCCCGATGCAACTACCGCACGAAAAAGGGATTTTTCCCCCTCCGACCCCCTGCCCGATTTTTCCTGTTCAGAGAGGAAATCTCAATTTTTACAGGGGGGGTCGGATGGGTACACACTCCATTCCGACGGGAATGATTTGGGGGATTCCCGTTTGCCGGCCCGGGTGCTGTCGGGGAATGGAAAAATTACCCGGTTCAGAAACCATCGGGCACCCGACCGTATGAAACTCCAACGGTGAGAATGGATTCGCCCGGGCATTCTTTTCATGTTCCATGGAAATATAAAAATAGGGGGCATTCATAATTCATTTTTTATAAGAGACTCAGGTGAAGAATTATGGATGGAAAGGCTCTCGCAATAGCCAATAACGATCTGGTGTACCTCTGGTGGACCTACCCGGAAAAGATCCCGGACTGCCTGGGGTTCACCATTCATCGTCTCGAGAAAGGAAAAGCGGCGGCACCCTTACCCGCATACGTCGGGTTCGAACCGAAAAAGAGTGACCGGACCCCGCCGGAACATCATACCACCGATTACTGGCCGGTCCAGTCGTACCAGTGGAAAGACCTCTTCGTACCGGAAGAAAAGGACGTCGCGTACGAAATAATCCCCGTGACCGGGAAACCCGGGGAGAAACTGAAGGAACTGTCCGATCTTGCGATCCGCACGGACGGGACAAAGGCGACGGATACCCTTGGCAGGTACCGGGTCATCTTCAACCAGGGAATCGTCTCGACCCAGTCCCTCTCGAAAAAGCTCAGGAAATGGGATGAGGGGAAGCTGAGTGCCGAGAAACTGAGAGACCACATCAGCGACCCGAAGGATCCGATCCGGAAACAGCTGGCCGGTGAAGCGCCCGGGGCTCTCGTCAGTCTTCTGGAGCGTGCAAAAAAGGAAGGGGGCACGTGCTATGCAGCCCTGTACGAACTCACCGACAAGGAACTGACCGATGCCCTGGCAAACAGCAAGGGGCATGTCAGGATCATCCTCTCGAACGCGGATTCGAGCGAGACGGGCGCGGACAAGAAAACGAAGAAGATCTATGACGGGACCAACAAGGAGGCCCGGGAGAAGCTGCATGATGTTCTGGGAGACGATATCATCGACCGCCTTCTTCCTAAGGGTAACTACATCGGCCACAACAAATTTGTCGTATTCACTGACGGGAAGGGGAAGCCGAAAACCGTTCTGACGGGATCGACGAACTGGACCTGCACCGGCCTGTGTGCGCAGTCCAACAACATCCTCATTATCGATGACGAGACGATCGCGTCGCAGTACCTTGACTACTGGCACCGTCTGGCGGACGACCAGGGAAAACAGGGTCCGGAATTCCGGAAGGCAAATGCCGCGCCATTGCCCCGGGTCGATATGGGTGCGGGCGAAGGAACCATCCAGCTCTGGTTCACGCCGGATATGAAGCAGAAGACCAAACCGAAGGGAGCGGCCGCGCCGCCGCCTGACATGGATGAGGTGTTCGAGGCAATCCGGGGTGCGAAACACGGGGCCCTCTTCCTGCTCTTCAATGCCGGGGAACCGAGCATCCTCGACTGCCTGGAAGAGGTATCCCAATCCCGGCGCAAGGAAAAAAAGGAGTTCTTTGTCCGCGGGGCGGTGTCCGATGCGAAGACATCAGACAAATTCGCGACCCGGGTCTACAACGACTCCCTCCTCGATGCCCCCAATACCCTCATCACCGGGATCGGCGGCGTTCCGGACGCATTTTCCTACTGGGAGAAAGAGATCGCGAAGCTCGGCTATGCAGTGATTCACGACAAAATCCTGGTTCTCGATTTCAGGGATCCAGAGAATTGTACCGTGATAACCGGAAGCCATAATCTCGGATACAAGGCGTCGTACTCGAACGACGAAAACTACTGCATTATCCGGGGCAACCGTGCGATAGCCGAATCGTACACCGCCCACGTCCTGGACATTGTCAACCATTACAACTGGAGATACAAGCTGAACCAGGATAAGAAGAAGGGGAAAAGCCCGGCCGGGTCCTTCACGGACCTTGACGAATCGGACAACTGGCAGAACAAGTATTTCCAGGGAAACTTCCTGAAAAACCGGGACCTGTTCTTCTTCCCGGGTGCCAGGTAGAACCCCCCGTCATCCTCCCTTTTTCGGCCGTATCATCCTGGTTCCGGTGGGGGAAGGATGCCGCCGTATGCCCCCGTCCGGATTATCCGGACACGATTCCTCGCGTGCCGGAACAGGTGTAATTTGGGAATGGCAGTCCGGTTATTCGGAATCCGGCGGGACGTCCCATGCCGACTTCACGGCCCGGTCCGAGACGATGGTGGAATTCCCGCTGGGGTCTTCGATCACGAGCGTGAACGGGAACTTCCCGGACTTCGCGAGGGCGATTTTTTCCTTGAGTTCGACCGCTTTGTGCCGCTCATCCTCATCGTCCGCCCAGAGAAGGACGCTGTCCAGTACGCCGTCGATACGGTCCAGCACGCCTTCCACGTTCGAGACGAACCCGTCGCATTTCGGCCCGGGATCGATCCGGACGCCCAGCTCCGGGATCCCGATGGATGCCTGCATGCTCCGCATGACCCGCACCGAGAGATCCTCCGGTCCCTGCACCGCAAGCTCGTACCGTGCCGGGGGTTCCTGCTTCAGCATCTGGGTATCCGTGAACCGGAACCCGCAGTCCGGGCATGACGCACTGATAATCAGGATATCGGAAAAATAGGGAATATTCTCGGTCTGGTAACAGTATTCTATTTCACGGCCGCAGGTAGGACAGGGACCCGGAACCACCTGCCGCACTTACGCTCCACCGATCTTGTCCCGGGAGATCTTGACGGACATCGGGGTGAGGACCACGTAGCGCTGGTCGCCGAGGCCGATGATATCCCCGTTCACGTCCTTTGCGACCTCCTTGAGATCCTTCAGGGCGCGCTCGTAGGAGATCTTGTCCATCTTGAGCCGGGAGATGTCGACGATGACGATATTTCCGTTGTAGACCTCGTCCTTGACCCGGGGGGTGTCCTTCAGATCGCCCAGGGTTGCGATCTTGACGAGAAGTGCGGGAGCGTTCACGCCGGGTTCTTCATAGGACTCGAGATCGAGGTCCATGTATTCGTCTTCCCCGGTGCCGGTATTCCTGCCGAGAAGTGTATCGAAGATCTTAACCATAAAAAAACTGTATATTGAATTTTATTTAATAGTATCTGTCCAAAGGATTCCCCGGACAGGAAAAGGATGGGTAAAATTCCCGAAAACCCTCAGAATTCGAGATTCCAGATCTCGTCCCCCACGTAATGGAGGGTCTTCACCATCTTCCCCTGCTGCTGCTCCCGCATTGCCGCGGCATCGAAGCGGGAGATCCCGATGGCGAGCGGCTTTCCGTGCCGTTCCTCGACGATCTGGACCGGGTGTCCCGCAAGGACATCGTCCGTGACCCCGGTTATCCCCGGCCGCATGATATCCGCCCCGTTTGCGACGAACTTCACAGCCCCCATATCGACCGTGACCCGGCGCTCCGGGAACGACCGGGAGATCGCACCTTTCAGCGTGGGAAAGACCCAGTTCTCGCCGGAAAAAACGAGCGGCTGCTTGTCGACGAGGTAAATCTGGTACTGGCAGGTGGTCTCTGCTATCTCGATCTGTGCGCCCCGGAAGAGTTCTGCCGAAGGTCCGATCTCCGCTTCCAGCGACCGGAGGATGTCGGCAGCCTGGGATTTTCGCACCGAATGGCGTTTTTTTATGATGATCTTTGCCATCGCTCTCGCTGTACCATCGGCGGCTGCGCAAGAAAAAGTTTCCCCGGTATTCCGCATTCTGCCCGCGATTTCCTGAGAACCTGCCAAATGGGTTTCAGGCACCCGTCATCTCAGTGGCCCGTATATTCAGGAGTGTACGTGCAGGAGGCCGGACCCCGTCTTTACGGTATGTTTAAGTAGAGAGGTCACGCACATATAGTACTCCAGAGCGATTAGTTTCAGGTATTCTTATGACAAAAAGGCCGCTGGATATTTTGGATCAGGTGCTGAACCGTCAGCCTGTTATCGTCTCTCTCAAAGGGGGAAGGGAGATCCGCGGGGTTCTCCAAGGGTATGATGTACACATGAACCTCGTTCTCGACAAGGCAGAAGAGGTCGTGGACGGCCAGGCACAGAAGGTCGGCACGCTGATCGTACGCGGGGACAATGTTATTTACATTTCTCCCTCGCTGGAATGAGGTGATTTCAGATGTCAAAAGGCACGCCATCAATGGGGAAGCGGAACAAGAAGACCCACATCGTCTGCAGGCGCTGTGGAAGTATCTCCTACCACCGCAGGCACAAAGTCTGTTCTGCCTGTGGCTTCGGACGGAGCACCCGCATCCGCGGGTACCGCTGGGTAACCAAGAGACCGAGAGAACCAACCCATTAGAGCTGGATCATGTGCGGTATCGTTGGCATCGTGGATGCTGGCGGAGTATCGTTACCTCTTTATTACGCATTGTACGCGCTCCAGCACCGGGGCCAGGAGAGCGCGGGAATTTCCACCTACGAAGGCACAACGCTCTATAAGCACAAGGAGCACGGCCTCGTAGCCGACGTTTTTACGCCTGCCAATTTACAGGGCCTCAAGGGTACGGTCGGTATCGGCCATGTGCGGTACCCGACCACGGGACTGAACCTCCCGGAAAATATCCAGCCCCTGAACTTCCGGTTCAGGAACTTCGTGATCTCCATCGCCCACAACGGGAACCTGGTGAACACGCAGGAGCTCCGGCAGGAATACGAGCGCCGGGGCCAGATCTTTATTACCACGACCGATACCGAGGTCATCGCCAAGGTCCTGATAGACGAGCTGAACCGGTCCGGGTGCATCGAGGACGCAGTCCATCTCTGCATGCGCAGGCTCCGGGGGTCCTATTCGGTCGTGATGATGATCAACGGTGTCATCTACGCGTTCCGGGACCCGCTCGGTATCAAGCCGTTCTGTGTCGGGAAGACGCATGGCGGGTACATTGTCGCGTCCGAAAGCGTCGCGATCGATGCCCTGAACGGAACGCTCATCCGGGATGTCAAACCCGGGGAGCTGGTCCGGCTCGATACGGACGGTATCCACTCCACCCAGATCGCGGTCTGCAGCTGTACCGCCCACTGTATCTTCGAGTACATCTATTTTGCCCGTGCCGATGCGGTGATCGATGGCGTCCTTGTCTATGACGTGCGCCGGAACATCGGGAAGAAGCTTTTCGAGGAATGCCCGGTGGAAGCGGATTCGGTCGGTGCAGTCCCCGACTCGGGTACCGCGTATGCCATCGGGTATGCCCAGGGCTCGAAGATCCCGTATGTCGAGAGCCTGATGAAGAACCGGTACATGGGACGGACGTTCATCATGCCGACCCAGCGGGAACGGGAAAAGGCGGTCCGGATCAAGCTGAACCCCATCAGGGAGCATCTCCGGGACAAGGAGATCGTCCTCATCGACGATTCCATCGTGCGGGGCACCACCTCCCGGCGGATCATCGAGATCATGCGGGAAGCGGGTGCCCGGAAGATCCACATGCGGATCGGTTCGCCCGCGATCAAGTCTCCCTGCTATCTCGGCGTGGATATGCCCACCCGCGCCGAGCTCATTGCGAGCGACAAGACCGAGGATCAGGTCCGGGCAAGCATTACCGCCGATTCCCTCCACCACATCTCCCTCAAAGCGCTGGTCGAAGCGATCGGGTTTCCGGAAGGAAAACTCTGCACCGGGTGCCTGACGTCCTGCTACCCGGTCGGCATCGATGGGGAACATGCCTGCGAGCGGAAGGTTACGTTCGTGGACGGGACCTACCAGTCCCACTTAAAATCGTTCACGAAAGTGAATGGCGGCGCCTGATCCATTCTCTCCTCTCTCTTCTCTCCTCTTTGCATTCCGGGATTTCTGCCCCGTTCCCGGACAGTTCCTGCCGGTTTGACACGTTCCCGTATCCGGAATAATCTGGAAAAGAAACGACGAAGAAATAGCGAGGGATGGATTTGAACCATCGGTCTACGGGTTATGAGCCCGTCGGGATATCCTGACTACCCTACCTCGCTTCCGTTGGGGGTTATAATATACACCCGGCGCGCTGATATAGTTTGCTCTCCTGTTGTTCAGGATGTGCCGGGTTCACAGGAATTAAGTGGTTACCCTGCAAACGGACAACTATGGACGATGAGCTGGCCCGGATCCGGGAAGCGAAGATGAAGGAGTTGCAGGCAAAGATGGAGCAGAAGAAATCGGGCGGGGTCATCCCCGTCAGCGGACAGAATTTCAACGAGATCCTCGCAGGTTCGGAACGGCTGGTCATCGATTTCTGGGCGGAATGGTGCGGGCCCTGCCGCAGGGTCGGCCCGGTCATTGAGGAACTGGCGCAGGAATTTGCGGGGACCGTGACGTTCGGGAAATGCAATACCGATGAGAACGGGCCGATTGCGATGCAGTTCGGGATCTCCGCGATCCCCACCATCCTTCTCTTTTCCCAGGGAAAGATGGTCGGCCAGATCGTGGGTGCCTATCCGAAGGACGCGTTCCGGGACCAGATCAAAAAGGCGTTCGGGTTATCCTGATCCGGTCTTTTCTTCCGGTGCCCGGGCCCTGCTTTTTTCCGGTGCGGTCCGTGCATCGAGTTTTGCTGCCATGATGAAATCGTTCATGGTGAGCCCGCCTGCCGGGTACGTGAACCAGGTGACCCGGACGTGACGTTCCTGCGTCAGGGAAATATCCGGGAGATGCCCGGCTTCCTTTGCAAAGAGCAGGGTGTCCGTTATGAATTCCACGGCCTGTTCCGGACTTTTGCAGCTGAAATCTTTCGCGATATGACCGTCTTCCAGCGTCCATGAGGGAATATCGCGAATGCGTTCCGTGATCTCCTTCCGGATCATCGGGGGTGTCCCGGTCTTATAGGTTGCAAGGGACTGGTTCGCAAGTCCTGGTTCCGTCATACCGATCCGGTTAGGCAGGGTACCAAAAAAGGTTTCTTCGGGGGTCCCGGAAGTGACCGGGTCACTGCCCGCCGGAAGCGGCAGGCTCTTCCCCGTGCAGCCGTCCCGAATCCCGGTACTGGATACAGAGGATGGTTACGATCGAGAGCGGGAGCGCAACGACCAGGGGATCGATGACCGACCAGGGCAGGCCGAGGAGGGTCGCTTTCCCGAAGAGGAGCTGGCAGATGCCGAGCGGTTTTGCTTCCGCTGCATGCACGAATGCGGTCCAGAGGAACCAGGCAAGCGACCCCACGACCATGCTCGCGATTGCGGCACGGGTCGAGGGCCGTTTTGCATAGATGCCAACTGCAAATGCCGGCAGGAAGGCGGAAGCACAGAGTCCCATGAACATTGCTGTTGCCCGGGCGATGATGCTGCCCGGCATCAGGAATGCAAGGATCACACTCGCGATCATCATAACAAAGACCCCAATCTGGTTTGCCCTCAGCGAGAGTGCACATTTCTTTCCCCTCCCCCAGAGGTCGCAGATCAATGCGGTACCCATAGCATGGTAGAGCCCACTCAGGGTAGACATTGCGGCTGCAAGCAGCGTGAGCATGAAGACGATGACAAAGATCTCCGGCATTGCCTGGTTGATGAAGACCGGCATTACGAGGTCCACGTTCCCCCCGGCAGCTTCAATTGCTATCTGTCCGGAATGCTGGAAGAAGTAGACGTTCGAGACGGCGCCGACCGTGAAGGCAACCCCGGTCATCATCAGGATGAATGGCCCTCCGACAAGAACCGCCCGGTTGAGGGACTTGTCGTCTTTTGCGGTCATGAACCGCACAACGAGCTGGGGCTGGGCAAGGACACCGATCCCGACCCCGAGGACGAGCGTGGTGATGAGCGTGAACCAGATGGGCGAACCAAGGTCCGGCATCGTGGTCCAGCCGGTCATCCCCTGGGCGGCAAGGGCCTGCGGGACCAGGTCCGCCATGTTCGTGAGCGCGGTGTTCCCGGCGGTGATCCCGCCGACCGCGATGTAGGTGAGGATCAGGAGCGCCGTCATCCCGACCAGCATGATCGTGCCCTGGAAGGCATCGGTGTACATGACGGCGATGAGTCCCCCGTAGATGACATAGATCCCGACGATGACCGCAAAGATGAGGAGCGATGTCGTGTACGGGATGTTCAGGGTCGGTTCCAGGAACCGGGCGCCGCCGATCAGGATGGCTGCCGTATAGAGCGGCATCCCGATGATGATGATGAACCCGCTGATATACTGGAGAACCGGCGAGCGGTAGATCTTCCCCATCAGGTCCGGGAAGGTGACGGCATTCGTCCGGAGGCCGATCTCCCGGGTTTTCTTGCCGAAGAGGACGAATGCGAGCAGGATGCCGATCCCGATGTTGAAGACCGTGAGCCAGATGAGGCCCATCCCGAGGTTCGCGGCCATCCCGCCGAACCCGACGATGGCGGAAGTCGAGATGAATGTCGCACCGTAGGAGAGGGCGATGATGACCGGGTGGCTGCACCGCCCGGCAACCAGGTAGTCCTCGGCATGTTTCGTCCGCTTATACCCAAGCCAGCCGAGGAAGATGGTGATCGCGACATAGACAAGGACGATGGCCGCCATCGTCAGGGTGTCAACTGCCACGCTCTTCTCCTCCGCCATTCCAGTTCAGGAGACCGTACAGTACGCATGCGAGGGCCAGTCCGATGGAAAGCCCGTACCCAATCCAGATCTGGGGATCCGGAATACCAAACACTGAGAACATGAGGAAAACCTCTGGTAAACAGGAGCGATCAATACACGGGGAACCCGCTAGAGAGCAGGTCCCCTAACGAAAGATAAAGAAAAATGCGGTTGTGTTGACCACCGGGATGCGACCAGTTTCTCCGGGCATCAGTTTACCTTGTCACACTATGGCATAACCGGATATATAAATCTGGCGAAATCCTGTCGGAATCCGGTGCAGCGGGCGGGAAGCCTTTAAATCAGACATCTGTCCGGAACCCACCCCATCGGATTCAGGGAAACGGAACGCCTCAGGCCATTCCCCGTTTCCCGTATCCAGGTTCAGCCTTTCCCAGGAAATCCAGGATCGCCCGGGAGATCCGGTCCGGTTCCTGGTACATAAGGCCGTGCCCTGCCCCCCCGATTTCCAGGAGCCGTGCACCGGGAATCCCCTGGGCGATCATTCCTGCGTTGGCAGGAGGGATGATGACATCCCGAGTCCCGGTGACGACCAGGGTCTTCGCAGTGATCCTCCCGAGCTTCCGGCAGCAGCCCTGCCAGCCTTTGAATGCGGCGATCTGCCGGGCAGCGTTCGCTTCGCTGGTGGTCTCGTACACTTCCGGGCAGTAGGCCCAGGGATCCGGGTGCTCCCGGAGCCATTCCGGGGGAAAGATGAGGGAGAACATCCGCTCTGCAATCTCAGCAGGCGTCCCGCTCTTGTCCGTGAGTCTCGCCCATACCTCCGGATCGGCTTTCACCGCCTCCGCGCCCCCGCATTCACCGGCAACCAGGATGAGCCGGTCCACCTTCTCCGGCCGGGAGATCGCGAGTTCCAGCGCGATTGCGGCTCCCATGGAAAGCCCGAGGATATGTGCCTTCCCGATCCCGAGAGCCTCCATGAGGGAGAGGGTGTCCTCCGCAAAGAGCGGGATCGTGAACGCCTTTTCCGAAGCCGTGGAGTATCCCGTGCCCCGGTTATCGAAGACAAGTACCCGGAAACGTTCCCGGAGCGCCGCCAGGACCGGGGGGTTCCACATGTCCATGGTCGAGGCAAAGCCGTTGATCAGGACGAGGGGATACCCGGAACCCATATCCTGGCAGGCAATCGTGATGTCGTCTACCTGTACTTGCGTTACCTGGCCTTCTGTCATCGCGGTCTCCGGACCTCCTTAGCGGTATCTTGGCAGTTCCCTGATAAAACCCTGCCCCGGACTTCTGCAAAGGCCAGGGATCCCCGCTAGGGGCATCCCGCACATTCACCCCGCCAACCCAAAAGACATAACCCCGTCCCGCCAACCCTCTTCCCATATGCCCTCGGCGTACCGGGAACTGCACGGGACTCTCCAGCAGGTGCTGGTCCAGCAGATGGGATGGCGCGAGCTCCGCGATGTCCAGGAAGCGGCATTCGGCCCGGTCGCCCGGGGGAAGTCTGTCCTGGTCACGGCCCCGACCGCGGGAGGGAAATCGGAAGCCGCCCTGATCCCGGTCCTGGACGGTATCCTGAAACACGGGTATCCCGGCGTCGCCTGCCTGTATCTCGCCCCCCTGAAGGCGCTCATCAACGACCAGGAGGAACGGTTCATCTCGTTCTGTACTCCGGCCGGGATCCTTGTCCGGAAATGGCACGGGGATGTACCCAAAGGGGGCAGGTCCTGGAAGGAGGGGGAACCCCCGCATCTCCTCCTTATCACGCCGGAGTCGCTCGAAGTCCTCCTGATGGAACGGGAGATCGTGCAGGACCTCCGGAACATACGGTACATCATCGTGGACGAGGTCCATGCCTTCGTGGATACGGAACGGGGAGCCCAGCTCCACTGCCTCCTGGACCGGCTGGACCGGATAGCGGGAAGAGCGATCCAGCGCGTCGGGCTCTCGGCAACGGTCGGGAACCCGGAGGAGGTCCTTGCCTGGTTTGCAGGCGACGATCGGCCCCGCGAAGTCGTGAGCGTTCCCGCGCCGCCCCGGGAGAAGCACTTCACCTTCACGGTGGAACCGGACGAGGACCTGCGGATGGCGGCGGTCGCCCGGATCGTTGCCGGCAAAAAGGCGCTGGTCTTCGTGAACAGCAGGGCGGATGCCGAGCGGGTGGCCCGGGCCCTCCGGGGGACGGTCCGGAACCTCTCGGTCCACCATTCCTCGCTCTCCCCCGAGCTACGGAAAGAGGCCGAGGCCGTGATCGCCGGGCCGGAAGGCGGGTGTATCATCTGCACGAGTACGCTCGAGCTCGGGATCGATATCGGGGATCTTGATGTCGTGGTGCAGGCCGGCCCGCCGAACTCGGTCTCCTCGTTCCTGCAGCGGATGGGACGGACGGGCCGGAGGGACCGGGCGGCAAGCGTCGCCTGGGTGCTCGAAAGCCCGCTGGATCTTCTTGCAGGCGCAGCGATCCTCTCGTCTGCCGCACGGAAACAGGTCGAACCGCTCCGGCCCCCGCAATTCCCGTACAGCGTCCTTCTCCAGCAGATGCTGGTCGCGATCCAGCATGCCGGCAGGATCTCCCGGCGGGCCCTCTCCCGGGAGATCCTCTCCTGCGGCCCGTTCCGGGACCTGGGGGAGGAGAAGATCGATACCCTCATCGCCCACCTCGTCCGGGAAGGGTATCTTGTGACGGACGGGGAACTCCTCATGACCGGGACCCGGGCGGAGACCGAGTTCGGGCGATCCAACTGGAAGGACATCTACTCGGTCATCACCGGGGGCGGCGAGTACCGGGCCGTGACGCCTGAGGGGGAGGTCGTGGGAACCCTGGATGCCCGGTTTGTCAGAAGTCCCGGCACCCGGGACTTCTCGCTCGGGGGCTCGAACTGGCAGGTCGTGAAGTGCGACGAGGACCGGAACGTCGTGGTCGTCGTCCCGGGCACCGGCAGGAAGTCCGGGGTCTTCTGGACCGGAGGAGAGGCAGGGTACACCCCCCTGATCTGCGAAGCGATCCGGAGCATCGTCTCGGCAGGGAAGACCGATCTGCCGTTCGGGGAGAAAGAGCAGGAGATACTGGCGGCCGCGATTGCCGCCTTTCCCCGGGGGTTCCGGCCCGGGACCCTGCAGGTAGTGGCAGGGGAATCTCCCGGCCCGGGAGCCGGGCCGGAGGAGACCCGGATCTTTACGTTCCGGGGCAGGAAGTTCAACCGGATCCTGGGGACCCTCCTGGGCCGGGACCTGGAGGGGACGGTCCAGGCAGGGTACGATGACCTCGCGGTCGTCCTGAAAGGAAGACGGAAAGGTGCCGCGAACCCCGAGCGGGTACGCACATCCCTGGAGCGGATCCTGGCCTGCGGGCAGGGAGAGATTGAAGCTGCCCTCGAACTTCCGGCACGGGAGACCTGGAAGTTTGCCATGATGCTGCCCGGGCAGATGTTCCGGGAGATGGCGATGGCAGATTATTACGGGGTTCCGGAGTACCGGGAAGGGCTGAAGGATCCGGCCTGCGATACTATTGTCCGGAACGATGAAGAACCGGGAACCGGATCCCGGAACAACCCGGAAGATACCCATGACCGTGACACAACTCCCACCTGAGATCATCGAGAAACTGCGTGCCTGCCAGCGTGACGAGATAACCGAGCGCGAGATCTACCGGAGGATTGCCCGGGCCACCCCGGATCCCCATAACCGCGGGGTCCTGGACCGGATCGCGGATGAGGAGAACGGGCATTACGAGCTCTGGAAACGGTATACCGGGACAGATCTCCCGCCGGACCGGCTCCGGCTGTTCTGGTACCTGTTCCTTGCACGGGTACTGGGCCTCACCTTTGCGTTCCGGCTCATGGAGAAACGGGAGAAGGGCGCCCAGCAGATGGATCCCCGGATCCTGGCCGCCATACCGGAAGCCGCAGACGTTGTTGCAAAAGAGGCGGAACACGAGGACGAGATCCTCGGGATGCTGGACGAGGACCGGCTCCGGTACATGGGCTCGGTGGTCCTCGGCCTGAACGATGCCATCGTCGAGTTTACGGGCTCCCTTGCCGGGTTTACCTTTGCCCTGCAGGACACGAAACTGATAGCGCTCACCGGAGTCGTGATGGGCGCTGCCGCCTCCCTCTCCATGGGGGCTTCGGAGTACCTTTCCCAGCGGTCGGATGCCGCCCCGGACGACGGGATCAATCCGAAGAAAGCCGCGATCTACACCTGCGCAGCCTATGTCGTCACCGTCGTCCTTCTCGTCTCGCCGTACCTTCTCCTGGATAACCCGTTCATCGCTCTCGGATGCACGCTCGTTGCCGCCATCTTCGTCATCCTCTGCTTCACGTTCTACCTTTCGGTGGCCCGGAACCTTCCCTTCCTCCGCAGGTTTGCCGAGATGGCAGCGATCAGTCTCGGGGTTGCGGGGATCTCGTTCCTGATCGGGATCCTGGTCAGGATGGTCCTGCACGTGGACGTGTAGGACAGCGCCCTTTTTCGTAATACGGTCCCGGACCGGATGAAGTAGCCGGTTATTTCCCGGAATTCTGTTGTATCCGGTCGGGATGTTCTCCGGAAAGGAAGAACCCGGTCCGGAGGAGCAGGAAACTGATCCCGCCCCAGAAGAGCAGGATGGCAAGGATCAGGGAATTTTCGGGATCAAATGTAGGGGCAAGGGAATTTCCCCCTCCGAGGATCCCGGCTGCAAGGGACCAGGATCCTGCCGCGATCAGGACGAGTCCCATTCCCAGGCAGTTCCCGCCCCTGCAGAGTATTCCGGGAACCCGGCTTCCGGCACCGGAAAAGTCCCGGTACCATGTCGCAGCGACCAGGAGACAGGAGATACCGAAGAGCCACTCCGAGGGGCAGGTGATCTCTGCAAGGATGCTGTGCAGGAAAAAATCCGGATTATACGCAGGCTGGAACGGCCCGAGAAGGGGATAATACCAGCTGACCGGCTCATTCCACATCCCGTCCAGGAGCTGGTGGGACAGGAACCCTGCGATGAGGGCAGGGACAACCCAGCGGATACGGGATCCGGTGAAAACGAGGGGGATGAGGAGGAGTGTAACAACGACAAGGATCGCTATCGCGAGAATGCTGTGGAAGAATATTCTCCCGTTACTGAGGGTTCCGGCAAAGAGGATATGCCCGATTGGTTTATCGAGAAGATCCGGGAGAACCGAGAAAAAAGCCGCCACCGGAAGGATCCGGGCGTCCCGGAACCAGCGCGAGAGGATGAGTCCGATTAGGCATCCGGCAAAGAGGTGGGCAAAAAGGAACATCCCGGTTTCCTTCCCATCACGTCACAACCGCTTTCCGGAACCGCCAGAGCGCAAGCAGGAACATCAGGGTTGTAAAGAGCACGAGCGCAAGGAACGAGACCGCGATATCCATGCCGGTAAAGGTATACTCCGCCCCGAGGGATACGAACCGGTCGCCGATGGCATAGTACCGGATCCCGTTGATCAGGTAGGTCAGTGGGTTCCAGGAAGCGATGATCCTGAGGACCTCCGGGAACCCGGCCGTCGGGTACAGGGCATTGCTTGCAAAGAAGATCGGCATCGTGAGAAGGGTGATCACCCCCTGGAGCCCTTCCGGGCTCTCCATCGAGACCGCGATTGCGGCCGAGAGGAAGATGAACCCGATCGCAAATACCGAGACGAATGCGAGGATCCCGAAGAAGGATACAAGGACGTGCAGGGGGGTGAAACCGGGGAAGAACCCGACCCCGATGAGCATCCCGAACCCCATGATGATGATCGCCTGGATGATCGATTTCGTCACCCCGGAAAGCCCGAGCCCGGCGATGATGTTCTCCCGCCGCAGGGGGCTTGCCAGGATCTCCCGCATCAGCCCCCAGTTCTTGTCGAAGAGGATGACGATCCCTGAGAAGAGGCTCGTGAAAAGGGTCGTCATCGCAATGACGCCCGCGCCCATGAACGTGAGGTACCCGACCTGGACGACACCGGCAGGAACCGGGATCTTCGTATATAACTGATCGAAGTTCGCAGCCATGGCGATTCCGAAAAACGCGAGCCAGATAGCAGGCTGGAGAAGGGAGGAGAAGAGGAGCGTCTTGAACCGGAAGTACCGGATCATATCGCGCCAGTAGATCGTGTAGAACCCGGGTGCCATTCAGCGTCCCCCCGGCCGGATATTGGAGATGACCCGTTTCCCGGTCTCCTCGTCCCGGATCTCTTTTCCCGTATAATGGAGGAAAACATCGTCCATCGACGGCTTTTTCATGTTCACGGTGGCGACATCGATTTTTTCCCCAATCAGCCGCTCCATCATACCGGGAAGAAGGTGCGTCCCGTCTTCGCTCACCATAGCGATGAACCCGTTCTTCTTCTCGTTGATGTTCCGGACTGTCGGGAATTCCCGCAGGATCGCAATCGCTTTCGGGTTGTCGCTGGTTTCGAAATACAGGAGATCCTTCCCAAGTGTATTCTTGAGTTCCCACGGGGTACCGGTCGCGATGATCTTCCCGTGGTCGATAATGCTGATCCGGTCGCTGAGCTGGTCCGCCTCGTCCATGTAATGCGTGGTCAGGAAGATGGTGGTCCCCTCCCGGTTCACCCTTCGGATATAATCCCACATCCGCATCCGGGTCTGGGGGTCGAGGCCGATGGTCGGTTCGTCCAGGAAGAGGACCTTCGGACGGGTCATCAGGCCCCTCGCAATCTCAAGCCTCCGCTTCATCCCGCCCGAGAGGTGTTTTGTCAGGGTATCGCGCTTCGCCTCCAGCTGGACGAGCGCAAGAAGCTCGTCAATCCGTTTCCTCCTCGCCTCCCGGTCCAGGTTGTACAGCATCCCGTGGAATTCCAGGGTCTCCCAGGCCGTCATGTCCCGGTCGAGCGTCTCTTCCTGGAAGACGATCCCGATGGACTCCCTGACCCGGGCGGGTTCCCGGGCCACATCGTATCCCGCGATCACGGCGGAACCGGACTGGATCGTGAGGAGCGTGATGAGCAGGTTGATCGCCGTGCTCTTCCCTGCCCCGTTCGGGCCCAGGAACGAGAAGATCTCGCCCTCCCGCACGCTGAAGCTGAGACCGTCGACCGCGACGAAATCCCCGTACGCGTGCCGGAGATCGCGGACTTCTATGGTACCGGCCGTCATCAGGAAATGGTATCGATGCGATCCGGTTTCTCGACCTGCTTCACGAGGCTTGCGACGTTCGCTGCAAAGAGCCGGATGGTGGCAATCCCCTCGTCATCGTTCCAGACCTCCCCCGGCTGGAGGCCGAAGGCCATGTTCCAGTAGTTGGACCCGGGCACGATCATCTCGTTGATGAAGAAGAACATCAGCATCTCCTGGATGGTCGCGGTATGCCCGCCCCTGCGTGCGATGGCGATCGGTCCCCCGACCATCCAGCTCAGGAACCGGTCCGTTGACATCGAAACGAACCCGATCCGCTGGAGCGCCGCCATGACATCGCCCCGTGCGGTCCCGAAGTATACCGGGGACGCGACGATGAACCCGTCGGCTTTCCGGATCTTCTCTATGATCTCGTTCAGGCCGTCATCCAAGATGCACTTCCCCTTCTCCCTGCACTTGTAGCAGGCGATGCAGGACTGGATCTGCTTTCCGGCAAGGGAGATTACCTCTGTTTTCACGCCCTCCGCCTGGATGACCTTTGCGCATTCCTCTGCTATCTGTGCGGTGTTTCCTTTCCGTCTCGGGCTGCCGTTCAGGATGACGACTTTCTTTGCTGGGATCTTCTTCCCCTTTCGTTGTACCGGCATGAAACGCTCACGCTCCGATATATCCCGTTTTGCGGGTTCTGATATAAAGAGGCGGTATGGGACGGGATACCTGCCGTCCCGCCCTGTCCGCCGGTCCCATAGGTTTCAGGGAGATACGAGAGGACAGGTTTTAAATCCAGGGTAATACAAGACCCCTACATGCAACTCCGCTCATTCTGTCTGATACTTGGTCTCCTGGTCCTGTTGATCCTTGCGACCGGATGCACCCAGCAGGGAACCACTTCTGCAACCGCCACCCCGATACCGGTTCCGGCCCAGACGACGCCGGTAGCTCCGGTGGAGACCTCCCCGCCGGCAGCGGTCCAGACAACGATAGCACCCGCTGCGGTCGCCACCGCGGCCTCCACGTGGGGAACCGTGAAGCCGACTGCGACGCCCCAGACCACGCAGACGACGGTTTATATCAGGAACTACTCCTTTGTCCCCGCGACCCTCACGGTCCTCCCGGGAACCCAGATTACCTGGAGGAACGAGGACGACACCGTCCATGCAGTCGCTGCAACCGGAAATGCCAGCGGGATGTTCCAGTCCGGCGATATCATCAAGGGCCAGGAATTCAGCTATACCTTCGGCGACGTGGGCACGTTCGATTACACCTGCACGTACCATCCCTCAATGAAAGGGAAGATCGTTGTGGAGAACGGCCCGGCTATCGTGGGGGTTCCCCAGTACACCTGATACCGGACCGCTATGCTCCAGGAAATCTCGTATTTTCTCATTTTCGGCAGGCCGGTTCTCATGTACCTGGGAGCGGCCACCCTGATCCTCCTTCTTGCAACTGCGACGGTGGGTTTCCTGTACCTGAAAGGAAAGGAGATCCCGTTCGGCTGGCACGTCACCCTGGCCAGATGTACCATTCTCGTTGCCCTGGTACATGCCTCGCTCGGCTTTCTCGCGTACGTCTAAGGTTCAAAAGAATAGGATCCCCTCTGAAAAACGGAACGCTGTTTGGGATTACAGCCCGGCAAGCCGGATCATGAATCCTACCAGCATCCCGAACATGGAGGTCGATGCAGAGAACATCGCGATCAGGATGTATCCCACGACAACTCCGATCTTCAGGGGGACATAGGTACGGTTGAGGTTCAGCCTCCGCACTTCCCGCTGCGGTTTCGCGGTGGCTGATATGACGGGTTTGTTCTTACGGATCTTCAGCATGGCGTGGCACCTCCTTCTGTTTCATTCAATCGGCCGGATAATATCCGTTTGATCTTATCTTCTTGCGGGTATCGGGATAAAGTTGCTGGTCCGGACAAAGAACCCGGTCCGGTTTTTTTGGGAAAACCGGGCAGATCCGGAGGGGAGGTTACCTCCGGTTATATTTCCGGAATGCAAGGTAGACCCCGCCCCCTATCAGGACGATGATGCCGATACCGAGGATTGCGATGAAGGATTGTTCATGGACGACAATCCGGAAATCATCGCTTTTCTCGGTCTGATCCGATGCCACCTTCACCCGTACCTTGTAATCGCTGGCAACGATATCCGACGGGGGAACGATCCGGATGGTCACTTTGGCACTCTGTCCCGGTTCTATTCCCGCGACCGTTTCCGGGTCGACATCCGCATTCCAGCCGTCCGGGGCCGAGACCGTGACCCTGACATTGGTGAGCGCCCCGGCGGTACCGGCATTCGAGATCGTGAGCGGGAAATCCAGGGTTCCCCCCTTGTTCACATCATACTGGTACTGCCCGGCATACACACGGAGATCGTAATCGCCTTTGATTGCGGCGGTCAGGTTCTCACGGTACACCGCCTGGGAGGAATCGACCGAGAGGGTAAAGGAGTACTCCCCTGCCCGGGTCCCGTACGGCGGGATCGCTTCCATCGTGAGTTCCTTCTCTTCCCCGTCCTTTATGAAAATCTCCGAGATATCGGTCCCGGTATTCGCGCTGTCCCGGAACCGGAAATACCAGCCCGCCGGGGGAGTCTCTATCCCGAGACGATAGGTATCGTCGTTTCTCCCGATGTTCCGGATTACGAAGGAATACTTCGGATTGGTACTGATTGTGGTCGTGATGGAAGGGGTTTTGACCGTTAGTTCTGCCGCGAAGAGATCCTTTTCGAGCATGACCGTCCCGGCATCTGTCGTGATGCCGCCCCGTATCCGGATATCCCTGCGCTCGGCGCTCTTGTATCCCGCTTTTTTCACGGAGAGGTCGTATTCCCCCTGGTCGAGCTCGGTTGAGATCGTGCCGTCTGCCGTGCTCATGACCTTATCCGGGGGCAGCGATTCGTCGGTCCGAATCAGGGTGATCTCCGCTCCCTGGATCTTCGCCCCGTCCTTATCAACGATATTCAGTTTGAGGGTCCCTTTCTCTCCCGCGTGGGTCTTCGATATGGTGACGTATACCCAGTAATACCCGGGACCGATATGGATCCGGATCGGGTACTCCCCGGTCGGGGTGAAGGAATCGGTCTCGATCGAGACATTGATCTTCATGGATTCCCCGGTTCCCGGCGCGACCTTGTAAATCCTGATGTCCCCGTCCCGGAAGATCACGTCCCACTGGTATTTTTCGGCATAGAATGACTCGGCCCAGAGTTTCTGGTTGATTTCCGGCCCGGTATTCGTGACGTCCAGGGTGAACGAGGCGGTCTCCCCTGCCTCGACCACCTGTGCCGGCGTGTTGCAGCTGATGACGATCGCGGTATCCGGGGAGAATGTCTGCTCTGCATACGCCGGCTGGGGCAGGAGGACGGATACCAGCGTGATCGCGAGGAGCACGAAAATGAGGAGGGGGCTTGTTCCCTGTTCGCTCTGCATGGTCCTGTCCCCCCGTCACCTTACATCGAGACGCATGAACCGGAGGTAACTCAGGCCGAAGAAGAGGATCGGGAAGATGAGGAGGGCGAGGATGTTCACGAGGGAACCTGCAATGATATCCGGGACATTGACCGACTGGAATCCCGCTTTCGCGAAGGAGGATGAGGCGACAATCCCGGTCCCGCTTCCCGTACCACTGATGAGAACATTCCCGGATTCCGTGTTTGTCACCGAAGAACTGATCTTCTGGTAATTCATGGTCGGAGAGAAGAGCGAGATGGTGTCGGTCAGGGCCTGCCGTTTCTCCCAGTATGCGTTCAGTTTTGATGAATACTCCTGCCATGCAGGGTCGTTTCCGGAAGTATCGAACGAGATCGATACGGATTTTGTCGTGTTTCCCTGCGTCTCCATACGGTCCACCAGTTCCCGGGGGAACTCGGGAGGCGATCCGGTCAGGGTCTCCATCACCGTATCGTTTGCCAGCATCGGGAGGAGCGATGAGAGGGCGATGAAGATGATGAGCGTGTAGATGAGGGCGCTCCCGCTCTCCTCCGAGACGGTGGACATGAAGAGCGCGATGGCGAAGTACGAGAAGATGAAGAGGAAGGAGACGATCGCAAAGACCCCGATGAGGGAGAGTTCCCCGGATCCCGGGATGATGCCGCAGACAAGAAGCGCGGCAAGGCAGAGCACGAAAACGATCGCGAGTGCAAACGCAAGCGCTGCGATACTCCCGAGAGCTTTCCCGTTGATCACCTCGTCCCGGTACACCGGATGGGAGAGCAGGATCTTGAGCGATTTGCTCTCTTTTTCCTTGGTCACGAGATCGAATCCCATCGCGATCCCGAGGATCGCCCCGAGGAAGACAAGGTAGGTCGAAACGCTCGAAAAGACCGAGAGGATCGAGGGTTTGTCTCCCATGGTATCGGGAGCGGGTGAAGCGGATGCTGCCGACATATGCTGGTTGTATACGGAGAGGCTTTTGTTGTAGTCCGCAACGCCGGAGATGATCCCGACGACCGCGATCACGAGGAATATCCCGAGGATCAGGAGGAATTTCCTGCTCCTGACATGGTCGAGGAATTCCTTGTGGGCAATGGTCAGGAGGCCCGAGCCCTGCCTGGCCATCAGTCTCCCCCCTGGTAATACGAGAGGAAGACCTCTTCGAGCGAGCGTTCCCTGCAGCTGATCTCCCGGATCCGGACACCGCAGCCGGAGAGATACTCGTACAGGGAGTCCCTGATATCTTCCGATGCGGTCACGGTCGCTCCACGCCGGTCGTTCCGGTATTCAACCCCGGTGATTGCCGGGTGATCGAGTCCGGGGAGCGGGTCACGGGTTTCCAGGGAAATGGTGACCGGTCCCGAGGTCCCGTTCCGGACACGCTTCCCGAGTTCTTCCCAGGTGCCGCTGGCGACGAGGGTTCCCGCAGAAAGGATCCCGAGGGTCGTACAGATCCGGCTCACCTCGCCAAGGATATGCGAGGAGACGATAACGGTCTTTCCCTCGCTGGCCACGCCCGCGACGATCTCCCGGTAATCGGCAACCCCTTTCGGGTCCAGGTTTGCGGTCGGTTCGTCCAGGATCACCAACGGCGGATCGTTTAAGAGGGCTTTTGCAAGCCCGAGCCGCTGGCGCATTCCCTTGGAGTAGCCTCCGACGGGTTTGGTGACCCCCGCAAGGCCCGTGAGCGCGAGAAGATCCCCGATCCGGTTCCTGAGCGGGGCAGGCTCCATACGGTACAGCCTGCCGAAGTACGTCAGGTTCTCTTCCGCCGAGAGGGTACCGTAGAACCCGACATCCTCGGGCATGTACCCTATCCTTTGTTTGACTCCTTTCGGGTCCCGGGAGACATCGATACCTTCGACAAGGCACCGGCCCGAGGTCGGTTCTATAAGGCCGATCAGCATCAGGATGGTCGTACTTTTCCCGGCGCCGTTCGGCCCGAGCAGCCCGAAGATCTCCCCGGGCCCGATCCTGAGCGTGAGGTCCCTGACTGCCGGGACCCCGCCGTATTCTTTCGTGAGATGTTCCAGTTCGATCATGGCGCACCCCCCGTCCGGGAAATTCCCGGAACGCGGGCTCAATCCTGATGCGGCAGGGGATACAAAAGCAGTTCTCGCACAGGTCTCTACCGGAATACCCTTCGGAAGATGACCGTGCCGGATGATTCTTATAGCAGGATCCGGGTGCGCATGGGGAAAGACCGTTTTTCCGGAAAAAACGGGTCCCGGCCCGCCCCTGCCTTCTTTGCGACCGGTAGCTGGTTGTGCCGGATTCCTTATGTAGCTCCGGAAACGAGATCTGAGCATGCGGTACCGGATGGTGGTATGGGCACTGCCTGCAATTCTCGTTGCACTCGTTACCGTGGGATCCGCGTATTCACCCGGCTCTGCAGTGGCATGGGGATGGCAGTCGGAAGATGGCTCCGAAAACCCGGCTGCTGAGAATGTGACCGTTGTCGCATGCGACAGAACCGTGCAGGATTCCCCGGTGGATGGGAACGCGACCTGTACCCTGGCACGCTCGTTCTCATCCGGGGAGAACGGTACCCGCATGATCGTCCTTGGCAACCTTACCGAGCTGCCGGAGGGTGCCGTCTCCATCCGGAGCGACCGGGAGATCATGTTCGTTACGGTCCGGACCGGGGAATCACCGGTAGTCGTGAACATGACCCCGTTCAATGCCGAGGGGTATGTCTCTGCCACGGTCACGGTTACGGACACTGCCGTGTATCCGCTTCCGGTCAACGGGAAGGTCTTTTTCTCTCCCGAACCGAAAGTCTCGTTTTTCCACGACACGGTCCCTGAGAACCAGCAGCACGAATGGATCGACCTCGACTGGGCGGATCCCCTCATGGATCTGGAACTGATGGTATACACCCCGGATGCGACACTCGGGCCGTACAACGACACTTCCGACCGGGTGGAAGACGACCGTATCTTCCTCGATATCGGCAGGAACGGGACCATCGCTCCGGGCAACTGGTTCTTCCGGGTGAGGAACCTGGGCACCGGCAGCGGGGAATTTGCCATGAACACGTACTCGGTGTGAGATCATGGCCCGCTCGTTCCGGTTACCGGTCCTTGTGAACGGACTCCTCCTTCTCTTCCTTCTTGGTGCGGGAACTGCAGCGGCGGCGCCCGATTACCTTGTGCAATCGGGATATGATAACCTGCCTCCCCCGGATGCAGCTTCCCGGACGCCGGTACCCGTGCCGTTCTGGGAACTCCCGCTGGCCGTTCTCGCGGTCCAGATTGTCCTCCTGCCCCCCGAGATCTTCCTCTCCCTGAAGATGTGGGCGTATCTCGGGTTCCGCAGGGTCTCCTCCGCGAATGTCCTTGACCAGGACCTCCGGTCCCGGATCTTTTCCTGCATCCGGGAGAACCCGGGTATCCACCTGCATGGTCTCCGGGACGAAATGGACCTCAGGATGGGAACCCTCCGGTACCACCTGCGGGTGCTCCGGCTGACCCACAAGATCACTATCGCAGAGGATGCCTCGTCGGTTCGGTTTTACGAGAACAACGGGACCTATACTCCTGACGAGCAGCGTGTCCTCAAGCATCTCCGGAACGCCACCACCCGGCAGATCCTTGCGATCCTGCTGCATCGGCCGGATGCGACCCGGAAGGATATCGCCGGGGAGCTGGGCCTTGCCGGGCCGTCCGTCACCTGGCACATGAAGCGTCTCGAAGAGGACCGGATCATCACGGCCCGGCATTCGGGCCGGACGATTGCCTACGAGATCCGGCCGGTGGTTATCGGGTACCTTGCCGAACGGATCGGGTCGGTCGGACTGTCCGCGGCCTGACCGGGCCCGGGGACCATTCCTCCCGGTTTTTCATCGTACCCCCAGGCAATCCGTCTCCGAAATATTGATCGCAGATCCCGGCACCCGGTACTGTCATGTGCGGCCGGTATGCCCTCTGGGGGATCGATCTGCTCGGGCGCCGTTTTCTGGTAGTCGACCCTGCCATCGGGTTCCGTTCGAAATTCAACATCGCTCCCGGGACACGGAACCCGGTTATCGTGAACGCAGGCGGCCGGAATGAGATACGGGAGATGCGCTGGGGGATCGCAGGTACTGACGGCGTTTCCCGGATCAATATCCGGGCAGAAAGGTTCCGGTCGGACCCGGCCGAAGGAAGGCTCTCCGGATTACAGCGCTGCATCGTCCCGGCGGACGGCTATTTTGAATGGAAGAAGGAAGGCAGCCGGAAAGCCCCGTATTTCATCTGCCGGGAGAACCGGGAACTTCTCGGTTTTGCCGGGCTCTGGTCCGGAACCGGAACCTCCCCCTCAGGGACACCCCCTGCCTACGCGATTCTTACCGCACGTTCAGGAGGAATTGCCAGCCGGATCCATGACCGGATGCCGGTCATCCTCGCCCGGGAACAGGAATCTTCCTGGCTTGCGGGAGATTCACGTGTTTCAGAAGGTCAGGGAAGTGCTCCGGAACCCGCCTTCCCGAAAGGGATGGCTGCGTACCGGGTATCGGCCAGGGTGAATTCCGCGGATGCGGAGGGAGAAGACCTGGTACTTCCGGTGACCGGGTGGTCCTGGTAACCGGAAAAAAAGGGTGCTGCCCGGAGGGTCAGCCGTTGAGATCGTTCAGGATGCTCTGGTAATCGTTCACCTGGTTCATGGTTGCGCTCATGATCTTTGCGGTGACGGTCGCGGTCAGTGCGGGATTGATCTGCATCGCCTTCTGGTAGCTCTGGATCGCTTCCTGGTAACTGTCCGATCCTTTGAGTCCGTCGTATTCGCCGGCCTGGACGGCGGTTCCGGAACCGGAATAGTTGTTGATATTTTTCGCATAGGCATGCATGTTCTGCTGCTGGGATATCGCATCCGCGAGCAGGACGTCGCCCTTAAGGACGAGGACCGTTGCATCGTTCGGCGTCTGTTCGAGGACCTCGTTGTAGTACGTGACGGCTTCCGGGTATTTTCCCTGCCGTGCAAGGGTGTTTGCCTTCAGTACCAGCCCCTGGGTCGTATTTTCGCTCATCCCGATTACCCGGTCGTAAACCGCGTTCGCCGCGGTGATATTTCCGGATTTCTGGTACGCTATCCCGAGCTTGTTCAGGGTTTCCGTGCTGTTCGGATCGGCAGCCACGGATCGCTCGTACCAGTAGAGCGAGAGGCCGGACTGGTTGGCAAGGGTGAGCGTATCCCCGATAACGGCGCTCGCTTTCGCATCGATCGGATTCGTATGGATGACCGGGAGGAGTGCCGGGATAACCAGGAACCAGCATACGACAAGAATCACAACAATGATGACGACGGATTTGATCTGCATCGGAATAATCAGTCATCCCTCGGTCAGATGAACGTTTGGAAATATACCTGCCGTTTCTTCTGAAAAATCAGTGGTTCCGGAGGTATGCCTGGATCACAAACCAGACCCCGAGGAGGATCAGGAACCCGGGAATACCCCACTTCCAGAAGTCCGGGGGCGCCCAGGAAATCCCGATGCCCACGAGAATGATGAATATCCCGATGATCGCCAGGGTCACGCTGGTGTTGCAGCAGGGGTTTGCTCCTGATACGTTCGAACCGGTACATGCCGCATCAGGTGTCCCGGTCGTTCCGGTCGCAGAAGTATCCGTCTCCGTAGTCTCCTCCGGTTTCCGTGCACATGCAGAGAGCACGAATCCGCAGCCAAGGCCGATCAGGACGCCGGATGCGGGATAGCCTGCCAGGATACCGATACCCAGGCCGATGAGCAGCCCGGCCGGGATAAGAAAGTGTCCCCCGTGGGAATGTCTGCGTTTCTCCCGATTCTCTGATGACATACCCGGGTATTGGGAAGAACGGATGATAAAACAATCCTCCCGGGCGACTGTCCCTTTTCCGGTCCCGTATCCCGCATCAAAGTCGTCAGAAAAGGATCGGGTGGCACCGGGAAAAAACCCGGTACACGGGACTTCCGGCCTGGTATGATGTTCCGTCTCCGGCCGATGGAGGAGGGCAGCCGGAGATTTCCGGTATCAGGATATCGGTCCGCTGCAGTCTCCGGGGAGGGGTCCTGCAGCGGTCGGTAAAGAGCGAAACCGGGACCGGTGGTTCGTGCACGGTCCTGTCCGTTTCGTCTTTATACCGGATTTAACCTGCTGTTATAAATGCTTCCTGTAGAGTGCAATTTTTTTTGAATAGACCGGGCCCCGGAAATGGCCGATCGCGGCACCGGTAACGGCAGATCGGGATCGGCTGGCGTTCCGGAATGCGATTGGATCCGGAAGAAACGGCAGGACAACAAACCATCCCCGATGGTTCTATGCCCGGAACGGTTCCGAGACCAGCGTGACCTGACGGAAGTTATCCCCGGATAAAACGCAGGTTGTCCGGGCCACTTCGTTCCTCGGGATCCTGACGGTCGCATCCCCGGACCCCGTTGCACCTTCCGGGTAATCGCCGAGGCTGACCGTGCTGTCCGGCGCCCAGACGCGATCCGCCCCCTGGCCGGGTGCAGTCGCCGCAATGTAGAGACTGGCATTCCGGGCAGTCCCGGCTCCGGTATTTCTGATATCGCAACGGACCCGGTAATAGGAATAGCCGGTATCGGAACCCGCGGGTTTTGTCGAACAGGTCATTTCCAGTGCGGGGACCAGGGCCAGCGGGAAGATCTCTGCCGGCAGGTCTGCATACTCGTCCGGGATTTCCCCGAGATCCCCACCGATCCCGGTCGTTTCGAGGTAGTAATACCGGGAACCATTGTACTCAAAATAGGTGCCCGGCAGGGTATCCGCTCCTTCGACCCCGACCGCCATATGGCCAGGGAACCGGAGCAGGACCGTCCCGTATCCCAGTTCATTGAGGAGCGCAGCGGTGAGGAGGGACGTATCCTCGCTGTCACCCCCGCCGTCCACGAGCGTTTCGAGGGGATAGCGCGGATAATCGTCGTATCCCGCGGTTACCTCGGCTGGCGTGCCAGGGAGCGACCGGACGAATGCCGCGATGTTCATGATAGTGTCGTATTCCGTGTAGCCGCTCCTCGTTCCGGCCTCTTCGAACTTCCGGAGTATCCCTCCGAGCAGCTGGCGATCGTACTCCGGGAGGGCGTAGCCGGAATACCCGTTCTCCCGGGCATGGGACCTGTTCCGGCAGTCCCGGTATCCGGCATCGGAAAATTCGCCGGTCCAGGACCATTCCGTCCCCTGGTAGGCCCATGAATAGGTACGGCACACCAATCCTTCCGTTCCGGACAACGGGCTGCCCGGGGGGGTCGGGGTATGCAAAGCAGGGGAAAGGGAGAGAATGGCATCCTGGCCGGGAGCAGTGGTATTTCCCGGTACCGGGTTCCGGAGCTGGGAACTACCTGCAGCGACCGTCAGGAGACAAAAGTATGCGACCCCCAGGATGACGGCGAGACCCAGTACAGCGAGCACTTTTTTCGGGATTGCAGCCCGGAGGAACTCCGGCCTGCAGCGTACGACCTTCCCCTTCCCGAACCTCATGCTGAGGATACTGGTTGCAGGCCGGTCGTGAATAGGTTTCTGCTCCCGGAATACCGGCGCCCGGAACAGGCAGGGAATTCCCGGACCGTGGTACAGTACAAAGATGTCCAAAGCGTTTTTTACCTGAAATGCAAGAGGTATGTATCGACTGTATGGCCTGCCCGGATCCCCGGGCCGGCAGGGGTCCGGCAAAGAGAATGTCCGGATATCTGTCGTTCCTGCGACCGTTCCGGGCCGAAAAACCTGCGGATGAAGAGCATTCATGATCTACTCGGCTCTCGTATCGTTCTGCCTCGTTTCAGCGCTCATCACCTATGCACTCGGCGTATACGTATTTGCCCGGAATTCCGGGTCCGCAGTCAACCGGCTCTTCCTTGTCGCGATGTTCGGGGGAACGTACTGGGCTATCGGGGAATTCCTTCTCTGGCAGGCGCACGGGTACGGGGAATTCCTGTTCTGGCTCAAGTTCAGTTCGTTCTGGATCCTTGCCATCGTGTTTGCCGTTCATTTCATTTTCGTATTCACCGACCGGCCGTTCGTAACCCGGATCCCCCCCGTCCTGCTCGCGGCGGTTCTTTATATCCCCTCGGTCATTTTTGCACTGGTCGAGATATTCACGGATTCGATCTTTGCCGTTTCCTACGACTCCGGCGGCAACCTCATCTATTATCCTGTCCAGGGGACGCCGGCATACGTTGCGGAGTTCTCGTTCGTTATCATCCTTATGTTCCTGGCCCTCTATGCGGGTCTTGCCTCGTGGCGCGAAGCGCCGCCCGGGAAGATCCGGCGCCAGAACCGGCTCGTGTTCCTGGGGTTCCTTACCATCATGGGATTCGGTTCGCTCTCCGGAGTCATTCTTCCGGCGCTGGGGTATCATACCCCCAACCTGGTCTTCATGGGTATCCTGGTCTTCTCGATTGTCATCACTTACGCGATCCTGAAGTACGGCCTTTTCACGCTCTCCCCCCAGGCCGTGGTCCTGGATATCCTGCGGACCATGCCGGACGGGTTCATCCTCGTGGGGAGGGATTCCCGGATCCTCGCGGCGAACGCAACGGCGGCCTCGATCTTCCATACGGCAGAGCAGGAGTTCAAAGGGAGACGTCTCGAAGACTTCATGCCGGTATCTTCGTGGGCCACCCTGGCCCTCGATATCGAGGAGCAGGGGAGTGTCCCTGACCGGGAGATCGCGTTGGAAGGCGGGCAATCGCGGATAATCGGTATTTCCGGGGCGCTCGTGAAAGATCCTGCGGGGGAACCTGCCGGGCAGATCCTGATCCTCCGGGATATCACGGACCGGAAAAATGCCGAAAAGGCGCTCCGGGTCGCAAATGAGAAGCTCTCGCTCCTGACCCGGCTTACCCGGCACGATATCAGCAATCTCGTGACCGCCCTGCGCATGAACCTCGACCTCCTTGGTACGAAAGAGGATAGTGTCCTCCGGGACCCCGCTCTGTTACGGTCCATCGAACTATCGGAGAAGATCACCCGCCACCTCCAGTTCTCCCTCGAATACCAGGATATCGGGGTGAAACAGCCTGCCTGGCAGCTGCTCGATGGGATGGTCTCCCGGGCGATCCATGACCTACACCACGAGGATATTGCGATCACCCGCAATATTGCCGGTGTCGGGATCTATGCCGATCCGCTCGCGGTAAAAGTCTTTTACAATCTCCTGGAAAACGCCCTCCGGCACGGCGGGGAGCATCTCTCTGCCATACGGGTCTCAACGGAATTTCCGGAAACAGGGGAACTTCTTGTCCTCTTTGAGGACAATGGTGCGGGAGTACCTGAGGGGGAGAAGGAACGGATCTTCAGCTGCGGGTACGGCAGACATACCGGGCTCGGTCTTGCAATCTCTAGGGAGATCCTTGCCATAACCGGCATCTCTCTCCGGGAGACCGGAAGAGAAGGAAGCGGAGCCAGGTTCGAGATCCGGATCCCCAAGGAGGCATGGCGCTGGACCTGATCCCGGGGAGCGATTGACAGGTACCAGCCGTTCCCGACCGGGTATGCCGGGGGCTGTCCGGCCTGTTTCATCGGAAAACCCGGCGGGTATTTCCTGATACAGGTTGAAATTACTGTATGACAGAAAAACCGGCGGAAGGCCGAGCAGGGAAGATCCTGAAGAAACGCGGGAAGAACCAGAGGCGCCTTGAAGAAGAAGCGCCCGTTCTTGCAGAGGGGTTCGGCAGCCTGATGAAAGCGTATTATTCGCCGAGCGCACTCGATACGAAATACAAGGAGCTGATAGCGATCGCTCTCTCGATCTCCCGCTGCTGCATCCCGTGTCTTGCGGTTCACATGAAGAACGCGATAGAAGCCGGGGCGGTCCGCGAAGAGGTCATCGATGCGGCAAAGATCGGGGTCGAGTTCGGGGGCGGACCCTCGCTGGTCATGGTCCGGACCAATCTCCTGGAATTCCTTGATGAATTTGCGCCGGTACAGGTGCCGGAAAAGTAACCGGGCTCACGAGCCCCCCCGTCTTGGCATCTCCCTGTATACGGCACCGGTCCTTACAGGATCATCAGCTGCAGGTCCGTGCCGAAAACCGGTCGGGACTGGTGAAGATGCTGCGGTCTGCGGCCGGGATTTCCCGGACGCTCCGGTTGGCGGCCACAAGGAAGCACCGGGCAGACGTGATCGGGACCCCGGACCCTTCGGTTATGAACGCGACGTACCATCCGTCATCGCTGCGTTCTGTCCTGATGGTCCGGACGGGAAACTCGTCCGAGGGGAATCCCCGGAGAGCGGGATACGTTTCCTGAACAAGCCTGACCGCGGAATCCGGATCCGGGAGACCCTCGTTCCCGTAGGCATCCCACCAGGAGAGGATCGCGGTCCGGTTCGGCCGGAACGAGCCCACCGAACAGAGTGCAGGCGGGTACCTGCCGGTGCGGTACCCTTCGAGAAGGAACAGTGCCTCGTTCCCTACGGTAGAGGTCTCCTCAAAAGGATAATACGAGCTCAATGCCGAGACAACCGGGGCTGCCGGCTCGTTTACATCTACCAGTTTGATGAGCGCTTCCGCATCGGTCCGGGTGATCCAGCCGTCGGGAATGATGAGGACGGTCACCGGTTTCTCCGGGTTCCTGCTCAGATCAAGCAGGAACTCAAGGGGGGTATGGGTGCTGAAATAGCGGTTGCCCGCCGTGAAGAATTCAGGATGCCCGGAGTTTTCCAGGCCGGAGGCCGAAGCGGGGGCATCTGCCGGGGCGGGTGCCATCTGCGATACCACAAGGCAGAGCCCTGCGAGAACCGATCCGGTAACCGCGACCATGACCATCAGGGCGGGAAGAGACCTCCCCGAGAAAGGATCCTGTGTTTTTTCCGGCATTCACACACCTCCGGAGGATAGGGCCCGGGGATATAAGGGAATTCCCGCACGATCCTCAACAGGTTTCGAACGGGTTATCCGGAAAGACCCGGACACCAATCCTCTTTGCGTTCGGACACCATGAGACGACCGGAACCGGTTACGTTCCGGGATCCTTCCTGCCGATCATCATCATTCCGGAAATGGCAAGGGCCAGGGCGGCAGCAGCGATCCAGGAAGGCAGCGGGGACTGGGTCGGTGTCGGAGGGAGGGTCTCATCCGTCTTTAAAAAGAGGACGGTTTTCGAGGCGAACGGTTCCCCATCGATGCTCAGCCGGTCGAGACTCATCGGGGCGGCCATGACATAGACGGTATATTCTCCCGGCTGCATGATGTTTTTGTACGGCGCTGTATCCCAGGTATACTGAAACGTTCCGTTCCCGATATTGACCTGAGCCGTAGTGAACAACCCGGTCAGACTGCCCGCTGCCTCCCGGATATCCTCCAGCGTTGCACCGTCCGGATCGAGACCCGGCCCGGTCACGAGAAGATACACGGAAGTCGTTTCTAGGCCCTGAACGCTCCCGTTCAGGACGACGGTATCACCTATGGATGCCTGGCCGGTCGGCGCTGAGATACTGAAACCATAGCCTGCGACAAGGGGCACTGCCACAAGAAAAAATGAGAGGCTGCCCAGGAGAACCTCCCGGTATTTCATAGATCACCGGTACGCTTGTCTGTTTCATGAACTTTCTTGTGGAGCGTTCCCGGAGAACCGGAGTAACGTTCCGGAGGGGGGGTGTTTCCCGCAGGTACCGGACCGGTCCTCCTACCTTGAAATAGCCCTGCATCCCATCTCTAGCGGAGGAACCGTACATGAAGGTCCTGGCAATCCACGGGAGCCCCCGGACGATCCGGAGCGCGACCCGGACCCTTGCGGGGTATGTCCTGGAAGGGGCGGCGGAAGAAGGCGCGGAGACCGAGATGGTCGATCTCACCGATCTCCAGGTTACCCCCTGCACGGCCTGCGAGGGCTGCACGCTGAACGGCATCTGCGTGTACGATGACGATGTCCCGGGGCTTCTCGCCAGGATGGAGGAGGCGGACGCCATCGTCCTTGCATCCCCGGTCTATATCGATAATATCACCGGCCAGATGAAGGTCTTTTTCGACCGGCTGGCGGATGCCATCCACTGCCAGCGACTCGCCGGGAAGTACGGGTGTTCGGTCGCGACAACGCATGAATCGGGCGGACCGGAGGTGACCGCGTACCTGGACCATATGCTCAATTACCTGGGCGTGGTCTCGGTCGGCAGGGTGCATGTCGTGACCCGGGGAAAGGCGGATGCGCTCGATCCCGTTGCGCCTTCCGCCCGGGCGCTCGGGAAGAAACTCGCCGGTGCCGTGGCATCCGGGTATTCTGATCCCGATCAGGAAGCGGTCATCCTGGACAACCGGAATTATTTCCGGGCGATGATCGAGGAGAACCGGGACTTCCGGCCCGATGAGTACGACCGGTGGGTCCGGCTCGGGTGGATCCGGTAGAACCGGAACGGTACATTGCCTCCTTCATTTCGATGATCGGAAGGATGCTCCGGGCAGGAGGGATTGCGATCCCTGCCACCCCCCACCCATAATCACAAAGGGGGGGTACCCCCCTACCCCACGGACTTTTGACAGGGGGGTCCCTGTCCGGACCCGGTTTACCCCCCCAAGATACCACCATTTTTCCGCTCTTCCGTCGGAGGGGTCAGGGGGGTAATCGATCCCGGGAGGGGGACCCCCCTGTCCCAGCACAGGCAGGCACCCCCCTCTCCAAAAAGCCCGTGACCCCCCGGACACCTCAGGGGGTCGCACGAAAAACCGTACGACCCCTCCCTGCCCCCCGTACCGGTCCGGAAAAGTTCAGATGAAGAACCGGTGTTTCCGCTGGAGTTCCGACGGTACAACGATTCCCGGTTCCGGGAAAACGGAGGGAGACCCCCCTCCTCCGGCCCGGACAGGGTCCCCCCTCTCCAAAAAGTGCGGGACCCCCTAAGGGGGTCCGGAGGGGTCTGCGAAAATGAGTGCCACCCCCCACCAGGGCCGGAGAAGGTACCCCTTCTTAGCAGACCGGGCCCCCTTTTGGCCGGGTCACACCGGTCTCCCTTTCTGATGGCCCCATTTTTTTGCGCAGGGATGTACAGGGAACGGGATTCACCGGATCCGGCGTTCCGGTATCCTGCCGGGTCCCTGCCGGGTCCGAAAGAACAATAGCCGGTCAGGTGGTACTCTTCTGTACCGAAGGCCGGTGATAGCTACGTCCCTCATTCCCATTCCCTACCGGATCGCTGCCCTGACCCGGGAGCGCAACGCCCTCCTTGCCTATCCCCAGGATGATCTCGCCGCAGTTATCCGGGAAGTCGGGTTCCGGTGCACATCGTGCGGGAAGTGCTGCACCCGTGAATTCAACGGGCATGTCTTCCTGCTCGACCGGGATGCGGCAACGGTGAGGGAGATCGAGCCTGCCGCGCTCGAACCCGCCCCGCACCCGGAGTTCTGCGACCAGAACGGCATCTTCTACGTATCCGGCTATGCCCTCCGGGTGAAGGAGGACGATGCGGGATCCTGCTGGTTCCTGGAGAACGGCAGGTGCCGGATCTACGACCGGCGGTTCTCCATCTGCCGGATCTACCCGTACATGCTCCACCGGGAGCCGGGCGTGGACGGAAAGATTGACTGGCGGCAGATCTCGGGGCTCGACGAGCACGGGGACTACGGAGAGGGGATCCCGGAGGACGAGAGCCTCGCGATTGCAAGGGAGACCAAGGAGTACGAGAACGCGTTTCTCGCCCAGGAGATCGCGTTCCTAGAATTCATGCAGGGGTATTTTGCGGAGCACGGTCTCCGGCATGTCCAGAAAATCTACGATGACCGGATGCGCCGGTACCGGAACGGGGAGAAGATCACGGTCCGGGTATACCACGACGGGCATCTGGCAGAGTATCAGGTAGGGAAGGACGGGTAACCCGGGCCGTCCCGTTTCTCTTGTTATCCCTAGTCGGAAGCGGACGCCGGACCGTAGTGCTCGTCCCGGAACCTGCGGAGCCGGTCACAGAACTCCCCGAGGTACAGGTCCATCGAGAGGCTTCCTTCCTGGAACGTGCACTCCTCTTCCTTGACGATTCGCTGGATGCTCTCCGTTGTCGGGAGCAGGAGATCGATGGGAACCCCGCTCTTCTCCGATCCTTGGATGAGCGCCTGCCGGAAGAGGCCGAGGCAGTACCCGATCCGGTAGGTGTATACATTCCTGGTCTTCTCCAGGTACCCCGCAACCCGGTCCGTTTCTATCCTCAGGAAATCCGATTTGATCTTCTCGTCCTGAACCTTCCCGAGCATATACTGGTAGTGGGCGTACGGGTACATCTCTTCGAGCTCAGCGGGCACGATCCCGCAGGTCCCGAAGATGACGATATGGTACCGGGACGGATCGAAGACCTGCGAGATGATCATCCGGATGATCCGGTGGCTCGGGCTTTGGCTGTACGGTTTCCTGACCGCACAGGGCATGAAGATCGCGATATCCCGGGGTTCGACCTCGTACTCGTCGATGATGTACCGGTACGATTCCTCGAACTCCGGCAGGTAGAAGGGAGGTCCGGTCAGGAACGGCCGGTTTTCACCGGATCTCCCGTCCCCTTTATTCTTCCCTTCGGGATCACCCGGGGTCATTCCATACCGGATCGCTTTCGGAATACAAGAAGGGATCACCTGTCCCGGTTTTCGCCCCTGATGCCCGGATGAGAACGCAATTCTCAAGAGCTCCTGCCCGAAATACACATGAATGGAAGATTCCCCTACCAGGAACAGGACCGCAGGCTTCGGCCTTCTCGTCTTTTCCATCTCCCTTGCGGCATTCATGTCGGGGCTCGACGGGACGATTGTCAACATCGCACTCCCGACCCTCTCAGAATCGTTCAATCTCACCTCCAGCACCGTGAGCTGGGTTGCGACCGCGTATCTCCTTGTTATGGCGGGCTGCGTCCTGATCTTCGGGAAGATCTCCGATATCATCGGGTTCCGGAAGGTCTTTCTCCTCGGGTTCATCATTTTCACGGTGGGGTCCTTCTCCTGCGGGCTTCTCCCGGACCTGCTGAATTCGTTTCCCATTCTGGTCGCTTCCCGGATTTTCCAGGCAATCGGCGGGGCGATGATCACCTCGATAGCGCCTGCGATGATCACCGAGTATATCCCCCAGGTCCAGAAGGGAAAGGCGATGGGGATCGTGATGACCATGGCGGCGCTGGGTACCGCCCTCGGTCCGACCATCGGGGGTGTCCTCACCCAGTACCTCTCCTGGCACTGGATCTTCTTCATCAATATCCCGGTAGGGTTCCTTGCCGTCATCCTCGGTTCAAAAGTAATCCCCGGGGATATGCATCCCCGCTGTCTTACCGGCTTTGACCGGATGGGGGCAGTCCTCATCTTCACCGGCCTTGCTTCCCTGCTCTTCGTGGTCTCGGAAGGGTTCTCGTTCGGCTGGACATCCCCGGTCATTCTCGGTCTTGCCGCACTGGCAGTTCTCTCCCTCGCGGTCTTTGTCATCCACGAGATCCGCACTCCCGACCCGCTGCTCGACCTCGACCTCTTCCGGAACCGGAATTTCCTCTGCACGAACCTCATCCTGGTCCTCGTCTTCTTCAGTTTCTCGGGGATCAACTACCTGCTCCCGTTCTACCTGGAATACGTCCGGGGGTTCGGGGCCTCGGATTCCGGGCTCATCATGAGCTCGCTCTCCTTTGCGATGATGGCTGCCGGAATCCTCGCCGGGCTGCTCTTCAACCGGGTCGGGCCGAGGAGGCTCAGTATCTGTGCGGCTATCCTCCTGGTCCTGGCGTACTTCCTGATGACCCGGCTTCATACCGAAACGCCGATTGGCTATGTCGTTCTCTCCCTGGCAGCTATCGGGTTCGGTCTCGGTCTCAGCATCTCCCCGGTCTCCAACATGGTGATGAACTCCGTTCCCCGGGTGAAGAGCGGCATGGTCTCCAGCCTGACGAGCCTTGAACGGTTTGCTCCCCTTACCCTCGGTATTGCAGCCTTCAACATGGTATTTATCGGGGGGACCCTCCATATCGCATCCCACGAGGGGGTTACGAAACTTGCCCCGGTTGCGATGAAACAGGAGGTTCTGGCTGCAGGTTTTGACTTCGCGTTCCTGCTCTCGCTGGCGGTCGGCATCGTCATCCTCATCCTGGCGCTCATCGCCCGGCAGGAGATCCATCCGGATTATCAGGGATCGGAACCAGGCGAACCCGTGATGCTGTAGCGCATCCGGGTGGATTTCCGGGAAAAGCCTGAATGGTCCCGGGTCCGGTGCATGAGCCGCGGGGCCGCCCTTTTTTTCTATCCTGAACCCGGGTCGGTTGAAAAGAGGGAGAACCGGATCCGCCTCATCAGGCGGACCGGATCTCCTTCAGCCACGGATCAGTCGGGATCACCCGGCTGAACCGCATGGCCTGCGTGACCAGGATCGCCCGGTGCAGGTCTTCGGCGGAAACCGAACCTGCCGGGTTGGTAACTGACAGGGTTCCCGTTGCATCCGAGAGGAAATTAACGGAAAATCCCAGGTGGAATGCCTGGCGTGCGGTTGTATCGCAGCACATCTGGGTCATGTACCCGCAGATGGTGAGGGTATCGATGCCATGGCGCCGGAGCCAGGCTTCAAGACCGGTCCCGGTGAAGCTCCCGGGCAGCTGTTTTTCGATGAGGAGATCCCGGTGGCGGCGGCGAATCTCATCGTGAAGTTCTGCGCCGGGTGTTCCCCGGGCAAATGCAGGGGCATCCGGGGGATTAACGTGCCTGACGATGATGACCGGGACCTCATTTTCCGAGGCGGCATCCATCGCACGGAGGATGTTTTCGAAACTACCCTCCGGGTACGTGACCGGGACTCGTCCCGTGAAATATTCGTTCTGGACATCGATAACGCAGAGAGCTTCCGTCATATCCTGTTCACCCCGGAAACCGTTCTTTCCCGCTCTTCCGTCCAGGAAAGGTCAGCCGGTTTTTCCGCGGCTTCCGTTGCAGTCTCCCCGGATGTACCTTCATAACCGCGGATTATCTGCGCCACCTCCTCGGGAATCCGGTAGGATACGGTCCTCCCGGTCCGTTCCGATATCACCAGCCCGTCTGCTTCCAGCCGCCGGATATGCCAGGTGACCGACGAGCCTGAGATCCCGGCACCTGTTGCCAGGTGATGCCGGCTCGCTTCCGGGTTCTCCAGGATTGCATGGATCAGGTTCCGTGCGGCAGGGTTCCTGAGGTGCCGGAGGATCTGCCGTTCCCTCGCGGTGTATGTCCCGCGGTTCTCAAAAAAGTGGATGGATCCTGCTTCCCGGATCTGGGTGATCTTATGGGTACGGAGGAGCATTTTGAGATGGTACCTCGCGGTCCCCATCCCGATACCGGCCCATCGGGAAATGCCGTGGAGGTGGATACCGGGGTTTTCCCGGATCAGATCGTAGATCCGTGCCCGCACGTCCTGGAGGAGAACGTTCCGGGACGAGATCTCCCGGTAGCGCAGGGGGACCAGGAGCTGAAGGGCGAGGAGAGATTCCCGGGGAAGGAGCAGCACCAGGAAGATGATGAGCGAGAGCGGCAGTTCCCAGACGGGGACTTCAACCGGGGAAACGGGAACCGCCCCGACCGGCGGAGGAACGGTGTACCCGGACTGCACCACGATTTCCGCTCCTGTCACCGGCGTCATGATTGCCGGGGCGAACAGCAGGAGGACGAAAAGCACCGGAGGGTTGTACCGCATACGTCAGCTCCCGTTGTTCCGGTACAGCCCGAAACTGTAGTTGGTGTCCTGCGCCGTCCTCACGAGGTAATACCATTCGCCGGATGGAAGTTCGGGATTCTCTTCTATCGCAAGGAAGATCCTGCCGTCGGCTCTGCCGTTCGCGGTATTCGCGTAGGTTCCCAGGAGCCCTTCCGGGGAAAATACCGTGACCCGGAGATCGCGGGAGGGGTCGTTCCACGAGATGTCCATCCAGTACCGCAGGGTCCCGGAGGGCAGGGTATCCCGGAAGAACCGGGCCGTGCCGGAAAGGGGATACCATGCCGGTTCTTTCCGCTCCATGTACCCCCATGAACCGTTTCCAACAGGCATCGTAGCCTGGCAGCCAAGTACCGGATCCGGGGGCTGCAGGGGAAGATCCGATGCCTCCGCTCCCCCGGTGCTAACCGGGATGAGGAGAGCGAGGATGAAGATGAGTGCGGCCCATACCCTCCGGTATTGCATGGTATACGTTTTTCCGGGGACTCCAGATAATTTCTTTGGCACGGATCTCTACCGGTCGGATCTCATGGGAGAACGGTTGCGGGAAATTATGACATCCGATATGCCAGGAAAAGGGATCCGGAAAAATAGCGTAGCCGGAGGAGGATCCGTTTTTGAAAACGCCGAGGGGGAGATTTGAACTCCCGAGGCGCAGAGCGCCAGTAGCTTTCGAGGCTACCGCCTTCCCGGGCTAGACTACCTCGGCACTGAAGTACGGGCGGGATTGTACCCTTACTATGTATCGAAGGGGGAGTACTAAAAAGATGCGGGACCGGGGAGGGAATTACGGTCCCGTCCGGTCACGGAAGGATCGTTCTGGACGGGATTACGCCATCGGCCCGGTCGGGGCCCCTGACTTGCTCTGGGTGATCATCATGTCATCGATCCTGATGAGCATGATTGCGGTCTCGGTCGCACTCTGGATCGACTGGCGCTTGGACCGGAGCGGCTCGTAGACGCCTTCCGTCTTCATGTCGATGATGGCTCCCGTGTAGACGTTGAGACCCGCGTTCTTCTTGCCCTTGGCATGGGCGGTCTTCATGTCGACCAGTTTGTCGATCGCATTCAGGCCCGAGTTCTCGGCAAGAGTACGGGGGATCACGGCGAAGGCTTCGGCATACGCTTCGATTGCAAGCTGCACGCGTCCCCCAATGCTCTCCGCATAGTTCCTCAGCCTGAGCAGGAGTTCGGTCTCGACCGCGCCGCCGCCCACAACATAGGTCCCGTCCTCCATCGCGTCGATCACGACGCTTGTCCCGTCAACGACTGCCCGCTCGAGCTCGTCGATGAGGTAGTCGGAGGTTCCGCGCAGGAGAATCGTGGTTGCCTTCGGGTTCTTGCAGCCCGAGATCTTGGTGATGTCGGCATCGTCCTCTTCCTCCACAAGCGCTGCCTGGCCGAGATCCTTTGCGGTCAGTTCTTCCGGCTTGTTGACGATATTCGCGTGGAGGGACTTTGCCGCGAACTTCATATCGTCCTCTTTCACATCCTCGATGGCAAAGATTCCGGCCTTTGCAAGGTAGAACTGGACCGGGTCTGCAATTCCTTTCTGGCAGAGGAGGACGTTTGCACCGCTCTGTATGATGCCGTCTGCAAGCCGGTGGTAGGTCTCCAGCTCCTGCTGCGAGAAGGCGTTGATCTGGTCCGCAGTTGAGATCTTGATCTTGGCCTTCACCTGGGTCTTCGTGATCTCAAGGGGGGTCGCAATGAGCGCGATCTTTGCGTTCTTGATCTTCCTGGGCATCTGGTCGTTTACCCGCTTCTTGTCGATGACGACGCCCTTGATGAGCTCGGCATCGTCCATCGCCGCCCCCTTCTGCTTCTTGATCTTTACATCGTCTTCATCAACGATGATCTTGCCGTTCACCTTGTCGGCAACGGCCATGACGGCATCGACCACGATCTCGTCGATCTTGTTCTTCACGGATTCGATGGATTTCCCGGTCATGGAGGTATCGGCGATCTTCATCAGGATCTTCTTGTCAGTCGGGGATACGGCGATTGCAAGATCGTTGATAATCTCGATTGCCTTCTCCATCCCCAACCGGTATCCCTGGGCGATGACGGTCGGGTGGATGTCCTGCTCCAGGAGCAGCTCCGCCTGTTCCATCAGGGAGCCGACCAGGACGACTGCGGTTGTCGTACCGTCGCCGACCTCATTGTCCTGGGTCTTTGCGACCTCGATGACCATTTTTGCGCCCGGGTGCTGTACCGACATCTCTTCCAGGATGGTCGCACCGTCATTCGTGATGACGATGTCGCCGGTGGATCCGACGAGCATCTTGTCCATGCCGCGGGGACCGAGCGTGCTGCGCACCGCTCCCGCAATCGCTTTTGCTGCAGTAATATTGGAGCGCTGGGCCTCCCGGCCGTAGTTGCGCTCGACATTGTCTTTAAGAATGATAATGGGTTGTCCAGCTAGCATTATGGATCCTCCAATGTGGTAAAAAATGGAATTGAACTTCTATATAAATCAATCTCTCCGCCGGGCCGAGAGCGGATCAATCGATCCTGGATATCTTGAAGAGACTGTAGACCGGAACGCCTTCGATATCGCGGACTCCTTTCTTGTCAAAGATGACCAGTACTGCGGCCGGGATCGCGCCATGTTTCCTCAGGTAGGTTATGACCTCCTTCATGGTGTTCCCGGAGGTTATCACATCGTCGACAATGACGCACCGCTGGCCGTTGACCGGGGCAAAGTTCCCGCTGATCGATCCGACCGGTTTCTCGTTCGTGCTCTGCTTGGACGGGTGGTAGATGGCGAGACGGGAACTCTCCTCTATCGAGATGACCGTTGCAAGCGGGATTCCCGAGAGCGCGATTCCGACGACCGCATCCACGGGATCCGGTTCTCCGTCGTCCGTATCGGCGATCGCACAGTAATACCGTTTCAGGAGGAGCATCGCGATTCCTTCCAGAAGGGGGGACTCGCTGCTGACGGACGTCCAGTCGATATGCACATCTTTCGGGGCCGATGTTCCCTTTGCCTGGGTGAGGAGCCAGGTTACGGTTTCCATGGAAAGGGAGAGCTCATCGGCGATCTGGCCGGGGCTGTGTCCTTCGGAAAGGAGCAGTTTTGCCCTGCTGATCAGCTCTTCAAGGGAAGACATGAACAGAGGTTTATTGCCAGCTATTTAAGTTTTCTTTTTATAGCCGCGCCGCAGACCGGGCATTCCCCGGCCTCCCGGTAATATCTCCCGCACCCTGCGCACCGGAATTTCCACCGGATCGGCTGCGCCCTGCGCTGCCGGAGGGGCGTCACCGGAATCCCCAGGGACTGGGCCACGTTCTGGAGAGCAAAATCATCGGTGTGCAGGCCCGCCCCCAGCATGAGGGCGAGCGCCAGGAGGTCCCGGTCGGTACGGGAGATCACGCTGCGATCCCCGGTTTTCCCGGAAGCCTGTTCGACCTGATCCAGTGCCTCCGGTACCGGTTCCCGTACCTTCAGTCCCCGGGCGAGAAGGTTTTCGAACCGGCATTTTGCAGAGAGATCCCGGAGTTCCCCGACAACACTCGGGGTGGTGAAGAGCTCCCCCTCAGAGGGATAATCGGCAAAAAAGAACGAGGCATCGAGGACCTGTTTCATGGATGGCCCCTTGCGGTCATATGGGCGTTTTCCTGGTAGTTCCGGGTTACCGCGTGACCGCTGCAGCAATACGTTCTGCTGCGGTATATCTGCTGCATCCCCGCTCCAGGGTGTCGCTTGACGAGATCTCCCGGATCCCTGCCGCAATCAGCCGGGCATAGGCGCCCCCGGTAAAGACGCCATGGACGCAGGCCGTATATACCTCGGTTGCCCCCTGGTCGTACAGCATCTGGGACGCGGTTGCGATGGTTCCGCCCGTTGAGATGATATCGTCGACTATGACCACCGTACGGGAGGCGGCATCCAGCCGTTTCGGAGCCATCCGTACGGATTCCCCGGAAAGGCGGGTCTTCTCCAAGTGATCGCAGTCAAACCCCCCCGCTGCTGCAACACCCTCGGCAAAACATGCCGCGCCTTCGTCAGGTGCAAGGATGAGAGGATTATCGAGACCTTTTCCAGAAATATATGCCCCGATATCGGGGGCAAGGCTGAGATTCTGTACCGGTACGCCAAAGCTCCCGAGAACAGCGGGTTCGTGGATATTCACCGTGAATACTTCGCTCACACCGGCACCCAGCGCGCGGGATACTGCTCTTGCGCTGACAGGCTCTCCGGGGTTGAACCGCTTGTCCTGCCGGGCATAGGCCATATAGGGTATGACGAGCCGGATCCGGGACGTATCGCAGGCATCGATAAGGAGCAGGAGCTGGACGAATGCATCGTTATCCGGAACGCTGCCGATGATCAGCATGTCATCGTCGAGGGCACCTGCTTTGAGATAGTGTTCTCCGTCCGGAAACCGGGAATATTTTACCTCGACAAGCGGAACACCAAGGGACCCTGCGACCCGTGCAGCGAGGACCTGGGAGCTTTCGGTGCTGATAACTTTCATCGCACCATCCTCTTGGTGCCGGAGCCTATTCAAGGTTTAGGGTTTTCGATCCCGGGCCGGTATTCCCACAGGGCAGATTCCCGACTCCGGCAGAGGTATCACGGAATGCAGCAGGACTGCCTTTTCCGGGCAGATATCCGGTTCACCGAAGGTAACCTGAGCTGAAACTACTTAAACCATTATGGAAGAAATAATCAGTGCAACGTAATCCATAAAAGGGCGTCGATTACGCGTCCGGTTTACGGAAAATCGCACGTATGCTTTGAGGGCAACCCGAGATGGAACAGAAAACTTCTGAAAACAGTGCCGTGGGAGAACCGGAAAAGACCAGCGGTACCCCCGGAGAGGTCCAGCCGGAAACACCATCGGAGAACCAGCCGGTGGCGCAGCAGGCGGAGAATCCCGCAGGTGAGGAACCGGCACCCGCTGATGTCGCAGCCGATACGTCCTCCGCGGTGGAAGTACCGGCAAAACTGATCGACCAGGTCATCGGCCAGGAGCATGCGGTGGAAGTGATCAAAAAGGCCGCAATCCAGCGCAGGCATGTGATGATGATCGGGAGTCCCGGTACCGGTAAATCGATGCTTGCAAAGGCAATGGCCGAGCTCCTGCCAAAGGAGGAGCTTCAGGACATCCTTGTATATCCCAACTCCGACGATCCCAATAACCCGATCGTCCGGACCGTTCCTGCCGGGAGAGGCAAACAGATCGTCGCAGCCCACAAAGCGGAAGCCAAGAAAAAGATCCAGTTCCGAAATACCCTCATCATGCTCCTGATCATCGGTATCATCGGGTACTCGTTCATCACCTACCAGTGGCTGATGGGGATTATCGCGGCCGCATTTATTTTCATGGCCCTCCGGTACACGACACCCCGTGAGGAATCGATGGTGCCGAAGCTTCTCGTCTCCAACGACCAGACCACGACCGCCCCGTTCATTGACGGTACCGGTTCCCATGCGGGCGCACTCTTGGGTGATGTCCGGCATGACCCGTTCCAGAGCGGGGGTCTCGAAACACCGTCCCATGACCGGGTCGAGGCGGGAGCAATCCACCGGGCCCACACCGGGGTTCTCTTTATCGATGAGATCAATACCCTGACCCCGCACTCGCAGCAGAACCTCCTTACCGCACTCCAGGAAGGGGAATTCCCGATCACCGGGCAGAGCGAACGTTCGAGCGGCGCAATGGTGCGGACCGAACCGGTACCGTGCCGGTTTGTGATGATCGCGGCCGGAAACGTGGACGCCATCCAGGGAATGCACCCGGCCCTCCGGTCCCGTCTCCGGGGCTACGGGTACGAGGTGTACATGACCGAGAGCATGGAGGACACCCCTGAGAACCGGGAGAAATATGTCCGGTTCATCGCCCAGGAAGTGAAGAAGGACGGCAAGATCCCCCACTTCGACCGGAGCGCAATCGACGAGATCATCCGCGAGGCCAGGCGCAGGTCGAACCGGAAAGGGCATCTGACGCTCAAGCTCCGTGACATGGGCGGTCTCATCCGGGTGGCAGGGGACCTCGCCCGGCAGGAAGGCTCCCAAATCACGACCGCCGCCCATGTGATCGCGGCAAAGAAAACGGCCCGGTCCATCGAAGACCAGATCTCCGATGATTACATCGGAAGAAGCAGGGAATACGAGCTGACCGTCATCGAGGGCACCCGGGTAGGCAGGGTCAACGGTCTTGCCGTGATGGGATCCGATTCCGGGTCCGTTCTCCCGATCATGGCCGAGGTCACCCCTGCCCAGGGGGCGAGCGGTTCGGTGATTGCGACCGGGATGCTCCGGGAGATCGCCCAGGAATCCATCAAGAACGTCTCGGCGATCATCAAGAAATTCACGGGAAAGGACATACGGAATATCGACATTCACGTCCAGTTCATCGGGACCTATGGCGGGGTGGAAGGGGACTCGGCATCCATCAGCGTCGCGACCGCGGTCATCAGCGCAATCGAGGGAATCCCCGTCCGCCAGGATATCGCGATGACCGGATCGCTCTCGGTCCGGGGCGATGTCCTCCCGGTCGGCGGGGTCACCTTCAAGATCGAAGCTGCGGCAAAGTCCGGGATCCGGAAAGTCCTCATTCCCCGGACCAACGCAGACGATGTCATGATCGAGGAGCGGTACAAGAATCTCGTGGAGATTGTCCCGGTCGATACCATAGAGGAAGTGCTCCGGATCGCACTCGTGCCCGAGAACACCGAAGGGTTCCTGACAAAACTGAGGAAGATGGCGGAACGCTCCACCGCCGCGGTCTTCGAGACCCCGGTATCAACCCCGACAGCAGGGTAATCCATGACGGATATCCGCTACTGGGATGTCCGGCATGTTGCCGGCCAGTCCACCCATATCGATATCGATAACGGCGTGGTTGAATCTGCAGGCACCTCTTTTTTCGATAAGGCGGTTCTCCGCGTCCTGGGAACGAAAGGATGGGGAGTTATCCAGATCGATAATTTCACCCGGCCCTCGGGAGCAGCATTCGAGGAACTGATCCGGTCTGCAGCGAACCTTGCGGCAATAACGGAAGAGTCCGTGAGCCTTGCACCTGCAACCCGGCGGATCCTGCCGGTTCCCGATGTGACGGAAGATCCCCGCACGGTTTCCCTGGAAGAGAAGACGGAGCTTCTCTCGGCAATCGAGCGGGCCGCCCGGAGAGAAGGTGTCGTGAATACCCGGGCTACCTACACGGAGCGGGCCGAAGAGGTGCGGTTCGAGGACAGCTCGGGAACCGACCTTTCCTGTGAGACCTGCCGATCCGGGTACAATGTTCTTGCGGTCGCCTCGCGGAACGGCGCCATCCAGATGGGATACGAGCGCGAACACTCCCTGCGGGGCCTGAACCTGCGGGGAAAAGAAGAGAAAGGGCGCTCCGCAGCGGATATCGCGGTTGCGCTTCTCGATGCCAGGCCGGCAAAGGGCGGGAAGATGCGTGCGATCCTGGATCCCGAACTTGCCGGGGTCTTTGCCCACGAGGCGGTCGGCCACGCGAGCGAAGGCGATCTCGTGCAGGAAGGGAATTCGATCCTGGCCGGGAAAGTAGGGGAGACCATAGGGAGTCCCCTCCTCACCATCGTGGACGACCCCTCCCTTCCGGAGTTCGGGTTCGAACCCTTCGATGCGGAAGGGGTGGCGGTGGCAAGGACAGAAATCATCCGGAAAGGGGTTCTTACCTCGTACCTCCATAGCAGGGAAACCCTTGCCGCCATCGGGAACGGTACCGGCGGCCATGCGCGGGCAATGCCGGGCGAGCGGCCCATCGTCCGGATGAGCAATACGTTCATCGAAGAGGGGGATGCAAACTACGAAGAGATCCTCGAAGCATGCGGGAACGGCATCCTCCTGATCGGCTCGCGGGGCGGAGAGGTCGATCCGGGACGGGGCGTCTTCCAGTTCAACGCTGAATACGGGTACCTGGTCGAGAAAGGGGAGATCGGTGCGATGGTGCGGGATGTCTCCCTTTCCGGCGAGATCCTCTCGACGCTTCACGGGATCGTCCTTGTCGGCAACGACCGGAAGATGCATCCGGGATACTGTGGAAAATCGGGGCAGAGTGTCCCCGTGAGCGATGGTGCTCCGCACGTTCTCCTCGAGGATGCGGTGGTGGGTGGCAGTGGAGATCATTGAGAGAATCCTCGCGGAAGGCGGGAAGAGAGCAGACGAGGTCGAGGTCATCGCGGTATCGGGTTCATCGGTATCCGCCGATCTCAGGAAACGGAAGGTGAGCCATGCCCACGAGACCCGGGACTTCGGGCTGGGAATACGGACGATCCGGAACGGGCGCATCGGGAGTTCGTCAACGAGCGATCCGGCCAGGTGGGAGCAGTGCCTTGAAGCCGCCCTTGCGAGCGGAAACCTTGCAACCCCGCAGGAATGGGGAGGGCTTCCGGAACCTGCGAACCTGCCCCGGGGAAACCTGAGTTTCGATGAAAAGGTCTCCCTGGATCCTGCCACTGCCGGACAACTTCTCCAGGGGATTCTGTCAGGCGTTGAAACCTACGAATGTGCGGAGGTAACGTCAGCGTCCGCATCCCTCTCGGTCTCCGAGATGACCCTTGCAAACAGCCATGGGATCCTGTACTCGGACCGGAAGACCGATGTCTCGGTATCGGCAGAAGCGATCTGCGGCCAGTCGACAGGATTTGAATTCGACTCGTCCTGCGGCATGGATATCGACCCCGCGGCTGTCGGGAAACGGGCGGCATTCCTCGCCACCCATTCGGTCAACGGGAAGGATGTTTTAACCGGAACCTGCGATGTCATCCTCTCGCCGCTCGCCTTCGCCCAGATCCTGGGACAGGTTATCGTCCCGGCACTCTCGGGACGGAACGTGAATGCCGGAAGATCGTACCTCGCCCCCTTCCTGGGACAGCAGGTATTCGATCCCGCCCTTTCGCTGTACGACGATCCGCATATCCCCCGGGGCCTTGGCAGCAGTTACTGGGATGCGGAGGGCGTCCCGACCCGGCGTCTCGACTTCATCCGGGAGGGGACGGTCGGCTGTTTTGCCTACGATCTCAAGACAGCATACCGGTACGGAAAAGAGAGCACGGGAAGTGCGGTCCGTGGCGGCGCGGGCGGTGCAACATCCATCGGATCGCATAACCTTGTCGTCGGGGGTCCCCGTACCGATATCTGCGATGAACGGGCGTTGTATGTCGAGAACCTGATCGGTGCGCATACCGCGAACCCGATGAGCGGCGATTTCTCGGTCGAACTCACGAACCCGATGTGGGTCGAGAACGGGACGTACGGCGAACCGGTCAGGAAAGCGATGCTTGCCGGAAATGCCTTCGCCCTCCTCAAAGAGATCGGCGGCCTCGGGAAAGAGACCCGGGTGCTCGGATCGATGCGGCTTCCCGCAATACGATTAAATTCCCAGCATATCATTGGTACATAGAAACCATGGACGCCATTTACGCCCTGATATTTGTGGTCATTATCGCCGGACTGATCTATTTCCTGGCAAAGAAGTTCATGATCCTGGTCATCAACGCGGTGCTTGGCCTGGCGCTCCTCTTTTTCATAAACTACCTCGGTGTTATGGGCTGGATTGGGAAATCGGATCTCGGGTACAGTACCGCGACCATCCTGATCTGCGGTCTCGGGGGACTCCCCGGCGTCGTCGCCCTCATTCTCCTGAACCTTGTCGGGATTACGGTTTAGGTCCGGTCGGTCCCGCAGGGTATCTGTCCTGCAGGCAGGTCGTAAAACCAGGAAAGATGGCCGGATTTCCGGTCTCAGAATACATTTGCTTCCGAATATACCAGGATCTGGTCCGGCTGGATCTCGTACGGCTTGATCTCGCGGGAATGCTGCGAAAGCCGCATCTTCACGACTTCGAGTGCCAGGTGGACGTCGGTCAAATCGGAAGGCCTGACATACCGGAGCACGATCACGGTATCGGAAAGATACTCGATCAGGTTGTGCCTGCTCAGGAACGGGTTTTCGTGATCGGTCTCGCTCGTTATCACCATCGTGCAGTTCTGGTCCCGGAACCCCTCGAAGAATCGGAACATCTCGTGCCGCCGCAGGGCGTTTGTCTCAAAGAGATCCTCAAAGAGGGAGATGGGGTCGATGACGACCCGGGACGCATTCACCTCTTTGATCATCTGCGGGAGTTCGTTCTTGATCCGGTTGTTGGCGATATTGAAATCGGTGGGGTCCAGTTTTAAAATAAAGAGATTCTTCCCGAGAAACGGCTTTATGTCCCATCCTTTCTGTTCGATGTACCGGAGGATCCGCTCCTCCCGCTCCTCCAGACTGATGTAGATGACATTCTCGCCGTTTTTGAGACCTTCCCACATGAACTGGAGGGAGAACGTGGTCTTCCCGGTACCATAGGTCCCGATGATGGCGCAGATGCTGCCGGATATCAGGCCGCCGCCCATCATATCGTCCAGGCCCTCGATTCCCATCTTGACCCGTTCTTCGCTCATATGACCACCCGTATGCTCTCCACATCGAACCCGCGGTCGGACGAGATCCGGACCTTGAACCGCACGATATCCTTCTCTTCGAAGTGCGTCATCATGCCCCGGAACTTGTCGAAATACATTACCCGCTGCCTGCGCTCCCCTTTCGTCTCCTCCCACCGGAAGTGCATGACGGCATCCGCGATGTCCGAGATCTCATTCTCTTTCGCGGTATCGAGAATGCCCCGGGTAAGAAGAAGGTAACTGGTCGAGCCCCAGCGTTTCGATGCACGCTGGAGCCCCCGGAGGAATCCTGCCATCGTCTGCCAGTGATCGGCCGCGGAACACCGGGTCGCGATATCAGTGATCGAATCAAAGACAAAAAGACTTCCCGGTTGTGCCGCATCAAGGATTTTCGAGAGCTGGGCAAGGAGATGCTCGTGCCCCGATCTCTGGTGGAGACGCGTGACGATATCGGTGCTGCTGTACCAGTTGTGCGGTACAACGCTCAGATCGAAATAGGATTCGGAAAGATCGGAAAACCGTACCTGGGATGCAATATCTCCGGTGAAATCCGGATTGAACGACTGGGCAATTTCCTTCCTGACATCATCCTGCAGGCGGGTGAACGTGATGTAGTTGATCTCTTCCGGAAAGACAATCGGCGGGGTCGCCGTCCCCTCGCGTTTCTGTTTGAGGATGTTTGCGAGGGAACTGTACACGAATTCGTAGGAACCGGCCCCGGCATCCCCGAGAAGAAGTATCATGGAACCGGCGGGGACCCCTCCGTCGAATACCGGATCCAGCGAGGAAATTCCGGTGGGCATCCGCGATATGGCAGCATCAGGCATGGTATCGTATCCGAAAATCAGCGGAAGACGCTGGTTTCTTACCTTCTCATCGGAGGGACTGATATTTGACCTTTCCGCTGCCCGGTATCCCGGCTGCAGCCGGGATCTGTGTTACTTTTATCAGCCATGGGGGTGAACTTCTCACCAGAACACGGCGGGGTGTTCGGAGAGGGCGCAGTTGGTCCGTTCCCGGGACGACTGCCTGTCGGCACCCTGCCATGCGTTGCAGCGTGAGGAGTTCCCGGTAATGAAGATCCCCTTGTTTCATGGGTCGGAGGAGGAGACTCCGGTAGAGGAAGGTGTCGCCGGATCTGTCAAAGATCCCGGTACAATGGCTCACGGTCTTTTCGGGGTCCCCCGGGAAAAACGTGCCGTACTCCAGTATGATCCTGCCGTCCACGGTTCCCTAGTGGAGTCTGAAGTGCCCGAGGGGTACCAGAAAGTGGACCAGTACTGGATCGAAGAGGGGCGGTCGCTCGTGTATATCGCCCTCAACGAAAAGACCGGCCAGAACGAATACCTTCTGTTCGAACCGCATGTCTCGGATTTTGAATACGAACTCCTTGAAAGACTGCACGAGGATTTGCGGGACGTCCTGATTCTTACCGATGAGGAGCTGGGGAAGGACCGGACCGAAGTCCTGATGGATAAAATAAATGAACTCCTGAAGGATTACGGTCTCAAACTGGCAGACACGAGCCTTTTCCGGCTCCAGTACTACCTGGTCCGGAACTATATCGGCTGGTCACGGATCGACGCCCTGATGAAAGACCAGAATCTCGAAGACATCTCCTGCGACGGGAACGGGGTCATGCTCTTCCTCTATCACCGGAAATACCGGAACATCAAGACCAATATCCAGTTCGAAGAAGAGGAACTGAATTCCCTTGCGATAACGCTTGCCCAGCGGTCGGGAAAACACATCTCGGCAGGAACCCCGATGATCGATGCCACCCTCCCGGAGGGCTCCCGGCTCCAGCTGACGTTCGGATCGGAAGTGACCACCCGGGGGACCTCCTTCACCATCCGTAAATTCCGGGAGGACCCGTTCTCCCCGGTCGAACTGATGGAATACAGCACGTTCAACGACGAGATGCTGGTCTACTTCTGGATGGCTATCGAGAACAACAAAAGCCTGATCTTCATCGGAGGGACGGCATCCGGGAAAACGAGTTCCCTGAATGCGGTCTCCCTTTTCATCCCGCCGATGGCAAAGGTCGTATCCATCGAGGATACCCGGGAAATCACCCTGTACCACGACAACTGGATTGCAAGTGTTACCCGGGAGGCGCTGACGGAAGGCGGAAACGCCATCGATATGTTCGATCTCCTCAAAGCCGCGATGCGGCAGCGGCCCGAGTATATCCTGGTGGGTGAGGTCCGCGGCCATGAAGCCCAGACGCTGTTCCAGGCAATGAATACCGGGCATACCACGTTTTCGACCATGCATGCGGGGAGCGTCGATGCCGCGATCCACCGTCTGGAAAGCGAACCTTTGAACGTTCCAAGGAACATGGTCCAGGCACTCAATGTCATCAGCGTCCAGGCGCTCATCTACAAAGGCCGGGAGCGGGTCCGCAGGGCGCAGGAGATCGTGGAGATCGCAGGAATCGACCCGAACTCCGGTAACCTGCGGGTCAACAATGTATTCGAATATGACCCGGTGAAGGATGTTTTCAGCTATACCGGGAGGTCCCAGGTATATTCCGATATCGCGGACCGCAGGGGGTGGAGCCGCGACCAGCTTGATGCTGAGATCCGGGCCAGGCGGGACGTACTGCGTGCCATGCACGATCAGGAGATCCGGGATTACATCTCGGTTTCCCGTCTCTTCCAGACGTACCATATCGATGCCCGGAAGGTCCTCGATAACCTCTCCGATCTCCGAAAGGTACTGAAATGATCCTGAACGTTCAATCCCTGATCCGCAGCTGGATCCGGCGCGATCCCATACGGTTCCAGGGCCTGCATGCAGATATGATCGCGTCCCGGAGCGGGATCACGCTTGAGCATTATCTTCAGCAGGCATTCCTCGTATCCCTGGGAGTGGGGATCATCTTTGCCATCGGGGGATTCCTGTTCACGCTGCTCTTTGCCGTCGTACGTCCCAGCGGACAGATCGGAATATATAACGTCCTCAATCTTCCGATCCCGGACGTTATCGGGGGAATCTCGGTCTTTTATTTTTTCCAGGGATTTGCGGTTCTGGTTGCGTTTGCCTTTGGGGCGTACCTCACCTACAACCTGATGCTCCGTATGCCCGGGTTCGCAAAAAGCACCCGGGCCACCAAGATCAACATGACTATCCACAACGCGGTCGCCTACATGTACGCGATGCGCCGGGGCGGTGCGCAGCTGATGGTCATCTTCCGCTCGCTCTCGGAAAATTCGAACATCTACGGGGAGATTGCGCTTGAGTTCCGGCAGGTGGTCCGGGACGCGGATTTCTTTGGATACGATGTGGTCACGGCGCTCAAACATCTTACCGAGACCACGCCTTCGGAGAAATTGAAGAATTTCCTGGAAGACCTCCTCTCGGTCATCGAGAGCGGCGGCGATATGTCGGCATTCCTCTCGATGCGGGTACGGTTGTATCAGGAAGAGGCCAGGTTCGAGCAGAAACAGTTCCTCAATTTCCTGTCGATGGTTGCGGAATCCTATGTGACGCTCTTTGTCGCGGGGCCGCTCTTTCTCATCATCATCATGGTGGTGATGGGGATGGTGGGCGGTTCCGCCATCCTGCAGTTCACCGCTGTTACGTATGCGGTCCTCCCGGTCGGTTCCCTGGTATTCATCCTGCTCATCGACATGATCTCCATCAAAGGGGAACATGCGGAGCGGTATCACAAGGCCAAGTGGCTCCATGAATACGATGAAGTTCCGCTCGTGAAGCAGGCGGGAGAAGAAAAACTCTTTGCCCAGCTGGCCAAGTACGACCGGTGGCGCGATATCCTCCACCAGCTGAAGCATCCGCTCCAGGGATTCGTGATGAACGTGAACCGGAGCTTCTTCATCACGGTCCCGGTCGCAATCCTGTATGTCGCGCTCATCGTGTTCAATACCCCGTACTACGCGGACCCCGAAGTATTCATCAACGTCATTGACGATCATATCATCATCGCGATCCTTATCGTCCTGCTCCCGTACGGCATATTTTATGAGATGTGGGTCAGAAAGATCCTGGGTCTTGAGGACCTGATCCCGGACTTCCTGGAGCGGATGGCGAACATCAATAAGGTCGGTCTTACCATCTCCCAGACGATCACCATTCTCGTCAATACGAACCTCGGCCTTCTGAGCTACGAGATAAAAAGGATCAAGCGGGATATGGACTGGGGAGCTCACTTTACCGATGCGCTCATCAGGTTTGAAGAGCGGATCAGCACCCCGCTCATCGCCCGTACCGTGACTCTCATCACGAAAGCCGCCGAGATGAGCGGGCAGATCGGGGAAGTCCTGACCATTGCGGCGAGCGATGCAAAGATGTCCTGGATCCTCAAGCGGGAGCGGATGTCGGATATGTTCATCTATACGGCTGTCGTCTATCTCTCGTTCTTTGTCTTTCTCTTTGTCGTTGCCGTACTGACCAGCCAGTTCCTGCCGGTCCTTGCGAAAGTCAGTACGAGCGGGAGCGGGACCTCCATGTTCAGCGGCACGCTCTCCGGAGTCGGGAGCGTTTCCATCGCCACTTTCCGGCGTCTCCTGTACCACAGTTGTCTCATGCAGGCGTTCTTCTCGGGAATCATTGCAGGGCAGCTGGGAGAGGGTTCCGTGGCGAGCGGCGTGAAACATGCCTGTATCATGCTCGGCATCTCGCTTGTGGCATTCAACTTCTTCATCTGACCCCCTGTCCATCCTGTCGGAGCCTGACTGAAGGAACAACGATTAAATAATCCCGGATTGAATCTCCCATGGGTGAACCACCTATGTGTTCGGCAGGGGGACCAGCTGATATCGAGTTTTCGGAGCGGGTAAAGGGAAAGGATTACAAGTGCAACGAATGCGGGGAACGCTTCAAGGGCCTCGGCAGGAAACCGGTCTGCCCTGGCTGCCAGTCTGAAGACGTCACCGAAGTATAACCCGGCTGCATGTTCCTGGAACTGGATACCGGCTTCCTTCTTCTCCGGGGAAGCAACTCTTTTCTTCTCGTTGCAAAGGCGGTTTCCGGTTTCGGGCTCTGCATCGAGGCACCGGACGGCGAATACGTCCAGGGGTTATCCCCCGGCGACCTGGTTGCCGCGTCCGCTCCCGAAGGCGGGCCGGTCGAACCGGCGCGGATGCTGATCGATCTGGTCCGGACCTACCGGATGCCGCTTATCGTTCTTCCGAAGGATCATCCCGGCTCCCGGAGGCTCCGGGTCGTTGTCTCCGCAGGGCCGGTCATCGAGCTGAACTGCGGTATCCGGAGGGGGACGCACCCGGAGCAGCACCTGCTCTGCTCATCGGATGAACTTGCCGGAATTGTGCTCCGGGGGGTTTCCGGAGGAGTCGAGGTTTCCCGTCTTCCGGAAACGGTCACGGTCGGGCACCTTCCCGCGGCCTGACCGGCAGGATATTTTGTTCCGTGAACTCCCCCGGATGGGGCCGGCCGGGATGATCAGGATACCTTTTTTGCGCCGAAGAAAAAAATAACAACACTTCTTTTACCGCGTTAACATGGGGATAACTGAGAATAGAATTTCACAATCCATATATAAGCAGAAATAATAAGATCCATTTTAATGGATTATGAAGCTGTTTTTTGGGCTTTCATCACAATGCTCTTCGCAATAGAGTTAGTTCTAATTCAGAGGTGGTGGGGACGTAAACAATCAGAAGAGACCACCAAAACCCAAAAAAATACTGAAGAACTAAAAACGATGGTAACTGAACTCAAAGACCATTCAACGGTCATTTTGCCATCCCCGGACCTCCTCGGAAAAATCTGGAATGTCCCGCACCAGCGGAACCCGAACTTTACCGGTCGCGACGATCTCCTGACTGCGTTGCATGCATCCTTAACCTCCGGCGAAGTTGCGGCGGTAACCCAGGCAATAACCGGGATGGGCGGCATCGGGAAAACCCAGCTGGCCATCGAATATGCGTACCGTTATCGGGAAACCTATGATGTCATCTGGTGGCTGCGTGCAGAGGAACACGTCCTCCTGGTATCCGATTATGCAGACCTGGGAAGAAACCTGAACCTCCCGATCCCTGACAGTGAACCTCCCAGTGAAACCCTGCAGAAAGTGAAGGCCTGGCTGAACCGGAACGGGAGATGGCTTCTCATCTTTGATAACGCTGTCCGGCCGGAGGATCTGAATAACCCTGCCAGCCCGGAGTACCAGTTCCTTCCCTCGCTCGGAAAAGGGCATGTCATCATAACGTCCCGGAACCCGCATTGGGAATCCCTGGCCAAACCGCTCAAGGTACCCGTATTCAAACGGGAAGATGCCGTTCAGTTCCTCCTGAACCGGAGCGGGAAAACAGATGCGCAATCGGCCGGCGCCTTGGCAGAAGAACTCGGGGATCTCCCGCTCGCCCTCGAACAGGCCGGGGCGTATATTGCAGAAACCCCCGGATATTCGATTGCGAACTATCTGACCGTGTTCCGGGAGCGGCATGCGGAACTTTTACAACGAAGCCCGAAACCCTTGGATCATCAGGAAACGGTAGATATCACCTGGACCATTTCGATGAAGACGGTCCGGAAGGAAAACCCGGCCGCTGCCGACCTGTTGAACCTTCTTGCCTTTTTTTCCTCGGAGGCAATCCCGCTATCCCTTCTGAAAACGAGAGGAGCCCATCTCCCCGAACCCCTTTCCTCTGTTGTGAATGACGCACTCCAATTGGGCGAGGCGGCAGGGCTGCTCCACAGGTATTCTCTCATCGAGTCATCCGATGATACGGTATCGGTTCACCGGCTCGTGCAGATGGTCACCCGGGACAGGCTCAACGCGGCAGGCCGAAAGAAATGGTGCCAGTCTGCGATCTCAATTGTCGATGATGCTTTTACGTACGATCAGAATTCGGTTCAATCCTGGCAGGAATGTTTGCCGCTGCTCCAACATGCACTATCCGTGGCGAACTATGCGGACGGGTTTGATGCAGTATCGGAAACGGAGGCGCATCTGCTTAATGCAGTGGGAATGTTTTTCCAGAACCGTGCCGAACTCCAGGACGCGGAACGTTGCTTGAAACGAGCGCTTGCCATAGGTGAGAAAACTTACGGTTCGGACCATCCCGAGGTTGCAACAATTGTTAACAACCTCGGTTTGGTCCTTCAGGCACTTGGTGATCTTCAGGGAGCGAAGGCGAACTATGAACGGGCCCTGAAAATCGATGAGAAGTTCTACGGTTCGGACCATCCCGAGGTTGCAACAATTGTTAACAACCTGGGAAGTGTCCTGAAGGATCTGGGGGATCTGCCGGGAGCGAAGGCGAACTATGAACGGGCCCTGAAAATCGATGAGAAGTTCTACGGTTCGGACCATCCAATGGTTGCAAGAGATGTCAACAACCTCGGTTTGGTCCTTCAGGCAATGGGGGATCTCGCAGGAGCGAAGGCGAGTTTTGAACGGGCCCTGAAAATCGATGAGAAGTTCTACGGTTCGGACCATCCTAATGTTGCAAGAGATGTCAACAACCTCGGTTTGGTCCTTCAGGCAATGGGGGATCTCGCAGGAGCGAAGGCGAGTTTTGAACGGGCCCTGAAAATCGATGAGAAGTTCTACGGTTCGGACCATCCAGAGGTTGCAATAATTGTTAACAACCTCGGGAGTGTCCTTCAGGCAATGGGGGATCTCGCAGGAGCGAAGGCGAGTTTTGAACGGGCCCTGAAAATCGATGAGAAGTTCTACGATTCGGACCATCCTAAGGTTGCAACAGATGTCAACAACCTCGGGAGTATCCTGAAGGATCTGGGGGATCTGCCGGGAGCGAAGGCGAACTATGAACGGGCCCTGAAAATCGATGAGAAGTTCTACGATTCGGACCATCCTAAGGTTGCAACAGATGTCAACAACCTCGGTTTGGTCCTTCAGGCAATGGGGGATCTCGCAGGAGCGAAGGCGAACTATGAACGGGCCCTGAAAATCGATGAGAAGTTCTACGGTTCGAACCATCCTAATGTTGCAATAATGGTCAACAATCTCGGGGGTGTCCTGAAGGCTCTTGGGGATCTGCCGGGAGCAAAGGCAAACTTTGAACGGGCGCTCGCAATATTTAAAAAATATCTGGGGGAGGATCATCCCTCAACGAAAATTGTTCAGGGAAAACTTGATAGAGTAAACCGAGAGTTGAGTAAGTAAAAGTAACAATGAGTGACAGCGGGATTACCAGATTTCGCAATCTTGATAGGTTCTCCGCTGTAATAATGGAATCATACCCTGTTTTGGGGCGCAAGTGGTCATTATCTACATGGCAACGCACGAACAGCAACACATATATGGGAAATTTTCTCCATATTTGGTGTTATGGCGTGAGAGGAGGGTTGGATGAAAACTGAGGTTTTGGAAAGTATCAAGAAAACCGAGGATGAGTATCGATCGGTTCTCAGTGAGGCGGAAGCCGAGAAGAAGAAACGCATCTCGCAGGCTGAGCTGGAAGCTGACAACCTGATCGTAAAAGCACAGAACGATGCTGAAGCGTACAAGAAACAGCGTCTCGCAGATGCACGGCAGCAGGCATTGGCCAGGCGGGATGAGATCGTGAAGGAAGGCAGCCGGAAGGCCGCAGCGCTCAATGAGAAGGGAGAGAAGAATCTCCCGCGTGCGGTCGACCTGCTGGTCTCACGGTTCCAGGAGCAGCTGCATGTTCAAGCCTGAGCAGATGAGCCGGCTCTTAATCGCGGCCTCTAAGGACCAGATGGAGCCGGTCATCCGCGAGCTGTACCGTCACAATCTCTTTCACATCGAGGAATTCGTAGAGCAGGGAAAGGAATCCTACGCCGGGTTCCGGATAGGTACTCCTCTCCCTGGAGCCAGTGAAAAGTCGGGCGAACTGATCAAGATCCGATCCATTGCAAATGCATTCTCCCTCAAAAAAGAGGAGATGGAGGCAGCTGCAAAGGAGCGGTCATCGGCAATCAAAACGAAGATCGAATCCGATCTTCCTGCCCTTGAGCGCGAGATCGAGGATCTCCTTGCAGAACGCTCGAAACTGGATGCCCAGGTCAAAGAAGCCGAGAGCAAGATAGAAATGCTCCGGCCTTTTGCCGGAATTCCCCTGGCTATGGACCTGTATCGCGGGTACCGCAGCATTGCGGTTTTCACCGGCTACATCAAATCGGATGTCTCCCTTGCAGCACCCCACGAGAAATATTTTGCTCCCTCCAAGGAGTCGAATTTCATCGTGGTATTCACTCCCCTGCAGCATGCAAAGGAAGTGGAAAATGCACTTGTTTCGGCAGGTTTCCAGTCTGTCCCGGTACCGGAAGAGACCGGCCCGGCCCAGGCACGGATCGATCACCTGAACTCCCAGGCAGCGTCTGCCAGGAGCCAGATGGACGCGATCGCGAAGAAGCTTGACGAGATAAAGAGCGGGCATTCCGAATTCCTGATGGCATGCGAAGAGCTGCTGTCGTCCGATGTGGAACAGGCCGAGGCACCCCTCCGGTTTGCAACAACCGCACAGACGTTTGTTGCCGAAGGATGGGTCCCGACTGCAAAGCTCGCCGAAGTCACGGAAGGCTTAAACCGGGTAACCGGAGGGAAAGTCTTCACGAGCGAGCTTGAGGTCGACCTGGAACACGATTCGGTTCCTGTGGAGTACCATAACCCGGACTTCGCGAAACCGACGCAGATGTTAATGGACGTTTATTCCCGGCCCCGGTATACCGAAGTCGATCCGACCCTCATGGTCTCGATTGTCTTCCCGGTATTTTTCGGGCTCATCCTGGGAGATGTCGGTTACGGCTTAATTCTCCTCGTGATGTGCTTCGGGCTCCGGAAGTTCCTGAAGGGAGAAGAAGGAAGAATGCTCCTCGTCTCTCTCCGGAACGCAAGCATCATAACCATCATTTTCGGTCTCTTGTTCAGTGAATTTTTAGGATTCGAACTCCCCTGGCATCCGATCATCTTCAGCCGGCACCTCGGTATCGGCGGTGAAGCGGGATCTTCGGAAGCCGCAATTCCTGCACTTCTGGTTATGTCCGTCTGGATCGGTGTTCTGCATATAACGCTGGGCCGCGGACTCGGCATGGTCAACCATGCCCGGCAGGATCACGGGGAACACCGTATGAAGGCAGTCTTTGCCAACTTCGGCTGGCTGGCCGTCATGTGGGGAATACTTATCGCCATCTGGGCGAACTTCGCAATTCCCTACATGCCGGACCTGACGGGACTTCCCGCAATCGCAGCCGGTATAAATCTCGGAGCGGTTATCGGGGGCATCCTGATTCTTCTCGGTGTGATTTTCATCGCCCGTGAATCTGCGCTCGATATTGTGGAATTACCCACGATCATCAGCCACGTGCTCTCGTATACCCGTCTCGTTGCGGTCGGCCTCTCATCGGTCGCCATCGCAATGGTCGTGAATTATATGTCCATCGGGATGTTCATCGGGCCGTCGCTTGAGAATTTCACCCTGATGAGCATCGTAATGATAATTGTCGGCGTTCTCGTGTTCCTGATAGGTCACGCGATGAATACCGCACTGGGGATCCTCGGAGGAGGGCTCCACTCAATCCGTTTGCACTATGTTGAGTTCTTCACCAAGTTCTACAAGGGTGGAGGAAAGAAGTACAATCCATTTGGAATGAAACGAAGATTTACTGAGGAATAATCATGGCAGAAGCAGTAGTAGCATCCGTAGCAACTGAAGTCGCAGTAGCGCAGGCATCGGCAGTGGGAATGAAGGCAGTCGGCGCAGGTCTCGCCGTCGGCCTCGCCGGTATCGGTACCGGTGTGGCCGAGATGGGTATCGGAGCGGCAGCAGTCGGCGCAATTGCCGAGAACAAGGACTTCTTCGGTCTCGGTCTTCTCTTCACGGTTATCCCGGAAACGATCGTCATTTTCGGTCTCGTCGTTGGTCTCCTCTTATTATTCTGAAGGAGAGATCATGGGACTGGAAGCAGTCGTCGAAGAAATACGGGCAAAAGGGCAGAAGGAGGCCGGGGAGATCCGTGCTTCCGCAGCGGCTGAAACAGCGAAGATTCTTGCGGAAGCCCAGAAGCGTGCCGAGGCCATCAAGCTTTCAACGGAAGCTGAAGTGGAAAAACAGACCGGCCACATTATCGGGCAGGATGTCGCGGGAGCTCACCTCGTGGTGAAGCGCGAGATCCTCAACACCCAAAAGAAACTCCTCGATACGGTCTATGCAGACGCGCTCAGAAAGATCGCCGGGTTGCCCGCAAGCTTCCACCGGGAAGCCATCGGAAAACTCCTTCTGGAAGCCCAGAATGAGATCCCTGCCGGAATCGTCCGTTGCAACGAACGCGATCTTGCGATCCTCAAGGAGGTTGTCGCAGGGAACAGTGCGTTCAAGGGATTTTCCGCAGGGAAGACAATCGATATCGACGGGGGTATCGTAATCGAGAGCGCCGATGGCGAGCTCTCGATTGACTACAGTTACCGCACATTCCTGAACCGGATCTGGGAATCAGGGCTGAAGGATGCATCAGATACGCTCTTTGGATAGGGAGGAACGTTCATGCCTGAAGTGAGTGGGGCCGGACCAGCGCCCTACATCTACGTCTGCACGCGTATGCGTGTCCGGAAGGCGAAGCTCATTCCCCGCGAAGAGTACCAGAGGCTCCTCAACATGGGCCTTCCCGAGATTGCCCGGTTTATCGAAGAGACGGAGTACAAACAGGAGATCGACGAGCTCGGGACCGCATTCACGGGAACGAATCTCATCGAGGTTGCGGTCAGCTGGAATCTTGCAAAGGAATACCAGCGCATCCTGCAGATCACGCCGGGAAACCTCAAGCACTTCACGAAGGCCTATCTGAGAAGGTGGGACATCCAGAACGTGCTCACGATTATCCGCGGCAAGATCCAGGGAGTGAAGCCGGGAAAAATCAAGGAAGTCCTGATCCCGGCAGGAAGCCTCGACAGGGTTTTCCTTGACCGGCTGCTCGGGGAAGATTCCCCGGACCGGATCATGGAGGCTCTCAAGGATACCCGGATGTACCCCGTTTTCGTAAGGGAGTTTCAGCCGGCCGTGGAGAGCGGATCCTTTGCCCGTCTCGAAAACGAACTCTACAAGGAGTTCTATGCCGATCTGATTGCAGAGGCAAAGAGCGGCGTGAAAGGCGGGGATCTCTTCCTTGCGTTCATCAAGCTTGATATCGACATCAAGAATATCAAGACCCTCTTCCGTCTCCGTGCAGACAAGTTCGAGGAGGACGGGCGCGAGATCATGGTGCCGGGCGGCAGTTTCTCGGTCGATGAGCTCCAGCAGCTGAACAGTATTCCCCAGCATGAGGAGTTCATCGATACCCTGATGCGCAGGGTCAAACTGAAACCCCTCCTCGATCTCCTGGAGAGCCTGAAAAAGGAACGTACGGTACGGGATATTGAGATCGCCCTCACCCGCGTCCAGCTGGAACAGATGGAGCGGATGTCGAAGCGAACCCCGTTCTCCATCCATCCGATCCTCGTGTACCTGGAGAAGAAGAAGTACGAAGTGACCAATCTTCGTGCGATTGCCCGGGGGAAGGAATCGAACCTCCCGACGGACAGGATTGCCGAGTGCCTGGTGATGTAAATGGAGATTGCAGTAATCGGGAACAGCGAGTTTATCCTCGGGTTCCGGCTTGCCGGGATCCGGAAAACCTACGCAGCGGAAAACGATGAAAAACTCCACGAACACATCACGAATGCGCTCCAGGACGGCGAAGTCGGGATTCTCGTACTTCGGTCGAACGATATGGAACGGCTTCCCCGCAAACTGCGGCTCACCCTGGAAAACTCGGTGAAGCCGACCGTGATTGCAATAGGCGGGGAAGAGGGTGGCGAATCCCTCCGCGAGAAGATCAAGCGATCGGTGGGCGTCGATCTGTGGAAGTGAATGAATGACAGCAAAGACAGACAAAAAGGGTGTATTAAAACGGATTGCAGGCCCGGTGGTCACTGCAGTCAATCTTGATGCCCACATGTACGATGTCGTCAAAGTCGGCAACGAAGCGCTGATGGGCGAAGTCATCAAGATTGACGGCGAAAATGTGATCATCCAGGTCTACGAGGATACGTCCGGCATCAGGCCGGGAGAACCGGTCGAGAACACCGGGCTTTCCCTGGCGGTCGAGCTCGGGCCGGGGCTTCTTACCAGTATTTATGATGGTATCCAGCGGCCCCTCAACGTCCTCGTTGAGAAGATGGGAGACTTCATCGAGCGGGGTGTATCCGCTCCGGGTCTGCCCCGGGACAAGAAGTGGGAGTTCAAGCCGCTCGTGAAAGCAGGCGACGAAGTCCTTCCCGGAACGATCATCGGCGAGGTCCAGGAGACGAACATCGTCCACAAGGTCATGATCCCGCCGAACGCGAAGCCCGGGAAAGTGAAGACGATCAAGTCCGGCTCGTTCAACGTCGAAGAGACCGTTATCGTTCTCGAAGACGGCAGGGAATACCCGATGATGCAGCGCTGGCCGGTCCGTGTCCCGCGTCCGGTAAGCGAAAAGATGAACCCGACCATCCCGCTGATTACCGGTCAGCGTATCCTGGACGGACTCTTCCCGATCGCAAAGGGCGGCACCGCTGCAATTCCCGGACCGTTCGGTTCCGGAAAGACCGTTACCCAGCAGCAGCTGGCAAAGTGGAGTGACGCAAAGATCGTGGTCTACATCGGCTGCGGTGAGCGTGGAAACGAGATGACCGAAGTGCTCGTCGAGTTCCCGCATCTCGAAGACCCAAAGTCCGGAAAGCCCCTGATGGAGCGTACGGTCCTTATAGCCAACACTTCCAACATGCCGGTCGCGGCCCGTGAAGCATCGGTGTACACCGGTATCACGATTGCCGAGTACTTCCGTGACATGGGATACGATGTCTCCCTGATGGCAGACTCGACTTCCCGGTGGGCGGAAGCAATGCGTGAGATCTCCTCCCGTCTCGAAGAGATGCCGGGTGAGGAAGGGTACCCCGCATACCTTGCGGCCCGCCTCTCCGAGTTCTACGAGCGTGCAGGGCTGGTCAAGACCCTGAACGGCCAGGACGGATCGGTCTCCGTTATCGGAGCAGTCTCCCCGCCCGGCGGTGACTTCTCGGAGCCGGTTACCCAGAACACCCTCCGTATCGTGAAGGTCTTCTGGGCGCTGGATGCAAAGCTCTCCCAGCGCCGGCACTTCCCTGCCATCAACTGGCTGAACTCGTACTCCCTGTACCTGGAAAGCCTGAACAACTGGTACGACAAGGAAGTCTCCCCAGAGTGGAACCCCCTGCGTTCCTGGGCAATGGCGGTCCTGCAGAAGGAAGCCGAACTCCAGGAAATCGTCCAGCTGGTCGGTTCCGATGCACTCCCCGAGGCAGAACAGATCACCATCGAAGTCGCCCGTATGATCCGTGAGGTCTTCCTCCAGCAGAATGCATACGACTCGGTCGACACGTTCTGCGACATGACCAAGCAGTATGCCATGATGAAGGCCATCCGGCAGTTTGCGGACCTTGCCTACGCCGCCCAGGCAGCAGGTGTCCCGCCGGCCCAGATCAATGCGGTCAAGGCCAAGGGAGAACTCCCGCAGATCAAGTTCATCAAGGACTACGTGCCAGCACTCGACAAGATCCTGAAGGACATGGATGCGGAATTCAACAAACTGAGGTCGGCAGCATGAAGGAATACCGAACGATCAACAGAATTGCCGGTCCTCTCCTCTTTGTCGAGAAGACCGAGCCCATCGGGTACGGGGAACTCGTCAACATCGCCCTTGCAGACGGATCGATCAAGCGCGGACAGGTCCTCGATACCAGCGACGAGGTCGTCGTCGTCCAGGTTTTCGAGACCACCGCAGGTATCGGGAAAGACAGCGGCGTCCGGTTCACCGGTGAGACCATCAAGATGCCGGTCGGGCGCGAGATGCTCGGCCGTATCCTCTCGGGTGGCGGTAAGCCTATCGACGGCGGCCCGGAAATTGTCCCGGAGAAGCGGCTCGATATCACCGGTGCGGCCATCAACCCGTACGCCCGTGCCTCCCCGAACGAGTTCATCCAGACCGGTATCTCCACCATCGATGGGACCAACACCCTTGTCCGTGGCCAGAAACTCCCGATCTTCTCGGGTTCAGGTCTCCCGCACAACAACGTTGCGCTCCAGATCGCCCGCCAGGCAAAAGTGCTCGGCGGCAAGGGAGAGTTTGCGGTCGTATTCGCTGCAATGGGTATCACGAAAGAAGAAGCCAACTACTTCATGCAGGACTTCGAGCGGACCGGCGCTCTTGAGCGTGCCGTTGTCTTCCTGAACCTTGCAGATGACCCGGCAGTCGAGCGTATCATTACGCCCCGTCTCGCCCTGACAACGGCAGAGTACCTTGCATTCGAACTCGATATGCACGTACTCGTCATCCTCACCGACATGACCAACTACTGTGAGGCGCTCCGTCAGATCGGTGCAGCCCGTGAAGAGGTTCCCGGTCGGCGTGGTTACCCCGGTTACATGTACACGGACCTTGCCAGCATCTACGAGCGTGCCGGTATCATCAACGGGAAGAAGGGTTCCGTTACCCAGATCCCGATCTTAACGATGCCCGGCGACGATATCACCCACCCGATCCCTGACCTGACCGGATACATTACGGAAGGCCAGATCGTGGTTTCCCGTGAGCTGCACCGGAAGGGTATCTATCCGCCCATCAACGTGCTGCCCTCGCTGTCCCGTCTGATGAACCTCGGTATCGGTGACAAGCACACCCGGGACGACCACAAGAAGGTCTCTGACCAGATGTACGCGGCATATGCGGAAGGCAACGATCTCCGTGGCCTGGTCGCAATCGTCGGGAAGGATGCGCTCTCCGAGCGTGACCGGATGTTCCTTGAGTTCGCGGATCTCTTCGAAGGGAAGTTCGTCCGCCAGGGATATGACGAGGACCGGAGCATCGTGGACACGCTCACGGTCGGATGGGATCTCCTTTCGACCTTACCGGTCGAGCAGCTGGTCCGTATCGACCGCGACCTGATCGCGAAATACCACCCGAAAGTGAAGAACGCTCCCAAGGCAGCGTGATGCGCCATGGCGCTCAGAGATGTAAAGCCCACCCGGTCCGAACTGATCAACCTGAAAAGGAAGATCCAGCTCTCGGAAAGAGGATACAAGATCCTCAAGATGAAGCGGGACGGGCTGATCCTCGAATTTTTCAAGCTGCTGAAGGAAGCAAAGGACAGCCGCGGGGCGCTCCAGGCCCGGTATGCCCGGGCCGTTGAGGCGATGGCGCTCGCGAACACCGTAGAGGGTGCTATCGGCGTGAAGACTGCGGCGCTTTCCGTGAAGGAAGTCCCCCGGATCCAGCTCAAGAGCAAGAATATCATGGGCGTGGTCGTGCCGCAGATCGAGTCCTCGAAAGTAAAAAAGAGCCTCGTTGAACGCGGGTACGGCGTCCTTGGGACGAGCCCGGTCATCGATGAGACTGCGGAAGCGTTCGAAGATCTCGTGGAATCGATCATCGAGAGTGCCGAGGTCGAGACCACGATGAAGAAGCTCCTGGACGAGATCGAGAAGACGAAGCGGCGTGTCAACGCGCTCGAGTTCAAGGTCATCCCCGAGCTCACGGCAGCCCGTGACTTCATCAAGATGCGGCTCGACGAGATGGAACGCGAAGAACTCTTCCGATTGAAGAAGATCAAGGCCAGGAGTACGGCCTGAAAACAGTGTGGAGTGGGATGGTGACGATCGGAACGCTTGCCGAACTCGGCTGCACGAACAGGACTATCCTCCTCCGCGTTGATCTCAATTCGCCCATCGATCCGGCATCCAGCCTGATCCTGGATGACAAGAGATTCCGGGAGCATGTGCCGACCATCCAGGCGCTCCCGGAGAGTCGGGTCGTTGTGGTAACCCACCAGAGCCGGCCGGGGAAGAAGGATTTCACGACCCTGGAGGCCCATGCGGAGCGGCTCTCCCATCTGCTCGGGAAACATGTGGGATACATAGACGATATCTTCGGAACCGCTGCCCGTGAAGCGGTCCGGTCCATGAAGAAGGGAGACGTCCTGATGCTGGAGAATGTCAGGTTCAATGCGGAAGAGAACCTGACGCTCAAGCCTGAAGATGCGAAAAAGACGCATCTGGTGCGCAGGCTCTCCCAGATGGGCGATTATTTCGTGAACGATGCATTCGGTACCGCGCACCGCTCCCAGCCGACCGTAGTCGGCCTTCCCCTTGTCATGCGGTCGGTCGCAGGCCTCCTCATGGAGAAAGAGGTACTCTCGCTCTCCCGCATCTTTGCGGGAGCTCCCCGGCCGGTCTGCATGGTCCTTGGCGGAACGAAAGTGGACGATTCGATTGCGGTTGCCGAGCATGTCCTGAAAACCGGTGTTGCCGATCAGGTGATGGTGATTGGTGTTGTTGCAAACGTCTTTCTGATGGCCGACGGTTACAATATCGGAAAACCGTCCACCCAGCTCATCCAGCAGCTGAAGTACGAGGGGGAGATCGGGAAGGCAAAGGCGATTCTTGCCGCATACCGGGACAAGGTTGTCATGCCGGAATGGGTGGCTGTGCGCGAGAACGACTCACGCGTGGAATATCCCATCACCGCGATTCCGGAAAACGCACCGGTCCTTGACGCGGGAATGGAAGCGATCACGTCCCTGAAAGAAGTCCTGAAGAAGGCCGGAACCGTGGTCTTCAACGGCCCGGCCGGGGTGTTCGAGGAACCGGACTACGCGACCGGGACGTACGAACTCCTCAAGGCCTCCTCAAAAGTCGAATTCTCGGTTGTCGGCGGCGGACACACGGCGGCAGTTATCGAGAAACTCGGCATAGAAAAGGATTTCACCCATATATCGACAGGCGGCGGAGCCTGCATCGAGTTCCTGACCGGAAAGAAACTCCCGGCGGTCGACGCCTTGGAGCAGTCCAAAAAGTTATTCGGCTGAACCGGCTCCTTCCCGCCGGTTCCGGCGCACTTTTTCCCCGGACGCGGTTTTTCCTCCGAGGCTATTCCTGCGTACCTGCGGGTATCCTGGCCGGAACGGGAACCGGTTCGCTGTTATCCCTGAGCCGGGCGAGAAGGACCTTCGGGGACACGCCGGTCTCCCGTGAGATCCTGATAAGGGCGGTTTCGAGATCTGCGATATCCGGTGCGAGTTTCACGTTCTTTGCGTTCGTCCGCATGGTATGAAGGACCGCAAACGACAGCCCGAGTGCAGTTGCGAGGAAGAGCGTTTCCGAGAAGAGGAGAACAACGCCGCCGATGAAGTTCAGTCGCCCGGCCTGGAGGAGCAGTGCGGTGCCGAGGATGAACAGCGCCCAGCAGAGTACGACCGTAAGCCGGGTTGATGCCACCGGGCTCGCGAGGCTCCGTTTCCGTTCCTGTTCCCGAAAGTCCGGAAACCGATCTATCATGGTTCCGAGATGCAGGAGACCGGCGCCTGCCGCGAGAGTGAAAAGGCCGCCTGCCGCGACCCCGGCAAGGATGAACTCGTTTCCCATCGTATTCACCGTGAACGAGTATTGCGGGTGATGCTATAAAAAGTATTCTTTATGTAATACTTATGGATTTTCAGTCGAATTTTTTGGAACACTTATGAAATATCCACAGACTTTTTTATAGTATTCTGGCCCAGTATTACAGAAGAATGGGTGAGAAAGGGAACGGACAACGGGGAGAACGGGTTGCAATCTCTTATAAAATGCCCCCCAATGTCTATGAAAAGGTCTATAAACTTGTTTATGAAGAAAAAAAGTTCTCAACGGTCTCCGATTGTATCACCCAAGCCTTAATATACTTCGTTGATAATCAAGCCGGTATGGGACAATTCCCCGAACTCTTCAAAGAATACCTGAACTCGGATGAAGGGCGGGAACTCATGAAGAAAATGATGAAAGAAACGCTCCTTGAGGTTCTTTCCACCCAGGACACTGAGGCGCGGCAGCCCCAATCGTAATTCATAGGTATTACACTTCTTGTACCAGTACATCAATATTTTGGATTATTGTTTTATACCGGAAGAAAAATCACGCGCTTTTCCGCGCAGCGTGTCCGGCCCGGATGGTTTCGAGAATTGCGGGACTATCTCCGGTTACCAGGTTGCATGCGGTACCGGAGCAGAGATATGCCGTATATCCTTCTCCGGCACGCTTCTCCATCGTCCGGGTGAAGGGGACAATCTCTCCGAGTTCTGTTCCCGGATCACCCGGGAGTTTCAGCAGGGTGAGAAGGGACGGCAGAAATGTCCCGTTCAGCGTGCGCAGCAGAGGTCCTGCCCCGGGGTCTCCCCCTTCCCCGCAGATCACGAGTTCCCACGAGGGGCCGAGAGCAAAATCGAGCCCGTTCTGGAAGAACGTGCAGCCCGTCGGTGACTGTTCCGCCATTCCCGAATAGATCCTGGCGATTCGTCCGGCTTCCGCTTCAGACCCGCTGGTACCGGTCAACCGGGACAGCCAGAGAAGATTCCGGAACGCGACAGCGTTTGCGGAGGGAAGTGCCCCGTCATACAGTTCTTTCTGCCGTGCGATCAGATCGGAAGCGTCATCCGGCGCCGAAAAGAACCCCCCTTCAGCAGGGTCACGGAAATACCGGTCGAACTCTGCCTGGAGCCGGATCGCTTCGCGGAGGAAGCATGGTTCGAACCCTGCGAGATAGAGTTCGAGAAGCCCCCAGATCAGGAAGGCATAGTCCGTGGCCAGCGCGGGAATCGCGGCCTCCCCCTCGCGGTACCGGTGCAGGAGCCGGCCGTCCGGGTTCCGGAGCCTCTTTTGGAGGAACTCTGCACAGCGGATGGCGGCATTGTACCAGGAATCATCGGAAAATGCCCGTGCCGCACGGGCGAGGGCCGCTATCATGAGCCCGTTCCAGTCGGTCAGGATCTTGTCGTCAAGGAGCGGCGGGACCCGTTTCCTGCGGGCGTCCGCGAGTTTTTGCCGGGCCGGGGCGAACCGGTCTTCCCCTGCGGTCGCACGATCTCCGGATCCGTTCAGGCCGCCGTCCCCCGCGACCCGGTACAGGATGTTCTTCCCGGATCGTTCCCCGGTTCCCGGATCCGGGAAATTCCCCTGTTCCGTAACACCGAAGAGATCCGCGATACGCCCCCCCTCCCCGTTCCCGAGGACCGACCGCATTTCGTCCCGGGTCCAGAGATAGTATTTCCCTTCGGATCCCTCGCTGTCTGCATCTTCCGAGGAATAGAACCCCCCCTCCGGGGAAGCCAGCCGGTCCATGACATACCCGAGCGTATCTCCGGCAACGTCCCGGTACCGCGTGGTTCCGGTCGCAAGGTACATCTCGGTATATGCCATCGCGAGAAGCGCTTGGTCGTACAGCATCTTCTCGAAGTGAGGAACCAGCCAGCGGGCATCGGTGGAGTACCGGTGGAATCCCCCTCCGATATGGTCATGGATCCCGCCCATCGCCATCGCATCGAGCGTCCTCGCAGCCATCGCAAGAGCCTCCCTTTTTCCGGTCCTGTTCCCGTACCGGAGCAGGAACATCGGGATATGGGGCGTCGGGAACTTCGGAGCACCGCCGAACCCGCCGTTCTCCGCATCGAACGTACCGGCAAGGGCTTCAAAGGTCCGGTGGAGCAGTTCTTCACCGGGTTCGTTACCGGGCCGGGGAAGGGAACCCTGGAGGGCGGACGCGATGGTTGTTCCGGCGGCCAGGATCTCGGATCTCTGCTCCTTCCACGCGGCCACAATCTTGGGAATAAGCTCATGGAGACCCGGATAGCCGAACCGTGATTCGCGGGGGATATAGGTTGCGGCATAGAACGGATGGCGGTCCGGGGTCAGAATCACCGTGAGCGGCCATCCGGCAGTTCCGGCGATTGCCTGGGCGGCGGTCATATAGATCTGGTCGATATCGGGCCGCTCTTCCCGGTCCACCTTGATACAGACAAAGGCATCGTTCAGGAGCCGTGCGGTCTCCGGGTCGGCAAAAGATTCCTGCTCCATCACATGGCACCAGTGGCAGGCGGCATACCCGATAGAGAGAAAGACCGGCTTATCCTCGCGCTTTGCCCGTTCGAACGCTTCGTCCCCCCAGGGATACCAGTCCACCGGGTTGTTCGCATGCAGGAGAAGGTACGGGCTTTTCTCGCGGGAGAGCCGGTTCATCGGACGGTTTTCATCAGATTCCGTGAGACCCATAACTGGTGGTGCGTTACCGGGGATTATGGTGGTTCCGGTGCAGGCACACTGCGGTTGTCCCGAAGTCCGTGACAGGAGAGTATCCCGGACCGGAACCGGTTCAGGAATCCTTTCCGCTGCGGATCGCAAGGAGAAGCAATCCTGCGATTGCGGCAGGGATTGCCAGGGCAGCGGTACACCCCGGGGATTTCCGGGTCTGGGTTACCGTAGCCGGGGGAACGCTTGTGCTGAAGGATGTATCCGGGGCAATCGCTGAAACGTTCGTTACCGAATCGGCTATTGGTTCTGTAACCGTACTGACGCTTCCCGGAACGACCCCGTTCGTGTTATCGATCTCCTCCACCTGGAGCAGGGTGACATTTGTCCCTGGTGTTGACGGGGTCGTGCCCGATACCGCGATCGTGACGGACACATCGTTGCTTGAGGGGAACGAAAGCAGGTATCCATTGACAAAGACCGCGTTCCCCAGCGAGGGGATGACCGCGGCGGGAATGCCGTTCTTGACCACCTGGACGCTCCACGATGGCTGGAGCAGGTCCGTTGTCATCTGGATGCTGTGCTGCGCATTGAACGTTGTTGCACCCGAGGGAATGATCGTCAGGGTAGCATTCACTGCCTGCGAACCTCCCGGTACGAGGGGGACCGTGGCAGGATTGAGAGTCGGGGGGGAGAGGATGAGGGTCGCAGATGCGGGAAGGGAGAGTGCGGCAAGCCCGAGGAGCATTATCAGAAGAAGAAAGCGGTTCCTGACCATGGGTATCATGGAGAAGTTTCCGCCGGATATTATAGTGCTGTCGATCCGGGTAGTCCCGTTCCGCATCTGCGACGAGAGGGGTTGTCAGGGCGGACGGCTGCCAGGAACCGTCCTGCGGCAACCTGATAAGGTCCTGCTCCCTTGTTTGTAATATATCATGGAAGATGAATTCCGGATCCGGGTCATGACCCCGGAGGACGTCAGGACCGCAATCGAGTGGGCTGCCGAAGAGGGCTGGAACCCCGGGGTCCATGACGCGGAATGTTTCCCTGCGGCAGATCCGGAAGGGTTTTTCATCGCGGAAGCCGGAGGACAGCCGGTCGCCACGATATCGGTAGTCAATTATGACGAGCGGTTTGCCTTTGCCGGCCTCTATATCGTACAGAAAGAGTTCCGGGGAAAGGGATACGGGTCCCGGCTCTTCGATCATGCCTGGAGGCATGCCGAAGACCGGATAATCGGCGGGGACTGCGTCTTTACGATGCAGGAGAAGTACCGGGACCGGGACAACCTGATGCCCGCGTTCCGGAATATCCGGTTCGAAGGAATCGGCGGGGGGAACGATCCGGGGAATCTCGTCGATGCCCGTGCGCTGCCCTTTGAGTCGGTCCTTGCCTACGACCGTATCCATTTTCCTGCAAACCGTCCCGCGTTCCTCCACGCCTGGCTGGGCCAGGAAGGGTCAACGGCGCTTGCGTTCCTAAACCCGTCCGAGCGGATTGCAGGCTTCGGTGTCATCCGGCAATGCATGAACGGCCATAAGGTGGGGCCGCTCTTTGCGGATACGCCGGAGATTGCCGAACAGATCTACCAAGGCCTCGCGGCAACGGCGCCCGGAGAGCAGATCTACCTCGATACCCCGGAACCGAACCAGGCGGCGGTTGCGCTCGCCCGGTCCCATGGCATGACCGAGGTGTTCGGGACCGAGCGGATGTACACGAAGGAGATCCCGCCGCTTCCGCTGCACCATATCTTCGGCATCACTTCGTTCGAGCTGGGATAAGGAAAGGCTTTCTCGGTCCGTGCAGTACCAGACCCGGTATGAAGATCATGGGGATTGCATCAAGCCCGAGAAAGGGCGGAAACAGCCAGACGCTGGTCGAACACATCCTCGCCGGAGCACGGGAAGCCGGTGCGGAGACCGAACTGATACGGCTCTGCGATTACGAGATCCAGCCCTGTACCGGTTGCAACAGCTGCAAGAAAGGCGGTGCATGCGTACTGGAGGACGATATGGCGGAGCTCTTCCTGAGAATGGGCGAAGCCGATGCCGTGGTCTTCGGATCCCCGATATACTGGGGCCGGCTCAATGCACAGGCTTATCCTTTCATTGACCGGTTTTACGCGTACCTGAAACCTGATTTTTCCACGGATTTCCCGAAAGGCAAAAAGTTCGCGGTTGCGCTTACCTGCGGCGGCATGGGTCCGGAAGTCCTGAATCCGGTCAACGAGTACCTGAAAAATATCTTCAGGTTCCTGGGGTTCGTCGATGCGGGTTTTGTCTGGCAGAACCACTGCCTCCTGCCAACCGATCTCGGGAACTATCCGGAAAAGATCAGGGAAGCGGAAGAGCTGGGAAGATCCCTGGTACACTAGCCTTTTTTCGGGTAAAACCTTTCAGAAAAATCGTTCCTGGCGTTCTCCGGTCCTGCAGGAAACCCCCCCGGGGAATCCGTTAGAAATTAATAGGGTCTTTTGTTCAAACTGCTGGTATGAGCAAATATTCTCCGGGCGCCCTGAATATCCAAAATATCGTAACCGCAGGGGCGGTCGCGGATTCTCTCGATCTGAAACGTCTTGCTGAGACGCTTCCGGAGTGCAGATACCGCAAGTCCCGTTTTCCTGGGGCCGTCTACTCGATGCAGAACCCCAAAGCAGTCGCCCTTCTTTTTGCATCCGGAAAAGTCGTCCTTACCGGTCTCACCAGGCTGGAGGATATCCCCCTCTCTCTGCAGAATCTTGTGCAGATCCTCCGGAGCTGCGGGGTTGCGTGTCCCGGTACGGCATCGGTCACGGTCAAAAATATTGTCTGCACGTCCAGCCTGGGAAATGAATGCAGCCTTGCAAAAATCATGATATCCCTCATGGATACCGAACAGGTGGAATATGAACCTGAGACCTTTCCCGGCCTTGTCTGCCGGATCACCGATCCGAAGATCGTATTCCTTCTCTTCTCATCGGGGAAGATCGTAATTACCGGCGGGACAACCATGGCCGATGTCGCACGGGGTCTCGACGTTTTCCTGCAGAAACTGCATCAAATCGGGGTCCGGTAAGTATCGTCTCACCGTTCCGGGTGGTCCTGCACGCAGTGCGCCAGGTTCAGCCTGCCGATCATGAGCCAGCCGGCAAGACAGAGCAGCCCGACCGCAATATTGATCAATCCCAGGCTGAGGATGAGGTCCGTTCCTATCAGGGAGACGAGGACCATCCCCAGACTTCCGAACACCAGGCCGAAACAGTTGATCAGGGCAGATGCCGAACCGGCATCCTCCTTCTGCTGCTCGAGCATGAGGTATGCGCCGCCCGGCCTCACACAGCTGCCCATCAGGGACGCAGGAAAGAGGGCAAGGGTGAAGACCACTGCGCTCGTATCGCCGAAAAGAGAGAGACAACATCCGGCTGCGACCAGGACCGCGAAACCTGCCGCAATGATGGATGTGCGCCGGAATGTGCGGGAGAGCCGGATATAGAGAAACGGCCCGGCAATCAGTGCGACCGCGTTCGCAGCGAAAAAGAAGCTGTACCCCTGCTCGGAGAGCCCGAACCCTTTCTCGAAAATGTACGAGGAGTCCGCAATAAAAGCGAGCGATGCAGTACTGACCAGCGAGAAGACGATCAGGAGCGAGGTGAACCCGGGATTTTTCAGGACTGTGCCGAGACGCCCGAAGGACTGGATCATCGTCCCGGTATACCGGGACGGGATCGTCTCCCTGAGAAGAAGGCCACCCGCCATCGAGACGATCCCGATGAGGGCGAGTGCAAAAAAGAGGCCCCGCCACGAGGTATAGGGGATCATGAACGCTCCGAGGACCGGGGCTACCGCCGGGGATATGACCACCATGGACTGGACGAGTGCGAGGACGGATTCCTGCTGTCTCCCGGAATAGACATCCTTCACCATCGCCATCGCGACGGCGGATGCGGCACTCCCCCCGACGGCCTGCAGTACGCGGAAGAATATCAGGTGCCAGATGTCCCAGGAGATGGCGCATGCGGCGCTTGCAACGATATAGATTGCAAGGCCGAGGAGCAGGACCGGCCTGCGGCCGTACCTGTCGGAAAGGGGTCCCCAGAACAGCATTCCGGCGCTGAAAAAGATGAAAAAGAGGATCAGGGTCAGGTTGGCTAGGGAAGTGGAGACCGCAAAGTAATCGCTCATTCCCGGAAGTGCCGGGAGATAGAGATCGGTTGAAAGGGGAACGAATGCGGAAAGGACTGCGATAAGGGCTAAAAGTCCTTTCCCGCCAAGGTATTTCTGATAAACCGGGGACTGGCGGTTCCCGGAAGATTCTGAGTTCGTGAGGCCTTCCTGCAATACGGATTGCACCCACACTGTTGTTCCGGAAACCTGATATGTCTTCTTCGGGAGAGAAGCAGGATAAGGCGGGCGGGGGCCTCCCTCTCCCTGCGACCGCCCCGCTCGGAAGATATCGCCGGACCCTGGAAAAAAAGGCCGGAAAATTTTCCCGTTTCCGCTCCTATTTATCAGGCCCTGCCGGAGAGTATTGTAACAGGAGGCGAACAGACATGATGACAAAAACAGGATTCGTTCAGAAAGGCCGGGAATCTGCGGTGGATCCCGGGGGAAAATGCTGGGATATCATGGAATTCACCATCAGCGGCAGGACCTATGCGGTCCGGATGGAGGATATCCGGATTGCACTCCTAGGGAAATCGTTTGCCCGGGTCGAAGGGCTGGAACGGCACTGGGGCCTGCATCTTACCGGTATCCGGGGTCTTGCCTGGCTCTCGGCATCGGGACGGGCCTTCAACATCGAACTGAACGACGGGGAACGCTACACCGTCCCCCACATCCTGCTCCGGGCGGTCATCCACTGGCGGAAACGCTCCGCACCCATTGCCGCATTCCCGTATTACTCCCGGTCCCGGATGAGGGAACCCCTCGTGGGATCGACAATCCAGCAGACCCTCACGACCGAGTTCGCATAAACGCCGCCTTAGGGATACTCCTCCTCGTTTTTTGGAATACCGGTTGTACCAGCTGTAACCCTGGTATCAGAGAACTGACCGTTCTGGCTCCCGCCGCACTACGGTGAACTTATAATCCCCCGGGTGAAAACCGTTGTACCAGGAAAAACCGGCAGCGCTCCCGTCCATCTTCACCCGTCTTTCCGGAACGGTCCGGAGCGAGGCCCGTCCGGTTTTTATGAGGATATCCCCCTATGCCCGGCGACCACCAGATCCAATACAGCGTGAGGTTCAAGATCCTTCTGGTTCTTCTCGCTGTATCGATGGTCTCTCTCGCGGTCACCGGTTACCTGGCATTTGCTGCCATCCGCGACATGGGCAATTTCGCGGAATCGAGCAGCAATGCTCTGGGGGACCAGGCCCTGAATGACAGCACCATCGCCCTTGAAGCGGCTGCCCGGCAGTATCTCCTCCAGATGGCGACCGACCAGGCTGAGATAACCGATTATCTCCTGAACGATGTGGAGAACGAGCTCCTCTCTGTCCGTGCACGGGCAGACCATATCCAGCAGATGTCAGCGGAAAACGCAGCAGAGTCCGGATCCATTGCATTTCCGGCCGTTCCCATCGGGTACGGGGCCGACTGGTTCCGCTCCTTCTTTGCGCCGGGGGCGACAGCGGGCGCAGGCAGCAGGGAGTATGCGGCACTTCTTGCCCTGGACGGGACACTTGAGACGATCTATGAAGTGGACCCGGATCTTTCTGCGATCTACGTTGGAACCGATTCCGGCATGTTCCGGAGTTGTCACCCGGCCGGGGTGGCACAGCCCACCGGCTACGATCCGCGGACACGGGAATGGTACACTGCGGCCAGGGCATCCGGGAACGTGACCTGGACCGGCCCGTATGTCGACGCAACGAATGAGGGACTTGTCGTGACCTGTTCAGTCGCAGTATATAACCCAAAGTACGGGTACTGGGTTATCGGGGCGGATGTCCCGGTCGATACCATCAACCGGAACATCCTGAACTGGACCTTCGGCCAGGGCGGCTATGCTGTTCTCCTGGATGACCAGGGTAACATCGTCAGTATGCCGGATCTCAGCGCAGGAAACCTGAGCTGGCAGCAGGAATACCGGAAGGAGAATGTTTTCAGGGACCCCGATCCACAGATCCGCGCAATCGGAAGGAACATGACGGCGGGCCGGACCGGTGTGGAGATGGCTTCCTTCAACGGGACACCGAAATTCATCGCTTACGCCCCGGTTCCTTCCCTCAACTGGAGCGTCGGAATTGCGATGCCGGTCAGGGAGATTGTTGCGCCTGTCGAAGAAACCAGATCGAAAATATCGAATGCCACCACCGCCACGAAAGAAGGTATCGGCCTGCAGACCACCCGTCTTCTTGAGATCTTCATCGTTCTTATGGCCGGAATGATCGTTGCCGTTATCGTGCTGTCCATCTCCTTTGCGAAATACCTCACCCGGCCGCTGGACACCCTGACGCAGGGAACGACCGCTATCGGAAACGGCGACCTTGACTACCGGGTCCCGGTCCTGACGAGAGACGAGTTCGGCCATCTTGCCGATTCGTTCAACCGGATGGCCGCCGATCTCAAGCGGAACATCGAGGACCTGAAACGGACGACCGCAGAAAAGGAACGCTATACCCGCGAGATCGAGATTGCAAAAGAGATCCAGGAGAGTTTCCTGCCGGAAGAGGTCCCGAAGATCCCGGGCATCGATATGGTTGCCTTTGCGCTTCCGGCCCAGGACGTCGGCGGGGATTTCTATGACTTCATTCCGGTCGGGCAGGACCGCTGGGGGCTTGTCATCGCCGATGTTTCCGGAAAGGGGATCCCCGCTGCGCTTTTCATGGCACTCTCCCGGACCATAACGCATATTTGTGTCTCTTCCGGGGCAGATCCGAGGTCCGCAATTCTCCGGGCGAACCGGCTCATTTATACCGAGTCGCTCCGGTCCTGCATGTTCGTGACGCTCTTTTATGCGGTGCTCGATTACCGGAACCTGACCTTCTCGTTTGTGGATGCCGGCCATACCCCGGTCGTCCATGTGCGGGGAGGGGATACTCCCGAAGTTGCGTTCCTTCGCGGGAAAGGGCTTGCACTCGGTGTCGAGGGCGAGATGGAACTCGAAGAAAAAAGCGTCTCTCTCCGGAGCGGGGATCTCATTCTGATGTATACGGACGGGGTTACGGAAGCAGAAGATCCCGGCCGGGAGATCTTCGGGGAGGAACGGCTTCAGGCGTTCTCCCTCGCCCACCGCGATCTCACGGCACAGGAGTTTGCTGCTGCCCTTCTCCGTGAGATACGAGCATTCGCAGGCCCGGCACAGCAGGCCGACGATATCACGTTCCTTGTCATCCGCGTGAAGTGATCCGGGCCTGCGTTCCGGACCCGTTCCGGATGCAGGGTTCAGGTACCCTTCCCGGTCCAGGCGCTTTTCGGTCCGGCGGCCAGCTGAACAGGAGATGCAGCACTTATCCCTGAAGGGAGCATAGCATGATATGCGGGGTTGTACCATGGCATTTCGGTGTTCCCAGTGCGGCGAGTGCTGCAGCCATATGGGAACGGTTCACCGGATCGCGGCGGATCTCGGGGAGATGCGGTTTCTGGTCCATAACGAGTACACGGGGGAAGAGACGGTCGTTGAGGTCGACTCCGACAAACACGTACTCTTCGCAGACCGGAGTATTTTTGCCGATCTTCCGGAGACCTGCTTCTTCTTCCGGAGGCACCCATCCGATGGGAAAGCCTACTGCACAGTGCATCTCACCCGTCCGGAGATCTGCCGGGATTTCGGCTGCTGGCGGCTTCTCATCGAGACCCGTTCGGGTGAGCGGGCGGGGCGGGTGATGTTCCGGCGTTACCTTTCCACGGGAGATCCCCTGCTCCAGAAGATCTGGGACGAGCATATCGGTACCCTGTCAGAACCTGACGATGAGCGCTGGGAAGCGGCAATGATACCCATCCTGGTGGGTGCCGGCTACCGGGTCATTAAGTGAACTCCCGTGGCGGGGGACGGATGCCAGGCTTTCCCGCCCGTGCGAAAAGGAGATGTCCTTTCAGCATGCATACTAGAGAAAAAGGTGAATATCTTGGGACTCTTTGACAAATTAACCGGAAGCAGAAACGTAACGCTGACCCCGAAATCCGCGCTCGTCCTCTCGGCCCTGACCGTGGTTGCGGCAGACGGCGTTATCGATGAAGCTGAGATGCTCGACCTCCAGAAGATCGTCCGGGGCGACAAGAAATCCATTGATGTTGCGCTCCAGGCACTCCGGGCAAAACCGCAGCTCCCCGAGGTCATTGACGTGGTGGCAAACGTCCTCAATGAGAAGCAGCGTCTCGCAACGCTCGCCATCCTCTTTGACCTTGCCATGGCGGACGGCGTCCTTGCGGGAGACGAGCAGAAGCTCCTCCAGATGTACGTGGACAAGTTCGGCGTTCCGGAAGCAACCCTGAAACCGATCGTCGATACGGTTGCCATCAAGAACGATTTCTCGGTCTTTGCATAACCGGGCCCAGGAATATATTTCTCTCTTTTTCGCAGGACTCCCGCGGGAATGCGTTTTGCCTGCACCTGCGTATCTGCGGCATCCCGGCCCGGCATTCCTTTATTATTCGGCGGAGCGAGGGTGATCTATGGAAGGGGAACTGCGGCGGAATGTTGAAGCGATCTGTTCCGATCGGGTGGTTGGGATCCTGGGTGTCGCACCTGTTTCGCGGTGGGATACTCCCTTCTTTGAACCGTGGATTCCTCCGGAATTCCGGCCGGCTTCCATCTGGCCGGAGACAAGGAGTGTCCTTGTCATCGGGATCCCCGTCCACCTGCCGGTGCTGGAGACCGCCCCCTCCATCTGGTACCATGAGCTGTACCAGACTGTCAACCGGATGCTGGACGGGGCGGCGTACCGGATAGCGTGTCAGCTGAACGATCAAGGGTATCCCTCGGTCGCCATCCCGCGGGACGGGTACGGTTCCATTGCGGTTCTCCGGGAGAAACCGGTGGCCTTTTTCTCGCACCGGCATGCGGCGTTCCTGGCAGGTCTCGGGAATTTCGGGATCAATAATACGCTGCTCACCCCGGAATACGGGCCCCGGGTACGGTTCGCATCGATCTTCACGGCAGCAGAAATCCCGTCGGATCCCGTGATGGAAGATCCGCTCTGCATCCGGTGCATGCGCTGCGTGGAAGCCTGCCCGGTCCGGGCGCTTCCCGGTCAGGATTACCCGGAAGGACTGACCGAGAAGAAGACCTGTACGGCAAGAGCGGAAGCCCTGTTCCGGCGGCATATCTCTCCCTGCGGTCTCTGCATCAGGGTCTGCCCGGTCGGGGAAGACCGGAAGCAGTACGGGAGGGAAGATCCTGATCTGTACCGCGAGGAATCGGGGAAGTACGGGAATCTTCGCAGGGCCTGGAACCATGTCCGGTCCTATGGGAGCGGGTAACCGGAGTCTTCCTGCGGACAGGACCCCCCCTCTCCAAAAAGCGTGTGACCCCCCGGACCCCTCAGGGGGTCGCACGAAAAACCGTACGACCCCACCCTACCCCCCGCACCGGTCCGGAAAAGTTCAGATGAACCACCAGGGTTTCCATTGGACTTCCGACTGAAGCATCCGGGGGTGACCGATCCCGGGTGGGGGAACCCCCTGTCCCAGCACAGGCAGGCATCCCCCTCTCCAAAAAGCTCGTGACCCCCCGGGCCCCTCAGGGGGGTCGCAGGAAAAACCGTACGACCCCTCCCTGCCCCCCCCAACGGTCCGGAAAAGTTCAGATGAAGAACCTGTGGTTCCTATGGAATTCCGACGGCAGATAAAATAACGGCCCTGGAAAAGTGGGGGGGGGGTACCCCCCCTTTGTGCCATGAGAGGGACCCCCCCTCTCCCATTTTTGATCCGATCACAAAGGATGGGTGGGGGGTCTGCGGTTTTTGGGAGGCACCCCCCAGCATCAGGGCCGGAAGGGGTACCCCCTATCCGGAACCGGGCCGATCCATTGGGATCATATGTGGGAAGAGGATGAGGCTTTCGTACGGAGGCTGGAGAGCGGCCAGTTCCGGACCCCAGTCGTCCTACCTTTTCAGGATATCCTGAACCCGGGAAACGGGGTCCGGGCAGGCAAGGACCGCCCGGCCTTATTCCACCCGACGGATCTCGTTGTACAGCGATACCAGGGACAGGCTGATCAGGTTGAGGGTCGTTGCAAGGGCCCAGAGTCCGGATTCCGGAGGGGTCAGGGTACCGATCCAGCCGGACCAGAGCATGAAGCAGATGATCGCAAAGGTCAGGAGGGTGTCGAGCGCCAGGAAGACCATCGGCCTCTGAACTATTCTCCCGACCTGGGCGATGGAACAGTAATCGAACGGCGCCTCCTTCCCGATGAGATCGAACGAGATCCTTCCCGCGTTCATCAGGAGGTCGGTCATTGCCCAGACCAGTACCAGCATGCCGAATAACCCGAGAACCGGGTATTCCGGGGAATCGGACCGGACTGCGGTGATCCCGAACAGGATCTTGTACACGCAGAACGGGAGTCCTATGGTCAGGCTCTGGGAGAACGGACGCCGGAAAAACTTTTGTATCGCGTTCGATTCCCGCTCGTACCTGCAGGCTGCGGCATCCGGGTCTCCGGTGGACATGATGACAGGGCTCTCTCGTTCGTGTCGGGAACCGGATTATATCCGGCGTCCATGGTTTCGTTGCCGGAAGACCACGTCCGAAATGAGGGAAGTTCTTCCTGCGGACGGAACGGTCCGCATCATTCCCCGCTCGTTTCGCACCCGCAGGGAAGGAACCCGAGGATGATAAGGCTGAACGACGCGATCGTCAGGGGTCCTGCCACCGATCCGAGCAGGGAAAGGCCGGCAGGTGCAAGCAGCTGGGTTTCCCGGAGGGGATAGAGGGTGAACGCAATGCAGTACGCGAGGGTTCCCGCGAGAATGAGCGGCTTTGCAGTCAGGGAGTGGGCAAGCCCGATGATGATCAGTGCCGCTGCAAAGAAGAAATAGAGGAAGGTCATCATGGTCGCGGCCGTGATGCCCTTCGTGATGAGGATCGCGACCGGAAGGATCATGATGAGAACGAGAAGTCCGAGAGAGATTTTCGGGGATATCCGGCTCCGGGGAAACGCGAACTGGTATGCAGATGCGAGGAGGAACATGAACGCAAGGAATCCCATATCGATGAGACTCGGGAACACCAGGTTCCGCATCCCGAAGAGTACCAGGGCGTACCAGGCGGCATTGGCAGCCGCCCAGATGCCGAAGGCGCCCGCTGCATACAGGTACTGTTTTGCTCTGCCACCTGCATGCCAGAGAACGAGGCAGACGACCGCTCCCAGGGCGGCAGCGAACGTCTGCAGGTAATTACTGATCGCGGACAGGACCCCGAGACCGGATGCGGGAATGGTGATCGCAAGAACGACCGAAGCTGCAAGAACCAGGAGGAAAACGGCACGCAGGCTCCTTCCGGCAGCCGCGGGAAGTTGCACGGTATCGCTCATAAACTACTGTTGCAGGTGCGAGGGGAAAAGGTCTTGGATCACCGGTAATCCGGCCGGCAGGATCGGGTACAAGGTTCCCCGGGTTGTAGGGCTCGGATAACGATTTATCACCAAAAGGCCCACTATTTCCTGATGCGGACAAACAGGCACCAGTATTTTCTTGACCTGGCGGAACGCTGCGCCCACCAGGGCACCTGCCTCCGGCGCAACTTCGGGGCCATCATTGTCGACGAGTTCAATACCATTGTCTCGACCGGCTATACCGGGGCTCCCCGGAAACAGCAGGACTGCACCCAGCTGAACCGGTGCTGGAGAAAAGATCACAATATCCCGTCCGGGTCGAATTATGAACGCTGCCGGAGCGTCCATGCCGAGATGAACGCGCTGCTCCAGGCAGGAAAACGGGCGAGGGGCTGCACGCTCTACCTTGCCGGGTTCGATGTGGAGACCGGAGCCCTCACGCAGATCTGGCCCTGCTTCCTCTGTTCCAAGATGATCGTGAACAGTAGTATCGCGAGCGTCATCATGCGGACAAAACCCGATGAGTTCAGCGAGATGGACCCGATCGAGCTCTATGAGATGCGGAGCAGGGAATCGCTGGGCGAGGAAAACCGGTGCTGAACCACTAAAGCGGAATTCTGTCGTATTGAGCGGGCATCTCCGGACCGTTCGGGTTTTCCCGATCGGGTACGGGGGATCAAAAGATACGGTTTGATTTCCCGGGACGTGGCATATATCAGCGATGGAATCAGCGGTCCGTGTATCATTCGTACCTGTCCCGTCATGGGCAGCGGTTATTGCAGGCCTGTTCCTGATCCTAGTCGGCCTTGTTGCAATCCTCCGGACCGGGGCCGTGGTGAGCGCCCTTATCCTGATCGCAGCAGTCGGCTTTGCGGCCCTCGGGATCCTGGTGCTTCTGGGATGCATATTCCTGGCATCCCACCGGGCGACCTGGGTTCCGTTCTTCCTCCTGGGACTCTTCCTGCTTATCCTGGGGCTCCTCTTTTACCTGGTCCCGAATGTCATGCTGACGATTCTCGTTTTCCTCATCGCGGTCTGTGCGATTATTGCGGGAGCCATACTTTCCCTCATCGGCATAACCGTGTCGTTCGGAAGGAAAAACCGGATTCTCCTGACGATTCTCGGTCTTGTAACCCTCTTTGTCGGAGCGTACCTGATCTATGAGCCGCACGTCTCCGCGATGATTCTCGTGCAGGTAGCGGGCCTGTATCTTATCGTCATGGGAATTCTTGCAGTCGCGGGCGGACTTCCCTCGCGAAAAAAGCCGGACGTTACCGATGATTTTTATTACCGGGAGATCAGGGACTGATTCTGCCTGGAAATCCCTGACATCCGGGATGAGCCGGGCCCTCAGCTGCCGTTGGGGGAATCATCCCCCGGTTCCCCGATATAGGTCTGCTGGATTGCGACAACTTCGGCGCTGTCTTTTGCCGCCGCATAGAGGGTGAGCGGCTCCTCATTCAGTTCGAAAAAACGGGCTCCCCAGCTGAACCGGGCCATGACTTCTTCAGCCTCCGTCCGTTCGCCAAGGATTACAAGCGTTGCCGCGATAGCTTCCGCCGAGGTCAGCCGGAACGGGCGGCCGAAATTGACCGGGTTCGCGGCAACAAGGAACGGCAGTGCCCGCCGGATCCTCCAGGAACGGACAGCACCGGTGTCGAGCACTTCCCAGGAACAGTCAAGCGCCGTGATCGATCGCACGGCCCGGTCGGCAGGGGAGACCGCCTGTTCTGCGGTCGGATCGAGGAGGAGGGTGTTTCGGGGGATCTGGGTTATCTTCCGGACGATTTTCACGAGACCCGCACGTTCGAGTTTTTTGATGGTGCATTTCCTCGGGTCGCAGCTGTTGTCCCGGTAGGAATAGAGGGGGATCATCTATCATCTGTGCGTGCCAACAATCCATCAATGTATGTACTGGCATGTCCCTGCATCCTGGACCCGTCCCTCCGGGCACGGGGAATAACCTCAGATGCAGACCGGACGGCATTCTCCCGTGCCCTTGAAAGGTGCCGGAAGGCCGGTATCGAAGTGGTCTCCCTCCCCTGCCCGGAAACCCGGTACCTGGGGAAGGACAGGGAGCCCGGGACATTCCTGGAACGGCTCAATACCCCGGAGTTCCGGAAGATCCAGCTGGATCTCGCTGAAGAGGTACGGAAGATCATCGATGAACGGGGTCCGCCTCTCTGCATCGTCGGCGTGGATTCGTCGCCGACCTGCGGGGTCACTGCGACCTGGTACGGATCGGTTGAAGGGATCCCTCCCAAACGGCCGGGACGGGGATCGTTCCTCTCGCTTCTCGCAGATATTCCGGCAATCGATGTGAAACTCTTCGCCAGGTACCGGGTCTACCTTGCAGCCCCGCTCTTCTCGGAGGCCGAGCGGGCGTACAACCGGGAAATCGCTACGCTTCTTACCGGCCGTTTTTTCGAAGTATTCCTTCCCCAGGATATCGGGGACGATTCTGCAGCCAGATCGGCCGATGGAAACCGGGAAATCTTCGAACGGGACCTTGCAGCCGTGCAGGACGCCGATCTGGTGGTCGCAGTAATCGACGGGGCAGATGCGGATTCCGGTACCGCATGGGAAATGGGATATGCATTCGCTCTTGGAAAACCGGTGGTTGCCCTCAGGACCGATTTCCGGATGGCGGGTCACCACGAACGGGTGAACCTCATGCTGGAGATGTCATCGGCTGTTGTCGGCAGTAAAGCGGATCTCCTGGAGGCGCTGTTTCCCCTGAAGCGGGACGGGGCACATGGTCCGCATCGGGATGGTGCCTGATTATAAATAGTATCTTCAAGAAACTTTTGAGAAAGGGAGCCGGGTCTGTCTATGGCAAAATCCAGGAAAGAAGAGAAGAAAAAGGAGAAACGCGAGCAGACGGGAGAGATCGACCTGAATTCCGGGCCGGTTCCGGAGGTTTCCTGCGGGACGGAATTCTCCTTGGCAGCGATCCGCGAGGCAGTCGTCACGAACCGGTATCTCCAGATCCTTATTGTTCTTACTGCAATCGGGGCGTTTCTCCGGTTGTACCATCTGGATTTTAATTCGCTCTGGCTGGACGAGGCTTCGACGCTCTCGTTTGCGGTTCAGTCCCCGGAAGCCATCTGGGCCGCGACGGTCGGCGGGGAGTTCAACCCACCGCTCTTCTACTGGATAGAGCATGCCATGCTGTTCTTCGGGAACAGCGAGACGATACTCCGGCTGGTCCCGGCTCTTGCGGGGATCCTGATGATCCCGGTCATCTACCTGATGGGACGGGATCTCTTCGACAAAAATACCGGAATTATTGCGGCAGCCCTCATGTCGGTGTCTCCCTTCCATATTTTTTACTCCCAGGAGGCACGGGCGTATTCCCTTGCCCTGCTCTTCCTCAGCGTTGCCTTCCTCTTCTTCCTGCGGGCATATCGTTCCAATGATATGAAATCCTGGCTGCTCTTCGGGGTTTTCTCGGCACTTGCATTCTGGAGTCACTTCTACTCGGCAATCCTCGTTGGTCTCCTCCTCCTCTTTGCGCTCGGAATGAAGGTGCGGGATTACTGCAAAGACCCCAAATCCCTGGTCCCGCTCATCCTTGGTATCGGTGCGTTCGGGATCATCTGCCTGCCGCTTATCATCGCTGTTCTCCAGCTCTTTGTCCTGCGGACAAGTGCGGCTCCGACCTATGGCATACAGGGCTTTTCGATCATCTGGCTCTCGATCCAGCAGTTCCTCGGATTCAACCCGGTGGTCTCTGGCATCCTGTTCCTACTATTTATTATCGGAATCATCCAGATCTTCCGTTCGGATCTGTCCTGGGGAATTTTATTCTCCCTTGTCATCCTCGGAACGTTCATCGTAAGCTGGGGGCTTTCGTATAAAATGCCCATGATCCCCCGGTATCTCCTCTTCCTCCTCCCGTTCTTTTTCATCGGGATTGCGGTTATTAATAAACCGGTCACCGCATTCGTTCACCGGAGATCTGCGATCTATCTCCTGATTGCAGGCTTCATGGTCCTGAGTGCCGTTCTCCTCCCCTCGTATTATACGACGTATTCGAAAGAGGACTGGCGGGGCTTCTCGCACCAGTTCGGAACGATGACCAAGGAAGGGGATATTGTGGTGGTCCTTCCCGGTTACATCCGGCAGCCCCTGAACTATTATTACAATAATTCTACGGCAGGCACGTTCGAATACGGGGCGTATTCCGTGGCGGAGATTGAGAACATCACAAGAACCGGCAACGGAACCCAGACCTTTTTCATCATGACCGGCGATATTGCTTCTGCAGATCCCAGTGGTAATGTGGTTGACTGGGTACAGTCCAATACGACATATATTGGGGCGGATATGAGAATTTATCTCTTCAGATCCCGGTAATTCCGGTTTTTATGCGTGAAACCATGTATGACCTGACAGTAATTATTCCGACGTTCAAGGAAGAATCCAATATCGGGACTGTCATTCACGAAGTGGATGAGGTTTTCGCCCGGAACGCCATCAACGGCGAGATCCTCATCGTTGACGACAGTTCCCCCGATCGTACTGCAGCGATTGTACGGGGCCTGCAGCAGGAGAAACCGAATCTGAGTCTTATCGTCAGGAACGAAGATCCGGGGTTATCCCAGTCCGTTGTCGAAGGGTTCCGTAGTGCGCAATCTGAAATTTTCCTTGTGATGGATGCCGACCTCTCCCATCCTCCTGCGCTTATCCCGAAGATGCTTGGGGAGATCCGGGCCGGAAATGATCTTGTCATCGGTAGCAGGTACATGGAAGGGGGGAAAATCGGCGATTGGCCGCTGAAGCGGAAAATTATCTCGAAAGGTGCGACATTTCTGGGAAGACTGCTCTTTCCCGAAGTCCACGATCCTGTCAGCGGTTTTTTTGCCGTCCGGAAGAGTGTCGTGGTGAATGCAGAACTCCGGCCGAGCGGGTACAAGATACTGCTTGAAGTGCTGGGAAAAGGCTGCTGGGAAAAGGAAAAGGAACTTCCCATGGAGTTTGTGGACCGGGTGACCGGTTCGAGTAAACTGAAAGTGCGGACTATTATTGAATATCTCGGACAGGTTGCAAATATTGTCTGTTATTCCTGGAGCCACCATGAAAACAAGGTCTGGCATGAATGGCTGAAACTGGTCAAGTTCGGCTGCGTTGGGGCAAGCGGAATTTTTGTCAATATGGGAATGCTGTTTGTCTTAAGTGAATTTTTCAGTATCTATTATCTTTTCTCAAGTGCTATCGCAATTGAACTCTCCATCATAACAAATTTTCTTCTGAATGATTTCTGGACATTCGGCAATGAAAAGTCACGGAGACTCCCCCGCCGGGTTCACCGGTTCATTTCCTATAATATAGTCTCAATAGGGGGAATGGCTATCAATATGGGTGCTCTCGTCTTCTTTACGGAAATTGTGGGGATAAACTACCTTGTATCGAACCTGATCGGGATAATCATTGCATTTTCCTGGAACTTCGTGGCAAACCGGAAAACAACCTGGTGCCTGTGAAAAAAGGTTATGCGGAAAGATGCAAAAAAAATTTCCAGGAAAGAATAATGTTTGAGGGACTTTTTTCGGCAGAAATGTTGTAGGAAATGATATTGATCCACTGTTTGAGATAATCGATCACGATTGCCAAGCGCATTTTGCTCTGTCCTTCGACACGGTCCTTGAAACAGATGGGGATTTCCCTCACCCGCAGCCAGTTTCCTTTTCCGAGGATTTCAAAACCCATCCTGAACCCACGTGGTTTCAACAATACGTTGTCTATTACCGTTTTTCTGAATGCAAAAAAACCGCTTCCGGAATCATGGACATGAGGTATCAGAACCCTTCCAAGAAGCGCCGCACCAAACGAAAGAACCCTCCGGTTCAGCGTCCAGTTCAGTACTCTCCCCTCCTGAATATACCTGCTCCCTATAACCATATCGTACCCCTCCGTTTTAATGAGGGGGTAAAAGTCCGGAATTCTCTCGGGGGGATGAGAGAAATCGCAATCGATACACTGGATGATATCGGCCTTCGCATGTTTCATTCCCTCGTACAGGGACTGGGAAAGTCCCGGGTTTTCAGTCCGGATTATCAGAGAGAGGTTCGTCATCCGGTTCTGAAGGGAACGTACAATTGCGATCGTACCATCCCGGGAATTGTCATCGACTACCAGAATTTCCGCGTTGATTCCATCTGCCTGACAGACCCGGTGTATGGTTTCTACCATATTTCCGATATTTCCTTCTTCATTAAAAGTCGGTATAATTACGGTGATATCATACATTCGCGCTCTCCAGACGTACTAAAATACACTGTGCGAAATTTTTGACTTAAGTATGTTATCCATGGATGATATTATATGTCGTCATCCGGAGACGGGCTCCGCGGGAAATACTCTGGCAATACGGGAGTGTTTTCGATTTCTCCAGTGAATCCTGTCTCTATTTGCCGGATAATCGGAATCCCGTTGATATTTTTATAGTAATAACTCCAGATCTCATCATGGTGCGAAAGAAGGAGAGACATACGGGAAAACAGGCAGGCACATCGTCGGCGTTTTTTGGGGTCCCCCTGAAGAATACGAAGTTGTCCGAAGTCAAAAGAAATCTCGTGCTCCTTCTTTGCCTCTCCCTTGTGGTGAAGATCGCTACCGTATTCATCACAACCGGGGTATTCCATTCGTTTATCGATATGTTTGATTCGTCGATATATCTGCAATACGGACTGAACGTATTTTCCGGTCAGATCCCCTATGTTGATTTCCCGGTCGAGTATCCCCAGCTTTTCTTTGTTCCGGTTCTTATTGCAACGGCCTTTGCTGTCCTCACCCAGAGTGCCGCGGTTTTCTTCCTGTCATTTGAGGGCCTGATGACACTCTGCGATCTGGGGTCATTGGTGTGCGTGTATCTTATTGCATTAAAATTCTTTGATGCACGCAGGGCATTTCTGGCAGGGTTTCTTTGTGCAACCGCCTTTTCTTCGGCATATTTTGTCCTGACGAAGTATGATGCGTTTCCGGTTTTCCTCTTGATGCTCTCCCTTCTGCTCTATATCCTCGGGAAAGAGAATGAGGGATATATTGCGAGTGTGGCCGGGTTTTTTGTGAAATGGTTCCCGATATTTTCCTCAGTATATTTTGTATTGCATCACCAAAAAGAGAAGAGATCTCTCGGGGAATTAAAAGTCCCGGCGATTGCTGCACTTGCACTCGGGTGCATTATCGTTCTTCCGCTCTTATTCCTGAATGCGTCCGGATTTTTTGCGACATATTCCGGCCATACCGGAAGGACTGCCGAAGCACAGAGTTTTGTCTATTATGTGGACATGATGACTGCCGCTCTGTTCCATATCCCATCAATAGATACTCTTCTGATGGCAGGAATGGTGCTGATTGAGCTGGCACTTCTTTACCTGTATTTCACCCGTGCGGGTACGGGTCACCTTGTCCTGAGTTATTTTATCTTCTTCAGCATCTTTGTATTCGTCATCTTCAATAAAGTGTTAAGCCCCCAGTATCTTCTCTGGATAGCACCCTTTTTCGCGATATTCCTCTGTTCATCCCTACGGGAAATGGCAGTTTTTTATCTGATACAACTGGTGTTCTATCTGGAATTCCCGTTGCTGTATGGGACGGTATACACCACGACAAAGGAGTACCTTCCAAGCGATAATCTGTTTCTCTCCGCATCATTCGCATTTTTTACCCTGAAATTTGTGGTGCTTCTGGGCGTTGTTGTCTATCTGGCGTATAAAATGAAAAGAACCTGCATGGTAGAAGATCCCGGCTCCCCGTAAAAGATCCCGGCTTCAGGATTTCATCAACAATCCCTATTATCCTGCAATTCCAACCGGAATACCATGTCCAATATCACCGTCGCGGTCCTCGGCCCGAACGGCTATGCCGACGATCTCGGGAAGAAGGGGACATCCAGCGATATCACCTTCTATAATCTCAAACGCGGAGACGCGACCATCACCTTCATCGAACCAACCCGGTATCCGGAGAAACTTTCCTCCCTGTTCTATGCGATCTCGCTTGCGGACCGGGTCGTTCTCGTGGTTGACGAGATCAATGCCACGTTCGGAGAAACGGTCCTGATGCTCCAGTCAGCCGGAAAATCGGACGGGTACCTCATCTTCCGGAACTATATCTCCCCCGACCAGGTCGCACCCTTAATCAAGGGAACCGTCCTTGAAAAATATGAAGTCCAGGAACACGATCCCCTGGGGCTCCGGGAGAAACTCCTCGATGCTGCGGTAAAACTGACCGCCCACCAGAAGGCAAAGGACTCAGGTAACGGGACGATACCGATCGATCACCATTTCAATGTGAAAGGGGTAGGGATCGTAGTTCTCGGGTGTGTTGCCCACGGTGTCATTAAGAAACACGATGCCCTGAAACTTCTCCCGACCGCAAAAACCGCCCAGGTACGGTCCATCCAGAAGCACGATGACGATGCGGATACCGCGGTCACCGGGGACCGGGTCGGTCTTGCCCTCAAGAACCTTGAACCGGAAGATCTCGACCGGGGCTATGTCCTCACGAACGATCCCGCCATACAGAGCTCTACTACCGTTTCGGGAAAGGCGGAGCTGGTGAAGTTCTGGCCAGCTCCCCTCAAAGAGGACATGGTCATCTATCTTGGCCACTGGATGCAGTTCCTCCCGTCGCGCCTCACAAAAGTTACTGCGGACGGGGACTGGAAGCAGCCCGAACTTACGCTCACGCTCGAAAAAGCGCTCGTCTATCCTCCTGGCGCCCGGGTCGTCCTCCATTACCTGGAAGGCGGCAAGCTCCGGGTTGTCGGAACCCTCCACCTCTCCTGACCGGCGGACCGTTCCAGGATATTCCGGATACCTTTTTTGTTACAGGATTCTGCGAAATCGTTCCGGGCCCGTGGGGGCACGGATTATGACCCTGTTTTAATACCCTGAACCGTAACCAGTACTGTACTGATAGCCATGCTCGAAACCATCCTGCCCTGGATCATCGGGGGCGTCGTCGTCCTCGTCCTGATCGGTATCGTTCTCTGGTATTTCAGCACCTACAACCGGTTCTACAGCCTCAAGAACTCGTCCGAGGCTACGCTCGGCCAGATACGGGTCGCGATGAAAAAGAGGCTCGACATGATCGACCAGCTCCTCGGAGCGGTCAAGAGCTATGCCAAGTTCGAGAAAGAGACGTTCGAGCGGGTCACGGCCATGCGTGCAGCGGTTGCGACGGGCGGGCCCGGCGATTTGAACAAGGTCGAAGCCGAATCCCGGTCGATGCTCGGCAGGCTCTTTGCGGTCGCTGAGAACTATCCCGATCTCAAGACCAGTTCGACCGTGACCACCCTGATGAGCTCGGTGAAAGATATCGAAGACGAGATCGCGAGGCAGCGGTACACCTACAACAACATCTCCCAGCAGTTCAACACGATGATGGACACGATCCCCTCGAAGTTTGTCGGGAGAAGCACCGGTCTCCCGAAGCTTGAGTACCTCCAGTTCGAGGAAGCCATCGCGACCGCACCCAAGATAGAGTTCTGAAACGGCCATGGACGAATTGCACCAGCTTGCCGTGCTTGTCGTGATCGGGACGTTCCTTTCGGCTGCCGGTATAGCACTCGTCACTGTCGGAGGGAGCCTCACGGAAGGGGATCTTGTCGTCGACCAGTATATGGCGACGCTCTCCCCGGACGGAACCCTTACGGAGCAGTACACCTATTCCGTGAAGAGTCCGGGGACCTACCGGATGCTGTACCGGACATTTGACGATCCGATCTTGGCCTCCCTGGATGAACCCCATATCGAGTTCATCGCGATCGATCCCCCGAAGGGGACAATCGGGTACGTGAAGGACAGCACCGGCCAGGTCCGAACCTTTGGCGATCAGACCGATTCATCGGCCGTTGCGCAGATCAAAAGTCTGGCGGAAAAAAATGAGATCGGCATCTTCCGGCCCTCCTATTTTGCCGAAGGCACGTACACGTATTCGGTCACGACCCGTCTGCATCCTCCCATCCAGTACGACAGCAGCATCTCCCATCTCAATATTAAGTTTGCAGGAACGAGGCACATCCCCTACCATGCCGTCACGATAACGGTTCCCGCCGATGGTGTTGAAACCGTGTACCAGTATCCTCCCACCCTGGCAAAAGAGCAGGCGGGAGATACGCTGGTCTTTACGGGAAGCCTCCGGGAAAACGAGATCGGGGCGGTCGAACTGCTCCTCCCGAATTCGAGCCTGGCGCAGATGAGCGGGTACCCGGTCCTGACATCCGGTGCAGCTGCCGCCGCATCATCGGCGAATTTCTGGTATAATCTTCCGTACACGATCGGATCCCTCCTGGAGATACTGGGATTTGCGGCAGTCGTCCTCATCCCCTTGCTCTTTATCTGGATCTACTACCGGTACGGCCGGGAAAAAACGTTCACGGTACCGGAATACCTGAGCACGATCCCGAACACGTCCCTGAAACCCTGGCAGGTGAACCTGCTCTTCAGGGGAGATGCTCTCGATTTTGACAGGGACGGGTTCTATGCGACCCTTCTCGATCTGCACCGGAGGAACCTGATACGGATCACGGAGAACCCGGATGGGGAGACGGTCCAGATAAAAATCCTGGAAAATACGGCAAAGGATCCGTACGAACAGCGGGTGCTCAATTTCCTCCGGCTGGTGGCGCAGGACGATGTCTTCGATACCGGTGCGCTCAAAGCGCTTGCCCGAAAAGCAGGGAATTCCCGGGCATCGGAAGCGACCATGCTCCGGTACCAGAACTCCTTCAACGATGTGACAAAGCGGGTGGATGCGGAGATTTCCCATGAGTACATTGTCGACGGGCGGGATCACCTTGTCCCGCTGCTCCTGGTATGCGCCATCATGGGGGCGGTCTCGTTCCTGCTCTTCGTATTCTCGAGCACCGCGGCATATCTGTCGATAGCGGCTGTCGTCCTCTGGGTAATCGCGGTAATCGAGGTCGGGATCGCGATGGCGTTTCCCTCCACGCTCTTCGGTCACTGGAAAGACGACCATTTCAAAGAGAAACTCGAATGGGATGCCTGCACGAAGTTCCTCTCGGATCTTGCCATGATGCGAAAATACTCCCCTGCGGATATCACGATGTGGGGAGAGTGGCTCGTCTATGGGACGGCGCTCGGTGTCGGCGACAAGGTGGAGAAAGCGATGAAAGACTTAGCCATCAGTATCCCGGAGACCGGGGTACCTGTCGGCATCCACATGGCGTTTGTACCGATAGTCGCGTTCACCCCTCCGAGCCATGGCAGTCCCGGTGGCGGTGCAGGTGGCTTTGGCGGAGGGTTCGGGGGCGGCGGGGGCTTCGGTGGCGGGGGCGCAGGCGGCAGGTAATTCCGGCCGGCCCGCTCCCAGACCATCCGGATTTTTCTTCTCCTGATCGCGCCTTATCATGTCCATCCCGATTTTTCCGTGGAATCCGGGCCCCGGCTTCTCGGAAACCATATCTCCTGACGGGTGAGATACGTATCCATGCAGTACGCGGAAGGCCGGCCGGGACGGGTTTTTGTGATGCGGGTGGATCACGGGGAGGATCTTCTCGCCACGGTACGGCAGTTCCTGGCAGATAAGGAAGTGAAATCCGGTTCGATCTTTTTCCTGGGAGCCCTCTCGGAGGCCGGGCTGGTCTCCGGGCCGGTGGAACCGGTACTCCCGCCGGTTCCCCAAAAGTACAAGGTTGAAGGCGGGTGGGAGCTTGCCGGGATGGGGACCATCTACCCGGGAGAAGACGGCCCGTCGCTCCATGTGCACGCGGCGCTCGGCAGGGGTGAGGAGGCAAGGACCGGCTGCCTGCGGGAATGTGCGAAAGTCTACCTGGTCATGGAAGTAGTGATCGTTGAATTCACAGGGTTTTCTGCTGGAAGGGAACCGGACCGCGTGACCGGCGTGCATCTCCCGGTCTTTACCTGAACATGCCGTCAGAAGATTCCCGTGCCCAGGATCAGCCGCAGTTTCTTCCGGTCTCCCGGAAGGAAGCGGAGCGTCTCGGGATAGATCAGTTCGACATAATACTCGTGACCGGCGATGCCTACGTGGATCATCCTTCCTGGGGCACTGCGCTGATCGGCCGGGTGCTCCGGGATGCAGGGTTCACGGTCGGGATCATCGCGCAGCCGGATCACCGGAGCGATGACGATTTCCGGATACTCGGTTCACCTAGGCTCTTCTTCGCGGTCTCGTCCGGGAATGTCGACTCGATGGTGAACAACTATACCCCGAACCTGAAACGGCGGGGGGAGGATGTGTACTCTCCGGGAGGCGCCCTGAAGCGGCCGGACCGGGCGCTTCTCGTGTACGCGGACCGGATCCATGCGCTCTTTCCCGGAGTCCCGCTGGTCCTGGGCGGGATCGAGGCGAGCCTCCGGAGGTTCGCCCACTACGATTACTGGAGCGACAAAGTACGGCAGTCCGTCCTTGTGGACAGCCCAGCCGATCTCCTGGTGTTCGGGATGGGCGAGCGGCAGATGGTGGAGATCGCCCGCAGGCTTGCGGCCGGAGAACCGGTGCGGAGCCTGCGGGATATTCCCGGGACCTGTTACCCGCTGTCGGTTTCTGAGTGGCGGTCGATGGATCCGTCCGGGATGATACCGATACCGGATTTTACCCGTGTCGCATCGGACCGCACGGAATATGCCCGGGCATTTGCCGCCCATTACCAGGAGCAGGATCCGTTCCGGGGCAGGCCGGTCGTCCAGCCCCACCCGAAACGCGTCATCGTGCAGAACCCCCCGGCAATGCCGCTTTCCCCGCAGGAACTGGACCGGATCTATGAACTGCCGTACACCCGGCGGGCCCATCCTTCGTATAAGGAAAAGATTCCGGCGCTCGAACCGGTGCAGTGGTCGATAACCAGCCACCGGGGCTGTTTCGGAGGATGCAGTTTCTGCGCCCTCACCCACCACCAGGGCAGGATCGTCCAGTCCCGTTCGGCAGACAGTATCGTCCGGGAAGCCGAACGGATGGCACAACTCCCGGGATTCCGGGGCGTCATCCAGGATGTCGGCGGGCCGACCGCGAACATGTACGGGCTCTCGTGCGGGAAGTGGCACACCACGGGAACCTGCCCGGACAAGCACTGTACTCCTGCCTGCCGGAACCTTGCGACCAGCCACGCACGGCAGCTGGCTCTCCTGAAGAGACTCCGTGCGATTCCCGGTGTCCGGCACGTTTTCATCGGCTCCGGGATCCGGTACGACCTCGTTCTTGCGGATACTTCCGGGTATCTTGCCGGGCTGTGCAGCCACCATGTGTCCGGCCATCTCAAGGTTGCCCCCGAGCATATCTCCGCGGACGTAACCCGCTGCATGAACAAGCCCCCAAAGGAAGCGTTCGATACGTTCCGCCGCCGGTTTGAAGAGATCCAGGATGAGCGTCTCGGGAGCACGCAGACCCGGGACGGGAAGGAAAGACCGGACAGAAAGGTATCGCGCCAGTACCTTCTCCCGTACCTGATGTCCGGACATCCGGGCTGCACCGTTCGCGATATGGTGGAACTTGCGGAATATCTCCGGGACACCGGACTCTACACCGAACAGGTGCAGGACTTCACCCCGACCCCGATGACGGTCTCGACCTGCATGTACTACACCGGTCTCGATCCTTTCACGTTACAACCGGTGCATATCCCCCGGGGCAGGGAGAAGAGCGTGCAGCGGGCGCTCCTGCAGTACCGTGACCCGAAGAACCGGGAGCTGGTGGCCGAAGGGCTCCGTGCCGCAGGACGCAGGGACCTGATCGGGTCCGGGCCGAAATGCCTGATCCCCGCGATGACCGGGACGCTCCGGTCCGGGGCATCCGACCGGTTTCCGGAGAAAAGGGGACCTGCCGTTTCTCCGGAAAAGAAGGCAGGCGACGGTCCGGGATTCAGGAAACGGTCCGGGAAAAAGAGCGGCGATCGTCAAAGAAGATCCTGAGCCAGATCTCTGTGCAGACGATACGCCAGAGATCGGACGAGTACTCCCCTTTTCCGGACAGGAATGCATGGTAATTGTCAGCGACCGCTGCGGCGTCCCAGTAGTTCCGGTTTTTGAAACTCTCTGATGAGAGGATCCCAAGAACAAAGGGGCGGAGGTCTTCCTTCATCCAGACCTCTTCTGGGGTCACGAATCCCATCTTGTCCATCCGGCACCGTATCGATTCCGGAATAAGCCCTTTCACGGCTTTTCGCAGGATGTACTTCGTGACCCCGCCCCTGATCTTCGTTCCCAGCGGAAGGGCGGCGACGTACTCCACGAGCCTGACATCGAGGAACGGGACCCGGGATTCCAGGGAGAATGCCATGGAGTTCCGGTCTTCGTAATGGAGGAGTGCAGGGAGGTTCGTTGACGCGAGCTCGCGGGAGAGGACCTCGTCGAGACTGCCCCGGTACCGGAAAAGATCCGGAATGGTTCCCTTCAGAAGCCGGCGTCTCTTCCCCCGCACCCGGAGCTGCCGGAGGGCTCCCAGGAAAAAAGCGCCATGGTGCCGGATGCTTCCGGTACTTTCCCGGAGTGCGGTGAGAAGATGCCGGTTGCGGAGGAGTCCCCGCAGGTAACAGCTCTGGTACGCTAGGTACCCCCCGAACAGCTCGTCGGCGCCCTGCCCGTCGAGGACGACTTTCACCCTGCTCTTTGCGAGGCGCATGACCGAGTACTGGGCATAGATGGAGATCATGGAGAACGGCTCGTCCTGCATCGTTACCAGGTGCGGGAGGTCCCGCGTAAGTTCGGCGGGATCCGGGGAGATGGTGTGGGAAGAGACCCCTGTTGCAGCAACAACCTCCTGCATGTACCTGCTCTCATCGAACCGATTGTCCGCAAAAGTCGAGGTGAACGTGTTCTGCCGTTCCCCGACACTTTTGGGAGCTTCGCTCCTGATGAGCTGGTTGATGATGGCGGTCAGGGTCGAGGAATCGATTCCGCCCGAGAGGCAGGTGCCGACCGGAACATCGCTTCGCAGGTGGATCCGCACGGCATCCATCAGGATCTCCCGGAGTTTTTCGCTGTCGTCCTCATCGGAGGCACCGGAGCCGCATGCAGGATTTACGGTTGCCTGCCAGTACCGGACCGGTTCGCGTGGCCCATTTCTCGTGACGACAAGGGAATGGGCAGGGAGGAGCTGGGAGATGCCGCTGAACATCGTTCTTGCCGAATGGTCCTGGACCCCCCAGGCAAGGTACGTGAGAAGCGTCTCATCATCCGGCTCTGTGCCTGCATCCGGATGGCAGAGCAGCGCCTTGATCTCGGAAGCAAAGAGGAATGTCCCTCCTGCTACGGTATAATAGAACGGCTTGATGCCGAACCGGTCCCGGGCGCAGAAGAGCTCCTCCTTCTTTGCATCCCAGATTGCAAACGCCCACATGCCGTTGAACCGGTTGAGACAGGCAGCCCCCCACTCTTCGTAGGCATGCAGGATCACTTCGGTATCCGATTCCGAGCGGAAGATATGATCTTTTTTCCGGAGTTCGTCCCGGAGTTCCAGGTAATTGTAGATCTCCCCGTTGAAGATCAGCCACAGCGATCCGTCTTCATTTGCCATCGGCTGGCTCCCGCAATCCGAAAGATCGATGATCGAGAGCCTCCGGTGCGCCAGAGCGACCGGCCCTGCGATATGTTCCCCGCTTCCGTCAGGGCCGCGATGGCGGATCCTGTCTGCCATGCACCGGAGAAGGGCCGGGTCGGGATCTGTTCCCTGCGCAAGGGCAACGATACCGGCAATTCCGCACATTATCTAAATGGTGAACGTGGCGAAGATAAAAAAAGAGGGGGTGGGGATCACCGCGTCCTGTCGCAGGATACGTTTTCGCTTTCAAGAGGAAGTCCTTCGGTCTCGCACGGTACGCATTTCGAGACTTTCTCATCGAAAATACGGTACGCGGTCGCAAGGACGGAGGAGTTGGAGATAAGCCCGGCGAGAAGGATCACTTCCAGGATCTCGTCACGGGTAGCTCCCATCTTCATGGATGCCAGGAGATGATACCCGGTACAGTGCGGGCATTTGAGTGCAGCGCCGACCGCCATGCAGATCAGCTCGACGTACTTCGGATCAAGTGCGCTCGTCTCGGCAACCGTTCCCTTGTACAGAAGATGGGAGATGAGAACCTCGGGACGTTCTGCCATCCGTTTGAAGATCAGGGGAGTGCGTCCGTAATCCTTCTCGATTATCCGGAGCCAGTCGTCTGCCGTTGCTTTGTCTCCCTTCTCCAGGATCTGTTTCAGTTTCTCTTCAAAATCGGTCATGTGCTGCCTCAGGATACCGGGTACTTTCCCTCCGGAGCTCATCGTTTTTGCCGGAGCATATTGTGGATCGAACAGGATCTTGTGAATCCGGACGGGAGGAGGAAGGATTATTCCGCAACCCGGGATCAGAACGCGATTTCCCCTCCGAATGAGATAATGATATATCCTACCGGGCCAATAATTTTTTTCAGGGTCTGACACCGGAACGACATTACAGGGGTGATGGTTTCCTGTCCAGCTTTGATGAGGAGAAAAATGAATCCGGGGAAATAATCCGGGTACGGCTGCCCCAGAAATGGAATCACGAGATGTTCGGCAGTGCCGAACTCATGATGGGAGCAAATCACATCCGGGTGAGGTGTTATGACGGGGTCACCCGGATGGGCCGTATCAAGGGAAAGATAAAAAAGAAGATCTGGATCCGCGAAGGAGATATCCTCATTATCATTCCCTGGAATTTTCAGGACGAGAAATGCGATATTGTGTACCGGTACACGAGCCCGCAGGTTGAGTGGTTGCGCAGGAACCGGTATCTCTGATTTTGGAAGTCCCCCGTCCCAATAAACCGCACGTTTTATGGTATGAACAGGACCTGAGACGAGCGGCTGCACTCAGTTTTTCTGAAAAGAAGTACCTTCCTGAAAAGATAGGGAGGAAATGTTTCGCGGGGATTTCCCGGCTTATATTCAGCCGCCTGTTTTGTTTCACCTTCTTCCGCCGCTGTTGGTGTTCTGGGACGGATTCCGGGTATCTCCACCGGTTCGGCCCTGTTGTCCCTGCTGCGGAGCACGCTGGTCAGACTGTCCTCCGGATACCTGGCCCCCCGGGCCCGCGGTTCCTGAAGATTTCTGAGACTGCACTTCGTTCTGCTGTCCGTTCTGGTTTGAATTTTCGGTCCCGGCATTCTGGCTGCCTTGGTTACCGTTGGGGGATGTCGTGTTTCCCATCTCCCGGAGATTGCGGTTCTCCCCACCCATCGGAGCAGTGGAATTCCCGTAACCGGAGATCCCGTTCCCGCTGGCACTCCTGTTCAGGGAAGGTTCACGCGGGGAAGAGCTGTTTCCGGATTTTGCACCGTTCCCGGTTCCGGCCTGATCCGGATTGCCTGCATCCCTGTCGGAAATCCGTTCCAGTTTCGTTGAAAGCTGGTCCAGGATCCGCTGGAGTTTTTCGATGGTTTTCTGCAGTTCTGCATATTCTTCCGAATTCTCCGGAATCTCGGCGAGCAATCCTTTTGCAGAGTCTATCTCATCGTTGTAATTATCAAGAGCGGTCCGGGCCGTATCTGCATTGTTGTTCTGGATGGCGGTGTTGGCCTCGGCGAGCCGGCTTTCTGCATGCTGAAGTCGGAGATGGAGCCGTTCCGTGTTGTTGGTCGTGAGGGCTTCGTTGGCATTCTCGAACATCAGTTTGAGGCTGTAGAGGGGATTGTCCGGCCCGATGGTTTCATTGGGCAGAGAGAGATCCGGAATCGTCAGGTTGTACTCGGATGCATTGCCGCTCAGGTTGATGGGCGGCAGATGCCAGTACTCTGCATTCATCCGGGACGATTCGTTTCCGGTCAGGTTCGCAAATGACTCGTTCCCGGTACCGTTCTCAGAAAAAGGCCGGGGCATCTTATTTTCCTGGATGGCAGGAGGAGTCATATTGCCAATTGTTGTGTTGCTGTCTGAATCTGCTGCAACCGGGCTGATGACCATGGCAAGGAATGCACCTATCGTGCAGGCCATCAGCAGGCATTTCAGGAATCGAGGATTCGTTGCCATACGTTTTCACATCCTTGGGATTTGTAAGAAAAGGCTCGAATCGGGATGGATTAAACCTGGTTACCGTCCCGTGGTTCCGGAACGGTTTCGTATGGTACCGGGAATTGTTCTATCGTCTAAAACCGTTCCAATCGAAAAATTACCCGTTTAATCACAAAATATGCAAAACTAAGGAACTGGAAAAATCGCGCTGAAAACAGTGCCCGGGCGATAAAGGCGCACAGGATCCGGTGACCTTCGCGTATCTTTGGCGGGGGTGCCGCACCAATGCAGATTCTGCGGGTACCGTATGTGTCTCTCATCGCGATTGATTTCCTGACACGGCAGCCCTCCTAAAAAGTGGTAATTGGCATTTTCCCGCGGGATGCACGTCAGAGACTCAGGATTTCAATCGTATATTCTGTTATGACAATGCTGGTAGTATCGCTGGGGAGCCGGTACCGGTACCCGCTCTCATAGGAGTATTTCTCAAGTCCCATCGTCTGCCTTAGGTAATTATCCCAGGCAACCGAGTAATCGTTCTCGGGATCAGGACCAGGATTATATTGCACGGATGCCGTTTCACCTGGATTCAGTGTTGTCACATTATAGTAGGAACCGGTTAACCGGAGGCCGATGGTGCCGACACCGGTCCTGCTCACTGGATCATCGGTCGTGAACCGGATCAGGGAGATGACAAACGTCCCGGTCTGCGAATCATTGTACCAGCGCGGTTCAGCGAGCATTGCAGATCCACCGGCCGTTTTACTGGCCGTGATGACTGCACCGTTTTCCAGGACAATGGCCGTATCCCCAAGATCGGTATCGAACCGGAGTTCCCCGGGATAGAATGGATTGAATGGCCCGGTAACCTGGTTGTCATCCACGTACAATGTTATATTCTGGGGTGTAACTGACACGTTCCTGGCAGAGAGGACGCCGCCCCCCACCTTAAGCGAGGTTTCCTTATAGGGGACATTCTTGTAAACGAGGCTCTTCACATCGTTCTGGAGGACGATGAAGGTCTTTTCCATGATCCTGATATCGGTCCCCATCTGCTGCTTTACGAGAAGGGGATAGCCATACAGGGTGACAATCCCGATTCCCGTAACCACGAGACTGAAGATCAGGATGAACCCGATGGACTCCGATACGCCGCGTTCCGCGTCCGGTCCGTTTCTTCTGCGTTTTTCTGTCATAATCACACTCCGGATGAGTTGTAGGTTATCCTGTTCAGCCCGCTCCCGGTCGTATTTCCGGTCACGCCCCGGCTCGCCCCGATCCCTGCAAGCGAGATCGTGCTCTCCACCCGGTCCCGGTAGACCCGGATCTCCTGATCTTCTTCCCGGTTCCGTATCGTCACCGAGTAGTCCTTCCCGAGAACGTCGTCCGGGATATTGAACCTGCTCTGGATGGTCCCGTTGCCCGGTGCGATCACATAGATATCGACAATGCGGGTGCTGACCCCGTTCCCGATATCGGTGAACGCATAGTAACTCATCTCTGCGGCAGGTTTTTCCAGGATGCTGGTGTTGACGGTCAGCATCGTGAAAACCAGGAGAACCATGAGGATACCGCTGATCATGATGTATTCCATGAGGTTCGCGACTCCGGAGTCTCCTCCGGTCCTGTTCCGGCCCGGGTCAGACATGTACTGTCTCCTCGTACAGGGTAACGCCGTTGTTGTAATGGATAACCACGGTCTTCCCGCTAATCGTACAGTTGACTATAGTGTTTTTTCTCTCGAGCGAGATCTTCCGGATGTCATCGCACAGACTGTCTGGATCTCCGCCTTCAGATACAATAGAGATGATGGCGTCCCGCGTGTCCCGGATATCATTCTTCGGAAACTCAAGGACCCCTTCTGCAGTGGTCTGGCCGACAAGTGTCGACTGGTTGATGAGGAGTGCAAGGAAGAAGAGGCTGAGGCTCACGAGAAACCCGAGAAGGACGATCCATTGGGCAGAATCATTCATGCGCGCCACAGGAGAACCTCTACAAGGACAAACTGTGGCCTGTCCCAATTTTCCTGCTCATCGACTTTCACCCATTTCGTTACCCGTACCGCATGTTCCCGGCCGGTCATGTTCCGGGAACTGTTGATGAAGTACTGCCCCAGTCCTCCTGATGTATTCCGGTAGGTTACGTTTGCATAGAACTGAATGTTATCATCATTCTGTTGAACTGCCGTAGCATTACAATAGAAACTGAATTTGTCGTGGAATGTAGTCCCATCGAACGACACTTCATCAGATGATCCTGAAGTGGTTTTCGTAAGGATCGTCGTGAGAGGACTCGACTTTCCGGTTGCCTGGGAAAGATTCTGTGGGGTATCCATCATCCGGAGGGCATCGTTTCCGAGCGTTTCGAGCTGCATGTCCGCGATATGGGTATCCCCCGGTGTGTACACGATAGTCGAACCAAGGACAATGTATGCTGTTGCGATCATGATCAGCCCTGCCGCAAGACCTTCGATGGTATAGAGCTGCCCGCTATCGTTTACCATATGGCAACCTCCATCACGCCGGGGTCCAGATGGGGCTGGGTCACGTTCACCGGGTTGTAGTCATAGAGGAATGTTCCCGTGACCGTGGTATTTTTCGGGAAAGGTATCCCGTTGTCAAATGTGAGGGCGACAATGATGTTGCTGTCAGTATCTGCGATCTGGGTGAGGAGATCCGGTTCCAGGGTAAAGGAGATGTCATTTTCCACCGGGCCGGATGCCACCGGATAGGTGGCCCCATCAAGGTACACCTGCTGATCGGGAGGAATATAGGACCCCCCGACATAGATCCTGGCGGATGAGAGCTGGGTCAGGTCTTTTCCCCAGCTGCTGTTGTACGCATCATAGAGCGTTTTCGAGATATTGGTGACGTTCACGCTGATACGTTCGTGCAGGGGATCGATGCGATACTCTTTGGAAACCGATGTGTTCCTGAGCGCGCTCAGGTTGAGCCGGATGTTCAGGACTCGGGCCGAACTGTTGTCCCCATGGTTTCCGGCATTCGCAACCTGGAACCGTGCGGCATCAACCGTTGCATTGCTGACGGTCTTCACCATCACCCCGCGACGAATATAGCCATACCCGTCCGGAAGGGGATCTCCCCTGCTGTAACTGGTATTTGTTGCCGGAACGGCAAGGGAGATATTGAACCGGTACGGATGCTCTCCGAACACGATTTTGGCATTGTAATCGTCGGGATATGAGAAGTCCTGACTGAAGAACCGTTCGATTTTTAACGGGGAGAGGATTCCGGGGGTATCCCGGTCCAGGGCAAGGCCCATCCGGATTATTTCATCCTTGTGAGTGACGTTGATCTGCTCCCAGGCCGGATAGGTGGGATAGCCAGGATCTTCCGTCAGGATAACCCCTGTACGGTAGGCAACCGCATCGTAATCGATCCCCCCGGTGCGGAGATCGACGAGCAGGCCGGGGACCATGTTGGCAACGGCGATGAGGGCAACCAGAAATATGGTGAACCCCACCAGGAAATCGATGGATAGGGTTGCCCGATCCTGCATCATGGGAGATCGATCACCGACCCGTTTTCCGCATCAAACCGCCAGGCCCGGTAAACCGTGCCGGATTTCGATGAGAGGGTGTATGTTTTTGCCTCCAGCAGGAGATCTGCGCCATTCGTATCTGCGGAGAAAATCTCCTTTTTTACAACCGGATATCTTTCCAGAAGTCCGGCGGGCTGGATGACGTCGCTGACATTCAGGGTTCCGGCCGGGAGCGTGCCGGGAAGTTCCCTTAGCGTCCATGCAGCATCCTGATATTCTGCGAGAAACGGTGCATTTCCTGCGCGAATCCCAAAGAGCCAGTTCCCTGCCGTGCCCTCCGCAGACAGATCGGGTGCCCGTATGAAATGTATTTCAAGAGAAGAACTGACATTCAGGGGGAGTTCTGCCAGGCTCATATTCCCGGGTAGCGTACGATCCTCATCTTCTGAGGGAGAGAACCGCACCCGGGCCCACTCCCGGAATCCGGCATCTGCCTGGGAGAGATTGCAGGGAACTGCCTTGGCGTGCGGTGTAGTCTCAGTTACACCCTTGTCCGGAAGGGTCGGAATTCCCCCGGAATCCTGCTGGGCAGTACACCCGGCAAGCAGGATACTTATGGCAAGAAGAAAAACGGGAACAGCAGCGCTTCGGGAAGGGGGGATCATCTGCATACTAGCCTTGCGCGCTCCTGATATTAAATCAGCGCTACAAGGCTGGTATTAAAATTTTGCAATTCCGGGAGAACCGGATATTTCGTATTTTCATGAATTTCTGTGGATACCGTAATTTTCCGGTAAAAATGGCGGGGTGATCCTTTCGGGATTCACCGGACGATCTTTGCGATGGGGATTTCCAGGATATCTTCGGCTCCCGCTGCCTTGAGCTGGGGAATGAGCTGGTTCACGGAACGTTTCTGCACAACGGTCTGGATGCTGAAGTACCCGATGCCGTGGAGCCTGCTCACGGTAGGCCGTTTCATGGCAGGGAGCGCAGCAACAACCGCATCTATGGCATTCTCCGGAACATTCATCGTGAGCAGTACCTGGTGCCTGGCCTCAATGACACCGTTTAATAAGGTGACGATCTCCTCGATCTCCCGCCTGCGTACCGGATCCTTCCAGCTTTCATGGTTCGCGATGATTGCGGTATGGGATTCCATGATCTGGCCGATAATTTTCAGGCCGTTCTTCCGGAGCGTCGTTCCGGTCTCGGTGAGATCCACGACAACGTCCATCAGGTCCGGAACTTTTGCTTCCGAAGCCCCGTACGAGTGGAAGAGCTGGACCGGTATCTTCAGGTCTTCAAAAAACCGCCTGGTCAGGTTCGGGTACTCGGTCGTGACCCGGCTCCCGGGGCGGATTCCCGTCACATCGTTCATGGGTTCCGAACCGTGGACTGCGACTACTATCTTGACATTTCCTTCCCCGGTCTTGCTGTACGAGAGATCCGCGACCTCCTGCACATCGGATCCGGTCTCCTGTATCCAGTCGAGGCCGGAGATTCCAAGATCGAAATATCCTTTCTCCACGTAGGTGGGGATCTCCTGGGGCCGGAGGATCTTCACCTTCCCGATCCTGGGATCGTCTATGCGGGGATTGTAGTTTCGGTCTGCCCGCTTCACTTCAAGGTCGGCTTCCTTGAAGAGCTGGAGAGTCTGGGTTTCCAGACTCCCTTTCGGAAGGGCTATCGTAATCATGGTAACCGGGTAGGATTACCCTGCGGATAAACCGGCCGGTTTTAATCTATCGGATGAATCGTGAGCCCGGAGAGGAGCTTCGGTTCGAACCAGGTCGATTTCGGCGGCATGATCCCGCCTGCATCCGCAATGGAGAGAACGGCGGATACCTTCACGGGCTGCATGGAAAATGCCACCCGGAACTCCCCGCTGTCGACCCGCTCCGTGAGATCGGAGAGCGGTCGTGCCCCGCCGAGATACTGAAGCCGGGGGTCGGCTCGGGGATCTCGTATCAGAAGAAGCTTCTCAAGAACGCGTTTCTGGAGGATCTCGACATCAAGGGAACTGATGGGGTCCGCCATGCGATCCGTCGGGCATGAACATTCGTACCATTGATGTTCCAGATACATATGGATGACATGCCGGCTATCTGCATCCGGTATCCGGGGTGGGATGTGGTATCCGCCGGTATTGACATCCGGGCAGGGGGCGACCGTGAAAAGGCGCCGGAGAGCCTCTAAAAACCCTTCCGGGGTGAACGGGCCGAGATCGGTAACAAGCCTGCTGTACCCGTGGACCCGGACCCGGTTCTCGGCAAAGATGACTCCCATGAACTTCCCGGCACCTTCCGTGAACCGGCCCTCCGCTTTCCTGCGCTCCGCGACATTCACGGCTGATTTTGCCCGGTGGTGGCCATCTGCGATATAGAGCGAAGGGATCCGGGCGAACCTGGCCTCGAGATCGGAGAGCGTTTTTTCGTCAGTAACCCGGTACACGCGGTGCCGGAACCCCTGCAGTGTCCGGACATCGGAGATCGGTTCCTGTCCGTCCCCTGCCAGGGCTTCGAGGTACCGGGAGATGTTTTCCGTGTCCCTGAAGAGGAGGACGACCGGGCCGTTATGGGCGTTCACCGCATCGATATGGCAGGTCCGGTCCTCCTCCTTGTCGTACCGGGTGAGTTCGTGCCGCTTGATCCGGTTCTCCGCATAATCCTGTACCTCCAGACAGGAGCAAAGGCCGATGAAATGGTCGTCTCCCTGCTCGATCCGGTACACGTACATCCCGGGTGAGGAATCCCGGAGGAGCCGGCCGTCAGCAATCATCTGGTCGAAATTTTCCCGGGCCCGGGCATACACCCGGGCATCGTGGGACGAGATATCCGGAAGTTCGGCATCGGACCGGCTCACCCGGAGGAACGAAAGCGGGTTTTTCTCTATCTCTTCCTTGGCTTCTTCAGTGCTGACCACGTCATACGGAACCGCAGCTATCCGGGAGGCAAGGGCGGGTTCCGGACGCAGCGCAGCGAAACGGGAGATTTGGACCATGGCTGACTCACACACACATTCCGGCGTCGGAAATCTGTAGTATATTGGGTATCCATCCATATATATGCGAAGATTCGCCGGGGATGCCTGCTCAGGATATTCTAATAACCCTTGTGGCAAACCATGATGGAGAAGAACGCGAGGAGAATTCCGGACAGCCATGATTCCTGCCGAACGAACCCGGAGCGATGCCGTACGGTCCGGTCTTGCCATCCGGCATACAATTCATTCCGATATCCCGGCCATTGTCGCCATTGAGCGCGAGTCGTTCGTGGATCCCTGGGACCAGCCGACTTTTACCGAGACGCTCTCCTGCTTCCCGGACACCTTTTTCACGGTATGGTCCGGAAATGAGATTGCCGGTTTCGCGGTGGGCGGCTATGAGGATACCGGGGAGAATATCTACGGGCACATCTGCAATCTCGCAATAAAAAAGTCGCACCAGGGGAACGGGATCGGGAGAACGCTCGTCACCCGGCTTGAGCAGCAGTTCATGATCGGGCTTGCGAGTGCATCGACCCTGGAAGTCCGGGTCGGGAATACCCCTGCCCAGAAATTTTACCGGAACCTGGGATACACCGAGGTCTTCCGTATCGCCGAATATTATGCAAACCGGGAAGACGCCATCGTTATGATGAAATGGTTCATATGAACCGGATTCCCGGAAAAAAGAACTAGGGTGAAGAGGCGGGTTCAGCCCCGGCCGAGCTGCTGGTGGGCCCGGGCGAGGTGCTGGGCCGCAAGGGCTCCGAGGAGGGAGAGTTCTCCGGCAAGGACGCCGGTCGCAACAATCTCTCCGAATTTTTTTGCGTTTGCACCGGGAGGATTACCGCCTCCCTGAACGCCCAGCATCCGGAGGCATTCAGCCTGGGTATCCACTCCGGTGCCGCCTCCGACCGTCCCGACAGGAAGCGCCGGCAGGGTGACTGCAACGTACGCCCCGCCTTCTGCAGGATCTACGGTCGTTATGCAGGTACTGCCTTCGACCACATGGGCTGCGTCCTGCCCGCAGGCAATGAAGCAGGCGGCAACCACGTTTGCGGCGTGGGCATTGAACCCGAGCGATGCCGCCCGTACGGAGCCCACGAGGTTCTTCCGGGTGTTCACCTCGATGAGGGTCTTTGCGTCGGTCTTTAAGACCTCGTGGATAGTGGCATCGGAAAGGAATATCCCCGCAGAGACGGTCTTCCCCCTCCCGAGGATCGTGCTTGCTGCGGAGGGTTTCTTGTCAGTGCACATGTTGCCGGAGAGGGCAATCTGCCGGAGGTTGGTCTCTTTTTCGATGAGCTCGGCAACTTTTCCGCTCGCGATGGTCACCATGTTCATGCCCATCGCGTCCTTCGTATCGAAGGTGAACCGGACAAAGACACTTGTTCCCGCGGTGTAGCAGGCCATCCCGAGAAGTTTTCCGTGGGATGTCGTGCTCTCGGCAAGGGCACGGATTTCCGGTTCGTGGGCAAGAACCCAGTCAACCGATTCCTTTGCATGGACGATGCTCCGGGCCGCAAAGACCGGGGCACGGGTCATTGCATCCGCGAAGATCCGGACATCCGCCCCTCCCGCCCGGGTGATGGCGCTGCATCCCCGGTTCACGGACGCGATGAGGGCGCCTTCGGTCGTTGCAAGCGGGATGTAAAACTCCCCTTTTGCATATTCCCCGTTCACCCGAACGGGTCCGGCAACACCGACCGGCACCTGGATGCAGCCGATCATGTTTTCGCAGTTGCGCTTCACGACCCGTTCGATATCGATTGTATAGGAACCCACTTTGGGGAAGGTGGCCCCGGTCGTCTCTTCAATGAAGCGGCGCCTGACCCGCACCGCAGCGTCGGGAGGCAGCTCCTTTTCCAGCGCATAGAGCTTGAGCGTGCCGTTTTTTAGTTTCCCGAGACAGAGATCTTCCGGACTATTTCCCGCACCGTCTCCTGCCATACCTAGAGATGGGCGGTGGAGCTGCATAAAGCCGGGTGGTTGGAATTACGGTCGAACAGTGGTGTATCAGGGTGCCCCGTTTCCAGGGAGAGGAGATCCGTCAGCAGCTGCTCCGCGAGGGGACTATCGATTCTTCCCTGAAGATCCGGAGGGAGGGGGACGAGATCCTTATCCCGGTACTCGGGCCGGCGGAAGGGGCCGTCCGGGTGGCCTTTGAAGAGGGGCCGGCCCGGCCGGAACTTGCCCGCCATGAACTCGTGGGAGGGATTGCAATCCTCCAGGACCGGGATCCGGAAGCCGCCCTGACGATCCTCGTCTCCCGGCCGAACCTCCATACGGTGCTCTTCCCGACCAGCGACGTTAGCGGCGCATACCGGACCCGCTCCTTCGAGGTCCTTGCCGGGGAGGATACGACCCGCACCCGGGTGACCGAGTACGGCCATACGTTCATCGTTGACCTTGCGGCCGCGTACTTCTCTGCCCGTCTCTCCACGGAACGCCAAAGGCTCCGGGCGCTCGTCCGGCCCGGGGAGCGGATCCTCGATATGTTCGCAGGGGTCGGGCCGTTCGCGATCAGCCTTGCCCCGGTTGCCGGGCGGGTGGTCGCCTGCGATCTGAACCCCGGCGCGGTCCTCCTGATGCAGGAGAATATTGTCCTGAACCACATTGCGAATGTACTCCCGGTCCTTGCGGATGCCGGCCACCTCCCGGACATGGGCCTCGGCCTCTTTGACCGGGTCGTGATGAACCTCCCGCTTGCCGCTGCCCGGTTCCTTCCGCAGGCCTTCTCTCTTGTCCGGCCGGGCGGGACCATCCATCTCTATGCCCTCCAGTCGCAGGAGGGAGAGTTCCTTCCCGCCATACGGGCGTGCGGTCCCGCCGAAGTAAAGGAACGGTTTGTCCGGAGCTATTCCCCGTCCCACTGGCACGCGGTGTACGATATCATAGCAGAGGGCGCGACACCCCGATCCTATCCTATTTTGCGGGATGCTTTTTCCAAAGATAAATCAGCAGAATAGCTGCCTCCAGTGTCATGGCCGGGATTATTATCAGAAAAAGGACGAGAACAGGATCCTCCCCCGAAGGGAAACGCGGGGCAATATCCAGACGTGGCAGGGAATAGTAGGTGTACAGCGAGGCAAATCCCGTTACAAATGTCAGGATGGCAGAAAGAATGATGAACCATCTGTTGTTTTTATCCTGAACAATGAGTGCTTCTCCAAACGGGGTAAGATGATAATAGATCCATTTATGCCCGTTATCCAGCGAATCTACCAGTCCGGATTCCCGGAGTTTTTCTAGGTGATAGTGGAGTGTTGACGGCTGTAGGGCCAATTCCCGGGATAGTTCGGCATTGGTCTTTTTCCTTTCCCGAAGCGAGACCAAGATACGGACCCGGGTGTCGGATGAGAGATTATCGATTGTATTTTTATCGAGAGTATATTCGGTTTGATGATCCATAAGTGGTTGAAGGGTCGCTATCTAATTATATTGATTGAAATACTCTGTCTGTTATAAAAAAGATTGTTATTCAAGAGGTTTTCACTGATACCCCCAAATCGTTCATAACACTTGAAATGGGCGAAAATACCGCATAACTTCCCCGTCCCCAGTGTATTCCAGCGATCTCAATCCGGTGATTGGTATCTTTGAAATATACTGGTCCGCCGCTATCCCCTAAGGTGGCAGAATAATCTGCATACCACTGGTTATACAATGTTTTATCAAAGAAATTGTTATAAAGAGAGGTTTGTGCTACCACTATACCGGATGTAGTACCTGTAGTTATACCCGATTTGGTAACCCATAAATTCAGCCAAGGGTCAGAGTATGTCCACACAGGGGTCTGGATCGAGGATGTCTCAAAAATTTTTGCATCAACATTCGAATACTGTACCCATGCTGAATCAGATGATGTACCTTCTGAGGAAACTGTAATGGTACCTACAGAATTTCCAATATTTGGTTGGTATACAGTAGTTCCGACAGCTCCGGCATGCCCGGTTGTAACAAACCCATTCTGATCATTTCGTGTGGCTGCGAAACCTATGGTCATGGCTCCCTGACCGTTATCTCCCTGTACTCCTCCAATCACCGGTCTCCATACATCGCTGCGTTCTGCATCCAATTGAGGCATCGGAGCTGAGAAAAAGACTACTGGGAGACTGGAGATACCCTCTTTATATGCTTCCATATTAATTGCCGAATATACCTCGTTTATTTCAGTATCAGTTACTTTTTCTTTTTCATAGATACCTACAAGGACAGACCCTGCTGCATCATATCCATAAGATATGACAGGACCTCTTGGGTATGAATATCGTTTATCTACCATGTATTTCGTGTTTTCATACAACGTATCCAGTTTTTTATACCAGGTATCCCGAGCAGTTTCATTCTCAAATGAAGCCATGATACCTTCGGATATCACCTGGTTCTTCTCGTTGAATTGCGGTACTGAGCCGAATGTTTTTATGACATTGGCTGAATAGCAAGGCGCAAGTGCCGAGTATACTTTCTCTTCGATTACACTTCCCGTGGCATTGCCAATGAATACCATTACAACGAGAAGTCCCAAAACTTTATGTAGGTTGTTCATATTTCCTCCGGAATCCATTCAAATTCGGTTGAAGGTAACACCTTCATTTTTCCATTCTACATAAATTGGGAAAAAACGTTCAAAAATCTGCGAAATGCATCGAACGATTTCCAAAATATTTTATAAGGGTACTGTATATGTGGCACATGGAGGTATCTCGTCTAGGGAAGTTTCCCCCCCATCGACATGCGGAATACGATGTCCTTAAGCCCGATGTGGGTCTGGCGTAATTTCCTAGGAGTAATCTTTATTATTGCCTCAAAATTTAACAGTAAAATATCGAGAAAATCATCATATATCAGATATGCTGCAACAAACATTTTTAGAAAAGTATATCAATGATACGTGGAATTTACTTTTTATATATCCCGGTGATGTGAAAAGTGTTTTCCATTTTGTACGTTGATGACGAATCCGATCTTCTGTCCATCGCCAAAATATATCTGGAAAAGAACGGGGACTTTCAGGTAACAACCGCCGTATCCGCATCATCAGCACTTCATCTCCTTCAGGAATGGAAATTCGATGCCGTAATCTCTGATTACGAGATGCCGGGTATGGACGGAATCGCGTTCCTCAAGGAGGTCAGATCACGATTTCCGGATATCCCGTTCATTCTTTTCACCGGCAAAGGACGGGAGGAAGTGGTGATCGAGGCGATCAACAACGGGGTTGATTTTTATCTCCAGAAGGGGGGCGACCCCAGGGCCCAGTTCGCCGAACTGATGCACAAGGCACATCAGGCCATTGCCCGGACCCGCGCGGAACGGAATCTCAAGAGAAGTGAAGAGACGCTCCGCTCCGAAGAGGATTACCTCAAGGCGATATTCGAGGGAGTTCCGGCCGGTATCCTGATCGTCGATGCAGTGACGCACCAGATTGTCGACGCGAACACAACGGCCCTTCGGAAAATCGGAATCGGTAAAAAGGATGCCGTGGGCAGGATCTGTCACCAGTTCGTCTGTCCGGCAGAACAGGGAAAATGCCCGATTACCGATCTCCGCCAGAGTCTCGATAACAGTGAACGGATCCTCCTCACCGCTGAAGGAGACGGGATCCCGGTCATCAAGAATGTCATCCCCCTTACGCTCCGGGGACGTCCCTGTCTTCTCGAAACCTTCGTGGATATAACCCGGAGAAAACAGACGGAGACCGAGCTATGGAGTGCCTATGAGCGAATCGCATCTGCCGAAGAAGAACTGCGGGCGCAGTACGATGCGCTGGCCCGGGGAGAGAAACGGAGCCGGGAGAGCGAGGCCATGTTCCGGTCGGTCTTTGAGAACGGTCCGTATCCTATCGCAATCAGCAGCGTCAGCTCGGGAACCTACCTTGCTATCAATTCCGCATTCCTGCGCGAGAGCGGGTACCGGGAAGCTGAAATCCTGGGGAAAAATTCCGGGGAACTTGGATTCATCACCTTTGAAGAAAGGGCCCGTCTTCTGGCGCTTCACCAGGAAAAAGGGCGGATAGCGAATGAGCAGGTGACTGCTACGGTAAAGGGCGGCCGGAAGCTGCCGCTTCTCGTTTCATCGATCCCGCTTACCATGCATGATCAGGCCGTTCTTCTCTCGATATTCGTGGATATTTCCGATTCAAAAAAAGCACAGGACGATCTCCGGAGTGCCTATGAACAACTTGCTGCCGTGGAAGAAGAGCTCCGGAGCCAGTACGAGGAACTCGCCAGGAACCAGCAGACGATACAGGAAAGCGAGGAACGTTACCGGGCACTGACGGATATCGCATTCGATGGAATCATAGTCCAGGATTTTTCCGGTACGATTCTCTTTATCAATCATGCCGTCCGTCAGATGCTGGGAGCACCCGATCCGGCTCTCATTATCGGCAGGAATATCAGGGAGTTTATTGCCCCGGAATCCCGGGAAGATGCAGTCTGTGATTCCGGGGACCTCTCTTCCGAAAAGGGGGATACTCTCCGGAGGTACCGTGCACGGGATCTCAAGGGGAACGATCTTTACCTGGAATCTGTCGGAACGAAGATCCAGTACCAGGGACAACCGGCAACTATCATCGCCCTCCGTAATATCACGGAACGGGTAAAGGCCGACAGGGAACTCCGGGAGAGCGAACAGAGGAACCGTCTTCTCCTGCAGAGTGCAAACGATGCAATCTATATCCATGAAGTCTCCCGGGAAGGACCCGGGCGAATCATCCAGGTAAACGATCAGGCATGCCGGATGCTTGGCTATCCCGAAGAAGACCTTCTGAGGATGAGCGTTCCGGATATCGATGTTCCGGAGGGGAAACTGGATATCTCGGATATCCAGAACCAGCTCTTTTCCACCGGGAGAATAGTATTCCAGACAGAACACCGTACCCGGATGGGAAACCGGATTCCGGTGGAAGTCAGCGATCGCCTCATCGATCTCAATGGGCGCAAAGTCGTCCTTTCAATCGTCCGTGACCTTTCGGAACAGAAACGGGCTGAGCGGGCCCTGAAAGCGACCAACCGGAAACTCAACCTCTTAAACAGTGTCACCCGGCACGATGTCGCAAACCAGCTGATGGTCCTCGAGGGATACATGGGACTCGTCCGTATGAAACGCCCGGATCCCATGGTCCTCGAATATCTCGAAAAGATCGAGGAGATCAGCCAGACCATCTCCCGGCAGATCGCATTTACGAAGACCTACCAGAACCTGGGGACGACCGATCCCGTCTGGCAGGAGATCCGTACGCTGCTCCCGGAATCTGATATCCCCGAAGGTGTGACTCTGGTAACCGATCTCAAAGGAGTGATGATCTATGCGGACCCGATTCTGAAGAATGTCTTCTCGAATTTCCTGGATAATTCCCTCCGCCACGGAGAGCGTGTGACAACAATCCGGGTTTTGGCGGAGGAATCCCCTGCCGGACTTCGTATCCTGTGGGAGGATGACGGGGTCGGGGTTCCCTTTGGGGAGAAAGAGAAGATCTTTTCGCAGGGATACGGGAAAAATACCGGTCTCGGTCTCTTTATTTCGCGGGAGATCCTCTCTATCACCAATATCTCCATACGCGAGGTCGGAGAACCGGGTCAGGGGGCGAGATTCGAAATTACCGTTCCCCGGGGAGCGTACCGTTTTCGGGGGGAAACCGGCAGCGCTGAAGGAAACGGGGTGGACTCTCCCGGGAAAACCTGAAACCGGACGTACTCCCATCATCCTGATGGGACCCGGCCCAGAACGGTCCGTATGAATTCCGTCTTGGCACGGGTATATCGCTCCCGGTCGTCCGGATACTTTTCTGCAAGATCCCGTTTGAGGGCAGCATAGCGTTCTGCATCTCCCGGGTGGGTTTTCAGGTAATCCCGGAATGCCAGTTGTTCCCAGATCCGATGCCCTTTCGGAGCTGCATGGAGATGGTATGTCCGTCTCCCCATGAAGTTCTCTCTCCGGATGAAGGTCATATGGTTTTCGTACCACCAGTATTCCCACCGGTTGTCGGGAAGGAGGAGCGGGAGGAGCCTCGCCCGCGCAGCCGAAAAAGAGGAGATTTCTGCCAGTACATCGATGATAGGTTTTGCCGAAATCCCGGGAACTGCGGTACTTCCATAGTGTTCTGTCCGCAGGATCAGATCCGGGCCGGCATACTCCCGGAGCCGGCTGGAAAACCGTGCATATTGTTCGGGCCATTCCGGGTTGTATTCTGCGAGGCAAATCCGGTCTTCGTCTTCGATCTCCCGGTGCTGATCGCGGCATGCATATGCGGTTAATCGGAAATCCCCTGATACGGAACCCCCCATACTCCTTTCACTGGGTGATCCGCAGAGGAAGAAGTCGCCGGGAATTGCCTGGGAACCTGCACCCGGTGACCGGTCCGGCTGTCGCCACCCGATTGCAGTGCGAACCCTGGTATTATGTCCTTTATCAGATGGTCTGATACAGTCCCAGGAAGACGGACCGAGTCTCCACACCGTCATCCCTTCCGGAATACTCAGGATCTCCGGGACGGTTAATCCCAGGAACAGGAGCTGATTTCCCCCGGGAAGTGAATGCTCGTACCGGATGAATCTGCTGATCTCCGCCGAAGTTCTGATCTCCCGCGAACGTTGAAAAAATTCCCCGTGGAATGTCAGGAGATCATCTGTCGGGCCAGATACATCGGGAAAGGTTCTTTCCATCCCGATAAGCAGCAGTTCCTGGTCATGAGATGACATGGTTCTCCCTGGATTTTGGCTGAATGCGAGGTACAGGAATCAGATCTTCGATGACAATGATCGCATTTCCGATGTTCCGGTCTGCCGGATTGCCGCTGATCCGCGCTTTCTTCTTGATCTGTTTTCGGATCGTACTTCCCGAACTGATGATGATCAGCGGGAAGGAGACCTCAGTATTGCCGCTGGTCAGGTGGCACCCGATCCGTTCCGTGCAGAGGATGCTGCCAACAGGGCAGATCCCTGTCACGAGACCACAGCGGATAATCCTGTCGGAGAACGAATCGAAAGCGGCCATTTCCTGAAAAATTGTCCGGGCAGGGGAAAAATGATTGGGAACCCGGATCAGGGAACGCAATCCCTCCTCCTGCATCCCGGATGGCCCCCGGTTCAACCCTCCTGTCCAGAACCGTGTTCCAGCTGGTTCCCATACCGGCACAAGAACCAGATCCCCATCCAAAGTAGCAACTTCATCTCCCTGATGGGGGAGATCCGGAAAGATACGCTCCGCATCCTGAAGGCTCTCGGACCAGTTGCTGCCGAGATCGATCCGGTATACGGCATCAGGAACAGGTAGGTAAGCAATCCGCTATTCCGGTGCAGACGTTCTGAAAAGAGGGGATAAACGCCGCCGATCAGGGAATCGGGCCCGGCGTATTATCCCGGAGGGTATGATGTCTCTTCTGGAGGTTTTGGAATGCTGCGTGTGTTTCATTCAGGGTTTGTAGAGGGTGAATGAATCCGGAACCCTGGTGCTGGAGGGTTGTCTGGGAGGTTCCGGTTCAGTTCGCTGACTGCCTGGACTTGTCCAGGTCTGATCCAGTGATTAATCTCTGGCGGATATAAATGGCGGGAACCTGGAAAAAAATACCGGTTATTTTTCCAGCTTTCGTCTGTCAGGCAGTATACCGTATCCAAAAAGTCAGAGAAATATAAGCGGGTTCAGCTCAAGCGCAGGTTCCGCATGGGTCTTGATCCTGTGGATCAGCGCCAGTTCGGTTTTCAGACCCAGGTTTTTCCCGAGCCGCTCGGCCTGATCCAGTTTCTCTGCGGTATCTGCGTACTTTTCCGGGAACCTGTCGGCCGATGCATGGTACAGCAGAGCCTCGGAAATAAAGATCTGCGCAATGCCCCAGTCCGAGAAGATCTGGCAGAATATCTCAAAGGCACTCCGGTACTTGGCCTCAAGATCTTTCGGAAGCGGTTTTCCGAACTTCTGGTGTGCGATCCTTGCAAGCTCGCATTCTCCGAGGAGTGCATGGGCATACTTGTTGATACTTCGTATTCTGTGGGACACGGTCTTTGCCTCGTCGTACAGGCCGGCCGCTTTTGCAAGGTATTCGTCCGCCGCAGTTCCCGATGCCCCGAACGCAGCTGCCCGTGCCAGTTCAGCCCTCTCGGGAAGGAGCGATGCCAGGCCCCGGAACATATTGTCCCGGTAAGCGGCCGCGGCATCATCATAACACGCCCCTGCTTCCGTAAACCGCCCGGAAATCCGGTGGAGCGTCCCGGTCCGCCTCAGGATGTCGCCTTTGAGTTCCTGAATATCCGGATTCTCATGCTCCGGATCTGCCTGATCACAGAGCCGGAGCGCCTGGGAGAATCGTGACGGGGCAGAAGTCTGCCCGGTTTCCCCGTAAAACAGTTCAACTTCCCCGGCTCCGAACTGGCTCTTTGCCTTCAGGAGCGGCCCTGCATCCCGGTGGTTGTAGGTCTCAAGGTATGCGGTTTTTGCCCCTTTCAGGTCGTTGAGGTGCAGCAGGATATGACCGAGCGAGATCCGTGCATCTTCCAGGATCGGGATCCAGCGGAGACCGGTCTTTTCTGCAAGGTCCTTCCCATGGAGGAACGCTTCCCGGGAATTCTGGTACTGATCCAGCATATGGAAGAAGTTCGCATACCAGAGAAAGAACCGTACCTCGTGCTCCTCGGGTTCTCCCATTGCGACGAACCGCAGAAAATCCTGTGCCAGAAAACCGTCGATATCGCTCTCGGGAACTCTCCCTTCGTAGATATCGGCATAGATGGCTTCCAGGTAATCCCCGATAGCGTTCTTATCGCCGAGAATCTTCCGGAACGATTCATAGGCCGACCCGACCTGGTGCCCCCGTTCCGTCCGTTCCCCGATAGTTGAGATCAACTTCGGCGGCGGCAGGGCCGGCTTCCCGGCTGCATTCTGCCGGGATATCTCATGAAGGAGGATGGTGAGGTCCTGGAGGCCGCTGGAGGGGTTGTCCCGGCACTTGATGAGGATATAGTTATTGAACAGCCAGGTTCTGCGGATGTAATAGTATGGATTGGTCAGTTCGCTTCCGGCCCGGGAAATGATCCCCTGGTGCATCAGCACCTCCAGCCGTTTCCGAAGTGCGGATTCGGAGATCTTCTTCTCTTTTTGCGTACCCTGTTTTCCTGAAGTCCCGGACGAGTTGATGATATCCAGTATCTGCCGGAACCGGAGCGGGCCCTCGTAGAGGGTCAGGAGCGTTTCCCGGCCGGATGTCGAGAGGTCCGGTTCATTATCGACCATTTTGAGGAATGTTGCATGATCAGGATACATTTTTCTATACCTACATCAGGATGCAGGGGTTAAATAGCCTTTAGGTTTCCGGATCGTTCGCCTTCAACGGTCAACTCGGATTCATAACGACGGAGACTGGAAAAAATAACGGGATCTTTTTCCAACTTCCACTTCTATTTATGAGGTTTTTTCCAAGTTACGGAAGCAACGGATGGTTCCCAATAAAAACTATCCCATTGTAAGAAAAAAAGAGAGAGATATTCAGGTGAATGAATGGAAGTTCTTACGCAAAGGGAGAACGGGGTTCTCATCGTGACCCTGACGGGAAGGATGGATGCCGATGGAACACGGAAGTTTCAGGAGATCTGCGGCACCGGGCCTACCTCGTCGGTCATCCTTGACTGCAGCCATCTGGACTACATCTGCAGTTCCGCTCTCCGGGCATTTCTCCACATGAAACGCGAATCTGACAAGGCCGGAAAGAAGCTGGTGCTTGCCGGGAGTTCCGGGCTCGTCGACCGGATCATTGAGGTCAGCGGATTTGATACCCTTTTTCCACGGTATCCCTCGGTCACCGATGCCCTGAGTGACATTGCTGCAGGAGCGGATACAGCTGTGCGGAGATGAAGCCGGATGGATTCTGCAGGAATCCGCCCCGACGGAACGGCTCCCCTATCAGGTGAACCGGATATTCACCGCATGGACCGGAAGGAGGCGGAAGGAGTAGCACGGCTGATGCACGAGGCGTACGGAGCTACCTATCCCAAGAAATATGTGTACGATCCCGATCAGCTCTGGGAAAAGAACGTGAAGGGAGAGATCCTGTCCGTTGTGGCGACCGGGCCCGGTGAACAGGTGATCGGATACTTCGTAATGAACGCCTATTACGGGTATCCGGAGATCTGTCTCCTGGGATCCCTTGTCGTTTCACCGCGCTGCCGCGGGCAGGGCATTGCAGGAAAGATTGCCCGGTATCTGGTAACCTGCAATGAAAGCAGGGATTATGTATGTTTTACCGCAGGAGCGTTTACCGCCCACCCGTACTCCCAGCAGGTAATGCAGAACCTCGGGTATCATACCAGTGCCATCCTTATCGGTTCCCAGCCGCAGGAGATATCCTTCCGGGGAATCTCTGAAAAGCTCGACCAGCGTGAGAGTGTGGCATTTATCACCAAAGTATCCGCACCTCCGACATATCCGCCCCAGTACCTGCCGGAGCATCATGCCGGCATGATCCTGGAGATCGGAAACGCGCTCGGCATTCAGGTAACTACCGGTACCGCGGGAGTACCTGGCAGCGGGCCGACCCGTATCGAACATAGGATCAACAGGGACACCGGCTCCGGGCTGATCTGGGTACGGCGCACCGGGCCGGACTCCATGGGTGCCCTTGCAGGGGCCGTCGGACAACTTCTCGCTGAAGATGCAAAAGTTCTGCGCCTGCATCTTGATCTGAGCGATCCCGGCTCCCCGGCACTCGTTTCCGCTGCAGAGGAGATGGGGTTCGTGTTCTCAGGAATCCTTGCCGGGAAGAACGGGATTATTCTTCTCCTGCAGCATCTGCAGGGAATTTCCATTGATTTCACCCGGGTTCAGATGGCGGATTCCCTGGGAAAGCGCCTGCTTGCCTATATCCATTCCTTCGTTCCGGACGAACATACCGCTGAGAGAAACAACCGATGAAGTACCTGAAGATGGAGACCTACTATGTCCTCTACTGATACCAGAAAGAAAGCCGTGGTAATTGTTGACGGGTTTGCAACATCCGGCCGTGTCCTTGCCTCCCGGTTCCAGATGAACGGGATCCACTGTATTGAAGTGCTGAGCCATGCAGCGTTCCCCGATAAATACCTGAAGAAGAACCATGCCGAGGGGTACCTGGAAGATCCCCTCTATTCGGACAAGATCGTCTTCTCGGGCGATCTCGATGCCGTTGCCCGGGCGCTTGAAAAATACCGGATTATCGGGGTTATCCCGGGCAGCGAGATCGGGGTTCCGTTTGCCGACGCACTGAGCGAGCGCATGAATCTCTTCTCCAATGGGACGAAGGGGTCTCCTGCACGGAGAAACAAGTACCTGATGCAGTGCGCGCTCCGGAATGCGGGCGTTCCCACAAAAGCCTTCATCTGTACAGGAAAGGAGGAGGAGCTTCTCTCCTGGTTCCGTTCCGGAAAATTCCCGGAAGTCGTGATAAAACCGATGAGCAGCGCTTCGACCGAGGGGATCACGTTCTGCAGGACGGAGGAAGAACTTCTCCGGGCCTTTCGGGATCTCCTGGGAACCACGAATCACCTCGGCGACAAGAACACCGAGGTCCTTGCTGAGGAACGTCTCATCGGAACCGAGTTCGGGGTGAACACCGTTTCCCGGGACGGGAAACACCGGCTTGCAGAGCTCTGGCAGTACCGCAAGGTGCAAGTCGAAGGTGCGGGGAATGTGTATGACTGTACCCGCCTGCATGACTGGCCTGATGAGAAGCTGATGCCGCTTGTCCGGTACGCGTTCTCGGTCCTTGATGCCCTGGGAATCCGATACGGTGCCGCCCACACCGAGATCATTCTGACCGGGAAGGGCCCGCTCCTGGTAGAATCCGGGGCACGGGTCATGGGCGGGACAATCCCCCCGGAACTCATTATCCAGTGCGCCGGCCAGTGCCAGGTCGATCTGATGGTCCAGGCATACAATGAGCCGGAAGTCTTCCTTGGGGAGATCGATAAGCCCTACCGTCTCAGGCGCCATATGATCCGGAAGCACCTCATTGCCGGTTGCGAAGGTGTTCCGGCAGGTGAGATCTATGCCCTGGACCGTCTGGCGGATCTGCGGAGCTGCGTCAAAGGCGATTTCGTCAACCTGATCAGCGAATGGTATGTTCACCGTACCGTCGATATGATCACAAGCCCGGCAAAAGTGTTTCTCATCCATGAGGACCCGGAAGTCATTCTGGCCGATTACCGTGCCATCCGGGAATTCGAGAAAAATCACGAGCGGGAGTTCTACAACGTTGGCGCCACCTGAACCGGAACTGACTGGACCTGACCTGAAATGACAGAAACCGAATGTTCGGGGGGTCAGGGAGCCGCCATGAGCTCCCAGCAGAAAAAGCTGACCCTCTTTATCCTGTACTTTGCCGCATTTACCACGATGCTGGGAATCGGGATCATCACTCCTGCGCTCCCCATCTATGCGCAGCTGATGGGGGCGACCGGTTTCTGGATAGGTGTTATCTTCTCCTCGTTCGCCCTGTCCAGGACCATCTTTCTCCCGCTGTTCGGGAAACTGTCCGACCTCCGCGGGCGGCGGCTCCTCCTTCTTATCGGGCTGTCGGGATATGCTGTCTTCTCGGCATGCTATGTCCTTGCAGACACGGTATATTCGCTTACCCTCATACGGTTCCTGCACGGAATTGCCGCCTCGATGGTATTTCCGGTGGCGGTGGCATATGTCGGGGATATTGCCGAAGTCGGGGAGGAAGGCCGGCTTCTCGGCGGATTCCACAGCTCGGCATTTCTCGGGATGAGTTTCGGTCCCCTGATCAGCGGCATCATGACCGATTACCTGGGACTTCCCTCCGCGTTCCTCGCACTTGCGGTGATATCGATCGGGACCGCCTGTGTCTGTCTCGTCTCTCTTCCGGATTACCGGGTCCGGATCCGCGAACCGGTCCCGCTCCTGAAGGTATTCCTGCACCCCAGCCTCAGAATCCCGATATTTTTCTATCTCGTCTATTCGGTTGCATACTCCACGTACCTGGTATATCTCCCGATCATATGCCGGAACATCGGGAATTTCAACGGGACCGATATCGGGATCCTCATATTTGTCGGGACCGTGGCGATGGCAGGGTTCCAGCGGCTGTTCGGTAAGATTGCCGATACCCGGAACAAATATTACCTTCTCACCATCGGGATATCGATCATTGCGCTCGCCGCGTACCTGATCTCGATTGCCGGAACGTTCCCGGAATACCTCGGTGCCGTCGTTGTGCTCGGGTGCGGGTTCGGGATATCTCTCACAACGGTCGCCGCCCTGGTCGCGATAGCAGGCAGAACGACCGGGCAGGGCAGTGCTGCCGGAGTGGTCAATATGGCCCAGGGGGTCGGCCTGATGATCGTACCCGTTGTATTCGGGATGGTAATGGATCATGCGGGAATTCAGATGGTATTCGTGGGAACTGCCATCGTCGCCCTCCTCTCTGTTCCGGTCCTGCTCTCCGCAGCCAGAAATTCCGGAGCATGCCGTCCGGATAAACCCGACCCCGAATCCTGAACTGCCGGGGCGTCCCCCTCTCATTTTTCCAGTTCCTGCCATCTCACCCGGCCCGGGCAGGCAGTTCCCGGAGACGGTCACTGGAAAAAAAACCGGGATTTTTTTCCAACTTCCTGCCGTATATATGCATTTTTTTCCAAGTATTGCCAGCAGAGGGGGCTCTCCCTCTCTGAAGCGAACCATTGGTGCCCAACCGTACCATCGACAGAGGAAGGTGAAAGGGATGGATATTCTGACGACAAGAGAGAACGGAATTCTCATTGTTACCCTGACGGGAAGGATGGATGCTGATGGAACACGGAAGTTTCAGGAGACCTGCGGCAGATGGCATGCGACATCGGTTATTCTCGATCTCTGCCAGCTGGACTACCTCAGCAGTTCGGCTCTCCGGGAATTTCTCCGTTTGAAACGCGAGATCGACAGAAAGGGGAAGAAACTCGTTCTGGCCGGAGGTTCGGGACTGGTTGACCGGATCCTGGGGATATGCGGATTTGGCGATGTATTCCCCAGATATCTGTCCGTTCAGGAAGCGCTCGGCACTATTGCAGCCGGCACGGGTCCTGTGGCGGCGAGGTGAGTACCCATGCTATCGGGAAATGCCGGTCGGGGCGTCCGACCTGCCGGTATCCTGTTCGTGCGGGAAATTCTTATCCGGATACCCTGCTGCCGATCCGGGGATCAGCCTGCCGGTTCAGGGGAACCGGGCCTGCGCGAGGAACGGCGGAGATACAGGCCGGAGGTGACCGGTGACGGCACAGGGTAACCGGGAGCGTGCGGTAGTGATCGTGGACGGATTCTCCTCAGGAGCATATCTTGCACCCAGGTTCAGGGAACGGGGGATAACCTGTATCCACGTCATGAGCCGACCAGTGTATCCGGAGGGAATCCGGGCCATGACTCCTGTTGATGGAACTGCCCCGGAATCTCCGTATGCCGCGAACCTGGTCTTTGACGGGAACCTGGGAACGATACTCCGGGCACTCGCCGGGTATTCGGTTCTGGGCGTTATTCCCGGTATGGAACTCGGTGTCCCGCTTGCCGATTCCCTCAGCGAGAGTATGGGCCTTCCCACAAATGGGACCGGGGGATCGCCGGCACGACGGAATAAATTCCTGATGCAGTGCGCTCTCCGGCACGCAGGGATCCCCACGAAAGAATTCTTCTGTACATCGCATGGAAAAAAACTGCTTGCCTGGTACAGGTCCCGGAAGTTCAGGGAGATTGTGATAAAACCCATGAAAAGCTCCGGGACCGGGGAGGTGCGGTTCTGCAGTTCCGAAGAGGAGATCGAAACGGCGGTCCGGGCGTTCCTTGATCCGGCCGGTCTTTCCGGAGAGGAGAATTCCGGGGTACTTGCCGAAGAGCGGTTGACCGGCACGGAGTTCGCGGTGAACACCGTCTCCTGGGACGGGAAACACCGGCTTGCGGAACTCTGGCAGTACCGGAAGGTGAACGTCGAAGGTGCCGGGAATGTATACGACTGCACCCGCCTGCATGACTGGCCGGACGGGAATCTGATGCCGCTTATCCGGTATGCATTCTCGGTGCTCGATACCCTGGGAATCCGGTACGGAGCCGCCCATACCGAGATTATGCTCACGGAGCAAGGGCCGCTCCTGATAACCTCCGGAGCACGGATTATGGGAGGGATGATTCCTCCGGATCTCATCATGCAGTGCGCAGGTCAGAGCCAGATCGATCTTACGGTAGATGCGTACCTGGACCCGGAACGATTCCTCCGGAAGATCGGGACACCCTATAAACTCCGACGCCATCTGATCCGGAAACATCTCATTTCCGGTTGCGAAGGTACGCCATCCGGAGAAATATCTGCAATAGATCACCTGGCCGAGCTTCCGAGTTGTATCCGGGGGGATTTCGTCCGTCTGATTGACGACTGGTATGTCTCCCGGACCGTTGATACGGTATCGAGTCCTGCGAAGGTCTTTCTGATGCACGAAGATCCGAACGTTGTCCTCTCCGATTACCTGGTTATCCGTCAGTACGAGCAGAACCATGAGAGGGCGCTCTATAATGTCGGGGATGCCTGAGCGGGTATCCGGGATGTTGCCATAGCGACGCATTCCTGCGGAAAGGGGGCGTTCGGGGCGGGAACGGGATTCCGTTCATTGGGACCCTGATCTCCCCGCCCTTGGTATGCCCCGGACCCTGTCCATTTTTCCCATCCGGTGTTCTACCGGGGTATCCTTTCCCGGAAGTGGAACGACGGAAGCTGGAAAAAAGGACAGGATTTTTTTCCAACTTCCCGCCCTATATATGCGGCTCTTTCCCATGCGATCGTGCGGCCCGGGAAGTACCATGCCATGTTTCAGGAAATCCCGGAGCCGTAATCAGAGGTGAACCAGATGGAGATCCAGCGTATCATCAGAAACGGCGTTTTCGTTGTAAGCCTTATCGGCAGGATGGATAACGGGGGAATTGCGGAGTTTGAGAACGTCCGCGGTACCTGGGCCCGTGCACCGGTCATTCTCGATCTCTCCGGTCTCGAATATATCAGCAGTTCCGGCCTTCGGGCGATTCTCCGTATGAAACAGGAATACGGAAAAGGGAATGTCGTTGTCGTTACCGGAAGCTACGGTCTGACCCGGAGAATAATCCGGTTGAGCGGGTTTGAGGATGTCTTTACCGGTTTTTCCCGGTCAAATGATTTCGGAGCGGCCCAGGTCTGCGCAGCGGTTCCTGCCGCGAAATGACCGGCTTTCATTCCTGGAACAACGCCGGATTTCCCGGCAGCCGGTTATCATCGCTATTCTGAAACGCGATTTTTAATTCCCGGAGTCGTAAAAAAGGTTGTATTATTCTGCGGGCACGAACTTCGTCCCGTAATGGATGATCCCGCTCTCGCCGTCTGTGGCGATCCTGCGGAACACGCTCTTCACCCGCATCCCGATCGTTGCCTGGTCGGGCGGGCAGATGACCTGGGTCGTGATCTTCGGGCCCTCGTCCAGTTTCACGATGGCGAGGACATAGGGAGTGAGATCCGCGTACTGGTCTGCTGCCGTATGGATGATCGAGAACGTGACGACCGTTCCCGCTCCCTGGAATTTATGCTCCACGATCTTTCCTGCCCTTCGGCAGTCGGGACAGAATGATCTCGGGGGGAAGAAGTGCCGCCCGCAGGTCTCGCATTTCGTTCCGATCATGTTGTACCGCTGGGGGATCTTTCTCCAGAACCGTGCGACAGTCATTTCAGGCCCTCCCGAGGATGTGGACTGCGACGGTTGCGCCCGTCCCGCCCACGTTGTGGGTCATGCCGACCGTTGCACCGTCAATCTGGCGCTTGCCTGCCTCGCCCCGGAGCTGCTGGACGATCTCGTATACCTGCTTGATACCGGTTGCGCCGACCGGATGGCCGCAGGATTTCAGGCCGCCGCTGGTGTTGACCGGGATCCTGCCGTTGAGCGCGGTCTCGCCGTCTGCGGTGATCTTCCCTGCCTCACCCTTTTTGCAGAAGCCGAGGTCTTCGATTGCACAGATCTCTGCAATCGAGAAGCAGTCGTGGACTTCGACCATGTTGATGTCCTTGTGGGTGAGCTTCGCCATCTTGAATGCCCGCTGTCCTGCAGCGACGGATGCGTCAAGGGTGGAGATGTCACGCCGGTCGTGAAGAGCGATGCTGTCGCTTGCCTGTGCGGTTGCAAGGACCTTGACGGGGGTGTCGGTGAACTCCTTTGCCCGGTCCAGGGGTGCGACAATGACTGCCGCCGCACCATCGGTGACCGGAGAGCAGTCGAAGAGCCGGAGGGGGTCTGCCACCATCGTGGACTTAAGAACCGTGTTCAGGGTGATCTCCTGCTGGAACTGCGCTATGGGGTTTCGTGCGCCGTTGAAGTGGTTCTTGACAGACACCTGCGCAAGCTGTTCCCTTGTCAGGGGGTACTTGTGCATGTAGTCCTGTGCAATCATTGCATAGAGGCCGGGGAACGTTGCTCCCATGAAACCTTCCCACTCACGGTCTGCTGCGCCGGTCAGTGTGTCGGTGGAAGTTCCGGGTTCGACATCGGTCATCTTCTCGACACCGGCTGCGACCACGATATCTTCCATGCCGCTTGCGACTGCAATAACGGCCTGCCGGAAGGCAAGGCCGCCCGATGCGCAGGCTGCCTCAACACGTGTGGAGGGGATGTGGCGGGTTGCAAGACCTGCGTAGTCCGCAATCAGGGCACCGATGTGCTCCTGCTCGACAAACCGGCCGGCGCTCATGTTCCCGACGTACATCGCGTCGATCTTCTCGCCCGAGAGCTGGGCGTCCTCGATTGCGAGTGCACCGGCCTCAACGAAGAGTTCGCGGAACGAACTTCCCCATTTCTCGCCAAATACCGTACACCCGATTCCGATTACTGCAACGTCTCTCATTCCTGCATCACGATCTTTCCCTTGTGTTTCGCATACCGTGCATAGTCCAGGTAAATCGGGTTCTCAAGGAGCTTCCGGACACCGGGAGCCGCATCCCTCTTGAACGCGGGGCTTGCAATTGCGTCAGTGACTTCGATATCGAACGCGTCGCTGCCGGCACCGGACCCGAACGAACAGACAAAGATCCGGTCGCCCGGTTTTGCGATGTCGAGCGTTGCGGCAAGGCCGACCATGGAAGCGCCGCTGTAGGTGTTTCCGAGGTGGGGGACAACAAGGCCCGGCGCAATCTGTTCCTGGGTGAACCCAAGGGTCTTTGCGACTTTCTGCGGGAACTTTGCGTTCGGCTGGTGGAAGACTGCGTAGGTGTAGTCCTTCGCGGTCTTTTTGACCTGCTCAAGAAGGAGACGGGATGCGCCTTCGACATGCTTGAAGTATCCCGGGTCTCCCGTGAACCGTCCGCCATGGCGGGGGTAATCCTGGCCTTCCCTGCGCCAGAAGTCCGGCGTGTCGGTCGTGTACGAGCAGGTGTGATGGATGACTGCGATGGGGTTGTCGTTCCCGATAAGGAACGCCGCCCCGCCCGCCGCCGCCGTGTACTCGAGCGCATCGCTCGGTGCGCCCTGCGCGACATCGGATCCGATGGCAAGGCCGTACCTGACCATGTTGCTCTTGACGAGGCCCATACAGGTCTGGATTCCGGCGGTTCCCGCCTTGCAGGCGAATTCGTAATCGGCCGCGGTCATGACCGGGGTCGCACCGATTGCCTCCCCGACCGTACAGGCGGTCGGTTTGACCGCGTAGGGGTGGGATTCGCTGCCCACATACACCGCGCCGATATCGGCCGGGTTCACGCTTCTCCGTGCGAGTGCATTCCGTGCTGCCTCAACGGCGATGGTCGCGGCATCCTCGTCCAGGTCAGGGACTGACTTTTCAAAGACTCCGAGACCCCCCGTGACGTCCGCGGCGTTCCCGCCCCAGACCCGGGTGATCTCTTCAATCTTGATACGGTATCTCGGGATGTAAGCCCCGTAGGTGATTATGCCTACCATGCTTCGCCTCTCAGTTTTTCGATCAAGGTATCGATCTCCATCTCAGTACAGAGCAGCGTTATCCTGTCCTTCTCCGCGAGTTTCGGGACGATGGGATGGATGAGATCCGGGGCGATTCCCTGCAGGATCACACAGCGTGGCTTGAAGGGGGTTACCCGGATCGCAACCATCGGCGATTTACCCGTGGAGACGTTGGTGAATATGAGCGCCCGTTCCGTGCTCCAGCCATAGATGCGGTTGAACTCGCTCGATGAGAGCTGGAGGATCGCATTCAGGCTGTTCACTACTGTGTACCCGTAGATCGCGAGATCCATCGGGCCGGTCAGGTGGGTGCAGCCGATTGCGTCCGCGAACGGCTGGAGGGCGACGGGCGTCACATACTCGTGGATGTCGTTGATGACATCCGCGTCAACGTCAGAGAACAGGATCTTTGCATACTTCTGGATGTTTTTCCCGCCGTTTTCTTCGTCTATGGAGAGGATCGTGTCCACGATCTTCCCGACGATGGCGGTTCCCGGGCTCTTCCGCCGTCCGCTCTCATAATCGCTGATAACGGAGGGGGAGACCGAGAGGCGCTCGGCGAGCGCCCCGGGGGGGATGTCGAAACTCATCCGCCACTTCTTGAGTGCGACCCCCGGTGAGTCCGAAAGCGTGATCTCACCAGCCATCTTTTCGGCAAGCTGATGGCGCAGATCGGAGTTCATGATCAGTACTGGCCCGGACTCTGTTAAATAATTAACGAACGCTATTTCGACGCATCCCGAAAAGGCTGGCCCGGAAGTATGTTTTCCGTCAGAAGTTGATTGCCGGGTTGCCCCGGGTTACCGTGTGGTACCGGCAGATCCGGGGGGATATGCCCGGGAAAGCAGGCGATCCGGATGACACTGCTCCCTCTCCGGTAAATTTTTCTCCCTCAGACCCCCTGTGTAAAAACCGGGATTTTACTTCTGAACATGAATACCGGGGTGAGGGGTCGGAGGGGGAAATATGCATCGGGACCTGTCCTGCAGCCCCGGAATTCCGGCCAGACCGGGCCGGGGTTTGACCGGAATTAACGTCTTATGATGGGTGAATTTTTCCAGGATCCGCGTGCTTGCGAAGAATTGCAGGGAAAATCGAAATTACCCCCTTCGACCCCCTCCAACCAACGATCTGAACAGGATCCGGCACCCGATCCGCAATTACGGGGTTCTTCCCGGGCCCCGCGTGTCCGATAAACAATCCATAAATAGTATGCATCCCAATTTTGGAGTATGGTTGAAGCCGAGGATCTCCAGTGCCTCAAGGCGATTGCCCTGAGGGGCGGCTGCCGCGAACCGGTCTTCATCTCGTCCAATATGCTGGGGAATGTCCTTGCGACAAGCCCGCAGACCGCGTCCCGGAGGCTCAAGGCGCTTGAGACCGGAGGCCACCTGACGCGCTCCATCCGGCCTGACGGCCAGTTCATCACGATCACCCGGAACGGGGAGGATGAACTCAGAAAGGAGTATGCAGACTACACCCGCATCTTCGAGCACCACGGGGGCAGGTACCTGCTTTCCGGAACTGTGGTCTCGGGCCTGGGTGAAGGGAAGTACTACATGAGCCTTGAACCGTACCGGAAGCAGTTCCAGGAAAAGATGGGGTTCACCCCCTTCCCGGGGACGTTTAATATCCGGCTCGCAGCCGGAAGCATTCCGGTCCGGAAGAAGATCGATGCCCTGGACTGGGTCCCCATCGCAGGGTTTACCGCGGAGGGCCGGACATTCGGGGACGTGAAGGGCCTTGCCTGCAGGATCGGGGACATCCCGGCGGCGATCATCGTTCCCGGCCGGACGCATTATCCGGACGATACCCTGGAACTGATCTCCCCGGTGGCGCTGCGGGAGCGTCTCGGGGCAAAGGATTCGGACCCTGTTACCGTGGAGGTGGAATATGATTGATGAAGCACTGAAAGCACTCAAGGAAGGACAGTTTGTCCTTCTGTACGATTTCGATGACCGCGAGCGGGAGACCGATATTATTATCCGTTCCGACGCAATGACGCCCCGGCACATCATGCAGCTGCGCAGGGACTGCGGGGGCCTTATCTGCACGGCGGTCTCCCCGAAAGCAGCAGAACGCCTCGGGCTGCCGTTCGCCAGCGATATCTTCGAAGGAACCGGTTTCGGAGAGAAGACCGGGGATGTTCCCTATGACCGGAAGAACCATTCCTCCTTCTCGCTCTGGGTGAACCACCGGAATACCTTTACGGGAATCACCGACAACGACCGGGCGCTCACGATTACTGCGGTGGCCGATCAGGTCAGAAAGTCCCTGAACGGCGGCGGCGATAATTTCGGCGCCCAGTTCCGGACCCCCGGCCACTGCGCCCTCCTGCGGGCTGCGGACGGTCTCCTGTCCGTACGGCGCGGCCAGACCGAGCTCTCGATTGCAATGGCCGAGATGGCAGGGATCACGCCTGCGGTCACGATGTGCGAGATGCTGGACAACGAGAACGGGCTTGCGCTCTCGAAGGAGGGAGCGAAGGCATACGCAAAGGAACACGGCCTCGTATTCACAGAAGGAAAAGATGTCGTGGAGCGGTGGCAGAACCGCACCTGATCACGGCATACGATTCCTCACTTTTTTGCCAGTTCTCTCACCGTCTCTTCCGGCAGCATCTTTGCGATACTCAGTTTCGTCGGGCATCGGCCAAGTTTTAAGCCCAGTTTTTTTGCTTCGTCCTTGAGTACCTTGGTGTCAACGTCTTTGATGAGCACGCCCAGTTCTTTCTGATCCATATCCGATCAGGGAGTGATATTCATCCGGCACGATAAGGTTTGCCGGACCGGTTAACCGGAAAGGGGAGAAAATTTTCCGGTGGCCGCTCCGGTTTCCGCAAGGCGCCCGGAGTTTTCCGGTTGTGCCTATCCTTCTGAAAAAAAGTTATATCCGGATCTGGGTCAGGGCATCGTATGCCATCTTCCGGTACATCTCCGGGTTCGGCTTGTATTCCTCGATGGCCTTGAGGGAGTCCGGAGTTTTCCCGAGGGCATCCAGCCGGTCCAGGGTGTGGCCTGCGGTGTCGAGCACCCACTCGTCCCGGGTATCCTTGTCGACAACCGTGATCGATTCCAGCCGGAGTGAGACGAGGAACGAACCGTCCGGGGTCTGGTACACGCTCGGTTTCCCGATCGCAGCCACGAACTGCGGTGGCTCAACCCGTGCCAGCTGCTGCATCGCTTCCGGCTGGTAACTTCCGGCCATCACGAAGAAGGTCCCGGTCGGGTCCACGATCCTGCCCCGGTAGAAGATGTTCTGGTCGCCCTGTTTCTGCTTCTCGGTCAGGGTACCGATTGCAAGGGCGCGGTTGCACCGCTCTCCGGTCGGGAGCAGGACGAAGGTCGGGCTCTTCTCATCGGTGCTGTCCTTGAACTGGTACCTGATGTCCCGGAATTCCCCGGCAAAGACCCGGCGTGCCGGTTCGCGCTCGAACGATCCCTCTCTTTTCTGGAACTGGCCCTGTCCGCTACCGTTCTCGGTCATTTAGTTCACGCTCCCTGCACGGTTCAGGAGCGCTGCATGCCGGCCGGGATCAAAGGTAACCCGGCTGCAGGAATTCGCAAGGATGCGGCCGTCGATCTCCCGGCCGGTACAGGTATAGTACCGCCCGGTGACCATCTCGCGCATCCTGAGGAAGACCTCGTCCATCCCCAGCGGATTGTTCTCGGCAATCTCTTTGGCCTGGTCAAGAGTCATTCCGGTCAGGGACTCGACCGCATCCCGGGAGATCAGGATGCTCCAGGTCCGGTCCCCGTTGTCGAGCCACCCCTTGATCCGGAGATCGTAGTTGAACTCCGGCTGGATCTCATGGACCGGGCAATAGTTCTGCCGGGAGAGGGCCCGGTTGCATCCCGGGACCGGGCAGCGCTTGATGAGGCCGGAACCCGGAGCGATGCTGACGATGGACCCGGTTATCGTGGTCTCGCTGCTCTTCACCTCGATATCGCTCTCTTCCGGGAGGCAGGTCGCGGAGGTAAGGTTCAGGGAGAGCCTCCCGTTGAACTCGTCCACCTGGGCATAGAAGATGGTGTACACGGCGCCCGGTTCGAGTCCGGCCTTTCCCTCCTCTTTCCAGATGATGAACTTGACCGTCCCGGTCTCGTCGCCCAGAAGGCCGGACTGGAGCATCCGTTCGTGGGTTACCTCCCACTCCTGGATGACCTTGGCCCGGACCGAAGCGATACCGGGCTTTAGGTCCTGCACCGTGAGAACGGCGGGCATCAGGCTGGCATCGCTTTCGAGTTCCTTGATGAGGGTCCCGGAGTGGATCTTGAGGTTCGGGATACCCTTGTATTCATCGACAACGGCCGACTCGATGCGGTACCACGTGTCAATTTTGAGCAGGGGAGCTTTTGCTTTCTCCCAGATCACGAACCGGATCGCCCCGGAATCATCGGCAATGATCCCGCTCTGGGAGATTGCGGGGGATGGGGATGACGTGAGCGCCACGACTTTCCCTTCGAAGGTTATCCAGTCGCCCGGCATGACGCCTGCTATCTTCTTCTCTTCCGTTCCGCCGCTTCCGCCTGCCTGGGCAGGAGCTATCCCGAGTTCCTTCATGAGCTCGTTCGTCACGGTCCGTTCGGCCTCGTTGGGTGCAACGCCGAACTCATCGATGAGCCTGCGGAGTTTTGTTTCAATCCGCTGTTTATCCGCGGTCTGGCCTTTTGCAGTGATTTTATGGGAGATTCTTTCTGCTGTTTCCTGAAAATCCATCATACATCTCCAAGGTTCTTTTCTGTGCTGCTGTGTAGATAGGGTTTGGTTGAGTTTAATTGAAGGTTTTTGCTATCTGATTTAAACAATACCCGTGTGCGGTGTGAATGTGTCCGGGAACGGGATTGCAGAAGTGTACATCGGTGAGGAATCCATCCGGTATGGATCCGGCCAGGTATGGATCTGATGACTCGGTATCCTGTACGATATGTAGAGATTTAAGTACCGGCATGCGCAAAAAGTACCGGGTATGGCAATAACAGCAGACAGCACCATCTATGATCTCCTGAAGGAGAAACCCGATGCGGCCGAGACCCTCTTCAAGTTCGGTATGGGCTGCGTAGGCTGCGCAATCGCCCGCGGGGAGACCATCCGCGAAGCAGCGGAAGCCCACGGCGTCCCCATCGCAGAGATTCTTGCCGCTCTTGGCGTTAAGGAATAACTCTCTTTTCGCGTCCTGCCCGGCAGGCCCATCTTCGCTTCAGTTCTTCCAGCGAAGCCTCGGGATTTTCCAGGAGATACTCTGCGATCTCCGGTTCATGGACCAGCGTGCACCTGCTGCAGTTCCAGACCGGCGTTCCCTGCGATCCATCTACCCACTGGCCGAGCGATTCGTCTTTGCAGGGATAGAACGGGCAGTAGCAGAAATCGCAGCGCTGGCCCGGCATGTGACAGGGATAATAGGGGCAGTCTTCCGGCACCCATTCCACCCAGTGTCCGTTCCCGCCGAACCGGCTCAGGATGAAGAATGCGTGCCGGTTCCGGTGGCCCGGCCCGGTGCTGTTCAGGGCTTCGGCAATCCCTTTTTTCACGCATTCCCGGATTCTATTTCCGATCTCTGTTGCCGCGCCCGCCCGGGTATGGACAACCGGGCCTTCGCAGCAGGTGATCACGGCATCCGATACGGTCCCAGTTATACTGAGGCCGTATTCGCGGAGGGCTTCTGCCTTCGCTTCGGTCGCCTCCATGATAGCTTCGAGCAGCGCTCCCTGCGACAGGCCTTCCCCGCTGTATACGATGATATTGATGGTATGGCTGGTGGGACTCCCCGTGCCTGTCTCCGGAGGAAGCCCGGCAGTTACAAAGACGGTTACCTGATCGTACCTGACGACGCAGAGGTTTTTCATCGGTACTGCGGTGAAAAGGCCGAAGGCATTGCAGGAGAGTCCGGCGCGTGCAAGGAGATTCTCTCCTTCCCGTTCGGGGCTTTCGGTCTCCTGGTCGGATGAAACGGTATGGTTGAAGATGGTGGTGACGTGACCTACGCCGCCATTCACACCGGTGCTTGCCGCAGTAAAGGTGCCCCGCAGAAAAAGCGTATCCGATGTCAGAAAATAGTTCATGCGACCGTATATCTGACCCGGTCCTTGAGTTCCTGCTGCTTTCCGGCATTCCAGCCTGAGACGTCCTGCAGGTAACCGGTCACCCGGCTGATCTGGACCACGTCATGGCAGCCGCACTCCGGGCAGATGGGCTCCCCGCAGATCGGGCAGTACTCGATACCGGAGTACATGTCATGGCCGCAGTGACAGTGGTCGAGCGGGCACATGATCTGCAGATGGGTCTCGCCGCAGTTCGGGCAGGGGTTCTCATCGACAATGAAGTGGCAGGTGTGGCACTTGTATTTCCGCTCTTCTTTCGGGATATCCTCGAGTTTATGGTATTTTTCGATGATTTTCTTTTGTTCTGCACTCCATTCCATACTATCTAGAATGCAGCTTTCTCTAATTAAATTTTTAGAAGGTGGAACGAAACTGGGGCAGATCCGATTAAAAGGGGATATATAGGGGAACGGGGGTTTCCGTTCAGGCGCGGATATGGGAATAGGTTCTGGCAGCGGCGGCCGGATCGTCGGATTCATAGATGGCCCGCCCGACGATAATTCCGTCAACGAGCGATGCAACGGCATCCGCGTCGCCGCCCTGCGCACCGACGCCCGGAGAATAGATCCTGCGCGGACCGATGATCTCCCGGAGGATCCGGACCCGGTCCGGCCTGGTCGCCGGGGCGATGATGCCGTCGGCACCGCAGGAAACGGCAAGTCCGGCAAGCCGTTCCGCGACTCCGCCATGGAAGAATTCGGGGGCACCCGGATGGCTCATCTCTGCGACAACGTAACAGGAGCCGCCCCGTGCATGGGCGCCCTCCACGCAGGCTGCGACGGAATCCCTGCCCGTGAACCCCTGGCAGATGATCCCGGAGAACCCGGCGTCGAAAACCGCGTCCGTGATGAGCCGGTTCGTGTTCGGTATATCCGCGACCTTGAAATCGGCAATAAGCGGGAGGCCGAGTGCTGCCAGATCCCGGGCGATACCGAGCCCGGCCCGGAGGACCAGCGGATAGCCAAGTTTGATGCAGTCGATATGCGGGGCGCAGGCACGTGCCACGGCAACCGCCCGGTCCCGTTCCGTCACGTCCAGTGCAAGGACGAGTTCCGTCATGCGATCCGCTCCATGACCGCTGCAACGAGAAGCGGCAGCGTGATGGTCGCATCCGCGTACACGGTGACCGCCTGTGCTTCTTCCGTGACCTTGCCCCAGGACCGCGCCTCGTCAAGCGTCGCCCCGGAGAGGCCGCCGAGGTCGGGCCGGTCCCCGGTCAGCTGGACTGCGTAATCGAATCCGTTCGGGGTCATGATCATGCTCTGGAGGATGAAGTTCTTGGGAACCCCGCCGCCGACCAGGAGCGCTCCCGCTTTCTTCGTGGTGAAGCACCGGTCGAGAAGCGACGGCATGTCCCCGAAGGCATCGATGGTCACCTTGTGGGTCTGGGAGAAGAGCCAGTACTGAAGCCCAATCATGGAGTCCTGGACGGCAGGGCAGTAGACCGGAATATCCTTCTTCGCGGCAGTCGCGAGGATGCCGGTATCCAGGTGCTCACCCAGGGTCCGGAGGAGGTCTTTGATGGAGATCGGTTTTCCGGGTTTGAGTTCCTCGAACACGCCCTGGAGGAAGGTCTCGAAGTGCTCGAACGCCTCGTTCGGGAGATACACGTCATAGATCCGGTTGATCTCGTCGTGCCTGAGTTCGATGTCCGAGCAGAAGGCACTCCCGTGGTAGTGCCGGCACCCGATGGCTTCGATGATATCGTGGGTCAGGTTCGCCCCGGTCGAGACCAGGATATCGATCCATCCCTGTTCGATGAGGTCGGAAACGATCCCGCCCATCCCGGCCGGCACCATCGCCCCGGCAAGTCCGAAGAATTTCGTGGCGTCGTTGTCCCGGAGCATCTTCTCGTAGATATCCGCTGCCCGGGAGAGCGCGCCGGCATTGTAGGCGCCGGCCCGTCCCATCGCCGCAACGAGTTCCCCCGCGCTCATGTTCGGCCGGATCCGCATCTGCTGGACCGGTTCGCCGCATTCCATTTTCTTCTCCCCCATCTTCCCATACTATCGGTGCCGGGAATAATAGTAGTATTGAAACCGGAGAGAGAAATCCCAAGAACAGTGTATTCGCCCGGTGTTATCAATTAAAGCGAGGGAAAATTTTATCGAAGTCCACCCTGTGTGAGAAAACAGAGTTGCTATCGGATACTTTCGGGAAATGATCCTTGGAAGAGAGGGGCCGGAATGTTCTCAATCTGCTCCAGTTCTATCAGCGCAGTCACCGGCATCACTCTATAGGGTCCCCCGGTTATAATTACACATTCAGCATTTCCCATTTGTCCTGGTACAACTTATCTTGGTAATCTTTATCGTACCGGCACAGTTGGGGATGGTGGTGGCGTACTAACCGGCCCACCATCGACGTTCCATCCACGGAGACCGTTCTTCAGCAATTCCTGGTTCGCCGGTGTGTAATTATATAAGTACACAAAAATCTTGATTTGGCCATTCCCGATTGCCATTGAATAAGTGGCAAGCTGCATCTCGGGATCCTTCTCCAGCTGACTCATTTCGGCCCGTACGATCTCTATCTCCTTCATCATTTCTGTATCCGGAACTGCAGTAACAGTCCATTCTCCGACTTGTTTATTCTGGAGTTCATCGATCTGCGCCGCAGTCATAAAGATAACATAGAGAGTAATATTTTTCTGACTCTCATCAATCTCCCACCTGTTGACAGTAAATGATTTTTTTAGGTATAACTGATCCAACTCTGTATTTACTACTCTGGGTAATTCTGGATACCTCATCATGACATACTCCTCTTTTTTATTACTCGCTTGCTCCACTGAGTTCAATGTTAAAATGACACTGATGATAATCACAGTCGTAATTATCGCAAGCCCGATCAGGACTTTACGATTTATTATCCACTCACACATTTTTCATCCATCATCATATTCTACGGGGGATACGTGCATCGTGGGTTTCCTTGCTGGTCAATTTCATAAACTGCCGTGGGAGTTGGAGTCTCAATATAATGACCACAATCGGGTATATCTCTCACTTCCAATATCTCCAATATTGTTTTTTCGGCAGTAACCCCAGCCGGGATCTGGTAGTTACTTCCCGGCGGGATGTTGGAATTGTCATACTGGAAAAACCGCCAGTTCGTAATGATACGCACATCGCCGCCAAGGTACTGGGCGCATACCGCATGGAACCACGAAAGCTGATGATTCGTCACTCTCCCGATATATACATCCAGATCAAAGATCTCTTCCACATAGCAGTGCTCGGGACAACCGTATTTCTCTCTCCAGTAACATGCAGATAATACGTTAGAAAACTGGGAACTTCTGCCGGCCCGTGCGAACCGCATCACCGCATTTTGTAAGCATACCGCGCTGTTCCACGAGCCGGATCCCCCCTCGCAATCAGAAAGCCCGCCGCGATAGCTCATGATCTGGCCAAACGCCTCAAGGTATGGGCTTGAAGGAACGTGACAATCGATCCAGTTTCCCCAGTTGCTCCATCCGCCACCACCCATGTTCACACCCCCAGGATTCCTTCTCGGATCAAATACTGGGGAAGAACCCAGCCATTGCAATACACGATGTTGTCCTCCTGATGGATGATGTCGGCACCGGAATATGTCTGGAAAACCCAGAACCGGTTGCAATAGTCCCTGTACGAAAATCCATTCTCCTGAAGCGAAGTGCCTACCGGTTTTTCTTTTAATGCGTTGTATACAGATTGAAGATCCCTTCCTGGTCGAAACTTGTCTTCAGATTGGGAATCGGGTAAATAAACTGGGGGCTGATAACAGATGACTTTCTTATTTTCCGGTTTATCGGGTAATTTCAGGCTTTTATTGCTGCATTCACCGATAATTGCCATATCGGATTTTTCCTTCATCAGATCCTCCACGAACCTATTATAATCATAGTCATACCATGTCAGATTGGGGAATATATCCCAGAACTCCCCCGGAAATGCCCCAACTGCAATCACCTTTTTTGCACTCCGCGGGAGTGTCATCCTCGGTTTAAACGTATCGGACACAAGCATATCCGGATGATGCAACACAGAGGCATTGTCTATGCAGGGGAAATTCCTTGGTGCGGATACATCGGTAATCACTTCTTGAACTTTCTTCTCACGGTGGAATTTTGTACGTGTCTCTTCCCAGAATGCCAGAATTTCAGGATCTTTTGAATATGGCCGGACGAGATTACTGACCCCCTCAGTCCAGTTGTTTATCCAGTCATCTGGGATAATCTCATTATACTGTGTAAAGAGATCGAGAAACGCAGCCCCGATTGGGGAATATGCAGTTGAAATTCCGATAATATAGATATCGAATCCTTTGGGCAACCATTGCTCTAATGCATCACGGTTCTTCGATGCTTCCAATGGCAGACTGTATTGGAAACACCCATTCTTCAAATATAATCCAACATCGGACTGCCCTTTAATTTTTTGCATGCATGCGACTTTTTTACCCTGAGCTTTGAAATACCGTTCAAGTGCCAGCGCAGTGGCAATTTTCCCTTGATCGCAATACGAAGCCAAAACATAAACATCAGCCATACACTAACCCCCTGCAACATGTCTGGAATTGATTCCGTGTGCCACACTTGTGGATCTGATCTCACAAAAGAACGTTTTTGATTTTTTGAGGATACGTTCCAAGACTCATTTGATTTCGTGAACAATCCCAATACGTGCCATCCGGAAGAACAGATATTCCCAGTATTCCTGCAATACATCCCTTTTCGACACAGGTATCAGATACGATGATACGATGTTTTTCAAGTTTCTCCTTGACATATCGTTTGAGCGTAATCCATCGATTGAACGTTATGGGATCCAGACAATTATTCTGAATTGGCTGATAAAGATTAAAATTCAGGAGATACGATTCGGTTTCAACGCATAGATCGATGATAGGATCGATGCATCTCTCGTTTTGTTTGTTAATGGTGAATGAAATACTGTGTTTTATTCCGTTCTCTTGTAGGATTTTTAACCCCTGTACAGCTTTCTCATAACTGCCTTTTCCCCGAATGAAATCGTGGGTGATACTGTCACCATCAACGCTGACCTGGATAGAATCGTTACTCCGAAATGTCCGGATATAGTGCGGGATTAATATTCCATTGGTACTTAAGGTGACGTACCCTACACTATTTCTTACAATATCACACACTTTGTCAAACTGCGGATGAAGGAGCGGATCACCGCCACTGAGAATAATATTGCTGTGGGGTAACGGAAAACCAGCTTGGTGAAAATCGTTACAGATATTTCTTATCATATCAAGTGGCATCGTGGTATTTCCCTTATTCAGATAACAATGCCGACAGCGCAACTGGCAATAATCGACAATATGAAGATCAAGAAAATTAGATGCCATTAATTCAATTATTGTCTATAAATTAAATAAAATTTTTTATTTGATCTCAAATATTGTTATGTTTTTGAATTATCACTTGAAAAATTATACGTAAGATGAGATAACTTATGATAAAACAGGTATTTAATCTCGGGATTTGGTTTATTGACAAAGGGGAGTAAACCAAAATCCGTCAGAGTATCCGGTTCCTGAATAATCTCAATACTCCCGATCTCCCCGACATAATGGTTTTGCAAGGTGCCTGCGTGCGGTCGGCGGGACTTCGTACCAGCCGGGTTCCAGGGTGCGGAGAACCGGTTCCTTTTCCGGCTGCATCGAGCGAGCCCCGCATTTTTTGCATTTGTATCCTTTGCCCTTCCCGTCGCTGGTCATGCGTCTCGCGCACTCCGGGCAGAGCGGGGGCCGTACCCGTTCGGACGATGCGACCGAGAGGACCCTCAGTTTCTCCAGGTTGAGACTCCCGCTCTTGTAACTCCCGACCGCAGTGACCCGGTCGCCCGGTGCAAGGAGCCGCACCAGGTTCCGGAACCCTTTCGTGGGTTCGTACGCCATGCACCGGAGATCCTGCCCGTCTTCCGATATCGTCACGGACACGTGCCCTCCGGTTCCTGTGGCCGGTGGCGACGAGACGGTCCCGTTCACCTGGTACGAGAATCCTTCCCTGAGATCCCCGATTCTTCCGTCAATGAGATGGGCATCGGTCCCCTGGTTGGTCACCCAGACCTGTTCGAGCACCGTCTCTTCGGAACGGAGATGCGCCCTTGCGGTTCGTACCCATTCCGGGCTCTCTCCCCGGATCCCGAACAGCACCGGATCGGGCGTATGGGGGATACAGACGACGACCCGGTTCTCCCAATCGACGGTATCCCAGGTGTGCGGGAAAGTCTCTTTCTCTGCGGTAAAGAAGCTCTCCCGGTCAGCCTCGCGTGGGGTGCCCCAGCGGACCGGGTTCCGGTACGCAATGAGTTCCAAGGTCCGGTCCGGAAGTTCGCAGGAAACGGCTGCGGTTGCCCCGATGAGCCCGCGCCGGTTCTTGTATCCCCGGTACCGGGCGCCGGCCCGGTCCAGGACCTGCACGGCTTCATCGGTCGTGCAGAAGTCGGTGACGGCCTTCCAGTAGAACTCCGGGGGAGGCCGCACTTCTGCGACCACCACTCCGGGATTGGTATTTTCGCAGGAGAAGTCGGCGAGTTCTTCGACAAGCCGGCAGGCATGTCCGAACGCAATATCCGGATCGCCTTCAACATCAAGGCAGATCGCCGCGTTTCCCCGGGTCTTCCAGGTCACGTTCGGGTTGAGACGGATGAGCCGGGCTTCGCGCACGCGCATTCCGGCATCAGAAAGTTCCCGGGCAAGACGGGCTCCCAGGTAGGTGGTGCACATCCCCTCCGGCGAGTCCGTGTCGTCAATCCCGATTAGCATAATCCACGTATTTTTTATACCCCCCATGCTATATCCATTCTTGACCGCATGACCCAGGACCGGGAACTCCAGCGTGTTATCAGCGTCATGATTACCGCAGGTTTTCAGGTCTCCGAGCGGTTCAGCATGCGTCCCCGGAGTTTCGATCTCATCGCGAGCAGGGGGGCGACCCTCATCGTGATCAAGGTGGTCTCCCACATCGACAGCGTGGGGGAAGAGGTTGCCCGGGACCTCTCGCTGATTGCGAAATACCTGGGGGCAATCCCGATGATCATCGGGGAACGGGCGCGGGATTCCGATCTGGAGCGCGGCGCTGTCTACATCAGGTACGGGATCTATGCGATCAGCATCGCGACCCTGTACGACTATTTTGTGGAGAAGATCCCGCCCCTTGTGTATGCATCGCCGGGCGGTCTCTATGTCAATATCGACGGGAGCGCCCTCCGCGACCTGCGGGAACACAGGAACATGTCGCTCGGCGAACTCGGGCAGGTCCTCGGGGTCTCGCGGCGTACCATCAGCAAGTACGAGAGCGGCATGGGAACCACACTCGATATCGCGGTCAGGATCGAAGAGTTCTTCAACGACGGGGTAGTGATGGCCATCGATCTCCTTGAGCGTGCGCTTGAAAAGGAGAAGGCCGCCGAGCAGGAAGAAGAGACGGTCCCCATCAGGTTCCTTGAACAGATCGGGATGGAACTGCATGCACTCCGGCGTTCCCCGTTCCAGCTCCTGATGACCTACAACGGGGAGACGATCCTTACCGCGTACGGCACCGCCCAGAAGACCGTGAAGCGTGCCTCCCTTATCGGGAACATTTCCCAGGTGACCCGCACCCATGCGATGTGCGTCCTGACCGATTACACCAAGCAGAAGAAGATCGGGAAAACCCTGGTGATTGGCGAGCAGGCGCTCACCCGTATCGAGCACGGTTCCGACCTGCTCCGGCTGGTCAGCGACTCATAAATTTTATATAGAACCACAAACCAATTTTATCGCGAAACTTGGTGATATCTATGTCACAGCAGCTTGGAGGACAACCGATTCTTATTCTCAAAGAAGGAAGTTCACGCACCCGCGGCCGCGATGCCCAGGGCATGAACATCAACGCCGCAAAAGCGGTCGCAAACGCAGTACGGACAACGCTCGGCCCCAAGGGTATGGACAAGATGCTTGTCGATACCATCGGGGACGTCGTTATCACGAACGACGGTGTCACCATCCTGAAGGAAATGGACATCGAGCACCCGGCCGCAAAGATGATGGTCGAGGTCGCAAAGACCCAGGACGATGAAGTCGGCGACGGGACGACCACCGCAGTCGTCATCGGCGGGGAACTCCTCAAGAAGGCGGAAGACCTGCTCGAACAGGACGTCCACCCGACCGTTATCGCCCACGGGTACCGCCAGGCAGCCGAGAAGGCGCAGCAGCTCTTAAAGGAGATCGCATTCGAGGTCAAGGCAAGCGACAAGGCACTCCTGAAGAACATCGCAGGCACCGCGATGACCGGCAAAGGCGCCGAGGCATCCAAGGACAAGCTCTGCGATCTTGTCGTCCGCGCAGTCGTCATGGTCACGGACAATGACGGCACGGTCGATATCGAGAACATCAAGGTAGAGAAGAAGGTCGGTGGCTCCATAGAGGACTCCGAGATTGTTGAGGGAGTACTCATCGACAAGGAACGCGTCCACCCCTCGATGCCGAAGAAGGTCACGAACGCCAAGATCCTGCTCCTCAACGCAGCGGTCGAGTTCAAGAAGACCGAAGTCGACGCCGAGATCAATATCACGAGCCCGGACCAGCTCCAGGCATTCCTCGACGAGGAAGAGCGCATGGTCCGCTCGATTGTCGACAAAATCGTCGCGAGCGGCGCAAACGTCCTCTTCTGCCAGAAGGGAATCGACGACATCGCCCAGCACTACCTTGCAAAGGCCGGTATCTTCGCAACCCGCCGGGTCAAGAAGAGCGACATGGAGAAGCTTGCCCGGGCAACCGGTGGCAGCCTCGTCTCCAGCATCGATGCAATCAGCAAGGAGGAGCTCGGAAAGGCAGGCCTTGTCGAGGAGCGCAAAGTCGGCGGCGAAGACATGACCTTCGTCGAGCAGTGCAAGAACCCGAAGGCGGTCTCCATCATCGTCAAGGGCGGCACCGAGCACGTCGTCGACGAGCTCGAGCGGGCAATCCACGATGCACTCCGCGTTGTCGGTGTTGTCGTCGAGGACAAGAAAGTGGTCGCAGGCGGCGGCGCACCCGAGACCGAGCTCTCGCTCCGTCTCCGCGAGTACGGCGCAACAGTCGGCGGTCGGGCACAGCTCGCCATCGAAGCATTTGCATCGGCACTCGAGATCATCCCGAGGACCCTTGCAGAGAACGCAGGTCTCGACCCCATCGACATGCTGGTCGCGATCCGTGCAGCCCACGAGAAGGGCAAGAAGACCTTCGGTCTGAATGTCTTCGATGGGAAAGCAGTCGACATGAAGGCAGCCGGCGTCGTCGAGCCGCTCCGGGTCAAGACCCAGGCGATCTCTTCCGCAGCCGAGGCAGCCATCATGATCCTGCGGATCGACGATGTCATTGCCTCCGCAAAGTCCGCGGGCCCCGGCCCCGAGGGCATGCCCCCCGGCGGCATGGGCGGAATGGGCGGTATGCCCCCCGGCGGCATGGACTTCTGATCCGGTCCCTGCCCGAACTACTTTTTTTACTACCGTGTTCTGTATCTCATCAGTCGTGTTTCCCGTACCTTTCGCCTGCTTCCCGGAAAGCGGCTCTTGCCCAACGTTCATATAGCCTCATGATAAGTATCATGCATGAGCGCCCGTTCAGTTCCCCCTTCAGGCCAGGATGAGGAGATAACCAAGGAGGGAGATCCTCTCGTACCGGTACGGTTCATCCTGACCCGGTACCGGACCGACTGCTACCATTGCCGGAAAGTTGCAGACCAGATCATACACGCGGTCCCGTACCAGGCACGGGTGGTCTGCGAGAACTGCGGCGCGACCCGGGTCTTTGTCCCGCGCATTGAGGATGTCGCAAAGCCCGGGACCTTCGAGAAGATCGGCTGTTACGATATCTGGAAACTCGTGAGCGAGGCGACCTGCCGGCACTGCCACGTGACCGGTCCGCACGATCTCACTATCGGCTGCCGGCACTTCATTGTCCGGTGCCGGAACTGCGGGTTCACCCATTTCTATAAGTTCGACATGGAGTATATGGCAACCGGGCCGATAGGTGAGGACGGGACACCGGTGGAATAGGACCGGGGTATGGAAATTTCCCTAAAATAGATCGTCGGTCGTTTCTGAAGGGAAAAAGATGGGAGCGAAGGGAAGAAGCCTTACTTCTCTTCCCGTTCCATCGTTATCGCTTTTTTCGGGCACTCGTTTGCGCAGATCCCGCAGCCCTTGCAGTACTCAAGGTCGATCTCGAGATCCTCGCTGATCGCGGCGTCCGGGCAGTACATTGCACAGAGCCCGCACTGGTTGCACTTTTCCTTGTCGACAACCGGGCGGAAGACCCGCCAGGAACCGGTCTTTCCGGCGGCACCCGTGACCGGCCTGCTGGTACCGAGCCTGTCTGCGGAACTCATATTTTCATCTCCTGATACGCCCCTTCGGCGGCTTTCGTGTTCCGCGGATCCGAAAACATCTCCCCGATCGCTTTTTTTACCGAATCGATCGTGATAACGCCCATCTTCGCCAGCGCACCGAGAACCGGTGTGTTGAGGATCGGGCTTCCGGCAACGATCAGGTTCTCGCGGAGTGCGATACCCGTGAGGTCGACTTCGTAGGTTCTGTGGCCTTTCATGTCATAGGGTTTCGAGCTGTTCAAAAGGACGGTCCCCTCGGGCTTGATCCCCTGAAGCACATCGACCGAGTCCATAATGCTCGCGTCAAGGACCAGGATAAGATCCGGCCGCTTGATCTGGCTGTAGATCTTGATCGGGTGATCATCGATCCGGACAAAGGAGACGACCGGGGCACCCCGCCGTTCTGCCCCGTAGAAGGGAAACGCGGTCGCGTATTTGCCGTCACGGAAAGCGGCGAGCGCGATCAGTTTTGCGGCGGTAACGCCTCCCTGGCCGCCCCGGGAATGAATGCGTATCTCGTACATGACTCACTCCACCCCGAACCAGAACTCTTCTCCGATCCGACGGTTCCTGACGAATCCCGCGATATCCTCGTAGGTCACTTCCTGGCCGCCAAGACCGGCAATCACGCTGTATACGTTAATTCCGCAGTTCGCCCGGATCGATTTTGCGATCACACCTCCGAACCCGAACGAGTAGTCCCGGTCGATGACCACGACTTCCTTTCCTGCAAAGTCAAGCTGCGGGAAAGGCCGGAGCCACCGGATCCGCGTCGAACCCGCCCGGATCCCCTCTTTCCTGAGGAGGTCCACCGCGACCTCGGCCTCCTTGCCGAGCGTTCCCATTGCGACGACCACGACATCCGCATCCTCGCACCGGTAATCCTCGGTCCAGGAATAGTTCCTGCCGAACCGTTTCCCGAACTCGGCTTCGGCATCCTCGATGACCTTCCGGGAATCCCGCATCGAACGCTCGATCTCCCACCGGAATCTGAAGTGCATGTCCGGACCGGTCATGTTCCCGTAACTCATCGGGTGCTCGGGATCGATTGCGTAGGGAAGTTTCATCGGGGGTATGTAGTCGCCGAGATCCACGGTTTCGAGCGACTGGAACGTATGGCTGAGGGTAAAGCCGTCAAGGTTCACCATGACCGGGAGGAGCACCTTCTCGTTCTCCGCAATCCGGAACGCCATCAGGGTTGCATCGTACGCTTCCTGGACGGTCGCGACATAGACCTGAAGCCAGCCGGTATCCCGTTCCTGGAATGCATCCGAGTGTTCCGCCCAGATGTTCCAGCCGGGGCCGAGTGCGCGGTTCACGTTCGCCATGACAATCGGGAGACGTGCCCCGGCTGCCCAGTTCGTCATCTCGTGCATATAGAGGAGCCCGTGGGAACTCGTTGCCGTGAAGGTCCGTACCCCGGTGATGCTGGCACCGATACAGGCTGCCATTGCGGAATGCTCGCTCTCGACCGGGATATATCTGCAATCAAGTTCGCCGTCGCTCACGTAGTTTGCCATCTGCTCAACGATCTCGGTCTGGGGCGTGATCGGGTATGCTGCAACTACTTTCGGTGCGGCCTGTTTTGCAGCTTCAGCGACCGCCTTGTTTCCGGTTACTATCGTCAGCATGTCCCGTCCACCTCCTTCTGGATGCACCGGATATGGTGATCCACCTCTTCCTGGATCTTCCGCATCTGTTCCGGCGTGAGCCCCTTGAACCTGCCCTGAACGGAGAGGTAGTTCTCAACCGGCAGCGGTTTTGCAATGGCGGCCTTCGAGGGACTGCTTATCGTTACCTTCCCGTATTCGCGCTCCCAGAGTACCCAGACTCCGGTCTTCACCGCGAGTTTTCCCATCTCAACCGTTTTCTCGGTCGGGTACCTCCAGCCGGGCGGGCAGGGGGCAAGGAGATGAATAAAGGTCGGGCCCCGGAAGGTGAGCGCTTTCTGGACCTTCTTGAAGAGATCCTGCGGGAATGCTGCGCAGGCGGTGGCCATGTAAGGGGGATGATGGGCAGCGACGATTGCCGCGAGATCTTTCTTGTTCTCACCCTTTCCGACCGGAGTCGTTGTCGTGATAGCTCCGAAGGGAGTCGATCCCGACCGCTGCATGCCGGTGTTCCCGTACGCCTCGTTATCGTAACAGATGTACAGGAAATCGGTTCCGCGTTCAAATGCGCCGGAAAGCGCCTGGATGCCGATATCGACCGTGCCGCCGTCACCTGCGTACACAATCACGTTCGTCTTTTTCCCGGATGACCGGAGTGCAGCACTCATCCCGGATGCCACCGCTGCCGCAGATGCGAAGGCAACGTTGTACACCGGGAAGTTCATTGCCGTTTTGGGGTAGATCCCCTGCAGGACTGCGGTACAGCAGGCCGGGACCACGAGAACGGAGTCATGACCCGCAGCTTTCATGATGTACCGCAGCGAGAGCGAGGAACTGCACCCTGCGCAGGCCGTCGTACATTTGAAAAGGTATTCTTCTTTCGGGATTTCCGCCATGCAATTCAGGGATAGTTTTGGTACGAAGGGTAATTAATGCTATTTTACTGACGGGAGTCCGAATGCAGTTTCAGGTGATCACGCTTATCTTCGGACATCCCCAATATAGGTACAGGAGGAATGAAATGACAAGCGGACAGGATATCCCCGGACAATCCTTCTCCCGGAGAAATGTTGTGATAGGCGTTGTCGGCCTCATCGTTGTTATTGTTCTTGTTGGCTGGTTCACGATGTCGCTTGACGTGACGCTTCCGGCGAAAAGCGATGTAGTGTATCCCTTCACGACCACCTATGATATGAAGGCTCCCGACGGCCAGAACCTCATGATTGGGAATACTCCGTTCCTGGCTCTGATTACCGGAAATACGGTTAATCTTAAGGTGGGGGACAGCGTGAGTACGCTTGCTGTCGGAGATTCAAAGACGATTACGGAAAAACGTGCCGTCGTGAAAATGTACGGGGCGACGGTCTTTGACGTCAATTACCGGATGGATGTTACCTACCGGGGTGCCGTGAATGGCAGTCCCGATTTCTATCTCATCGTGAAGACCACGACGCCCATCCCGCAGTTCCTGATCGACCGGATGCTCCCGTCGGAACTGGAAATCACCGCGGTGTGACCGGCAGAGGCGAAGGGGGAGGAGAATTTCCTCACTTTCACCCCGCACGGTCCGGAGTTTATGCCCCGGTTCGATCGATCAGGTTAGTGGAGGTCTGAATACCCCCTCAGCCTCTCGGGCGGCTGCCTTACAGTCACCCACGATTGAGCCCTCATCATACCTTGGAACGGTCCCGGAACCCCCCCTCATCCGGGACCAGTCAGAAACCTCTTTTACTCCCAGATTTTTCCCGGATCCGGATATCCTCCCTTTTCCGGCAATAATCTATTTTATGGTAATCTGATAATATTCCGGTATGTCGCTCCGTTCGCAGAATCTTCCCGGTATCGGTACAAAGTACGAGTTTGAAACTGACAAGGGAGACACAATCGCAGTCTTCTTTATGAAAACCGGGAACCTCCAGCTCTATATCCTGCCGGGAGACTGCCATACCCCGTACGTGGCGGATCTCACTTCCATGGAGGCGATGCGGCTCGGAAATATCCTGTCGGGAGCAATCATCTCGTCCGATCAGGAGAGCGTTGAGATCTCGTTTTCCGCACTCGCGGATCTCCGTATCAGTGTTCACACCTATATCATCAGGAGAACTATTGCGGGGAAGAATATCGAGGAACTCCAGATCCGGGCTAAGACGGGAGCGACTGTTATCGCCGTCTCCCGGAAGGAGAAAAATATCGTGAACCCGCCCCCGAACTTCACCTTTGAGGAGGGTGACGCAGTCGTGATAATCGGCGAAGCTGATCAGCTGAAGAAGTTCGAACGTGAAATTATGGTGGATTGATGGAAGGCATCGCGATCGCGCTTCTGGTCTGCCTGATCCTTGCACTCGCAACCCGGTACCTCTCCATCCCCCCGACACCGTTCTACATCCTCGCGGGGCTCTTCATAGGAGAAGCAGGGCTGAATATCGTCGGAGCGGACGATCTCTCTGCATTCATAACAAACCTCGGGCTCATGTTCCTTCTCTTTTTCATGGGTCTCGAGCTCAAACCCGGAAAGATTCTCTCGAACGGCTCCTCGTTTTTCGTTTCCGGAATACTGGACCTCAACGTCAACATGCTGATCGGGGTTGCCGCGGCCTACGCGCTCGGGTTCGGGCTCACCGAGGCTCTCGTTCTCGGGGCGGCGTTCTATATCAGCAGCACGGCAATGGCCCTGGCCTCGCTCATCGAGAACAAGAAACTCATCCTCCGGGAATCGGAGACCGTAGTCTGGCTCATGATCTTCGAGGATATCGTTCTCCTGATATTCCTCACGATGCTCTCGTCCTCGGGCAAGAACCCGATTCTGATGGTCGTCGAGATCGTCGCGATGTTCGGTCTCTTCTACGCCATCGTGCGGTGGGGGAGGGAGGTCATTGTCGATATCCTCGACAGGGACGATGAGCTCCCGGTTCTCTTTACCTTCACCGCTGTCGTGATGACCGCGGCATTCTCGGATGCCATCGGGATCCCCGATACCCTGATGGTGATAGCACTCGGTGTGGCGCTCTCCAGCACCGATCCCGTTGCATTCGAGCAGAATGCCCGGCCGTTCAAGGATGTATTCCTCATCCTGTTCTTCGTATTCTTCGGGATCTCCGTCAATCTGTCCGGGGGGGCCTCCATCCTGATGGTCGTGGTGATCTCGGTGCTAGCCGTCCTGAGCAAGCTGGTGTCCGGGATCCTGATCGGGAAAGCCGTCCACCGTTCCGCGATATCCGGGATCGAGATCTGGGCGAACACCACGGGCCGGGGGGAGTTCTCGATAGCGCTGGCATCCCTGTACGGATCGCCGCTGGTCTCCACAACGGTCGCGGCGATGGTCATTGTCACCTCGCTCGTCGGGTCGTTTGCATCCAAGTACAGCAACCGTCTGAAAAAGGCATTCGGGGGAATGAAAAAAGGCCGGTGTCTCCCGCGTCCATCGAGGATTTGATATGGAAAGCACATCTCCCGTAACCGTACCGGGCCGGAATGTCGTGATTTTCCAGCACGTGGCGAATGAACCTGCCGGGATATTCGAAGAGGTCCTGGCCCGGAACAAGGTGCCGTTCACGTACGTGAAGCTTTATGAGACGGACGAGGTTCCTGACACGGATTCGGCATCCCACCTTATTTTCATGGGCGGCCCGATGAGTGTGAATGACGAGCAGGACCTGCCGTGGCTCCGGGACGAGAAAGCCCTTATCCGGAAGAGCGTTGCGAAGAACCGTCCGGTCCTTGGTATCTGCCTCGGGTCCCAGCTTATCGCGAGCGCATTCGGGGGACGCGTGTACCCCTTTGTCACCGAGAACGGCTGGCGCATCATACGGAGGACGGGGGACGGACTTCTTTCCGGTCTTCCGGACTCGTTCCGGGTGTTCCAGCTGCACGGGGAGACCTTTGAGATTCCCCCGGGCGGGACCCTGCTCTGCACCGGCGACGCGGTGAGAAACCAGGCCCTCTCGGTGGGCAGCGCGACCGGGCTCCAGTTCCATCTCGAACCGACCCGGGACCTTATTGCCGACTGGTCGCAGGGGGTTCCCGCAGCGGACCGGGAGCGGATCGCTGCCGAAACCCCGCTGTATCTCGCGGAGTCGAACCGGCTTGCAGCAACGCTTGCAGAAAAATTCCTGGGGCTCTCCCGATAACGGGTAAACGGAGGGGTTACCCGGCACCCGTGCAACCGGATATACCGGGGGGTTCCCGAAAGTTCTCAGTGGGAACGGAACGTCAGGTTCTCGTTGAGCACCCGGTAGATCTTTCCCGAGGGGCCGGTACCGAGGAAGACATCCACGGTTACGAAATCTGTCCCGGTCGTCCCGTTGAGCCTGATGGTATCCCCGATACGCGGACGGGTCATGGTCCCGTTTTCCACCCGTCCATCCGACCGGGCCACGGTCATTTCGACTTTCTGCACCACGTTCGTCCCTTTTCCGCCCCGGAAGGTGGCTAGGATATAAGGATCGGTTGCGATGACGTTCCGGTCCACCTGGACGCTGACCTCGTACATCGCAGGGATATTCTCCGGGTACGTTGTCGGCGGCTTTGCGATGGTGATCGCACTCGCCGGGGTATCGGTTTCGTCAGGGGTTGCGGCATCGGGAGTTGCCACGGGGGTCGCAGGCTGCGGCGGGGACGCTGTCGTACAGCCTCCTGCAAGGATCAGGGCGCCGAGGAGCAGGATCCCGGGGAACAGGGCTGACCGGATCATCCGATCTGCGTCTGTTCCTGGAGGTTGAAAATCTTTCAGGGACGGGGATGAGAGATGGTCCTTGCGGACGGGCTCTGGTTCCGCACCCGGCCGGGACCGGTGAAACCCAGTAAAAGAATAATTCTTTGGAATTCCATATTCTCCTGAACTGCAGGAGATCTCCCTTGAAACCGGTATCCGTCCACGGCTCCCTTTTCTATAACGAGGACTGCCGGAAGGGAGCGCGGGAGCATATCCCCGATGACTCGGTAGACCTCATCATCACCGATCCCCCGTACGGGATCAACGGGAATGCGCTCCATGCCCATTACAACCGGAACGAAGAAGTCGTGATTCCCGGTTACACGGAAGTTCCGGCCGGGGAGTACGGGGAGTTCAGCAGGGAATGGATCCGGGAAGCGGAGCGGATCCTGCGTCCCGGGGGATCCCTCTATATCGTGTCCGGGTATACGAACCTCTACCATATCCTGCATGCCCTGCGGGAAACGTCGCTCCGGGAGATCAACCATATCATCTGGAAGTACAGCTTCGGGGTGTTCACCAGCACGAAGTACGTATCCTCCCACTATCATATCCTGTATTATGAAAAGCCGGGCAGGAAGCGGACTTTCAACACGGAATCCCGGTTCGGTCTCCGGGAAAAGGACCGGGACGGCAGGTCGGAAAACTACCGGGACCGGCTGGATGTCTGGGAGATTCCCCGGAAGTACAAGCCCGGACAGCGGAAGAACAAGAATGAGCTCCCGGAGACGCTCCTCGTCAAGATGATCCAGTACAGCAGCGACGAGGACGATCTTGTCTGCGATTTGTTCCTCGGCGGGTTCTCCACGGCGAAAGTCTCAATCGCGATGAACCGGAGGGTGGTTGGATTCGAGATCTCGGAAGGGGCGTTCCGGGAAAAAATTCCGGAGATCCGGGCGCTTGAACGCGGCGCTCTCCTCCGGGAGCTTCCGAAGCCGGTCCCGGAACCTGCCGGGAACCGTCGGGCCCGGTGGACGGAGAAGGAAGTCACCCGGCTTGCAGAGCGGTTCGGGGAACTCTGTGATTCCGGAATGACCCGGCGCGAGAGTATCGCCATCCTGCAGGAAGAATTCCGGCGGGGATACTGGGCGATCCAGAAAGCCCTGAAGAAACTGAACCGCAGTTGACCGGAAACCAACAGAAAAAACGACGGTAGGAGGGCGGGGTCGTCCTTCCCACTACCCCGCTCATCTACCTATTTCTTATTCTTTCTCTTCCCGCAGGCATTCTCCGGGATTCGACCGCACGGACCGGACGACCCCTACGATGATGGAGACGACCGCAAAGAGCGAGAGTGCGATGATGAGGTATATCACGTAATTGAAGTTATCCTTGACGATGGGCAGGCCCCCGAAGAAGTATCCGGCAAGGACGAACCCGAGTACCCAGAGCACGCCGCCGATGATGTTGTAACTGAGGAACCAGCGGTATTCCATCTTCCCGACGCCTGCCAGGAACGGGGCGAACGTACGGATGAACGGGATGAAGCGAGCGATAACGATGGTGATCCCGCCGAACCGTTTGAAATAATGCTCGGTCGTTTCCATATGCTCTTTCTTGACCAGGCTCAGTTTCTTCTCGATGAGGCACATCCCGAGTTTGTGTCCTATCCAGTAATTGAGGCTGTCCCCGAGGACTGCTGCAAGGATCAGGACGACAATCAGGAGTTCGATATTCAGGATACTGGTCGCAGCGAGCGCCCCTGCCACGAAGAGGAGCGAATCGCCCGGCAGGTACGGCATGACGACAAGACCGGTCTCGCAGAAGATGATGATGAAGAGGATCAGGTACGTCCAGAACCCGTATGCCTGGATCAGCTGCGGGAGGTATTGGTCGAAATGAATCACCATGGTGATTACAGTTGTCACCGGGTCCATTCCTAGAATATTTCCCGTACATTCACATAACTATTGCCGCCCGGCAGACTATCCGATCCCGGTGGCATCGTCCGGAAGATGGCTTCAGGTCCGGGAAAAAAGATCGGGAAGCCTGGAAAAATTCCCTGTGATCCATTGACGGCTCCCGTCTCCAAACAGGTGCCGCAGGAACTGCTGCAGGTTCACTTTCGCCCCCCACGCTCCCGGTTTTTTATCTCTTCTCCGCCGAACTCAGGTCATGTCTGAGACGGTCCGGAAACTGCAGCACCTCACCTCGGCGTCCCGGTACGATCTCTGCTCCCCGGGAGAATGCATGCAGCTTCTGGGAGCCGGCACCTGCATCACGTACAACCGGAACAACACCTGGTGCGGGACGATGCTCAAGGTGCTCATGCACGGCTCCTGCTCGTACGACTGTGCCTATTGCGGGATCCGGCTCTGCAGGCACCGGATCTCCTTCACGCCGCAGGAACTTGCCCGCACCTTCCTCCAGCTGTACCGGAACGGCCAGGTGGGCGGCCTGTTCCTCTCCTCGGGAATTCCGGACGATGTGGATCTCGTGATGGCCGATCTCCTGGAGACTGCCCGGCTCCTTCGGGCGAACGCCTATGACGGGTACCTGCATCTCAAGATCCTTCCCGGAGCTTCCCGGAACGATATCGATACGGCGGCACGGTTTGCGAACCGGATCAGTATCAATGTCGAGACGACCGGTGAAAGCAGGCTCCGGGCGCTCTCTGGGATCAAGGATTACAGAAACGATATCCTGAAGAGGATGGCATGGGTGGCGGAAGCAAAACCGGAAGGGCATACGACCCAGCTGGTGGTCGGGGCTGCCGGGGAAACGGATGAGGAGATATTCCGGTGCGTGACCGGATTGTACGGGACGTACCGTCCTCACCGGATCTATTACTCCGGGTTCCATCCCCTGAACGGGACCCGGCTTGCCGGAAGCGAGGGTGCCCCCTCCTGGCGGGTCCGGCGGTGGTACCAGATGGATTACCTTGTGCGGGAGTACGGAATCCCCGAACGAGAGCTGCGGACGGTTCTCACGGAATCAGGTTCCCTGATGAATGCGGATCCGAAAGAGATCCTGTCCCAGGACCACCCGCCCCTGGATCCGAACACGGCAACCCGGGACGAGCTTCTCCGGGTGCCTGGCATCGGACCCGAACGGGCGGATGCGATTATCAGGTTCCGGGACGAACGCCCGCTCCGGACAACGGCGGATCTCCGGTCGTTCGGCATACCGGTGAGGAAAGCCGGACCCTGTCTCATCCTCTCGCGCGAACATGCGATGCAGTCGACCCTTTCGGGATTTGCCGTGGAGAACGGATAACCCGGATACCGGGTCGGAAACCTGCGGAATCCTGAAAAAGAACCGGATAAAACCAGGCTTAAAACGAGATGGTCCCGGTGAAAACCGTGTCGGCCGGGCCGGTCATTTTCGTCTCTTTTCCAAGGGAGATGGTCAGGGGACCTCCGGTCGTTTCGACTTCGACAATATCCCCGACAAGGCCGAGTTTGCGGGCGACTGCGGCGGATGCCGTTGCCCCCGTGCCGCAGGAAAGGGTCTCCCCCTCGACACCCCGCTCGAACGTCCGGACCCGGATGGCGTCCTTTCCGGTCACCTGCACGAAGTTCACATTCGCTCCGTTCGGGAACGTTTTGTGGTTCCGGATCTCCGGGCTGACGGCAGGGACATTGACTGCATTGACGTCCGGGACGATGATCACGGCATGCGGAACCCCGGTATTTGCCGCATGGACCGCAAACCCGCCGATCGTTTCCCGGTAATCGCCGGTCCCGGTTGCCGGGATATCCTTCCGGTCGAATTTCGGGGTCGGCATCGTGATGGTCGCCTGGAACTCTTCCTCCTTCGAAGAGAGGGAGACCGCAACCACCCCGGCAAGCGTCTCGACCGTGCAGTTCAGCCCGACGTAATCCTGCTCAAACGCGTATCTGGCAAAGCACCGGATCCCGTTCCCGCACATCTCGGCCTCGCTTGCATCCGGCTGGAAGATACGCATCTTCACATCGGCGACGGAGGATTTCGAGAGAAAAAGTATCCCGTCCGCACCGATCCCGAACCTGCGCTCGCAGAACTGCCGGGCGAACTCCGGTTTCATATCGTCGGGAATAACCGTCCCGTTATACTCATCGATCAGCGCAAAATCGTTGCCGTTTCCCTGCAGTTTCGTAAAGAACAATTCCATATGCACCCTCTTTGGCCCGCGTATTTGGCCGGCAGATCAGTCTTCTCCCGTATTGTTTATGCCGGATGAGTTATGAAATTCGCTTATCCCCCATCCCAGGTATTCCCGGATGATGATATACGCCATCTCGGGCGGGATGGCTCCCTCTTCCGTGACGATCAGGTCCACGTACTCGGCAGGCGTGAAATCGAATGCCGGGTTGCGCACGGTCACGTGCGGAAGGCTCTCTGCGATCTCCGGTGCAAGGACTTCGGCCGTGTCCCGCTCCTCGATCTCGATCAGCTCCCCGAGAATGGTCCGGGGCGCAAACTTGTAGGTCTCGGCAGCGACGACCATGTTCACCCGTGCCTCGTGGGCCGCGAGCGCGATCTGCGAGGTCCCGATCTTGTTCACGACCGCACCGTTGACCGTTATCGCGTCGGCGCCGGTCACGACGAGGTCCATCCTGCCGATGAACGAACGGACCGCAGAATCGACGATGAAGTTTGTCTTAATCCCGGCATCGTTCAGCGTCCGGATGGTAAGAAGCCCCTGGTTACGGGGCCTGACCTCGGTTGCGAACACCTCGATATCCTTCCCCTGCCGGTGCGCCGCGATGATGCAGGCAAGGGCAGCCTCGGAGTTGCAGTGGGTGAGAATGGTCGCCCCGTCCGGGATATGCCGGGACCCGATCTCCGCAATCCGGTTCACGGCGTTCTTCGAGGATTCGGCAAACCCGGCAGCCCGGGTCCGGACCGCTTCCTGCGCTTCCGCGAGGGTCCCGGCACGGTCAACCCCGCTCATCACGATATGGATGGCGTTCGGGAGGGAGACCGCCGTAGGCCGGGTCGCGAGCAGGATATCTGCCGCCCGGTGCATCTCCTTCCGGAACCCGGAGAGATCGGCCGCCCTGACCTGCTCCGCATGGCAGGCAAGCGCTTCCACGGCGGCCCGGGCTATCCTTCCCGCTCCCCGGATCTCCATGCTCTTTATCTTCTCCGCGGTATCAGCTACGTTCATCAGATCTCAGTGATCAACTGACCCCCATACAGATAGAACTTCCCAAGGTGTCCCATGTCGGTTGCAGTCGTTTTCGATAGTGCAGGTACCCTTCTTGCCACGTACCGGGTCGTAAAGGATGTCAGGTCCGGAACGCTCCTTCCCGGCGCCGAGACCACGCTTCTCACGTTCCAGTCCCCGGAGCGGGTCTTGGTCGTCCTCCATGTCCATTCCCGGGACGTGATCGAGGCACCGCCCGGAATGTTCCTCTCCGATCTCCTGGTGAGCCGGGAGGTCGGGTTCGGGATCAGCTGCACCCGGAAGATCCTGACCGCAGACGATATTGCGGAAGTCCTCTACCATGACCGTACCGCCCGTATCGGGGATCTCCAGGATTGCATCCGGGATGTCTGGGCCAGGTGCCGGTCCGAGCCGATCCTTGCCATGAACTCCGGAGTTATCCTGAACATGGCGGGCCGGTCTGTCGAGTTCACGCTCACCACCGGGGGATGGCCGTTTCCCGGGGCAAAAGAGACCATAAACGCCCTGCACCGGATGGGGGTTGCGACTTACGTCGCATCCGGGGACCGGACCGCCAAACTCGAACGGATTGCCGATTACATCGGTATCCCGCGGGACCGGGTGTACGGGGTCGCAACCCCGACGCTCAAGGCCCGGATCATAGCGGACCTGAAAGAAGCGTACGGGACGGTCGTCATGGTCGGCGACGGGATCAACGATCTTGCCGCGATGAAAGCTGCCGATATCGCGGTCCTGACCGAGCAGCAGGAAGGGGAACGGCCGAAGGAGCTCATCGAAGCTGCGGATCACGTGATCCGGAACGTGTGCGAAGTGGTGACAATCGTGAAGGAGCGTACCGGGCCGGTTTCGCAATCGGGGTCAGATAAAAGGTAATAATAACCTGCCCATAACATTACGTGTACGATACTATGACACCCCCGTTGATCACGGTCGACAAACTCTGTATGGACTTTGACGGAACCAGGGTCCTGAAAAATATCTCGTTTGAGATCGCGGAAGGGGAGATCCTCGGTATCATCGGGAGAAGCGGTGCGGGAAAGACCGTACTCATCCACCTTATGCGGGGAATCGAGCAGCCCCCGACCAGCGGCCGGATTCTTTACCACGTTGCCGCATGCACGGGGTGCGATTTCATGGGGGTCCCGAGCCTCGCGGGAAAACCCTGCCCGAAGTGCGGCGGCACGCTGGAATCTCTCGACGTGGATCTCTGGAACGAAACGGACGAGGAAATCAAGCGACGGGTCATGCACCATGCGGCCATCATGTTCCAGCGTACGTTTGCGCTGTACGGGAATGACCGGGTCATCGAAAACGTCCTGCATGCCCTCGATGAGGTGGACTACCCGGTCGAGAAATCCGTGAACCGGGCCGCGGACCTCATCGACCAGGTACGGCTCTCCCACCGGATGATGCATATCGCCCGGGATCTCTCAGGAGGGGAGAAGCAGCGGGTCGTCCTTGCACGGCAGCTTGCAAAGGAACCTTTCCTTCTCTTTGCCGACGAGCCGACCGGAACGCTCGATCCGGATACCGCGAAAGTGGTCCACCAGCTCCTGCTCGAAGCCGCAAAGAACAACCACATGGCGATGCTGGTCACCTCCCACTTCTCCAAGGTGATCGAGGACGTCGCGAACCGTGCCCTCCTTCTCGCGGACGGGGAGATCGTAAAGATCGGGAGCCCGAAGGAGATCATCGCAGAGTTCATGAAAGGGTTCTCGGATACCGAGGAGTTCGAAGCTGCGGATCTCGGGGACAAGATCATCGATGCCCGCGACCTCTCGAAAAAGTACATATCGGTCGACCGGGGTGTCGTGAAAGCGGTCAACAGCGTGACCTTTGACGTAAAGGCAAAGGAGATCTTCGGCATCATCGGAAAGAGCGGTGCAGGGAAGACCACGCTCTCCCGGATAATGGCGGGTGTCCTGGAGCCCACGAGCGGCGAGATGAACGTCCGGATAGGGGAAGACTGGGTCGATATGACGAAACCCGGAATTGAGCACCGGGGCAGGGCCAAAGCCTACATCGGCCTCCTCCACCAGGAATACGATCTCTTCCCGCACCGGACCGTCCTCGACAACCTGACCGATGCCATCGGCCTTGAGTTCCCGAAGGAGCTCGCGATGAGAAAAGCCGTCATCACCCTGAAGATGGCCGGGTTCACCGAAGAAAAGAGCCGCGAGATCCTCACCAGGTTCCCAGGGCAGCTCTCGGAAGGGGAACGGCACCGGGTCGCGCTCGCCCAGGTCCTCATACGGGAACCGAGGATCGTCATCCTTGACGAACCGACCGGGACCATGGATCCCATCACGAAGACCGATGTAAAGCACTCGATCCTCCATTCAAGGGAAGAGATGGACGAGACCTTTGTCGTGGTCTCCCACGACATGGACTTTGTCCGGGACATCTGCGACCGTCTCGCCCTGATGCGGGGCGGGAAGATCATTCGGATCGGGAGCACGGCGGAAGTCCTTGCCCACTTAACCGATGACGAGAAGAAAGTGATGGGCAACGGCGGCCCGCAAGGGTGAAGAATGGTCATTGTCCACCTCGATGGGAGGAAGGTGGAAGCTCCGGCCGGGACCGCGATCGGAGCCCTTCTTCCTGACCAGGACCCCGCATCGGTCATCGCGGTAATACGGCCTGCGGAGCGCGAATCTGCGGAGACCGGCCATATCCGGATAACGACAACTGCCGGGGAAATTATTCTCGAAGGCGCCGGACCGCTCGCCGCAATTCTCGACCGTCCGGATCTCGTTCCGAAACTCGGTCTCCACTGGTCGGACCGGTATGCGGCCGCATTCGGGCCGTTCCCGTCGGACATAAAACCCTTCCGGCGCCCCCAGCTGTACGAGCGGGGAGACGTCATCCTGGGCTGCGGGGGATACGACGCCACGAGTTCCTACCTGGTCTTCTCGAAAGTCCGGCATTCGTCCGATCACGGGGCTCCCGAAGGACGGGGTGTCCTTGCAACGGTCGTCAGCGGGAGGGCGATTCTCGACAAATGGACGACCGGCGACCGGGTGCTCGGGATCGAACGCGTGGTCAGCTGGGCCGACACGAGCCGGTCGTTCACGACAACCGATCTCAGCCTCCCTGTCGAGGAGGGAATGGAGATCGTGACCCGGGTTACGGTAACTGCGCAGGGATACAGCGTGGACGGGATCGATACCCATACGGCCGAGAGCGTGGAGCACCTGCTTCTTGCGCTGCGGGACGGGACGTTCCGGGTGGGACGGGCATCCAGCACGTATCTCCAGGATGGCCGGCGAAGCGGGGAGGCGGTCCCCGCGGAGCGGATGAAACCCCGGCGCGAGGGATCGGTCACGGCAAGGACCGGCGGGAAAGCGGCGGGGAGCATTTACCTGTACCGGGCCGATGTCCCGAGCAGTCTGGTTCACACGATCGTGGGCCAGGTAACGGGCGGGATCGAGCTCGTGAAGCTGGCAAAAGACGGGGATGTGTTCGCAGTCTCCGTCATCCCGCCGAAATTCGATCTCCTCGGACGTTCCCTTGCGGACGCGATGCGGATTGCAGCGGACCGGAAGATCAACCTGGTATCCGATACGGAGGAATCCCCGGAGAGCCGGGTCATCGTGAGCCAGCAGCCGGGAACGACCCTCGAGGTCCTGAGAAAGGGGACCGTCACCATCGAGACGACTCCGCTTGCAAAAGTTATCGATCTCACTCTCGATGATCTCCATGCGCCGGACAGCTGCTCCGTTTTCCGGCGGATAACGGGCCTTGCCGAGCATGATATCGGGATCCTCCCGTTCTTCTTCACCTTCGAGGACGTGTACCTCTTCAAGCCCGATATACCGGTCGGGACGAAGCTCAACCCCGAGAACTGTCCGCAGGAATGCGTGCCTGCAAACGCACTCGGGATCACGAACGACGCCAGGAAAGGCGCCGGCCTCGTGGGGGTCCGGCTTATCTGCCACACGGAGTTCGGGCCGACTTCCGAGCCCTTTGAAGGGACGAATCTCATCGGGACGGTCCTCTCCCCGGAGAAGCTGAAGGGAATCCGCGAAAAGGAGATCGTCTTTATCCGGGAGGTGAAGGGATGAGCGAGTATACGCCGCAGTATGTCGGGACGACCACGAAGTACGTTGTCATCGATTCCCCTTCAATCACCCCTGCGGATCTCGCCATCCGGGCCTACGAACTCTCGAAGGGAGCGATGATCAAGGAGACCTGTTTCGGCCTGATGGTGACTGCTGAACCGGAGGAGCTGGACCGGATCGTCTCTGAACTCCGGAAGATGGATCCCACGCATATCTTTGTCAAGACCCGGGGTTTCCCTCCCGGCGACTCCCGGAGGTGCCGGGCAAACCTCGGCGGCGCGAGGCCGGGCTTCTTCGGTCTTGAAGCCGAGTTCCTCAGGATCCCCTACATCGCCCACGGACTCGAACAGCTGGAAAAAACCGATGCAAAAACAACAGAATCCCCCGAAGACCCCAGGAAGGAGAAGAAACTGAGCATGTCTGCCCTCAAGAAGATGATGGATGCACAGGAGCGCTGAACCATGGTGAACGTCTTTATTTATCCGGCAACCAGCCTGATCCTCTCCGATTTCGTGGAGCGCTGGGGCCATACGCCGCTCAGCTCTGCGACCGGGATCCGGGAACGCATACAGACCGCAGGCCTGGAATCGCCCCCGATCCAGATGACTCCCGAGGAGCCGAAGAAAGGGCTCCGGTGGGCGGCGGTCGAGGTCCCGTCCGGGGTCCGGGGCAGGATGGCGATCTACGGTCCGATGATCGAGAGCGCCGACGCGGCGATCATCGTGAACGATGCGGATCTGGCGTTCGGTTGCATGGGGTGCGCCCGGACGAACGAACTGATCATGTTCCTTCTGCGGCGCAGGAAGATCCCGGTGCTTGACCTCGTGTACCCGAAGAACGAAGAGGAAGGGGAAAAATTCGTGGCAGCCATAAAGAATTTCCTGGAAGGACTTAACGGGGGCGCCGCATGACCGCCCCGGTACGGATAGCCCAGCTCTCCTGCGGCCCGGATTACAGCGGCGTGCAGAAAGAGATCAACGAGGCGGCCGCGATGGTGAACGGGGAGATCTTCTTCCCTGATATCGCGCTGAAGGACGTGATGCAGGGCTTTGACGAGTTCGGACTCGATGTCCGGAGCCCGGACCTCAAGCTGGCCATCGCACGGGCCCGGGCGCTCGTTTCCGGAAAGATCGATGCGGACGCGGTCTTCATCGGGACCTGCTTCCGGTGCGCGGAAGCCGCCATCGTGAGAAACGAGCTGCGCAGGTACATCCATGAGAACTCGAACCTCCCGGTCGTCAGTTATTCCTTCACCGAGCGGACGACCGCGGGAACCCTTCTCACGAGGATGGAGGCCTTAACCACCATTGCCCGGCGCAGGGCGCTCCTTGCGAGGGAAGAGCAGAAAGGGATCACGCTCGGCGTGGACAGCGGCTCATCCACCACGAAAGCGGTCGTCATGAAGGACAACCAGATCGTCGGCACCGGCTGGCAACCAACGACCGAGGTCCTGAAAAGTGCTGACGCCGTGATCGAGACCGCCCTTGCACAGGCAGGGATCAAGCGCAGCGAGATCGAGGCCATCGGGACAACCGGTTACGGCAGGTTCCTGGTCGGGAAGGAGATCGGGGCCCAGCTCGTCCAGGAAGAGCTGACTGTCAACTCCAAGGGCGCCGTGTATCTCGCGGACCGGCAGCACGGCCCCGCGACCGTGATCGATATTGGCGGCATGGACAACAAGGCCATCTCGGTTCAGGACGGGATCCCGGGTACCTTCACGATGGGCGGCATCTGCGCAGGGGCGAGCGGCCGGTTCCTGGAGATGACCGCAAAGCGTCTCGGCGTCGATATCACCGAACTCGGGCCCCTCGCGATGAAGGGGATGGGTGCAAAGGTTCCGATGAACAGCTACTGTATCGTCTTCGGGACGCAGAGTCTCGTGAACGCACTTGCGGCCGGAAGTACGCCGGAGGATGTTGCGGCCGCAGCCTGCCACAGCGTTGCCGAGCAGGTCTTCGAGCAGCAGCTCCAGGAAGTCGATATCAAGGAGCCCGTGATCATGGTCGGCGGGACCTCGCTCATTGCAGGGCTCGTCCGGGCGATGGGGGACCTCCTGCAGACCGAGATCCTGGTTCCGAACTACTCCCAGTATATCGGTGCTGTCGGTTCGGCCCTCCTTGCCTCCGGGTTCACCGGGGATACATAATGGATGCCGTGGAGTACTTCGAGGTGGAATGCCCGGAAGCGCAGGGCGGCGAGAATTACAAGCGGATCATGAACGTGGTCCTTCTCGACCACAACCTCATCCGGGTCATCCGGAAGATCGATGTCTTCATCAACCCCGAGATCCCGCTCTTTGTCGCGGTCGGTGCAACCGGCAAGATCCCCTCGATGGTCCGGGTCCGGGACTTTGCGAACGTCAACGTTCAGGAGAACAAGGTGACGCTTGCAATCGCGGATGAGACGTACCTCGCGCCCCTCCTCAAAATCCTCTGGGAGAAGTACGGCGGCGACAAGGTCGAGCAGCCGGACCGGTTCACGGTGATCATCTACACCCAGAATGCGGACATGCACGAGATCGAGGAGCTCCCGGTCAAGGACCCCTCCGAGTCTATCTACAAGGATATCATCTACGCCCTGCGCTGTATCGCACCGGAAGGATTCCGGGTCAGGCGCGAGGTGTTCAAGGACGGGAAGTTCTACTTTGCCGCGAGCGAGGATACGCTTCCTGAAAATATCGGGACGCTCATAGCGGACCGGTTCCGGAAGATCGGCGAGGCGATGCCATGATCCTGATCCCGGTCACGTACAAGGGCGGGATCTACCGGCACGACGAGGTCACGGACCTCATCGAGGACCTGGGCGGGTACATCGTGCAGAAGCACGTCCTTGCCCAGGAAGTCGTCCTCCAGTGCTTCGTCCCGCAGGACGATGTGGAACTCATCCAGGAGGTCTCCCGGCCGCTGATGGGCGAGGTGACCCCCTCCCCCCTGGTCGGGACCGAGATTGCGGTCGTCTCGATGAGCCTTGAGATCCACCACCTCCCCCACCCGTCCTGCGACATCGCGGAGTACGTCCGGAGGCTCGGCGCGAAGAGCAACATGGTGGGGCTGGCCCGGGGGCCTGGGAAGCGGATCGCCACCCTGAACGACGAGGAACGGGACGTCATCAACGAGCACGACGTCGCACTCTTCCTCCTCGGGAACTTCGAGACCTGCATCAAAAAGAAGTTCCCGGTCCTCAGGCGCGGGATCAACGTCCCGATCATCCTTGTCGGCGGCCCGGACCGGGAGACGCTGGAAACGATCATCGATCCCCCGGTGGACGGGTACGTGGGAAACACCGGCCGGTTCATGCACCGGACCAAGGAATCCGAGGAGATCGCGAAGCTGGACGAGATCGTTGCCGAGATCACCCGGGTCCTGGAAAAACGCAGGCTGGAGATTGCAAAGGATCCCCTCTCGGTCTCCCCGGCCCGGCTGATGGATCTCATACGGGAGAAGGTCCCGGATATCCTCGATGTCACCTCCCCGACTCCCCTCACGGTCCAGATGGCCGGACTCCGGGTCAAGCTTCCGTACGATACGTACGCGGCCGATATCCGGGACCTTGAGATCGAGGACGGGGTCCTGGTGAACGATGTGGCCCGGGTCCTCCCGTCCCGGATGCGGGACTATATCCTGGTGCGGATCAAACCGTTCTCGGAGACGAATATTGTCGTATAAGCCGGGGGGCTCTCCCCAAAGTTCTCTCCGGTTCCGGGAAACAGTTCCGGAAAAGAACCCTTCCCACCTGGCAGGATGTGCGATGTTCCGATGATTCGATTCTCCGGGTCTTCCCTACCCCACCTACTTCTCCTGATCCTCGCTGCCGGACTCATGCTTGCCGCGGGCTGCACGATGTTCCCGCCCCAGCATCCGGACGCAGCGGGGGATCAGGATGGTGGCGGATCCGCCGGGTCATCGCAAAATTTCACCGCCCCGGACGAGACGCAGATGCAGGCAATCCTTTCGGATTTCGACCGGTACGCGGAGCGGGCCAGGCAGGACTGGAAGGTCCCGGGAATTGCGGTTGCCATCGTGAAGGATGACAGGGTTATCTTTCTGAAAGGATACGGGGTGAAGACCGAAGGCGGGAACGACCCCGTCACCCCGGACACGATCTTCCAGACAGGGTCGGACACGAAGGCATTCACGGCTGCGGTCGTTGCAACGGAAGTCGACCGGGGCACGCTCCGGTGGGACGATCCGGTCGTTGCCCGGTACCCGGATTTCGCCCTGTACGAACCGGCCGATACCCGGAACTTCACGATAACCGATTCGATGACGCACCGGAGCGGGCTTCCGGACCACTGGGGGGACGACCTCGGAATGCTGGGGTACGATCAGGATTACATCCTCCATGCCGTCCGGTACGTCCCGCCGCAGTATAATCTCCGTTCCGGCTATTCCTACGAGAACGTCCTTTACATGCTGCCGGTGGGGATTGTCCGGAATAGCACCGGGCAGTCCTGGCAGGAAATCCTCGGTTCCCGTATCTTCGGGCCCCTGCACATGACAAATTCATCGGCAGATTATGCATCGTTTGTTTCGGCGGGAGATGTTGCAACCCCGCACACGTTCCGGGCAGGTCCGGACGGAAGTCTTGTTTCCACCCCCATCCAATCCCGCTCGATCATGAACACCTTCTCCTACATGCAGCCCGGTGCCAGCGGTGTGAACTCGAACGCCCGGGACATGGCGGCGTGGCTCCGGTTCCAGCTCGGGAACGGTACTTCCGATGGGACGCGTATCGTGAGCAGCGAAGGGATGCGGTACATGCATTCCCCGCAGACCCTGATGCCGGTCACCAGCTCACGGAAGGAGTACTACTGCCTTGGCTGGGTGTACCAGGAGATGCCTGCTTCCCCGGTCCTCTTCCACAGCGGGGCCACGGGCGGGTTCCGGTCGATGGTGCTCCTGGTCCCGGACCAGGATCTCGGGATCGTGATCCTGACCAACAACGGCCTGAGCGAACTTCCGGATGTCCTTGCCTGGCAGTTCTATGCCCGGTACTACGGGAATTCCACGCTCGACCTCGCGGGCCTGATGCAGTCCTCTGCGGAAGCCCATGTGGAAGAGACCGTGAATCCGACCCTGCCGGTTCCCGCCTCCCCGCAGCCATCCCTGCCCCTCGCTTCACTTGCCGGGACGTACCACAACGATATCTACGGGAACGTGCAGGTAGCGGAAGATGCGGGGGCGCTGAATGTCACGATCGGTCCCCGCGAGGTGGAACTGCATATGGTCCACCGGGACGGGAACACGTTCATCCTGCCGGCATCCGAGTTCTTCACCGGGATCGCTTCGTTCGGGGTCGATAGCGGGGGAACGGTCCGGAACCTGACCCTGCCCCTGGAGCGGCCTGCCCTCTTCACCCGGGTATGAGCCCGAAAGAGAACGATCGGGAGACCGGTGGGAACCGGGTTAGCCCCCCCGGAAATCAATAAAAAAGGATTTATTCCTTGGATCGGAAACCCGGAAGCAACAGATGGCACGGGATCGCAGTGCCTTAGTTCCGGTCCCCGCTGCCCTGCGTGGTGCTGAGATGGGTGGTATTCCTGTACGGTTTTCCGGGAAACGCTGTCTCGTCATCGCACTTGTTCTCCTTGCGGCAATCATTCCGGCGGTATCTGCCGCGGACATCACGTTCTCGACCGGCCAGAAGGATTACTATTTCCTGGTCAACGAGACCGCGACCTTCCCGGTCACGGTCACGAGCACCTATCCATCAGACGTTTCCGGAATGCTCGAAACCGCGACGACCGAACTTCTGAGCAAGCCGGACATGATGATGACCCGGTCGATCTCGAAGGGGCACCTCCGGAACGTTACCCCGGGGACGTCCACCATCACGGTATCGGCCGGGACCTCGGCGTACGCAGAGACCATCTCGGTCGACCTTAACTTCGATTATTTCGACCGGGTGCCGATGCAGGTGAAGATGCCCCGGGTCGTCGTCCATTTTGTCACCGACATGTCGCAGGCAGGGTCTCCCGGTTCCCCGGTCTCTGCGACCAGCGCCCAGGGCGGGAACGGTGTCGGCGAACCGTCAACGAGTTCGATCACCCTGATCCAGCAGCAGCTCCCCTCTGCCGTGCAGCAGAGTTCCCTGGATCCCGGGTCGTCGTCCGCGTCTGCATCATCCGGCTCCCCGGCAGGAGCGGTGTCGCAGGGAAACCAGAACGCGAGCGCGCTCCGGGAGCAGCTGAGGGAGGAGACTGCCACTCCGGAAGAGAATCGGACCCGGTTCCTGGCCCTCCTGGAAGCAGACCCGCTTGCCAGGGAAGCGGATACGAGTCTCACCGGGGCGCAGTTCTCCCGGACAAGTCTTGATGTGAACCCGGTGAGCGGGGACACCGGGACCTTCTCGATGACCTACACCGGGCCGCAGGGCAGTGTCGTGCAGGTTGCGGGGGAGATGAACCGGGGAAGCGTGCAGGTACTCACGGAAAATGCGGATGTCACGCTCCCTGCCCCGTCCGCAACCGGTGCGAATGCAACCTATCGTGCATACACATCGCAGGTTTCGGAGAGCGGGTACAGCCTCGTGTCAACCGCAATCCGGCGGACCCCGGAAGAAATCTTGCTCTCTGTCGGGTACGTGAACAGCAGGGGAGACCGGGTGTTCGTGAACGCGACGGAAAGCGGGGGACTCGTGACACGGGTGTCGCTTGACCGGGAGACCCCGCAACTCCCGCTCCCCGCGATCATCATCGCGGCCGGGGTCCTCGCGGTTCTTATCGTTTTGGGATATGCCGGGTACCGGAAATTCCGGAGATCGCGGGAAACGACGTCGCGTCAGGAAGGACCGGCGGAGGCAACGGGATCCGAGAGTATCCCCCCGATGGTGCGGTACGATACCGGGATGAGCGCGGAGGAGGCGCTGTTCGCAGCGGATCTGGCATTCTCGGACGGACGGCTCGCAGAAGCGTACGGGCTCATCGGGCAGGCATTACGGCGCTACATCTCCCGTACCTGGGGAGACGGGAACGAGCTGACCGATGAAGAAGCCCGGTCGATCCTTCTCGCCCAAGACGTCCACCTTCCCTGGGCGGAGGAGATGCTCGGGAAATGCAGCCTCATAGAATTCGCGAAAGGAAGCCCGGACCCGGCCGAGCTCCGGAAATTCGCAGAGACGCTCCGGGAACTTTTCGGGAAAACGGCGTAGGGGCCGTCGGCAGTTACCGGTATCAGTCCCGGATGGCTTCGACCTCCAGCCGGACCATCGGGACCCGGATGCTGCCGTCAGGATCGGGAGGAAATTCCGCGAGGTAGCTCTCCAGGGCATCGGACAGGAAGGCCGGGGCAAGCTCGCCCGGGATGCGGGACGTATACGGGAGCCAGGTGGTGCGCATCCAGCCCAGGAATCCCTCAGTATCCGGGTACTCCATGTTCTTCGGGATGAGCTCCACCCTGCGGGGCGAGAAGCCCGATCCGTCCAGGAGCTCCCGGTATGTCTCGGGTCCGGGGAAGAAGTACGGGTCTTCGAAATTCCGGAAGTACGGCTTCCATCGTTCGTTTTCGATCAGAACGCCGAGCACCGCAAAGACCCGGGCTGCATTCCCCCGACCACCCATCTGGAAGAGGACCCGTCCGCTAGGCCTGAGGCAGGAACGGACCCCGGCAAGGACCGGCCGGTGGTCCCGGACCCAGTGCATGGCGGCATTCGAGAACACGATATCGAACGGTTCGGGAAACCGGATCTCCTGCATGTCCATCGCCAGGAACGAGAGGTTCGGATACCGCTGTTCCGGGTAATTTTCCCGGGCAAACCGGATCATCTCTTCCGAACTGTCGATCCCGACCGCCGCGCCTTCCGGAACCTGCGCCGCGATCTCCGCAGTGATTTTTCCGTCGCCGCAACCGATGTCAAGGACGCGTTCCGTTCCCGCGAGCCGGAGTTTTTCCACGAGTTCCCCGGCCCATGCTTTCTGGGCAGGGGAGTTGTTCCGGTAATCCGCAGGGTTCCACCGGTACATGGATCCGGGTGGGTGCGTTGCAGGGGATAACTGTTGCGGCCGGGAGAGGGAATACCCGTCCGGAGCCCCGGCTTCCCTTCAGCTTCCGCTGTATGTCTGGTTCGCGAAGTACTGGAAAATGGATGAGCTTTCCCGGGTCTCAGCCTGTACCGAGTTGTAAATGACCCCGCTTATTCCCTGGGCCCCTGAGGTCGTTACCTTCAGTTTTCCCACCCGGTGCGAATAGGTACCGCTCGTTCCGGTCATGACAACGTTCGCGAGAATTCCGGTGGGAACGGTTGTGGGGACCCGGACCGAGTAGATGCAGATGCGAGGATAGGGTGCGGGGCAGGTCTCGACCGGAAGACTGGCGCTGTACTCCCCGATCGTGAAGTTCATGGAAAAGGCGATGGGGCTGTCGAAATTGTTCTCTGCGGTGACCGTCACGGTATAGTTGACGTTCTCCCCGGCCCGCACGGTTGTCTCTTCCGGGGAGACCGTGAACGAGAACGGGGCTTCCGATGCGGCTGCAGGGACCATGCAGATCCCTGCGATGAGAAGGGCGATGAGGGGCAGGATGAAAGAACGCGCTTCCGGCATGATGCAGGTTTTCGCAGCGCAGGCTGAAAACAGTTTCCGGGTTTTCGTGAAGCAGGGACGACTTCCCTTCCGGGTCTCCCCCCCCGGCCCGGGTATCAGGATAGTACCCCTCCATCCCTCAGGAGCCCCCTCCCCAAAAAGCATGCGACCCCCCGGACCCCTGAGGGGGTCGCCCCGGGTTTCGTACGACCCCACCCTGCCCCCCGCCCTGGCCCGGAAAAGTTCAGATGAAGAACCGGTGTTTCCGCTGGACTTCCGACGGGACATGAATTTCCGGCGAGGGAAAAAGGAGGGGGACCCCCCTCTTTGCGAACGGACAGGGTCCCCCCTCCCGGATTTTTTGAACCGGTTGCATGCGGGACCCGGGGGTCTGCGGGTTTTGGATGGCACCCCCCCTCTCCGGATCCGGATAGCCGCCTCGTACCTCTGTTCGCAAGGGATAGGGCCGCAGGTCCCGGCAGCCGGCCCGGAATTATCCTGTACGGTCTCCCGTTCCGGCAGGCCGGCCTTGATATCCTCAGGGGACGAATAGCTGGAACGGATACCATGGTGGAGGACATCAGGTCGGCATTTGACCGGGTTGCATCCCGGTACGACGCCCAGCGGAAATGGATCATTCCCCGGCTGGATGAATATTACGCGGCAGCGGTCTGGGCCGCGGAATGTCCAGGCAGCAGCCCGGCGATCCTGGATGTCGGTGCCGGAACCGGCCTCCTCTCCGCCCTCCTTCTCGAAAAGTTCCCGGACGCCTCGCTTACCCTGGTCGACCTCTCGGATAAGATGCTGGATGTCGCGAGGGAGCGGTTTGCGGGCCGGGAACAGGTCCGGTACCTGACCGGGGATTACAGCGACCTTGCGCTCGGCGGCCCGTACGATATCGTCGCATCCGCCCTCTCCATCCACCATCTCCCGGACGAAGGGAAACGGAACCTGTACCGGAAAATATTCTCTGCCCTCCGGCCCGGGGGGATCTTCGTCAACGCCGACCAGGCCTCCGGGGAGAGCGCCTGGCTCGACATACGGTTCCGGGAGTACTGGGACCGGTTCGTGGCAGAAAGCCCGTTTGACCGGGCGGAACTGGATGCGGCCATGCAGCGCAGGGACACGCTTGACAGGAACGCAAAACTGTCCGACCAGCTCGCCTGGCTGAAAGAGAGCGGTTTTTCTGATGTGGATGTCGTGTACCGGGACCGGTTCTTTGTGGTGATGGTGGGGCGCAGACCGGGGACGTCAGGAAAATAAAAACCGGATCCGCGTTTCCGGGAAATCCCCGGCCCCTCTGGCCCGAAAAACAAAAAGGATCAGCAGCTACCCTGCACTGCCGTGGTGTTCGAGGAGAGGATGGTGCTGCATTCGTCCGGCATTGTCGTGAAGCTGTTGCAGATCGCCTGCTTGTACGCTTCCGGCGTCCTCGCCCCGGAGTAGGTCACGTTGTTGATGAGGAGTGTCGGGGACCCCGTGACGCCCAGGTGATCTCCCTGCATTTCATCGGATTTCAGGACGGCGACCGCATCGCTGCCTGCAATACAGTTTTCTATCGGGCTGCTGTCGAGGCCGAGCGAGGGGAGGAGTTCCTTCCGGCATTCGGCAAGTCCGGAGGCGCTCGTTGCAGTGGCATAACACTGCGTGTTGAATGCATGGAGGTACGGCCAGAGTGCCGAAGCGTTGGTTCTGAGGACGCAGATCTGGAAAGCGTCCTCATTCACCTCGGCAGAGCCGTGGAGGGACTGCACCGAGGAGAGGTTCTCCCCGCCCACGGCCGTGATGTACCGCACCCGGAAATCCGCTTTCGTGCCCAGGAGCACAACGACCGGCGCCATGACCTCCTCGGCCTGCGTCCCGTACGGGCAGTAGGCCATCACGTACAGGTCCACGACGGGCCGGTCTGTCTTCACGGGGGATGCCTGTTGCGATACCGTCGCGGAGCGGGTCGCACTCATGTTCACCGAATCCGTAAACAGGAGCCCGCAGTCGCGTGTCGCGTAGACCGGGAACGTCTTTGCGTTGTAGGTGACCCGGATCTCATAGAGGCCCTGCGTCTCCCTGACCGAACTGAGCGATACCGAGGTCCCGGGCTGGACCAGGTTCTCATTGATGTAACGTACGACCTTTGCCCCGCACACATCGGGGGATGCCCCGGAATAACTTACCGGCATCATGCCGAGACCGGCAATCAGGATCAGGACGATTGCGATGACGCCGACAATAACCGCGAGCATGAGGAACGTGTCCCGCTTCGGGGAACTTCCATCGGGATTCGTTGGTTCAGGACTCAAAACCATTCACCTGCGACCGGAATGAGACCGACACTGGCGGCTTTCCGGCTATCAAGAACGGCAGGAAAAACCGTCCGGATTTGGGGGGATGTGCACTCTACGGCACATCTCCCTTCCGGTTTTCCCGGTTCCGTATCCGGTATCTGATGAGATACGATAAAAAAGAACGGACAGAATCGGTGTACCCGATCCGGACCGGTCTTTTGTTCAGGGTGCCTGCTGCATCGCCGCACTGACTGCGGCAGTCAGCCGGTTCACCTTCTCCGGATCGTCCACCTCGTTCTTTGCAAAGACGAATTCCCCGGTGACCGTGACACCCTTTGCTTCGAGTTTCGCTCTGAGGAGCGGGAGCGTGTCCCCGGCCTGTCCCCCGCAGGTTGCAAAGATCACGGCTTTTTTCCCGGAGCAGCCGGTAAGCGATGCCACGGCGCCGTTGACGACGGGCGTTGCCTTCCAGGCCCAGACCGGCGTCCCGATCACGATGAGATCGCTGGACGAGACATCGATGGCGTCCGGATCAACCGGGTCGCACACTTCGTTCCGCGCCCGCATGCAGCCGAGGGTGTACGCGGTCAGTTTCGAGTATTTCGTCCTGGGCGATACCTCGATGAGGTCTCCCCCGCAGGCGGCCTGGACTTTCTGTGCGATTCCCCGGGTGATCCCGGAGTACGAATGGAAGATGATGCTTGTTTTCATGGGACATACCCTCCGGATCCCACCGGCCGAACCCGGCGGGTATCTCCGGAATCCCCCGGATCCCGGTCGATCTGCATAAGAATCTTCCTGCATCGTTATGGGGTTTCCGGGCCGGAATACCGGAATTTCCCTGAGGAAGCCATGCAGATTTGGGAATGTTTATGGTGTACCCGTCCGAATCGACCGGGATACATCGGTGGCAATACGATACATGAGACGTATGAAGAGTGGAAACGGTGCGCGCTTCCCGTACCCTGAGCGTGACCGGGCGTTATGATAACCGTTGCCCTTGTTGACAGTGATACAAAGCTTCTCCGGGAACTGAAGGAATACCTGGAAAGCGAAAGCCTGGTCCGGGCGGACCTGTTCTCCTCTGCAGTTTCCGCGCTCGACACCCTGAAGAGCAGGAGCTATGATGTCATCGTATCGGAATATTTCCTGCCGGTCACAAGCGGGATGACGTTCCTTGAGATACTGCGCAAGGGACGGGGCGACCGGGACACACCGTTCATCTTTTTTGCCCAGCCTCTCCGCGAACATATGATCATCGAGGCCCTGAATAACGGTGCGAATTATGTCATCCTGAAACGGGAGAACCCGCAACGGTATTTCCCTGCTATCAGGCATTTTGTCCAGGACGGCGCCCGCCAGAAACTGGTGAAGTCAGCGCTCAAGAAAAGCGAGGAGCGGTACCGGAACGTTGTCGAGGACATGACCGAGTTCATCATCAGGTTCCATCCGGATGGGACCGTGCATTTCGTGAACGAGGCATATCTCCGGTATTTCGGGACGCACCGGAACGATGTCATCGGGAAGCCGGTCAACGGGACCCCGCTGTACAGGGGAAGCGACCTGATGCCGCAGATAACAGGACTTGCACCCGGCCGCCCGGTTGTCACGATAGATTCCCTCTTGCAGGACTCCCTGGGAAAGGAACTCTGCCAGCGATGGAACGTGCGGGCTCTCTTCGACCGGGCCGGGGAGATCCGGGAGTTCCAGGCGGTCGGGCGCGATATCACCGAGCAGAAGGGGATTGAAGAAGCGCTCCGGCAGGCCAACCAGACCCTCACCCTGATGAATACGATCACCCGGCACGATGTTCTCAACCAGCTCACGGTCCTCTCGGGATATCTTGAGATCGCCCTGCAGAAAAATCAGGATCCCGGGATCGCGGGGTTTCTGGCAAAAGCGCAGAATGCGGCAGGGACCATCAGGCTCCAGATCTGTTTTACGAAAGAATTCCAGGAGGTGGGTGCCGAGGCCCCGCAGTGGCAGAACCTTGCGGACGTCATCAGGAAAGCGATGGACAAGATCATGCTCGAAGGGATCCGGGTCTCGGTCGACGTGAACGAGGGATACTGGATCGATGCCGACCCCCTGGTCGAAAAAGTGTTCTACAACCTTTTCGACAACTCGGTCCGGCACGGGGAGCGTGTGACCGCGATCTCCCTCTCCCTGGAAGAAGAGGAGGACAATCTCCTCATCGTCTACCAGGATGACGGCATCGGTGTTCCGGAAACGGCAAAGGAGAGTATCTTCCGGCGCGAATATTTCAAGAATACCGGTCTCGGCCTGTACCTGATCCGGCAGATCCTCGCGATCACCGGGATTGGGATCCGGGAGACCGGCCGCGAAGGCGAAGGGGTCAGGTTCGAGATCCAGGTCCCGCGGGAACGGTTCGCAAAAAAGGTTGAGAACGGATATTAATTTCCGGTCTTTTCCGCCCCGCCGGTTTCTCCGGCCGTTTCTTCATCGTCAAAAAGGAATATTTCTTCGACGGGTTTCCCGAACACTCCGGCGACGTCCCGTGCCAGCCGGAGCGATGGGTTGTACTTTCCCTTCTCAAGAAAGACGATGGTCTCCCTGCGCACGCCGACCTTCCGGGCCAGTTCGTCCTGGGTCATCCCTGAAGTCTCACGCAGTTCCCGGATTGTGGTATACATAACCGAAAACTCCGTCAGCACACATCGCCTTTCCGGAAGAGGTACGCCTGGTAGACAACTGCGGAGAGCGCGAGGATCATGACCATCAGTCCATAGCCTGACTGGGCGCTGACCCGGAAGATCCCGAGGTAGTCCAGCCAGAAGAGGATACAGGCCGCGATGAGTCCCGTGAGCCAGGCATAGGAGAGGCCCCAGGCCCCGATCTTTTTCGAGCGCTCGTCTGATTCCGGGCCGTCCCGGTTCTTCCGGTGGCGCAGGATGCCGGTGAGCAGGAATACGATCCCCGCGGTAAGGAAAATGGTCGTGATCACCGCGTCATCCGGGAGGGTGAACGCCGCGATCACTCCCCCGGTGATGAAGATGATCCCGATGACGATGCGGTACAGGTAGCGTTTCTGTATGCTGCTGAACATGGTTGTTAGATATTTCTAACACCATTGCAGATAAATGTTAGGTATTTCTCACATTCCCGGGAACGTGCTTGCAGCCTTTCAAAGAGCGTTCAAAAAAAAGTTACGTAAAATGATTATTCGACAGTGGACTGGACCGTTAAAAAGACCGGGCCCCGGACATCGACCTTCTTTTTCATGTCGGTTATGGCCCGCATCGCGTACTCCTCGATCTTCAGGTTGATGTCGCTCGGGAGTTTTGCCATCTTGACCTGGACGGTCGTTCCCTGGCCGCAGCGTGCCGCTTCCTCGATCCGTGCCGCCGCGAGCGCCGCAACCGTGTGCAGGTACGTGAGGCCGGTCGGGGTTCCCTTCTCCCGTACTTCTTTGAATTTCTCGGTGTCCGGAACGCCGAGGACAGATCCGTCCTGCACGAAGATCTCGTTCATGCAGGCAGGGCCGAGAAGCTTCGTGTTGGACTCGGGCTCCTCGACAAAGACCTTCACGTTCTTCCCAAAGAGCGTGCCTTCCCAGGCAGGGAAACTGCACGGGCCGGGCTCGGTCCCGTGGGCTGCCCCGGTCCGCTCGATTGCGGCGGTCATCATCCGGCCTTCGACCGTGACCGGTTCTTCCTTCAGCTGGACCGCCTTTGCGATCTCCCGGTCCGTGAAGGTCCGGGGGAAGAACTGCGGGAAGGAGAGCTGGCGCATGTCGTTTGCCTGGTACAGGATCATCGCGAGCCGCTGGACGCCGAGGCCGAGGTTCATGACCGGGATGCCGATGCCGTACTCGGCAAGCGCTGACGGGGAATACATCCCGAAGGTCGCGACCTCTACCCAGCCGTGGACCGGGTGCCGGGCGTAGACCTCGGTCTGGGAGTCGGGCATGTAGTACTTGGACCGCTTGTCGTCGGGCTGGAACCGGAAGTCCGTGAACCCGAACGCAGAGAGGAGGGCTTCGGAGATGGCCTTCCCGGTCTCGTTCGTGACATCCTCACCTGCAATGACGCAGGATGCGGAATGGTAGCACCGGAGCCGGGTCGGGCCCTCTTCCTGCTCCCTGCGGAAACAGCGGTCGACCGAGAAGAGCCGGATCGGGAGGGGCGAGCGGTCCCAGGTGTTCCCGAGGGTCATGAACCAGCCGCTCGTCATGTGGCTGCGCAGCGTGCTCCGGGAGCATTCCGGCACCAGTTTCCGGAACTCGGGGAAGACCGCGTCGAGGATATGGACGACGAGGGCGTCATCGACCCCGAGGACCTTTGCGAGTTCGGCGGTGAGCTCGTCCCCGTCGATCTCGGATTTCTTGTACGCATGGAGCGTCTCCCGGAGTTTCTCCTCGGTCTCCGGACTCATTGGCTGGTACCCGCCGGTCGCGGTATGGGCCTGCTCTACCGGGAGGGATTCCCTGTGGGTGAGTGGGCTCCTGTGGCTCCGGAGGATCTCGTTGATCTCGTCGAGCTGCTTTCGCGCGATCCCGACGTTCGGGCGGGGGAGGCCGCCGATATAGAAGACCCGGTCGAGGACCGCCATCGCTTCCGGCCCGAACTGCCGGTACACGTCCTGCTCCTCGACAATCACCGGGTTCTCGATCTCGTCAAAGCCGAGCGCAAGGTAGGTCTCCCGGAGCCGCTGGATCGTGGAGAAGATCGGGTGGGCGTTCGCACGCCGGTACGTGAGACGGGGATACCGTTCCCGGTCCCCGGGCGGGGTCACGATCTCCGGGCCCCGGTGCCATGCCGCCTCAAAATCCTCTTTTGCTCGCTTCCGGTACTCCTCGACATCGAACCTCATGGTCAGTCCCTTATCCCTCTTCCTTTGCCAGCAGCACGACCCGGGAAACCGGGCTCTCGTCTTTCACGCGGTAGTCGCAGTGCGATGCAATCGCGTCCGCGAATTTCCGCACGGCCGCATGCCCGGGCATGTTCGTGCTCTTCAAACGATTTCTACTGTATCCAAGATACATATATCCCTTCACTTCGACAAAAGCCGGGCCGGAATCCTGGATGATCCGTGCAAACCCGGCGGGATCCGCATCGTTCAGCCCTGCGACCTGCGTCACCCGGATCGCGGACCTCCGGGACCCGAGCATCCCGAGGCTCTCCCGGATACGGTCCCAGAATGCCCCTGCGTTCCCCATGGGCCGGCAGACGGTTTCGTACGTCGTAACGTCCGGAGCATCGAGCGAGATGTAGGTCTGGAACGGCCGGCACCGGGCGATGACATCCGGGTTCGTCCCGTTGCTCACGAGAAACGTCGTGAGCCCCTGCGCCGTGAAGAGATCGATCAGTTCCGGAAGCTGCGGGTACAGGGTCGGCTCTCCCGAGAGCGAGATCGCGACATGTTTGGGATGCAGCGCCTCGTCCCATTTCTCCGGTGTGACTTTGTCGTTCACCTTGTAGCTATATCCCGCGAGGCCCTTCTTCTGGAGCGCCGGGATCCTGGCAAGGATCTCTTCGGGCGTTATGGGTATGGTGTCCGGGGTCTCGTGCTCGAACGACCGCCAGCAGAAAAGGCAGCGCTGGTTGCAGCGCAGGGTCGGGGTCATCTGGACGCAGCGGTGGCTCTCGATGCCATAGAACTGCTGCTTGTAACAGGTCCCGCCCTCCTGCAGCGACCGGCTGCACCAGAGGCAGGGCTTGAGGGCTGCGGTAGCGCCCTCTTTCATGAACTGGTAGCCCTGGCGGCGCAGGGCAAAACGCGGATTTTCGTCCCGTTCACATCGTCTGGATCGCATCGATGCCCAGCGTTTCGAGCGCTTCCTTCAGGGTGTTCCGGACTGCCGCGACCATCGTGAGCCTGCGGTCCCGGACTGCGCCCTCGCTCTGGATGACCGGCTCGAAGTGGTAGAAACTGTTGAATTCGTCGGCAAGTTCCCGGGCGTAGATCGCGAGGAGGTGGGGCCGGAGCTCGGTGACCACGGTTTCCAGGACGACCGGGAACTCGCCCATCTTCTTCACGAGCGCAATCTCCCGGGGCGTCTCTGCCTCGAACCGTTGGGTGAAGGGCCCGGCTTTTTCGAGGATGCTGCATGCACGGGCATGGGCGTACTGGATGTACGGGCCGCTCTGGCGCTCGAAGTTGAGGGCCTCTTTCCAGTCGAAGACCGTGTACTTTTCCGGGGAGATCTTCACGATATCGTACCGGATAGCGGAGATCGCGACCGATGTTGCGATCTCTTTTCTCTGCTCCTCGGGAAGTTCGGGCCTGCGGGCGGTGACTTCATCGAACGCCCGCTTGATCACCTCGTCCATCAGTTCGTCCGCGGAGACGAACTTCCCGGCACGGGTGCTCATCGAGCCTTCGGGCAGGGAGACGAACTCGAAGTGGACGATATCCGGCTGTTTCTCGCCGAGGAGTTTGAGGGTCGCCTTCAGCTCCGCACCGATCAGCTTGTGGTCAGCGCCGAGGATATCGATCATACGGTCGAAGTTCCGTCCTTTCCAGGTGTGGTACGCAAGGTCGCGGGCCGCGTACACGCTCGTCCCGTCGCTCCGCCGCAGGATGTAGGGTTTCTCGAACCCGAACGCGGTCAGATCCACGGCGAGGGTATCGGCCTCAACGGACTCCGGGAGTTTCTTCACCCTCGCAAGGAGGTTCTCGGTATCGCTGTTCCGGATAAAGTCGCTCTCCCAGACGAACCGGTCGTGCTTCACGTTCAGCCGCTGCATCGTGACCGCAAAGCCATCCAGGCAGTAGGAGACCCGGCTCCGGAACTTCTTTACGACCTCCGGCTCCAGCTTCTCGACCCGCTGCATCAGCTCGTCGACCTGTCCCGTGATGGAGGCATCCTTTTCGATCTCCCGGTTCGCCGCAATGTAGAGCCGGGCGATGTGGTGGTCTTCCTTTTCGCCCGGAAGGCGTGCCGGGTCCAGGTGGTCGAACCCCCAGACCACGATCGCGATCTGCCGGCCCATATCATTCACGTAGTACTGGACTTCGAGCGAGTATCCGGCTTTCCGGAAGACCCGGGCAAGGGTGTCCCCGATGATCGAGTTCCTGATATGGCCGACATGCAGGGGCCCGTTCGGGTTTGCGCTCGTGTGTTCGAGATTGACCCGGACACCCTTCTTCGGCATCGAACCGTAGCCGGGTTGTCCTGCTGCTTCGAGCGCTTCCGCCACGTAACCGCTTCCGAAGAGGAAGTTGATGTACGGGCCCTTTGCCTCGACCGTGATCCCCGCGAGTTCGGGCCGGGCGGCAAGCTGGGCGACAATCTCCTGGGCGATTGCCGCGGGAGCTTTCTTCCGCTCCTTCGCAAGCGCAAAGGCGGCCGTGGATGCAAGGTCGGCATGTTCCCCGCCGTCCACAAGGAGAACGTCGGGGAGCCCGGTTATCTCTTTCAGTGCGCGTTCGATTGTTGCAGAGGTTTCGTGAAGCATCAGTATCCTGTCCTGTACCGGAGGATTGCGGCAATCCCCCCGAATGCATTGAAGAGCATCGCCCCTTCCTCGAAATCGTCCGAGATGATCTCGACCTTTGCGCTGCTCTGGTCGGCGAGGTGGGTCATCTCGTCCACGATATCGGATTCCTCATCGATGACGAGTGGCGACGTGCACTTCGGGCAGATCCCGAAGTCCAGGTCTTTCACGCGTTTGCCGGGTTCGACCTGCACCGTTTTCTCCTCGGTGTACCCGCAGTTCTGGCACTTGATCCGCACCCGGGATTTCCGCAGGTTTGACGAGAGGAGAAGGACATCGACCGCACCGACCTCGAGGTTCTTCCGGACGCTCTCCTCCCCGTACGCGGCGACCCCGTCATCTTTCACGAGTTCCTTGAGGAACCGGTTCATGATGTTCTTTTCCTTGATGACCTCGACGCCCTTGAGTGCGTCCTGGGCGTTGTCGACCAGCTCCGCAAGGCCGTCCTCGTTGGTGTACGCGACATCGAAGAGGCCGATGATCCGTTTCTGGACCTCGTGGTGGAGATAGTTTCCTGCCTCGAACTCTTCCTTGGTCGGGCTCGGGCCCCCGATCAGGACGCCCTTGAACCGCTGGAAGAAATCCTTCTCGGCGATGAAGACCGCGCTTGACCGTTCTCCGATCTTCGTGTAGAACTCGTTGATCGCGATCTCACGCAGGCGCTGGAAACGGGCGCTCGACTGACCTCCTTTGCGCTGCTTGCCGGGAACGGTTGAGGTGACGCCGCCAACGGGTTCGATCCGGTTCCCGCGCAGAAAGCCCCAGTACGCTTCCCGCCGGTCCAGGACCAGGAGGCCGTACACGAACTTCTCTTCCAGCATCTGCCGGAGGGGTTCGAGCTCGAAGTTCGAGCTGCACCGGTACATGTACAGGTTCAGGGGCTCGGGCGGCTCGATGATGGTGCACTGCAGGTCGGTCTGGTCCCCCCTCGTTAAGATCGACCCGCAGAAGACCGCCATCCCGTTCTGGGGGGGTTTCCTGTAGTACTTGAGCCGGGAGAGGATGGACGATATGGCACTCTGGACGTTGGTACGGGTCTGCTTGCTCTTGATGTTGGCGCACTGCCCGAACTCGTCCCGGAGCTGGGCGGTCACATCATAGATCTGCTTGTCGGGCGGGACGTAGAGCGTGATGAGTTCGGTCCCGCTCCCTTCCGCCCGCTCCAGATTCTCAAGCGTCTTCTTGAATTCGTACCTGCGGCGGGCGTCGTCCATCTCAACGGGTGCTTCGGTCTCGGTCATGCCACCTCTCCGGCATCTGGGAGTCTATATAATTAGTGCACGTGCGCTCATTAAACCAGTGGCGAAGACACCCCTTCCCGTGGAGCGCCTCCGTCCTGCAGTCAGGATCGGCCTGCAAGGTACGTGAGGATGTCCTGGTCCACTTCCGTGTCAAGGCCGTGCGTCCCGTTGAAGGAGAAGAACTGCTTCGGATCTTTCGCGTACCCGTACAGGGCCTGCCCATACGAGTAATTGATGATCGGATCGGCCGGGGCATGGAAGATCAGGACGGGCCGGGGGGATATGCCGGCGATGTAGGTATCCGGATCGACCGAGAGCAGGAATCTGCGCTGGTCCCCGGTAAGGCTGGTATCGTCCGCGACCCCGAACCCGGAGGTGGAGACCCCGAAGTACCCGGAGAAGGCGGGATCGATTGCCGCCGCGATGAGGGCATACCTGCCCCCGTTACTGGACCCGAGTGCATAGACCGGGACATGGTACTTGTCCGCAAGGTAGGCCCGTGACTGCATCACGTCGCCGATGATCCGGTAGTACTGGGGCTCGGTCCCCTGGGCATACCGGTTGTAATCTGCCGGGAAATTCAGGGCGGTTCCCGGGGTCTCGGCCCCGTTGCCCCGGACGTCCTGGTACATGAATACATAACCGTTCTTTGCGTACTCAAGGAGCCGGGGGAAGTGGGACGGGCCGTTCTCCCCTGCGCCAGGTACGAAGACGATTGCGGCCTTCGGGTTTTCCGGTGCTGCGACATAGGTCACGACATCGGCAAGTTCCGTGTGGAAGACGACTTTCTCCAGGGTGACGCTGTCATTCACGGAAAGAACGGTCTCCGTGACCGACGGGGAATGAACCGTGAGGGAGAGGACGCCTTTTTCGTTCACCGACCAGGACTCTTTCTGGGAGGTCGTACCGGTGCAGCCGGCGGCAAGAACGAAGAGTGCTGCGAGAACCGTAATTGCAGGGAGTACCATACCGTTTTTCTGCGGTGGCCGCATGCGTTCGCGTCCCGGAATTATTCGTGTCACCATCTCACCTCAGGCACCTCGCCACGATGGCGATCGTTTTTGCATCGCAGATTCTGCCGTCCCGGATCATCTCCCAGACTTCGGGAACCGGGACCCGGACGACTTCGATGATCTCGTCCTCGTCCAGCGGATATTCGTCTGAAGGGGCCAGGTCGCGGGCCTCGAAGAGGTAGATCTTCTCGTCCGTGAACCCAGGGGTTGTCCAGATAAATCCCCGGGGGATCAGCGTCTTGGCATCGAGCCGCGCCTCTTCGATCAGTTCCCGGCGGGCGCAGTCACGGGGGCTCTCGCCGGAATTCAGCATCCCGGCCGGGGCCTCGTAAATGTACTCGTCGATCACGAACCGGAACTGCCGGATCAGGACGCAGGAGTCTCCCTCGATCGGGAGCATGATGGCAGCGTCACCGGGGTGCACCACGACTTTCCTGCGTTCCTTCCCGTTCGGGAGCCGGAAGAGTTTCTCCTCGACCGAGAGCCGCCCGCCCCTGTAGATGTCCATCTCATTCCTCGTACGGGATCGGGTCGGTCATCCCCGCTTCCTGGAACGCGGCCTTCCGGTAATGGCAGGAGCCGCAGGTCCCGCAGGCACGGTCCTCGTTCCGGTAACAGGACCAGGTGTGCTCGTACGGGACATCGAGGTCACGGCCGATCTTGAGGATATCGGTCTTGGTCAGGCCGACGAACGGGGTGAAGAGATCGATATGGGTCCCGTCCTTTGTCCCGAGCTCGATGACCTTCCGGAACGCCTCGATGAACTGGGGCCGGCAGTCCGGGTAACCGGAGTAATCGAGCGCCTGCACACCGATGAAGATCGCGTCCGCACCCCGGGATTCCGCAAAGCTGGTCGCGATTGACAGGAGGTTAGCGTTCCGGAAAGGGACGTAGGTGTTCGGGAGATGGGCCCGGGTAGGGTCGTACTCTTCCACCGCGATGGTTCTGTCCGTCAGGCTGCTTGCCCCGAACTTTGCCAGGTAATCGAGCGAGATCTCGACAAACTCTTTTGCCCCGAGGAGGGACGCGATCTTCTTTGCGCTCGCGAGCTCCTTTATCTCGGTCCGCTGCCCGTAATTCACATGCAGGGCGTAAATCCCGTACCCCTTGCTTCGCGCCAGGTAGGCTAGTGTCGTCGAGTCCATCCCGCCTGAGAGCAGGCAGACGGCATTCTTTGTCCCCGTTGTACCGTTCGTCATTGGCTCACTCCGTTACTTTACATCGATGATCTTATGCAGCTGCAGCTGGAACCGTGCCGGAAGCGCGTGATCGATCACGTACTCCGCGAGCGCTTTGTAGTCAGAACCCTCGACCGGGGATATGAAGATCTCCCCGGCCGGATGGTACTTCGCAATGGTCTCTTCCGCGTATACCAGGTCGATGATATCCTGGACCACGAACTTCACGCTGTCCCCGGGCCTGATGCACTCAAGAAGGGAGAGATCGCTGCTCTCCCCGGAGAGCGGGCACTTCACGTCCATGCAGATCGAGGCGTACTCCTGCACGTCCCGGAAATCGATGGTCCCGTTCGTCTCGATCTCGACCGATTTTCCCAGCCGGTGCAGGGACTGGAGAAGCGGGAGGAGTTCCTCTTTCTGGAGAAGGGGTTCCCCGCCCGTGATGCAGATATGCGGATAGTTCATCCGCCAGATGGTCTCGATGACCTGGTCCCTGCTCCGTTCGGTCCCGGCATCCGGGGACCGGGCATATTCCGTGTCGCACCACCGGCAGGCAAGGTTGCATCCCGCAAGCCGGAGGAATACGCAGGGAATCCCCTGCTTTTTGCCCTCGCCCTGGAGGCTCCGGAAGATCTCGACAACCCGCATTTCCCGCACCTGCATTCGGATACTAAGAATTATCCTCAGGTACTTAGATCCACCCGGCACCTAATCGTTATTTCCGAAAAACAGAAACCGGCACAAGCCGGTACAAGCTCCGGAAGGGCCCGGGAGATCCGGTAAGGCTCTGCTCCCGGAAAAAACCGTGTCACTCCTCCGCGAGTTCCGCGTAACAACCCGGGGATTCCCAGACCCGGATCTTCCGGACGGTGGCCGCAACACCCTCGTTCCTGCACTGCTCGTTCAGGCTGTCCCGGAGGAGGACTGCCAGGAGTTCGCTGGTCGGATCGCCGGGCGTCGTGACCACGTGCTGGAACTGTGCGATGCAGGCGGCCATCGGGTCCGCCTCGTTCAGGATGACCTGGTGGTCGTAGCGGTATACGACCTCCTTTATGGTATTGTAATCCAGGAGAATCTGTGTCTCCGGGTGGGGGGTCCCCTCGATCCAGACCTCGACCTTCCAGCGGTGGCCGTGAAGGTTCGCGCATTTTCCCTGGTAATGGAGCAGCCGGTGGCTTGCATCGAACTGCACCTCTTTGTAGATCCCGGATCGCATCATAACAGGTTCGCAGCTGCCTATAATATTATTATGCGAAGTAACCAATGAATAGTCACGCGCTGAGGAGAGGCACAATTTATAAATCCGTGCCGTGCGTTAGTTAATCTCTCAGCGTAGAGTATCTACAAATCAAAAAAACAATTTAACGAGGGCATTTAATGGGACAGGGAAAATTTGCAGCCAGAAAGCTCACGCGGGACTCGAAAAAGTTCCGGTGGAGCGATCCGACGTATGCGCGCCGGGCTGCCCAGCTGAAGCTGAAGTCAGACCCCCTTGAGGGAGCGCCCCAGGCGAGAGGTATCGTCCTGGAAAAGATCGGTGTCGAAGCGAAGCAGCCGAACTCCGCAATCCGGAAATGCGTCCGTGTGCAGCTGATCAAGAACGGCCGCCAGGTCTCCGCATTCGCGGTCGGGGACGGCGCCATCAACTACATCGATGAGCACGACGAGGTAGAGATCGAAGGCATCGGCGGCCGTCTCGGCCGGTCCATGGGAGATATCCCGGGCGTCCGGTACGTGGTCACCAAGGTCAACAACGTCTGCCTCCACGAGATGGTCATCGGCAGGAAAGAGAAGCCGCGCAGGTGAGCATGATGGCAGAAGGCGAAGTAAAACACCTCCTCTTCAACCAGTGGGATGTCGGGGAGGTCCAGATCGCGGACCCGGCGCTTGTCCGGTACGTGAACCTGAGCTCGATGATTGTCCCGCACAGCGGCGGCAAGTACACCCGGCAGGAGTTCAACAAGGGCAACATGCTCATTGTCGAGCGCCTGATCAACCGGCTCATGCAGACCGAGATCAACACCGGCTGCAAGCAGCGCACCCTCCGGATCGTCCGGGATGCGTTCGATATCATCTACCAGAAGACCAAGAAGAACCCGGTCCAGGTGCTTGTCGAGGCAATCGCAAACGCGGGTCCCCGCGAAGAGACGGTCAGGCTGAAATACGGTGGCATCAACGTCCCGAAGTCCGTGGACACGGCACCCCTGCGCAGGGTCAATACCGCAATCATGCTCATTGCCGAGGGTACCTGGAAGGCGAGCCACAAGAACAAGAAGCCGGCGGCTGCCTGTCTCGCAGACGAGATCATCGCTGCATCCAAGGGAGATATCAAGTGTTATTCGGTGGGCAAGAAGGAAGAACGCGAGCGCATCGCGAAATCCGCCCGCTGATACTTTTTTGAGGTCCGTTTATGTCACGTGGCAAGAAGACAGTAGAGCGCGTCGTAGAGCTGATGCGCGACCCGAACCACATCCGTAACATCGGTATCGTGGCCCACATCGACCATGGGAAGACCACCCTTTCCGACAACCTCCTTGCGGGAGCCGGAATCATCAGCGAGGAACTCGCAGGCAGGCAGCTCTTCATGGACTCCGATGCGGAAGAGCAGGCCCGGGGTATCACCATCGATGCATCCAACGTCTCGATGGTCCACGAATACGATGGCCAGGATTTCCTCATCAACATGATCGATACTCCCGGACACGTCGACTTCGGCGGCGACGTCACCCGTGCGATGCGTGCGGTGGACGGTGCGGTCGTCCTCGTCGATGCAGTCGAGGGAACGATGCCCCAGACCGAGACCGTGCTCCGGCAGGCATTAAAGGAGCAGGTCCGCCCGGTCCTCTTCATCAACAAGGTCGACCGTCTCATCAACGAGCTGAAAGTCGACGAGATGGAGATGCAGATCCGGCTCGGGAAAGTCATCGACAAGGTGAACAAGCTCATCAAGGGCATGAACGAGCAGGCCTACAACAACGGCTGGAAACTCGACGCCTCCAAGGGAACGGTTGCATTCGGTTCCGCACTCTACAACTGGGCGATCTCCGTCCCGTTCATGCAGAAGAGCGGAATCTCGTTCAAGGAAGTGTACGAGAAGTGCCGCGAGGGCGACATGAAACACCTCGCAAAGAAGAGCCCGCTCTCCGAGGTCGTCCTCGACATGGTCGTCCGTCACCTCCCGAACCCGGTCGATGCCCAGAAACGGCGTATCCACGTCATCTGGCACGGGGACAAGGAGTCGAAGGAAGGGAAGTCCATGCTCGGCTGCGACCCGAACGGCCCTGCATCCCTGATGGTCACCGACATCTCGTTCGATCCGCATGCAGGCGAAGTCGCGACCGGCCGTCTCTTCTCCGGGACCCTCAAGCGCGGGGACGTCCTGTACGTCATGGGCTCCGCGAAACGCGAGAACCGTCTCCAGCAGGTCGGTATCTTCATGGGCCCGAAGCGTGTCGAGGTCGAGGAGATTGTCGCAGGAAACATCGCGGCGGTAACGGGTCTCAAGGATGCAATCGTCGGTTCGACCGTTACCTCCCTGATGGACATGACGCCGTTTGAGTCGCTCAAGCATTACTCCGAACCGGTCATGACCGTCGCGGTCGAAGCGAAAAACATGAAGGACCTCCCGAAACTCGTCGAGGTTCTCCGCCAGGTCGCCAAGGAAGACCCGACCCTCTCGGTCTCGATCAACGAAGAGACCGGTGAGCACCTCATCGCAGGTATGGGAGAGCTCCATCTCGAGATCGTCACCGGCCGTATCAAGCGCGACAAGGGTGTCGAGATCGTCACCTCCGAGCCTATCGTCGTCTACCGGGAGACCCCGACCCAGAAGGTCGAGGCGGTCGAAGGGAAGTCCCCGAACCGGCACAACCGGTTCTACTTCGACCTCGAACCCCTGCCCGAAAACATCGTGCAGATGATCAAGAACGGCGAGGTCTCGATGAACCAGTCCGCCCTTGAGCGCCGTGACGTCCTCATCGCTGCCGGCATGGACAAGGACGAGGCAAAGAACGTCAAGGATATCCAGGGCACGAGCATGCTCATCGATATGACCAAGGGTATCCAGTACCTCAATGAGACGATGGAACTGATCCTCGAAGGTATCCACGAGGCACTCGCAGGCGGTCCCCTTGCGGACGAACCGGTCCAGAACCTCAAGATGCGCCTTGTCGATGTCAAGCTGCACGAGGATGCAATCCACCGCGGGCCTGCCCAGGTCATCCCGGCGGTACGGAGCGCAATCAAGGGAGGTATCCTCCTTGCAAACGATTCGCTCCTCGAACCGGTCCAGAAGATCCAGATCACGGTCCCGACCGAGCAGATGGGGAACGCGACCTCCCAGATCCAGGGACGGCGCGGCCAGGTCATCGATATCTCCAGCGAAGGCGACACGATTACCGTGGTCGGGAAGGCCCCGGTTGCCGAGCTCTTCGGGTTTGCAGGCGACATCCGTTCTGCTACCGAAGGCCGTGCGATGTGGTCCACCGAGTTCGCGGGCTTCGAGATCGTCCCGAACAACATGGTGAAAGACACCGTGATTGCAATCCGGAAGCGCAAGGGGCTCAAGGACCAGATGCCGACCCCGAGCGACTACCTTGCCGGATAACCCAACCTTTTTCCCTGAATATACCCCTCGTTTTTTTTGTTTCCGCTTTTCCCGACACGCCAGGACGGGGTTCGCATTTCTCCGGTGAACCGGAATTCCTGTTTCTGACCTGAAGACCTCTCGTGGCAGACCGGTCGCTACTTCCGGGAAAGGGGATCACCTGCCAAGGGGAAGATCCCGCAGCCTTCAGCCGACCGATTCCCTCAGGACAAATACAAAATATTTCGGCCGGTTGTATTCCCTGACGATGGGCCTGCTCCGCAGGGTCATGGGCATCTTCACCCCGTACGCGTTCTTCGCCGTGAACTGCGCTATGTTATCGATCTCCGGGTACCGGATGAATGTTTCCTGCGTGAGGGGATACCGGTTGTCGGGATGGGCGAACTCGCTGATGTGCTTAGTTATGGCAGTGTCCCGGGGGATGGCAAACTTCTTTTCGAAGGTATTGTTGACGTACGTGATGAACCCGTTGGCATCGGTGATAATCGCACAGTCGCTCATGTTGTCCAGGGCGGATGCGAGCAGGACGAGGCGCTCTTTTTCCGCTTCCAGCGACCGGACCGCTTCCTCGCGCTCGCGTTCCGCCCGCTTGATGGCCGAGAGATCGTGCCGGAAGACCGCGACTTCCCGGCGGACTCCCGAAGGGTCCGTGACCGGGTAAATGGTCGTCTCCACCCACCGGTCGCCGTCCTCCTCCCCGAATGTCACCGGGCCCGCGCCGGTTTTTTTCTGCAGCTCTTCGGCAGTCCGCATCGTGAGCCCGCCGGTTTTGATCAGCTCGTAGGCCACGGTGCCCGTCAGTTCCGGGGCAGGTTTTCCGGCGCTTTGGGCGAACGCCCCGTTGAATGCAACGATCCGGCCTTCGCCGTCAATTAAGACGATCTCGTCTTTCGTGGCGTTCAGAAGCGCCCGGACGGTCTCCTCGCTCCGGCGCAGCTTGGCGTCGATCTCGTGCTTGTACAGCGCCATTTTGATCGTGGACTTGAGGGTCCGTTCGTCCAGCGGTTTTACCAGGTACCCGAAGGGTTCGGAATGCAGCGCCCGGTCCACCGTCGCCTCGTCCGAGTGGGCGGTCAGGTACACGACCGGTATGTTGTACCTGGCCCGTATGGTCTCTGCCGCTTCGATCCCGTTCATGGCACCCTTGAGCGTGATATCCATGACCACGATGTCCGGCTGCAGTGCGCCGGCTTTCTCGATGGCCTCCTCCCCGGTATCCACAACATCCGGTACTTCGTAGCCCATGTCCTGGAGCCGCGCCTGGATCTCGGATCCGGTCACAAATTCATCTTCAACAACCAGTATCTTCTCTGCGTTCATGATATCCTGTTCCCTCCTTACACCGGAAATGTGATCGTGTACGTTGTCCCGCCGGTCCGGTCGAGCGCGATCTCCCCGTTGATCTGCTTCGTAAGCCCCCGGATCAGCTGCATCCCCAGCGATTCCGTGCGGTCGAACGTGATCCCCTCCGGGATCCCAACGCCGTCGTCGCTATAGATGAGGGTGTACTGTTCCGGCCCTTTCGTGAACGAGATCGAAATTTTCCCCGTGCGGCCCCCGGGAAATGCATACTTGATGGAGTTGGAGATCATCTCGTTGAGGATCAGGCTGCAGGGGACTGCCTTATCGATGTGCAGGACGATGCCTGAGGTGTCGAGGACGAGGGTTACGGTCCTGGGATCGACATTGTAGGACTCGAAGAGGTGGTCGGTGATCTTCCGGAGGTACTCCGTGTAATCGATCTGGTCGAGCGAGGCGGACTGGTAGAGTTTTTCATGGACAAGGGCGATCGATTTGATCCGGTTCTGGCTCTCCTGGAGGATCCCTTTCACGTTTGCATCGGACTGTTTGCGTGCCTGCATGAACAGAAGGCTCGAAATGACCTGCATATTGTTTTTCACCCGGTGGTGGACCTCTTTGATGAGCAGTTCCTTATCGTGCAGGGACCGGGCGACCTGTTCCTCCATCGCCTTTCGCTCGGTGATATCCTGGTTCGCGCCGTACGTCTGCATGGCCCTGCCGTCGGAATCGAAAACCGGCGCGTAGCGGGCGATAATGAAGCGGATCTCCCCGTCGCGGCGGAGGATCCGGTGTTCGATCTGGGTGGGGTCGGGGGCCATGGCCGGGTCGCGGACCCTGACCAGCTCGTCTGTGACTATGTGCACGTCTTCGGGATACACAAACTCGCCGATATATTTCTTTCCCGTCATCGTATACCCCCCTTCGCGTTCCGCGGTAGTGCCATAGAAATCGAAAAACCGGTCGTCCACGGTCAGGAGATCGGTCGCGACGTCGTACTCCCAAGTCACGATATGGGCAAGGTCCATGGCCGCGGCCATGAGCTGCCGGTTGTGCCGGATCAGTTCTTCCGCTTTCCTTCGGGGCGTGATGTCCCGTGCAATCGCCGAGGCCCCGATAATCGTCCCCTCCCGGTTGCGGATCGGCGATACGGTGAGCGAGACGAAGAGACGGCTCCCGTTTTTCCGCACCCGTTCGGTCTCGTAATGTTCGACTTTCTCACCCAGCCGGATCCGGCCGAGGATCTGCGGGAGCTCCCCGGAACGTTCCGGCGGGATGATTACGGAAATGGACTTCCCGACGATCTCTTTTGCCGGATACAGGTAGATCTTTTCAGCCCCGATATTCCAGCTCGTAATGATCCCGTCGAGGGTCTTTCCGATGATTGCGTCGTCGGACGATTCGACAATCGCGGCAAGGCGGAGCCGGGTCTCCTCTTCCTGCCGTTCTTCCAAGATGTCGCGAAAGATGCAGAGGATGAGGTTCTTCCCGTCACGGGGGCAATGGCTGCAGACCCACTCTGCCAGGAGCCTGCGTCCGTCCTTTCGTTTCAGGGACCGGCCACCGGACCGGTAGTACCCGTTGCTGAGCGTCTCCGCAACGATCTCCCGTGCAATGGCCGGGTCGCCGTAGACCCCTGCATCCCAGACGGTTTTCCCGGCAATGTCTTCGCGGGAGTACCCGAGGAGTTCGCGGGCGACCGCGTTCATCTCGGCAATCTCCCCGGTGTCGCCATCGACGACCGTGATCGCGTCCGGGGCGTTCTCAAACCTGCTGCTGTACATATCGGCACCTCAAAATCCTGGATCGGCAGTGATGCTTGCGGGTCCGGTCTTCCCGCGGGCAATTCCCGGATTATGCCTGATTAAATATATAATTACGCAGGGCCGGCTCCCCTCCCCTCTGCAGTCATTGGCGTGTACGCATACCGGCCCCCTGGTCCGGCACCCCGGCCAGGCCACGGGACCGAAAAAAGTTACCTGCGGGATTTCCGGTAGGTCCCGGGCGGTGCGTGGATCACGAACCGTGCCCCGGTGCCGAACGTCCCGTTCTCCAGGATGGTGAGACCGGTTATCGCAAGGATTTCCCGGGAGAGGAAGAGCCCGAAACCGGTGTTCTTGTAATATTCCCGGAGGAATATCCGCTCCTTTGCATCCGCGGGAATACCGGTCCCGTCATCCTCGTACACGATATCGTAACCGGCACCCGTCTCCTTCCCGCTGATCCGGATCCGGGTGACATGTTCCCCGTGGCGGATGGAGTTTTCGAAGAGGTTGTAGAAGACCTTCTCCAGCAGGGGGTCGGCATAGATCTCAAGCCCGTCGAGATCGCAGGTGACATCGATCCCGTTCATGTCCAGGGTCGCCCGTGCAAGGGTACAGGTCTCTGCCACATGGAACCACTGCGGGGAATGGACCCCGATGTTCTGGTAGTCCCGGGTGAACAGGATCTGGGTGCGGATGGTCTCTGCCGCCTGCTCTTCCTTTGCGATGTACGTGAGGACCTCGGGATCGGAGATCTTCTGCCGGGAGAGCTGGATGTACCCGAGGAGACCCGTCATCTGGTTCAGGATGTCGTGCCGGGTCACGTTATTCAGGAGGTTGAGCCTCCGGTTCGCCTGCTGGAGGGCTTCCTCCGCCTTTTTGTTCTTCGAGATATCCACGACAGAACAGATGACGACTCCGCCGGGTTCGTCCGGGAGGGTCGCCGAGAGGAGCGCCCAGGCAAACCCCCCGCCGTTCTTCTGGAAGCAGGCCTCAAAATCGCTGACCTGCTTTTTCCCCCACAGTTCCTCCAGGAACGCAGTCCGTTCGGTGCTGCCCGGGAAGATGTCCCCGAGCGTCGTTCCCAGGAGTTCGCAGGCGTCGTATTCCAGGAGCTGGGTGAATTTCTGGTTGACTTCGGTGACTGCAAACGTGTCGGGATCGAAACTGAATACTCCCGCCTGCGACTTGTGGTAGACCTGCCTGCGCATTTCCTTTTCGTGCCGGCTTTCCTGGGCATAGGCGCAGATAACGACGCCGATGGAGACAAAGATGTAGAACCAGATGGTCCCGTCCGTCAGGAGATCCGGGTCAAACCCTTCGTACGCGTAGATGACGGTGAGGTAGATCCATCCCAGGAGGACGGTGAGGTACACCCCGAGGTACGGGCGGGAGTACGCGATCAGGACGACCGGGATAAGATAGACATATGCAAAGGTATCGTACAGCCCGTTGAGGACACAGATGACGGAGACCGCTACCGCTCCGATGATGCTCGCGATAGTCGCGATGTCAAGTGCGAGATTCTTCTCTCTCCGGATGGCAGAGATCATCTGTATCAGTCCTTGGATTCCTTCAGGGAAATTTCCGGTATCAGAGCACGACGGCCCTCACGATCGTAACCGGCGCGAGGGGCCGGTCCGACGCATCGGTTTTGACTTTTGCAATGGTGTCCACGATCTCCATCCCCTCTATGACCCGGCCGAAGACCGGGTGACGGTCGTCCAGGAAGTTGTTGTTCACGAGATTGATGAAGAACTGACTTCCTCCGGTGTTGGGTCCGGCGTTTGCCATCGAGATGGTGCCCCGGTCGTTCCGGTTGCCGGGCGTGAATTCGTCCCGGATCGCGTAGCCCGGTCCGCCCCGGCCGGTACCGGTCGGATCGCCGCCCTGGATCATGAACCCGTTGATGATCCGGTGGAATATGACCCCGTCATAGTAGCCTTTCTTTGCCAAGGTCTCGAAGTTCCCGGCAGTGATCGGCATATCGGGAGCAAGCCCGATCGTTATGTTTCCCATGCTGGTTTCGAGACGTACGCGTTTTCCGGTGAGATCTGTCATACCCTTACGTAAGGGTGGGTCGGGAATAAGGTTTCCTTTCATGGAAACCGGGTTTATAAAGGAAGTGCGGGACAGGAATCTTTTTAAAGGATTGGGATATCCTGCGGGGATTCCCGGCAGAACGGAGATGGGATGTATCTCCCGGGTCGCGTACACCCGGCTGCCGGATTACTGCTGCATCGCCGGTGCCCGGGTGGCAAGGTACTGTTCTTCCCCTACCGTTGCATTTTCTTCCCAGGCACCGACCGTTTCGTTATAACCGGCGAACGCCGGGTTGTACACGATCCCGGTGGCGCCGTCCGCGAGCCCGAGCGTCCGGTTCCCGCCGGTAAATGACCCGTCCAGGTACTCGCCGATTCCGGTGTACACGATCCGGTCGACCCGTTTCACGGCCGAGGCGAGCACGAACCCGGGTCCGAGCGGGGACTGGTCCGAGTCCGTGCCGATGACGTACCGTCCGGTTGTCGCATTTGCAGCCGCAAACGCCCCCAGGTTGGAGTAGCCGGCACAGGTGAAGATCACGTCCGTCCCGTTCCGGTACATGCCTTCGGCAATGCGTTCCGCCTCGTCAGGATCCATGAATCCCTGGGTCGAGTCCTGCCTGACCCAGGCATGATCGACCGGGATCGAGGAATTCACGGCGTGCACGCCGTCCCGGTATCCGTCGAGGAACGTTTCGAGCACGTCCGACTGCATCCCGAGAATGATCCCGACTTTCCCGGTCTTTGTCGCCGAGGCTGCAAGGACGCCCGCGAGGTAACTGTCGGCATAGGACGAGATCGCGCAGGCCCTGAGGTTACCGGATCCGGTTCCTGACTGGTCGATGGCAAGGAACCGGATATCCGGGTGCTGTTCGGCCAGCTGCCGGGTGAAATTCGTATACTGGAAGCCGACCGTTATGACCAGCCCGGGACGCTCCGTGGTATTCGTGCTGTTCAGGAGGGCCGGCAGTGTCTCGAAATTGTCGGGGACGAACTCTTTCACGGTAATTGGATGTTCTCTTTCAGCGGCAAGGATGCCCTGGTATGCGGCGTCGGTGTAGGAGAGATCCCCTTTCTCGGACCCGTACACGATACCGACCACCGGAACATTGGCGGGTGCCTGCTGCGAGGTGCATCCGGAAGCGGCAGCCAGGAGCACCAGGATCGCCAGGAGGGCGGGAAGGAGATATGCCGGTCTCATGGGATAGGGTGGGCCCGGCTTCCTATTAAACCGGGATGATTCCGGGTTTTCCCCCGGGAATACATCCCGATTACGGTGGAAAAAATTTACCAGATGACCGGCCGAACGGTCGCGTTCCGGTACAGGGCGTCGCCGGGCCCGATCTCCGGGAACGTTTCGTAGAACTCCGGGATATTGAAGACTACCCCGTTCACCCGGTACCGCCCCGGCGAATGGGGGTCGGTGTAGACCTGGTTCCGGAGCGCCTCGTCCCGGATATTCTGGCGCCAGATCCGGGCTGCCGCGTAGAAGAATTCCCGTTCCTCCTCAGTATTCAGGGCGGTTGCATTTCCGGACTGATTCAGGGTTCCGTCCCAGGCATGATAGGCCAGGGTCAGGCCGCCGAAATCCGCGATGTTTTCTCCGAGCGTCAGGTTCCCGTTGACGAATACGCCGGGCAGGGCCTCGTATGAATTGTACTGGGCGACCAGGAGGCCGGTACGGTTCCTGAAGTTCGCCGCATCCTCCGCGGTCCACCAGTCCCGGAGGTTCCCGTCCTTGTCGAACTGCCGGCCGGAGTTGTCGAAACCGTGTGTCATCTCGTGGCCGATCACAAAGCCGAGGCCCCCGTAATTGACCGCGGGGTCGGCGTCCGGGTCAAAGAACGGGAACCGGAGGATCGCGGCGGGGAAGACGATCTCGTTCATGGTCGGATCGTAGTAGGCGTTCACGGTCTGCGGGGACATGTACCAGGCGCTCCGGTCGACCGGGCCCCCGATACTCCCGAGGCCGGACGGTCCGTGGACAAAGTTGTACGCGGCGGCAGTACGGACATTTCCTGCATAGGAATCCGAGAGGTTCAGGCCGGAGTAGTCCTGCCAGGTGTCCGGGTACGCGATCTTCTCACCCATGGCCGCGAGTTTCTCCCGTGCGGCGGTTTTTGTCGCATTGCTCATCCAGGTCAGGTTCGCGATCCGCAGGTCGAAGGTTGCCCGGAGGTTCCGGAACATGTCCGTGACCATCCCCCGGGTACGGGGATCGACGTATTCCGCAACGTACTCCCTGCCCACGAGGTCGCCTAAGTAATCGTTCTCCGTATCCACGACCCGTTTCCACCGGGGCTGCATCTCCTCGATCCCGTTGAGGGTTGTGTCGTAGAAGGCGAAGTGTTCGTCTTCGAACGATGCGTTCAGGTACGGGGAAGCGCCGTCAACCAGATGGTACTTCAGGTAGATCTTCCAGTCGCCGGGCGGAGTCGAGGCGAGCTGGTGGTTCAGTTCTTCCGCGTACGCGGGCTGCCAGACGTCCACGTTCTGCACCGGCCCGGATCCCGGAATGGCGAAGAGCTGTTCCCACCCGAGAGCAGGGTACTGCTCTTCCAGCTGATCGGGCGTGCGCAGGTTGGTGGTCTTTTCCGGGTCCTGGTTCTCTTCCCTGGTGAAATGGGATTCTGCGAATTTCTTCTCCATCGCGTAGACAGTCTCCGCATCTGCTGCAGCCTGCGAGGCATTCTCCCCCGCAAGCTCAAGCACCCGTACGATGTGGCGTCTGTACTCCTGCTGGATCGAAATGCTCGCGCTATCGGTTCTCAGGTAGTAGTCCCGGTCCGGGAGGCCGATCCCGCCCTGCCCGAACCCTGCGATCATCTCGCTGCTGTTCCGGGGATTCACTTCAGCCGAGTAGCTGTACAGGATGCCCGAACCGTTCCGCAGGAGCAGGATCGTGGCGTTGGTGATATCGGACCGGGTCTCTATCGCATCGATCGTCGCGAGATCGCCCGAGAGCGGGGCAAGTCCTTCTCCTTCGATTGCCGCATCGTCCATCCCCGACCGGTAGAACTGCCCGATGAGGGTGATGTTCCGGTCCCCGGTTCCCGGCGTCATGTTTGACGCATTCAGGAGGAGGGCATGCAGGTCGGAACTGACCGTGTCCTGGAGGGCGTCGAATGTCCCGTACCGTTTCTTGTCGGCAGGAACCGGGTTCTCCCGGATCCATGCGTCATTGACATAGGTGTAGAAGTCGTCGCCCGGCCGGATGGATTCGTTGAGCACGAAGGCGCGATCCGGATCCGGCGTGGGAGTTGCAGTCGCAACCGTCCCGGGACCGGACGGCATGGTACAGCCTGCCGATACCAGGCAGAGCAGGAGACCGAGCAGGGGGAGGATTCGCTTCACAGGAATAGTGATTGTCGCGGCGGGGAAAAATGATTCCGGAACGGCCGGTATCCGCTATTTCCCCTTTCGTCCTGTTGCTGGCAACCACAGCATCCGTGCGTTCCGGTGCCGGGCGGAAACCGGTATTGGCGAACCAGCGGAGGTTTTTTTCACCGGAAAGAACAGTTCCTGTATGGCACCGGAGAGTCGGGACGAGCGCAGGAATACCGGAATTCAGATAGGAATCGGAATTGTCATCCTCGTCCTCCTTGTACTTCTTCCCGTCGTACTCGCTCCTTCCCCGCCGCAGGGAGCGGTACATCCTGCCGCCGATTCCGGCCCGGTCAAGGTCCGGATCCTGGCGGTCAACGATTTCCACGGCCAGCTGCCGGCAGGAAAAAAAATGAATGACACTCCGGTGGGAAGCGCCCCGGTCCTTGCATCGTACCTGCGGTCCGGAATGGAACGGAACGATGTATCCGCAACCTTCCTGGCGCTTCCCGGGGATCTGATCGGGGCATCGCCGCCGGACTCGGGACTTCTCCTGGATGAGCCGACCGTCCTCCTCTTCAACACGTTTGCCGATGCCTGCAACAATGTATCAGGGCCGGCGCCTGCGCAGGAATGCGGGGTGATCGCGACTTTCGGAAACCACGAGTTCGACCATGGTCTTCCCGAGCTCCAGCGGATGGTTGCGGGAGGGAACGGTTCCACTACCATACCTCATCTCGTGGACCCGTATCCCGGATCGAACGCGACCTATGTCTGCGCAAATGTCGTCTGGACCGTGAACCAGACCCCTCTTGCCGCCCCGTACGTCATCCGGAACGTTTCCGGGATCCCCGTTGCCTTCATCGGGGCTGACACGATGCAGACGACAGGCCTCACGCTCCCTGCCAATTACGCGGGGCTTTCCTTCCTGAACGAGACCGAAGCCGTCAACCGGTACGTTGCGGAAGTCCGGGGGAATGGCGTCCATGCGGTCGTCGTCCTCCTGCATGAGGGCGGGAGCCAGGATTCGTACGAGGGGTACACCCGGACCGGTACAAATGTCTCGGGCAGGATTACCGGAATTGTCGCGGGGCTCGATCCGGACATCGATATCGTCCTCTCAGCCCACACCCATGACTTCACGAACGCGTACCTGAACAATTCCGGGGGAAGACCGGTGCTTGTCACGCAGGCCTACAATTACAGCACCGCATTTGCGCAGATAGAATTCACCCTCGATCCGAAGACCGGGGACATCACGGAGAAGACCGCCCGGATCGTCCCTGCCTATGCGGACCGGCTGCCCGGGTCCGATCCGGATCCGGCTGCGGCCCGTATTCTCGATGAGGCTGATGCCGCTGTCCTGTCCATCACGGGCCGGGTCATTGCAACGGCATCCGGGGATATCACGAGCGACGAGAGCCCTGCCGGTGAATCGGCGCTCGGCGATCTCGTTGCGGACAGTCTCCGGGCTGCCATGGGGACGGACATGGGCGTCATCACCTCGGGATCGCTCCGGACCGATCGGATCGCGAAAGGGAACGTCACCTGGGGCGATCTCTACGCGGTACAGCCGTTCTCGTCCATCGTCCTCTCCGAGAACCTGACCGGGAAGCAGGTCCTGGCACTCCTCGAACGGCAATGGGAGTCTCCCCTGCCGCCCCACAACCTCGGGTTATCGGGTCTCACGTACGCGTGGGATCCGGCCAGGCCCCCGGGCAGCAGGGTCTCGGATGTCACGATCGGGGGAGCGCCGCTCAGCCCGGAGAGGACGTACTCGGTCGCCCTGGTCGAGTACCTGGCATCCGGCGGGGACCGGTACTCGGTCCTGGCCGAAGGAACGGACGTGAACCGGAGCGGCAGGACCGATGTCGAGGTACTTGCTTCCTATATCGGGTCCCTGCCCCAGCCGGTGAACGGCACGATCAAACCGAGGATTACGGTACGGTAAGACCGGTCAGATCGGTCAGATCTTCCCGGCCTTCATCCGCTGCTGACAGGTACCGGGGGCATCCCTTTATCCTGACCACTATTCCGGTTTACGAGAGCGAATCTATATACCTCTATATTGTATTTCGGTAAACTATTTACTTGCCCTCAGAGAATCCAGTATATGGGACCCTCGGGTATCCGGCAGACCTTCCCCCCCGACCCGGCAGCCGGGCCCGGGTCCCGGTTTACTGTTCATCGGAGAGTATCCATGACCTCGCTATCATCTGGAACCGCACTTGCCGTAAGGAACCCGGAAAAGACCTCTTTTCATGTACAAAGCGTATCCCTGAAACCACCGGCGACTTCCGGATTTTCCCGTCTGCCGGCAGAGGCCCGGCAGCAGGCGGGCGAAATCCGGGTGCTCCTTGTCGACGATGAGTCCGCTCTTCTGGACCTGGGTAAGATCTACCTTGAAAAGAACCGGGGATTTTCCGTGTGCACCGCCGGTTCCGGAAGTAAAGCCCTGCATATGTTGCGGGAGACCCCGTTCGATGTGATCGTGTCCGATTACCTCATGCCCGGGATGGACGGGATCTCCCTTCTCAGGCTGGTACGTGAGAGCTGGCCGAAAATCCCCTTCATCATCTTCACCGGGAAAGGCAGGGAGGAGATCGTCATCAATGCGATCAACTGCGGTGCGGACTACTATATCCAGAAAGGCGGGGAGCCCCGTTCGCAATACATGGAACTCACCCATAAGATCCGGCGTGCCGTAGAGCAGAGGCGGGCAGAATCCGAACTGAGGGAGGCGATCGAGATTCTGCAGGCGCTCCTTTCCGCTTCACCCGACGGGATCGCACTCGTACGGAACCGCAGGCTCCAGTGGATCAACGATTCCATGCCCCGGCTCCTGGGATACCGGCACCGGGACATGATCGGCATGCACCTCCGGGATCTCTACGAAACCGAAGAGGTATACGAGCGGACCGGGGAACAGATCGTCCGGGAACTGAACGGGACCGGAATGTCGACCGTCGTGACCCGGCTCCGCCACCGGGACGGCTTTGCGATAGACTGCGAGATCCATATAGCGCCCCTCGACCGGGGGAACCTGCACTTCGGGCACATGATCCTTCTGAGCGACATATCCCGGAAGCTTGCCGTCGCCCGGGAGATCCACAGCCGGGCTGCGTTCCCGCACCTTGAGCTGACGCCGGTGATCGAGACCACCCGGAACGGCCAGGTGACGTACTTCAACGATGCGGCCATCGATGTCCTGATAAAATACGGGCACGGCGAGACCCTGGACGCGTTCTTCCCTTCGGATATCGTGGATATCCTCTCCCGTATCAACGATCTCGACGTCCAGTCGTTTTACCGGACCGTGACCATCGGGACGGCGGTGTTCCGGGTCCACATAACAACGAATGCCCGGTTCCAGGTGGCACGGATATCCGCGGTGAAGAATAGCCAGGAACCGGATCCGGCCCTGTGATCCCGGGCCGGATTCCAGGCCGGACTTCGGATACGCTTCCGGAACTGCGTGCCCGGTTCCGGCGCCCTCCCGGGCCGGATTGTCGGTAAGTATAAATTCTGACCTCCCCAACCGTCCGTACTGATAACCATGGACTGGATCGCACTTGTTGCATTTATTGCCGGAATCATTCTCCTCATCCTCGGAGGGTCCCTTGTCCTGAATCTCCCGGTGATCATCGGGTTTTTCCAGGCGATCATGGGATTTTTGTGCATTCTTCTGGGTGTTGTAGCCGTTTTCTTTGGCTGGAAACTGATGAAAACAGTATGATCCGGTCTCCCGGATTCCTTTTCTAATTCCTGATCAGCTGGATGAGCCCGTAGACCCCGATCAGGATTGCAATGAAGTAGACCGTTATCGTGAGGTAGAAGAGTTCCCCCTTGATCGGCGTCTGGGAGCCCTGGACAACGATGGAGGATCCGATCACGATGGCGGCCGCGATGACCGCGATCGTGGCCCGCTGGGACGCCTGCTGGATGCTCGCGCTGAGGGCACGGATGTCGCCTGCCTCGATCTCGAGCTTGAAGTTCCCTTTCCCGAGGGTCTGGAGGGTCTGGTTGAGCGCTTTCGGGATGGTGACGATCCCTTCCGCTATCTCCATGAGGGTGAGCGGGACTTTTTTGATGGCATCCGGGGAGAGGATGCTGCCTTCCAGGATCTCCTCGAAGTACGGCTTGACCCGCTGGTTGAAGTTGAACGTGGGGTCGAGCCGCACCGCGACATCGAAGATCATCCAGATGACTTTTAAGACCATCATCAGGGAACCGGGGACGACCACGTTGTATTTCTGCAGGACTTTGGGGAGGGAGTCCATGGCGCTCCCGACATTCATCTGGCCGAGGTCCGTGCTCTGGTATTCCCGGAGGGCGGCGTAGAGTTCGTCTTTGAGGGGCTCGATGTCCTGCGGCCGGAACGTGATCCCGAGTTTCTCGAAGCTCTCGACAAGGTCGTCGACATCGCAGCCGACAATCGCCATCAGGATCCTGATGAAGACCTTGCGCCGCTCGGGCCGGATGAGGGCGACCATCCCGAAGTCCAGGAAGATCAGCTGGCCTTCCCTCGATACGAGCAGGTTTCCCGGGTGGGGGTCGGCATGGAAGAAGCCGTCCCGGAAGACCTGCCGGATGTAGGCATGGAACCCGAGGTCAGCGATATGGACCGGATCGACGCCCCATGATGTGATGGTCCCGACATCGCTGACCCGGCAGCCTTCGACGAATTCCATCACGAGGACCCTGTCACCGGAGTATTCCCAGTAAATTTTCGGGATTTTGACTTCCGGGAGGTCGGCGAGGCTCGCCGCGATGGTCTCGGCGTTTTTGCCTTCGTGGGTGAAGTCGAGTTCCTTTCTGAGCTGGATCGTGAATTCCCGGACCATGGCCTTCGGGCTGAAGACCCGGGCGTCGGGAGAGAGCTTCTCGATCCGCTCGGCCATCAGCTCGAACATGGGGAGGTCGGTCTCAATGAGCTCCATGATGCCGGGCCGCTGGATCTTGACCGCCACCCGGGTCCCGTCTTTGAGGACCGCCCGGTGGACCTGGGATATGGAGGCAGCAGCAAAGGGCGTGGTATCGAATTCGAGGAACGCTTCCCCCACGGGGCCGGTGTATTTTTCGAGAAGCGGCCGGACGTCCTCAAAGGGAAGGGGCGGCACCTTGTCCTGGAGTTTTACGAGTTCCTCGTACATCTCGGTGGAGATCATCTCCCGCCGGGTGGAGAGGATCTGGCCGAACTTGACAAAGGTGGGGCCGAGGTTTTCGAGGACGTGGCGCATACGTTCGTGCACGGACATCCCCGCGATCTGGGGATGGAGCCGTTCCGCAAGGTTCATCTTCGCAAGGCCCGGGGAGAGTTCTTCGAGGGAGGTTGTCCCGAACCCCCAGTCGTACAGGACTTCGATGATCTCCCGGTAGCGTTTCAGGTTGCCCGTGGCAGGTGCCTGCATAACTACTAGGTAAAGCCGGGCTCGGGATAAATGGTTGCGTCTGCAGGGGCCCGTGGATGAGAGGCGGGGGGATCTGATTCCCGTAAGGGCCGGGGGCCTGCCGGAAGGGGATGGCACCGTACGGTACTGTGAAAATCCTGGAGCGGACTTTGTTGGATCCCGGTAAATGACTAATTTTCTTCTTTTAAAAATAAAAAAATTTTCTTTGCGTGAAAATCCTAAAAAAGAAATTTATTTATACTATAATTCCTCACTAAGATTTATGCGGGAAAGGAGGTGACCGGATGTTTGACTGGGCATTGTTCTTCAAGATCCTGTTCAGCGTTATCCAGGCGATCATCAGCTGCCTGTAGACAGTATGCATCCGGAAGGCCGGGGATATTCCCATCAACCTTTTGCACCGATTGCCACTCTCCCCGGCCACAGCCCGCATAAGCGGGATCGTGTCCTTCCCGTATTCTTCGCAGTGTTTCCGATCTGTTTTCATATATTCCTGAAATGGTGCGTGCCTGTCCAAGAGTGCACCTTTTCCATCCGCCTCTGAGAGAAAAGACCCGGATATTCCTGAAAACTGTTTGGGGACCTGCAGCCGGCCGGGCAGCCCGGGCAACCTGTACCCCTTTTCCGGGATCTCCTTAGAGAAAAACAGAATAAGAAAAGATCCCGGAAATGGGGGTTGTGCTGCCCGGGCTGCCCGGAATCGTCCGGCTTTCCCGGTGGGTCCGGTGCGGGAGATGGCGGCCGTGGCTCCTGTTCAAGATCTGGCCCTGGAATCGGGAGGTTGAAACGGGCGCATCGACAATTTCCTAGGTCTTCGGATTGACCATCATCATGATTACCAAGTTCCTCAGGAATGTTTCCCGGTCATCGTTTGCTCTGATATGGTCTTGATGGTTCTTTCATAATCCCGTACACACCGGTTTCGTCCTTTACTGCTGTTGCATCCCAGCGTTCCGGCCCCCGCTTGCCATCGTTCGGTAATACTACGCCTCAAACGCGTGGACGGTCCTGTCGTATTCAAGCATCGGCAGGAACAGATTCCTGTCATCGACATAAATCAGGATGCAGATATCCGTTATCTTCCGGAGCCTCTCCTTTTCAGAATCGTTTTCTCTTTTCCGAGCGAAAGGCCTCGGTCGTCATCGCGGGGATCTCATTTCTCTGACGTGCTCTCTGACCGCTTCCGGGGCAGTGCCACGATTGCGATAATCGCGGTCACGAAGACAATCCCCGCAGCCACCAGGGAAGCGACCGAGAACGCATGCATCCATGCAACCTTAGCCGCCTCTGCAACAGTACCTGCGTCGACCCCCAGGGAGCTTGTTGTGTTCAGCGCTGTCGCAAGCGAGGTCTCAAGGCCGGTCTTTACGGAGCCGGAGAACCTGCCGGCAACTTCAGCAATGTTACCAACATACACCGAACTGAGGATCGCACCGAAGAGCGCAACCCCAATCGAGCTGCCCAGTTCCCGTGTCGTATCATTCATGGCAGACCCCATCCCGGACCGGTTTTTCGGGACCGACTGCATCAGGATATTCGTGCTTGGCGTCATCGCAAGGCTGATCCCGGTCATTGTGATAAAGAGGATCGTGAGCATGTTCCAGTAGGTCATCTCTGCCGTCCAGGTAGATGTGACAAGGAATGAGATCGTGACTAGGGCAAGACCGGTGACAATGGTGATCCGGGACCCCACGGCCTCTACGATGTTCGGTATGACCGGCGCCATTACGAGGAGCGGGATCATAATCGGCATCATCAGCAGGGATGCTGTCAGGGGAGACATCCCAAGAATGAGCTGCTGGAGCTGGCTTACTGTGAAAAATATTGCCGACATTGCGAGAAAGGCGAGAATCAGGGTCAGGGTCGATACGGAAAATGCCCGGTTGCGGAAAAGGGTCATGTCAAGCAGTGGGGAAGCGCTTTTCTTCTCCCAGAGAACGAATCCAACCAGGGATGCAAGTCCGACAAGGAGGCTGGCAAAAACCCCTGCGTTCAGAATACCCTGCGTCGGGGCTTCGGTAATCGCATAGACAACCCCGAATATACCGACAGCGACGAACAAGCCGCCGATCCAGTCAACAGGGAGACCTTTCTCGTCGCGGGATTCCGGGGCGACTGCCTGGTTAATGACAAACCCCACGGCAGCGAGAAGGGCACTCAGGTAAAAGATCGAGTTCCAGTCAACGTATTCCATGATAACACCGCCCACGACACTGCCAATCATCATCCCTATTCCGGCAATTGCACTCCAGATGGCAATCGCACGGGTCCGTTCCTCTGCCGGGAAGATATTGTTGACAATCGAGAGGGTGGTCGGCATCACGAAAGCGCTTCCGATACCCATGAACGCCCTTGCAATCGTAAGTTCGATAGAAGTGTGGGCAAAGAGCCCGGCATACACAGCACTCGCGGCAAAGATCAGGGAACCTGCCTGAAGGGCGAGTTTCCTGCCGTACCTGTCTCCGCATGCTCCAGCGAGAAAGAGAAGGCTCGCGAAGAGGAGCGAGTAGATATTCACGATCCAGGTCTGGTCAAGCTGGCTGAGACTGAGGTCGACCGACATCTGCGGGAGGGCCAAATTTATACTGCTGTTCGCGAGCATCACACTAATCAGCGCCACACAGAGTGTTGTGAGGATGAGCCACCGGCGGCTGTATACATTCAGGTCGATGCCTTCAGGGGCAGTTTGTGCAGAATTACTGGACATTAACAGGTCTCCTTGTTCAGGTCGTGGATTTCCGGGAGCCATTTCCTGGCATGCACCTCACTGATGCTCGTGGTGAGTACAATGACAGAGCCGCTGACAGGTTCGCCCTGGATGTCAAAACGCGATCCCGGTTCGAGAACAAAATCCGGCGGCTCTTCTCCGGTTTTTGCGCCATCATGTTTCTGGAGATAGTGGCGGATGTCGTCCCGGATATTCCTGCACAGATACCCTCCTTCAGAACTACAACTTCGAACATCAGGGACTTCGGGCTTCCGGCAACTTCGTGCAGGTGGAGCTCCTGGCTGACTGGGTCCTCAAGGGAAACCGCAAAGGGCGTGTACGGGTTTTTCTGATCCATCACATTTTCCCTCGCAGGGAACTCCTGATTTCCCACTTCACGTTTTCATCCATTCCGGAGGCTCATAGATGAATAGATCCTCTATTGCAACGCCAAAATACCGGGCTAACCGGAACGCAATCTCGAGTGAAGGATTATAGTGTCCCTTTTCGATTGCGACAATCGTCTGTCGGGCAATCTTCAGGTCCCTGGCGAGATGCCGCTGTGTGATATCGTACCTCTCCCGGTACATCCGGAGCCTGCTCTTCATCCGTATCCCACTCCCCCAGGTTCCGTGCATACCTGAACCGGAACCCTGCATATAAGACGAAGAGCCGGGAGATCTGGATAAACCCGATGTTTCCTGCGAACCGGAATCCATCCGGAGTGGCGGGTACTCCTGGCATAACAGGAAATGGAACGGAAATTTCGTCCCCACGGAATACTTTCGGGAAACAGATTGATGGCGGCACATCGGGCCTTCGGAATGAGACATAACCACCCTGCCATAGCGGATAACAGGATGCGGGTTTTTTCAGGGGGCCCTGAAACGGTATGACGTGAGGCCCATAGGTACTTCGCTGAAAGGAATGATCGTACCGTTTCCCGGTGGGATTCAGTATTCGCATGGGTGTAACGTTTCCGGTTTCCTGTCACAGGTGGCTCTCCCGGTATCCTGCTCCGGCCCGGGTATTCCGGGAAAAATGTGGGGAGCTCTCTGCCTTATTCATGCCGGAGCGCCTCCAGGGGACTCAGGTTCGCGGCTTTCCAGGCAGGGAGTATCCCGCAGACGATGCAGATCAGGACCCCGAACGCGATACTCTCGAAGATATACAGGATATTTTCGGAAATGAAGAGGTACTTCGTTGTCTGCAGCATCATCATACTCACCGCATATCCACCCAGGATGCTGAGAATCCCCCCGACAATACTCCCGAGAATTCCCAGCATGGCGGCCTCGTACAGGAACATGCTCATGACTTCTTTTTTCTTTGCCCCGATACTTCGCATAATTCCGATCTCCCGTGTCCGTTCCGTCACTGACATCATCATAATGTTCAGGATCGATATGCCGGCAACGAGGAGTGCTATACCCCCGATAGCTGTGACAAACAGGGACACGGAATCGAATGTCGAATAAATATCCGCGAGTGTTGCCTGGCTGTCGGTGATGGTGAAGACCTTGTTGTCCCGGGTGTTGAATTTCTTCTCAAGGGTAGCTTTCACGCTCGCCGTGGTCTGGGGATCTTTCACTTTTACAATAACCTCGTCATACTCGCCCGAGATGCCATAGGCATTTTCATACCAGTCGCTCGTGACAATGACCGCATTGTCAGTACTGATGTCAAAACTCATCCCCCGTTCGGCGATGATCCCGACGACGCGGAGGGTTCCCCGTGCTCCATCTTCCCCTACCTGGATCCTGCTCCCTACCTGGAGGTTCTTCTCTTCTGCAAGCTTGTACCCGACCATACAACTGCCTGATGAGCCTTTCGGATAGGTACCTTCCTGGATATCACTCTCCGGGATGAGATCCTTGATGTCATCCTGGGCAAGTGCCGTCATTGAGGCTGCAGTATTCTCGGTCCCGAACTTCATACGGTCCGATGTTGAGTAGACCGCTATTGCTGTGCTCGGAGCGACAAGCCGCTGGATCTCATTGAACTGGTATTCGGATACCTTGAGACTCCCGGTGGAACCGCTGCCGCCCCCTCCGCCCGGGCCCATACCGCCGCTACCGCTGTTGGGGGTGACTGTCACGGTATTCCCGACCGACGACAGGCTGTCAGATATCGAGAGGACCATCGAGTTCCCGAGAATTCCCATCGATGCAATTGCAACGACCCCGATGATGATCCCGAGCATCGCAAGTGCCGAGCGGAGCGGGTGGATCCGGATGTTGCGTTTTGCAAATTCGAAGAAGATCATGCTCATGCTGCAAGTCTCCCGTCAACGATACGGATGGTCCTCTCCGAGTACTGTGCATTGTTCGGGTCGTGGGTGACCATGATAATCGTCCTGCCCTTTTCGTGCAGGGTTTTCATGAGTTCCATGATGCTCTTACCGGTCTTTGAGTCCAGGTTCCCGGTCGGTTCGTCACAGAGCAGGATGTCCGGGTCATTGACAAGAGCCCTCGCTATTGCAACACGCTGCTGCTGCCCGCCGGAGAGTTCTGTCGGGTTGTGGGTGAAGAGTTTTTCGGGGAGATCAACTGCCGCAAGGACTTCTTTTGCTTTTTTTGGGTCTACTTTCCCTCCCGTTTTGAGCATCTGGGGGAAGGTCACGTTCTCGATGACGTTCAGGAGCGGGAAGAGGTTGAAGTACTGGAAGATGAACCCGATCCTGTCCCTGCGCAGCTCGGTGAGCTGGTCATCGGTCATGTTCTTTGTTGCAATCCCGCTGATGTAGATGTCCCCGGCGGTCGGGGAATCGAGGCAGCCCATGTGGGTGAGGCACGTGGACTTTCCCGAGCCCGATGGTCCCATGATGGTGACAAACTCCCCCTGCTCGACTTCAAAGGAGAGGTGATCGAGGGCAACGACATCCCCTGCTTTCAGGGGATATATCTTGACCACGTTGTCAAACCGGATTACGGGATGCATGGGCAGTACCTCACACTTCGGCTTTTCGTTTCCGGTAATACAGGAACCCGCCGATTCCCAGGATCACGAGTAGGACGATACCGCCGATCAGAAGTCCCGGACCGGAACCTGAGGTGGTTGTCTCCGATTCCGAAAGATCGATGTTCATGGTTGAGGTGAACAGGTTCCCGTCGTCATCCTTGTACGTGATGACAAGCGGAACGGAGGATGCCCCGTTTGCATCGAAAGTCACTTCAAAGCTCGCGAAATCGTCCGATTTGAGCGTTCCTACAACATAGGACTGGTACGGAATGGTTGGGGTTGCCGGACTTGCGACGGTTACAACGACCGAGTTTGCGGTGGTGAGACCTGCATTCGTGACATCCCCTGTTACATCATATGTCCCGTTCCCGGCTTTCACCTTGATGTTGCTGGCGACAGGCTCAGCGAGTTTCTTGTCGGTGTCAAAGACGATAGGGATCCGGGAAGTGACCGAATGGTGATTGTCCCCGTTGTCATAGGTGACATTGAGGGTGAGCGTGGTCTCTTTGGTCGGGGTCACCGTGAAGTTCGTGGTTACGGTCTGGCCGGACCCAATCGAACCGATGAACGTTGTATCCGGGTTTGCGGTGATGCCGTCTCCCGAGACTGAGAGGATGACATTTTTCACGATGTTTTCCCGGGGATTGGAAATCCCGATGGAGAGCGTGTCTTTCCGGTCCTTCTGGAAGGTATCCGGTTTGCTCTTGACCGTTACTTCAAGAGGAGAATCGTCGACTTTCACCATCGCGGTGTACCACAGGCTGTCGGCACCGACATAGGTCAGGGAGAAAGTCGGATAATATGTTCCTTCGACAGCCGGGGCAACGACACTGAAGGTAAATGTCCGGGTCTGGCCGGGCCCGATATTCGTGGAGGTTTCGTATTTTCCCCCGGTGACCTGGAATTCATCTGCCCTGATGGTGGCATGGTTGACGATAACCCCGTCCGTCGCATTCAGGGCGGTGTTCCCGTTCGTGATATTAAAGGATACCGTGCCGGAGTCGCCCGGGTAGAAAACTTCCGGGTCCCACGTGACATCCTTGACATACACTTTTGCGGCTGCGGCACTGGAGGCGTCTGTCGTGATGGCCGCAACCGATCCAATACAGGCCGCAACCAGGAAAAATGACAGGAGTACCGGAATACCCGTCATCGTACGCCGGGTTCTGATCGATGCCGGTTTCCCCAGGCATGGTGCTGGTGCGGTTTCCTTTCCCGGAGTCCGGCTCAGGGTCTCTACGGAGTGTTTCTTGGTGAGTTCCATTCGATAACCTCATTTTGTTGTAATTTTTTTAACAACTTTTTAATTATGTGGCATGGCAGAACAGATAAATGTAACTGATACTTGACAAAATGTCTAAGATGCTATTGAGACGGATGGCAGCAGTAAGACGCTGTGGCTGCACGTTCCGCGCATTCCTGAATACCTGGGTTGCAACCGGAATGTCCGGATTTCCCCATGACCCCGGATGTTCGGGCTGCAAGTCTGTCCCATGTTCTAAAAAAGGTAATAAATATTTTAACAACTGTAGGTATTATGTAATTATGGAGCCCTTTCCGCCCATCCTCATCGGGTCCCTGAAAAACCTGGGGCTTTCCAATAACGAGGCACGTACGTATGCAGCGCTCATTATGTTCACAGCCGCAGAAGTGAAGGAACTGGTAGATTTTCTCGATATATCCAAACCCAGCATCTATGAGAGCCTGGAACAGCTGGAGGAGATGGGGCTTGCAGTAAAGCAGAATTCCCGGCCGGTCATGTACCGGCCGGTCCCCCCGGAGTCCGGGATCATGAGCCTTTTGGACCGCCAGTCCAAGTGCGGGAATGTTGCGATTCGCGAGCTCAGAAAACTGGAGAAACGAAAGGCAACGACCGACCGGTCGGATGCAGTCTGGACAATATTCGGGAATTCCAACATCGAGGCCAAGATCAGGAGCATGATCCGGTCGGCACGCCACAGCATCGAATGCCGGATGGCTGAACGGTATCTCCCGTTTTTCAAGGGAGTTCCGGTCGGGAAAGTCTCCCTTAACCTGGTAATCCTTTCGGATAACCCTGACCTTGAAGAAGAACTGGAGAAGGTATTCCCCGGAGATGCCCGAAGTTCCATACGGGTAGTATCCATAGAACAGATCAAGGCCAGATTTGCCGGGATCGGTCCGGAGGGCATTCCGTTTCCCCCGCTCATGAATTTTGAAAATGAACTGCATCTTCTTGTTGACGATTCGGAACTGCTTTTCATCCCGCCTATGATTGAGGGGCAGCTGACCGGACTCAATACCAAGAACAAGGGGATGATCCTGCACTCAAAGATGCTCATCATGGGAGTACCCTGGGAAAGTGACACTTCCGGAAATCCCTGAATGGCCCGGAGGGGTTTTCGGGAGATCCTAGGGTCGGTATTATCTCTTCCGGTATCTACTAAAAATTACCAAAATCTACCAAATTAGTAATTTCTCCGGGAGATTTTTCGAATTTCGTTTGAATTGTTCATGGGAAAAAGATGCCGTAGATCGTGAACATGGGGGCCTTGTCCTGGTATTCCCGGAAGGGAACATTACCGCACCTTCCCCTTCCGGTACCCGCAGTCATAGCATTCCCGGTCCGTGCTGCAGAACGCTCCCCCGCATTCAGGGCATAGCCACTTCTGTTCCTGCTCCTCCAGCCATTTTTCAGCACCGATCTCTTTGATCCGTAGCAGGTTTTCGATCGGACTCACATTCTCTTTCCGTACATGGCGTTCGTCCAGCTTCCGGAGATTTTCGCACGGAAAATTGTCGCAGGCAAAACAGAATTCCCTCTCTTTCTTCCTGAGAGGCGGGCAGATTTTCCTTATCCAGGTGCAGTTCTTGTCCCGGACCCGGCATCCCCGGCACCCATGTTTGAGGTGTTTCTCTGCAAGGCGTCCTTTCTCCCGTGCAAGATAGTGGCGGCAGGTCCCGCAGTAGATCCCGCAGGGAGCGACAAGGTTCAGGTCAAAAGTGCCGGGCGGGGGCATGGTATCAGGATAGGATTCTCTTCCATACAGGGGATAATGATTTCCCCCGTAAATACGGGGCAATTTCCGGGGTTATTTCCGCAAAATCTCCCTGTAAACCCGCCGGAAATACCCCTTTCACCAGACGCCCGTAAAGGCCCCTTCCGGCGGGTGGTGGTATCAGGGGCCGATTATCCGGTCCGGAGGCCGCAAATCGCCGTTATGGAGGGCGGTTTTATTCCGTGATATGAGCGTATTTTCAGGAACGGGGGCATAATTGCAGGATTTTCTGTTTTGGTGCTGTCCGGAGCGGATCCGGCCGGATCCAAAAAGGCGTATTTTGCCAATCCGGGCTTAAATTGGGCGTATTTTTCGGGGGCCGGAATGCAGGTCCGAGAGGGTGGTTTTGGGGGGGGTGTCTGACGGGGGGATCCCGGGAATACCGGAATGGTTATGAGTGGGCGGAGGGACGAGCACGCGAACCCGAGCGGAGCGAGGCATCGCAATTTTTGGTGTATCAGGATCTCTGCGGATCATTACGATGAGAGGCGGCCGTGCTCGTCCTTCCGCCGTCCGCAAACAGGATCTTTTTACCGCAAAAATTCCCGGTAGATAAGACTGGTTGAACTCATCCGATACATGTGGTTTAAAGAATTTCCGGAAATCGCCCTGCACGGTGTTCAGTTCTGCATATCCCCCCTGTAGATGAAGACCTGCCGCTTTCCGTCCTGGTACTTTTTCAGCCTCCCCCGCTCTTCCAGAAGGAGGAGATCGGTTCTTGCGGTCGGGAGGGATACCTTGTATTTTCCTGCAACTTCGCTGATTGTGTAACGGCGCGAAGGATGCCGGATGAAATCCCGGAGGATCTCGGCCTGCCGGAACGAAAGATCCGGGATCTGTTCGACGAGCCGGAGGGATTCCGATTCCTCAACCTTTTTCCGGACAAGGTACTCTTTCAAGTCGTCCAGCGCCCGGCTGATGATACGGATGTTGAAATCGATGAAATAGGTCATGTCGTTATTATCGGTTTCGGTCAGCTGGTACGCCCGCGAGTACTGGGCCGGGGCATGGACAAAGATCCGGGAGATGGAGATGTATTCCAGCAGATCGTACCGGTGCTTGAGGGCGAACCAGTAGAAAAGCGCCCGTGCAGTCCTGCCATTCCCGTCATTGAACGGGTGGATGTATCCGATCAGGAAATGGATGATGATGGCTTTCACAATCGGGTGGATGAACTCATCCCCGGTATTTACAAAGGTGATGAGGTCATCGATCATTTCCGGGATTTTCGCACATTCCGGGGGGTAGTGATAGATCCTGGTCGGATCGGATTTGCTGCCGACAACGATGTCATCGCAGGTCCGGAACTCTGTTTCGTCCTGCCTGCTCTCCAGCGTCCCCTGGGTTATCTCCCGGTGGATTTCGAGGATCAGGTCCCGCGAAAGCGGCAGGTCCCGCCATTCTTTCAGCCGCCGGATCGTCCGGTAGTTGTTGACGATCATCCGCTCTGAGGTGTTTTTCGGCTTTTTTCCTTCCCGGAGGATCTTCTTCGCCTCAGGCCGGGTCGTTGCCGCTCCCTCCAGGATGCTGGACTCGATGGCCTCTACCATAAGGGAATTAGTGAGATACTGCTGCCGGGCTGCTTCATCCGGAGTTTCCCCGAACAATATATCGAATGCTGCGGGAGAGGTCTTGTCGATGAGATGTAACTGTTTCTGGAAGGATTCTGGGAGATACCAGGAGAATTTTTCGTCGCCAACAGAAATTTCACGCAACCGGGAACTCCTCAATGTCCGGAGCAGGTACCAGAACATTTTCGGATCGAAAGGAAGTTTTTTCCGCCGTAAATCGTCCCAGTGGATGTATGTAAGTTCATTGTATTTCCGGATGAGCCGCAGGATCTTTTCCGATTGTTCATCCTTCAGGTATACCGGGGAAACAAACCGGTTGTATTCGCCTATCTGATCCCACATCCCGTTTGGATCCGGGGGTTTTTCCGGTTTTTTCATTTCGCATCCTCTCGTGGGTTCCTGAAAGAACCTGTAAATTTTTGTAAAATTTTCAGATATTTACCGATGAATCGGCGGGGGAGATGAAAAGGATTCTGATCGTGAGCTGAGTATGGGACGAGCATGCGAATCTCTGCCATAATGCTGGCATCGCAATGTTTCTGTTGCTGTACCGGGATCTCAGCGGATCCGTGCGAGAGAGTGCGGCCGTGCCCGTCCCTCCGCCCGGCTCGCCACCAACATTTCGTTGAAATGAAGGTATTGCACGTACCGATGGCTATTCCTGCGCCAGGGATTCTTCGTGTGAGATGATATCTTCGATATCCGTTTTCAGGCCGGGCATTTTATTCGTGGCATTGTCCCAGAGGACGGTTGTCTTAATGCCGAAATAGGCATGGGTGAGAACATCGCGGAAGCCTGCAATCTTTTTCCAGTCCGTCTCCGGATACCGGGCCTTGAGATCGGTTGGGAGGTTTTTGATCGCTTCCCCGATGACTTCAAAGTTCCGGATGACTGACTGCATCGCGCCTTCTCCGGTCTTGGGTAAATTCCTCGAACATGATTCCCTGTGTATCCTCCTCGATGTTTCCGACTGCTTCGAGGATATCGTCAAGGTACTGGAGCGTTGTCCTACGCATAGACAACCTCGCCCAGGATATAGGGTTTCAGCCGCTTTTTGATGGCCCCGTCCATCAAGAGATCGACATTCCGCCCAAAGAGATTTTCGAGGTAAAACTTGCAGTCCATGTAATTATCGAATGTTTCCTCATCGTCACGGAAGGTGACGAGGACGTCCACATCGCTCTCCGGCCGCTCCTCTCCCCGTACGAATGAGCCGAAGATGCCGATCTTTGCGACACCGAACCGTTGTTTCAGGACCGGTTCGTGCTCCCGAAGGAGAGCGAGTACGTCCATACGTGTATTGCATGGTATTGCAGGGGATATGTTCTTAGCGGTTGCAGGTGTCTCCGTTCCCGGGTCCGCGAAGCCAGCATCCCTGTTTCCAGGGACAATCTGGGGCACCTCGTGAAAAACCACGGCAAATTTGGGGTTATTTCCCCAAACCGCCCCAGAAAATCCGCCAAAAACACCCCCTTCACCAGACGCCCGTAAAGGCCCATTCCGGCAGGTTGTGGTATCAGGGGCCGATTATCCGGTCCGGAGGCCGCAAATCGCTGTTATGGAGGGCAGTCAAATCCCGCGATATTTGCGTATTTTCGTGAAAAAGGCTCATATTGCAGGATTTTCTGTTTGGGGTCTGTCCGGAGCGGATCCAGCCTGATCCAAAAAGGCGTATTTTGCCAATACGGGCTTAAATTGGGCGTATTTTTCGGGGGCCGGAATGCAGGTCCGGGAAGGTGGTTTTAGGGGGGGTGTCCTAGATACTGGGGTGGTTTGTAAGCGGGTGGAAGGCTGTCATCACAAGTTGGGTACCGGGGCCTCTGCGGCTCATTGCGAGGGAAGGCGGCCGTGCTCGTCCCTCCGCCCGGCTCGCCAAACTAAAACGGGTTTGACGAAATGTGTAGGGCCACAGTCTATTGACCCTTTCACTTGACTATGGGGCCTTAGTTTATAAGAATAAACAATAGTTTCACTCTGCATCAACAATTATTATTTAAACGGGATTGAATACATTCCAATTAATCAAGATCTAATGGACTATTTCCATATTTTCATATGGGATCTAAATATTTGAATTTTTGAGGTAAGTCATGAGTCTGCAAAGAATCGGAGGAGAAAGAGAATCACTAACCTTTGCTAGTGAGGTATATAAAAAATCTATTAGACATTATCTTGAATCACTCGGTTATTCTCAAACTACGGATTCTTTTGTTGAAGGCCACTTTCCCGATATGATTTTTTACAATTCTGAAGTTGCTCCTGGAAGAGAGTTTTGGATCGAGTCTAAAGCGACAAACGTTAGCATTTCTGAAAAAAAATTTAGTAATGAATTATTGAATTATCTTATCTCTTGGTTGAAATTACCCTCAGAAAAACGCTTTACCTTGTGGATATTTGCACAAGAAGTATCTCGAATAAATCGTTGGGAGGCGATTTTTAAAGATTATACCAAAGAAGCCATAGATGATTGGCTCTCCACACATATCCCGCAATTACCAGAAGACAAAAAAAATTTTTTAGATGACGTGGATAAAAATGAAATCTATACGTTTTTTCAAAATACGATTGTTACAATCGGCCTTTCCTCAAAATTAGATATTGCCGCTGAACAGAAAAAGGAAACAAGTAAATTATCTCTCTCACGAAAAGCGAGTTCTTTATTAGATGAATCTGAAAGAAGAAATCAATTAATTGAAGAAAAAAGTGTTTTAATTACGAATTTGCTTATTTTCGACTACCCAAGGTCAATTTTTAAACAAAAAACTCATTGTAAAACAGTAGATGAGATTTATCAAATAATGGCACAATCGAGTTTGCCACCATTTATGTTTAGTGGAGGGTATTTATATTCTCTTTGTGATCCTGCTGATTTATCAGTATTTGATAAGATTTTAGTTGGGAACTCTGTTTACTTAAATTCGAGTGAATATTCTCAACAAAATAATCAGGAATTTGTGAAACTATTGAATCTTCATTTGGACAAATATGCTCGTTGTCGTGGATTAAGAAAATTTATACATAATACTTACTTTTTTGGGTTAAAACCCAATGAAAATGGCGATTATAAAGAAAGAAAACAAATATCTTATACAGGATTGGAAAATTTTGTTGCAAAGCCGATGTATGATAAAGTTGAGGATAAAAAATTGAATTACATTTTTCATCGAGCTGTACGTTTATATGTAAAATTCCTATGGGGGAAATATTACATTGTTATTTTGCCAACCAGACATTTTTCTACCGATGGAAAAACCGCTATTGAGGGCGAAAATAAAGATCGTTTAGATAGAAAATACAGAAATCCCTCATTTAATCGTTCTGACTTCTTCTTGAGAACAACAAAATTTTGGAAATATTACTTGTTTGAGAAAAAATTTGAGAATCCTCTTTTTAATAACTGGTATAAAAATTTTAATTTCGGGGACTTAATGAAATATAATATCATTGGGATCCCTCAATCGATTGATAAAAATCAAAGAATGTTATTTGATTCTTTTGGAGGGGAATAAGTTTGACATTTGAATGTAAAATCATAAAAGAGTCTAACTTATTTTTTGGCGAAAATCAATCCACAATAGATCCAAAAGTTGGTTTATTGAAATTTGGTCCATACAGATCCTCTGAGTTAGATAATTCACCCTTGACAATTACAACCGGAGTAATTTCAACAAATGAATATTTTGAAAATTTAAAAACATGGCTTGAACGTCTTAGCTACCGAATTGAAGGACGAGTCATTCCTGATTCTGATGTAAGGAGTATTGATTTTCCTGGGATCAATAAAGAAAGCCCTCTTCGATTTGAAATAAAAATATTAGAATCCTCTGTTGAGATAATTACAAAATCAGAATTATCAAAAGTTTTTGAAATTGATAATAGGAAAGAACGCATTTTAAAAATTATTGAAATTTAGGCTTTGTAGAATTCCTATTTTTCAGAAGAGACGACTGTAGCCGAAAGATCTAAGGTACCATGCTCCTTACCATATTGTGTGCTCAACTGGTAAGGAGACAAAAGTAGTATCGACGAATCGATATAT